>Ga0209573_1001230_pt1 | contig 41585 bp, 40 predicted proteins | sample TNRBio252014_DNA_FD_185870 | JGI IMG/M metagenome (GOLD analysis project Ga0209573, IMG submission 185870) | Wastewater treatment Type I Accumulibacter community from EBPR Bioreactor in Madison, WI, USA - TNR Reactor_6/25/2014_ DNA (SPAdes)... | ecosystem: Engineered > Bioreactor > EBPR >...
CTTTTATATTGCCCGCATAGGTCGGAAATGAAAAATCTTCTTCACTCATTGGGTGAAACTCCTTTTTACTAATAAATTTACATATCCTATTTTAAATCAATGATTTACAAAATAAATGATAAAAAAAGGGGCTTCAACTGCGGAAATTAGGTTTAAAGTGTTTTATATTTCTTCTTGGTGAAAATAAAAGAGCCAAGAATTTCTTGGCTCTACACGAACATATATGAATTTTTAAAATTCCGATTTAGGCTGGCTTAATTGTAAATTGTTCACGCATATAGTCTTCTAGATCACCTTTCGACCAAACTTCTACCCCACTCTTGAACACTAAAACAGAAACCTCATGATCTGGGAAATATCTATCAATTATAGTTTGTTCTAATTCCAACTCACCATTTTTAATGTTTGCTGTAATAAATGTTCCTTTTGAAGGCTTTGTTAATTGAATTTGTATACAACGAACGGTTTGTGTAATATAAACCTCACCATCGTTTGCCAAAACACCAATACTGATTTTTCCCATAACTACACTTTGGTTAATCGCTGAATTATAAGCCATGCTACGCAATGCAAAAGCATCTCTTGCATTCGATTTTGAACTACCTGAATTTACACGATCCATATAGAAAAATACACCCAACCCCAGGACTAGCAAATGAATAGCAACTGCATAGGTAAAAGCAGGCGTTTTAAAATTACTTAACACAAAATAACTTTTTAGTTTTTCAAAAAAAGTCAAATTTACTTTATTCATGTTGTAACGACTCGAAGTTGAGTGTCTACTCGATTTGCTTACAACTTGCAAACGAGTTGTTGTTTCACCTGAACTTTTTTCAGGAATATTACCTTTTTCAATCTTTTTATGAATCTTTGATAAAAAATCGCCTTGTGGAACTATCGCATTTAATTTAGCCAACTCTTTTGTCAAACTTGCTGATGTATCTGCCATTTCTCTGCATGATTTGCAAATTTCTAAATGAGATTGAACCGAAGCCACCATCTCATTTTCTTCACCTTTAAGAAATGACGGAATAATACATTCTACTTCTTTACACTGCATGGGATAAAACCCCCTGTAATAATTTTTGTAAATTTTTAATTGCGTTAAACATCCGTGATTTGACTGTTCCCACTGGAATATTCAAAATCTCAGATATCTCTGAATATTTTAGTTGCTCAATCTCTGATAAAATAAATACATCCTTTAAAATTTCAGGTAATTGATCAATTGCATTCATTATTTTTGCCATTTTTTCACGAGAATCTATGATATCACTCGAACTGGGTGTAACACTTTCAATATAAGCCGCAAAAGAACCTTCCCCATAAACAGCATCGATCGAAGTCGTTTTCATTTTTTTTGTTTTACGATAATTATCAATAAAAACATTTCTCGCTACCGTAAACAAAAACGCCTTAAAAGTCGTAACTGGTTTATACTTGTCTCTAGAATTATAAAGTTTCACAAATGTATCCTGACAAATATCCTCTGCTATCGCCTTATCGTAACATTGATGGCAAATGTAATTATAGACTTGTTGATAATATCTCTGCACCAATTGATCAAAAGCCTTATCATCCCCTGCTTGGAAGGCATTCATGTACTCAACATCAGTAATCATTCAAGAACCTTCCGTTTGCCCTTCTCTACTTATTAAATACGATTCATAAGTAGAAAGGTTCAGATATTTGCAAAAATATATTAAAATTACGACTCAACTATTCTCTTGATTTTATATTTATTTTACGAATTTTCCATCAATTCGTAAAATTAGTTTTCATTTTGGCAACTTTATCTTGTAATCACTTTTTAGAATTTCTAATAGATCCCAAAAATTCTCAATTTCAAAAGCAGGTGCCGTTTTCGGCTTATCGTTAAAGTACTTGCCGCTTCTCTTAACAAGAACCGAAATCATACCCGCAGCATTCGCCGGCTCTACATCAGAAGTCGGATTATCTCCCACATGCATAACTTCCGAGGCTGGCAACCCTAGTTTTTTAACTGCCAGCTCATAAAACTTATAATTAGATTTCGCATAACCGCACTCATCTGTAATAAAAACAAGAGAGTTATCAATGTATCGATTAACGCCTAAACGAACTATTTTTTCCGCTTGCTTAGAAATAAGACCTGATGTAATAACACCTAATTTTAATTTAGTTTTGCTAAGCATTTTTAAAACTTTATCAACATCTTCATAGATTGCTAACTCACGATGCTTGGTTTCATGGTAACCAATAACACCTGCCGCAATAATAATATTTGGATTGATATTCTTATAAGTTTCTTCGCCTAACCGTGTTAATAACTTATTGAAGTGCATTTCATAATTTTTAGGGAACTCAGAAATCACCTCTTTTAATACAATCAAACATTCTTTTTCACTAATTTTTAAACCGGCTCGCACCATTTCCTTTACAGCATTGCTACGCGCCTTTTCACTAAATGTAGTTGTAGAATAAAGGGTATCGTCGATATCAAAATAAATGGCAGATAGTTTTTTTTTCAACTTGTTTTCTTTAAAAAAATTAAACTCTTTTCAAAAACCAGAAGAGGGCAAAGCCCCCTTCTGTAATGAAATTATATATTCAATTTGGTTTTAATTCTCTCAATTGCTTCCAATATATTCTCACGGTGGCCAAAAGCACTTAATCTAAAAAAGCCTTCGCCGCTTGGGCCAAACCCTGAACCTGGAGTACCAACAACATTACATTCACTTAATAATTTATCAAAGAATGCCCAACTTGTCAAACCAGGAGTTTTTAACCACACATAAGGGGCATTTGTCCCACCATACACCGTTAAACCCTTCGCTTTTAATCCTTCGCTGATGATCTTTGCATTTTCCATATAAAAACGAATGATTTCGTCAGTCTCCTTTTTGCCCTCTGCCGTATAAATAGCCGCTGCTGCCTTTTGAACAGGGTATGAAGCGCCATTGAATTTAGTCGCATGACGACGATTCCATAATGCATGAATAGAATGCTCAGCCCCTGATTCCGTATAACCTTTTAGTCTTTTTGGAATCACAATAAAACCACAGCGAACCCCAGTAAAACCTGCTGTCTTAGAAAAACTTCTAAATTCAATTGCGCAATCTTTGGCACCTTCAATTTCAAATATACTATGTGGAATATCTTTTTGAGAAATATATCTCTCATATGCAGCGTCAAATAAAATTACCGATTTATTTTTAAGCGCATATTCAACCCATACTTTTAATGTATTTTTATCCATTGCTGCACCGGTTGGGTTATTTGGAGAACACAAATAAATCAAGTCAGCTCGTTCTTTTGGTGGTAGCGGTATAAAATTATTTTCTTCATTACAGGTCATATAAATCAAACCTGCATATTTGCCTTTACCGTCAGATGCACCCGTTTTACCTGCCATGACATTGGTATCAACATAAACAGGGTATACGGGGTCAGACACAGCTATTTTGTTACTTTGCCCAAATATCTCGATGATATTTCCAGAATCACATTTAGAGCCGTCACTAATAAAAATTTCATCCGCTTCAATACCTAAACCTTTAAACTCGTTCTCAATAATCGCATCTCTTAAAAAACCATAACCATTTTCAGGTCCATAACCTTTAAAAGATTTTGCATCGGCAAGTTCCTGAACCCCGTCATGAAACGCTTTTACAACCGTATTAGAAAGTGGCTTAACAACATCACCTATACCTAGTCTTATGATTTTTGCTGTTGGGTTATTTTTAGAAAATTCATTCACGCGTTTAGAAATTTCTGGAAATAAATACCCAGCTTGAAGTTTTAAATAATTTTCGTTTATTTTAATCATATCTCTTTCTCACCTCGTTTTTATAGTTACATTCAATGAAATTAAAGCACAACAATGTATCAAATTCGTTAGATTTGTGAAGAAAAAAACGCCTTACCCCTAAAAGTAAAGCACTTCTTATTTTTGCGATAAAATCACTTTGTTTTTTAGACTAAAATGCTCACCTTTTATTTACGCTCATTGGCAAGTTGACCGCAGGCTGCCGCAATATCTTGCCCTCGGCTAGTACGAATAGTTGCACGAACCCCTAAATTCTCTAAGGCGTTTTTAAAAAATTGAACCCTTGCTACCACAGGGGCGGTAAATTCGCTGCTTTGATGGTCATTAAATGGAATCAAGTTAATTTTAGCTGGGAAATTAATGATTTTTCGTAGTTCTTCTGCATGTTCCTTTAAATCATTAACCCCTGCAAGTAATACATATTCAAAAGTTACAATTCGATTTGTTTTATGATTAAAATAACGCGCCGCATCTAAAATTTTATCAATGTTCCACTTACTGTTCACAGGAACAATCTTATTTCGCAATTCATCATTTGGCGCATGCAAACTTATTGCCAAATGAAATTGTTCATCCTCATCTGCAAATTGTTTGATCGCATGTGGCACACCAACCGTCGAAATCGTAATTTTTCGAGCCCCAATGACAAAACCCTCTGGGGAATTTAAAATGCGCGCTGCACGAATCACATTATCATAATTCATCATCGGCTCACCCATTCCCATAAAAACAATATGAGTTGGGCTTTTGCCAGTTAATTTTCGTAGCATAAAAACCTGTGATAATATTTCGCCAGTCGTAAGATTTCTTTTTATGCCCATTTTGGCGGTTGCACAAAACTTGCAACCCATAGCACAACCCACTTGACTTGAAATACAATAGGTAATTCTTTTTTCCGTAGGAATCATAACACTTTCTACTTCGTTACTATCCTTATATTTAATTAATATTTTATGTGTACCATCTTTGGATTTAATTTGATAATGGATTTCCCCTAGAAGAATTGCACTCTCTTTTAGATGATCCTTAAGCTCTTTAGACAAATTCGACATTAATAAGGGGTCATCAACACCTTTTTCAAAAATCCATTGCTTTAACTGTTTTAATCGAAATTTTTTTTCACCCCATTCATTTAATTGGTTTTCCCATTCTTGATCATTGAAACCAATTAATGCATCTTTAGAAAGTTTTGATGATATTTCGTTAATAGCCATTTGTGAATTCAAAAAATTATTTAAATTGATTAAAATTATACTCAGCATAAAATAATTCTTAAAGTAAATTCAGAAAAATAACCAACGATTCTATTATTTAGGCAAAAAAAGATTGTTTAGACCAACAGATAAAATTAGTTTAAAGCTAAAAGGGGCGGAATTTTTCAACACTGCTGTTGAAAACATAAAAATTTCTACTCTTTACACAAACAGATTCTTTGAATTATTTGGTCTTTCCTTTGAAAACGAAACTATTTGGATGAAAATCTCACAACCTCAAAAAACAACCGAACATAATTTTCAATCATTTAATCTTGAAACGGAAATGATAGCAAGGGAAAATATCTTGCAAAAATCAAAACTTAAATTAAATGAAATTATCGAATTTAATCAAACCCATGATTTATTGCAAAACGATTATATTTTATGCTTACCTCTTGAAGGTGATTTTTTAGAAAACATTAATTATTCAATAGATTTGCAACAACAAATCGATGCTTTTCAATCACATTTTTACAAGATTAACAATGCAACTTTCGGCGATTTATTAGACAACAATACATTTATGTCCTGGTCGGCTGCATTTCTTTTTCGCTGGCAATACATGTTAGATTACTTACAAGCTAACCACATATTAAATTTGGAAGAAATACAATGCTGCAACAGTTTTTTTGAAGCCATAAAATCATCTTTAAACGAAGATTGTTTGCCCGTTTTAATCAACCTAAACTTAGATGCTAAATTATATTTATCTAGCTTCCATCAGATTTTAGGGTATGCAGATTATACCAATTGTTACTGGGGAACTCCAGAATTTGAAATGGCTAAACGCGATTTTCAAAAATCAATTGAAACACCTGCATTAAAAGAATATAAACAACTCATCAAAAACAATATCGATAGCAAAGCACGATACTTTCTGTATTATGTCTACTTTCTTCTCGAAGACCATATTTACAAAATTATCAAAAAAGAACAAATTCTTACAGTCAACAACGGCAAAAATATGGCCCTAACCTTAATGAAAAATGCTTTAACTTAAGCAGCCAAAAGGAAATCTCTTGAACCATCTCCTAAAAAAACTATTTCGAAAAAAAAACACCCAAACCGACAAAACTCAAAATCGAATTAGCAAATTAGCAATTATTATTACTATTTTCACTGGAATATTTTATATTGTAAATTCATTGTATGTGGTAACAGAATATTACCCCAGCGGAAGAGGATTTAGAAATGTGGGAGGGGTTATTATGGTTGGACTTAGCATTTCAACAATTGGTGTTGGCTTTATTGCAAGCCGACCTTTTAAGCAGCAAAATATATCGGCTTGTTTTCTTTTTATAATTTTTGCAGTTATATCTTTATACCAATTTTATTTTTTTAGAAAATAAACGGCAAACTTTCAGATTGCTCCATATCTCAACCATACAGTTTTATATGTCAAAAACAATGGAGCAAAACCAAATAATTCATCACTTCATTTGCTATAACGAAATGCAACTGGCCCCTTTTTACTGAAACCAACAAAAACTTTGTGGCGACGATCATAAACCATTCGTTCAAAAATACCTGGTCCTGGTTCCGATAATTTTTCCCATCGATTGTCTTTAATATGTAATACCCACGCTTCCTGCCCGCGTTTTTCTTTTTCATCTGCACCACCAACCAAAAGAACGATATCGTTATTGGGGTCGTAAACGGAAACAGGACGACCAGCAGCCATATATTCAGGCAAATCACCAGTTGTTTCTAACTTTTTCCATGTATTATTACTTCCATCTAAAACAAAAGATCCCCAATCCGTTTTGTTTTTGCTAACCACAAATAAAAAGCTTTGACTATCCACATAGGTTCCATAGGCATATTGTTCAGTATAAGTCGAAGGGGCTATAGCGCTCCAAGATTTCTTTAATGGCGAATAACTAAAAATTTGATTGCTATAAGCTTTTGGCCCCGTTAGAAAAATTTTATTTTTTCTATCGTAAGCAGTTACCACACCAGCACCAGTTTTTGCTTCATTCTCTATTGGAATAATATCAAACCGATCTTTTATACTATCGTATTGCCAAATTCCTTTTCCCTTCCAACCTTCTGGCGAAATGGAACATAAATAATTACCTGCTGTTCCACCTGCAAACCAAGTGACTTTTGAATCAGGGTCAAAGGCATAGTAGCGCGTACAGCCATTGGTCGGTCTAGCAGCTCCGCAAGGCTCCGTATACCGCAAAGCTAACCATCTTTCCGTCGCAGGGTCATAAGCCCATAAATCGTTTCCGTAGCCGCTGGCAAATGTAGTTCCACCATCATTGCAACCACCATACTTAAGAATAAACCCTGTGATTTCATCATAAGTAGCGGGCACTTCCCCACCACCCTTTTCACCACCTTGCAACAAAAGCCATTTATTTGACTCAAGGTTTATTAATTTTGGGTTGGGCTCAGCTAGAGCATAAACCGGCTTTGTAGACACTTTAGACTCAGGCAATTCTGGCAAGGTTGCGAGTGGAGCAACAGGCAGCTCTTGATTGCCTTCGGCTTGATACCGCATCGCCCAAACACCAATTGTGGGGGAACTAATTACAAAAGCACATAGTTTTTCATCGTAAGCCGCAGCCTGACAAGTTTCAAACCGCTTCTGCTTACCTTGCCCATTTAAAACAGGTACAACGGGTGCACCTACTTCTAATTTTCGCCATTGTTTTTTTGAAACATCTAAAGCCCAAGTATCATTTAATTGCACACCACCCCCACGATACAAATATCCATAATCATTACTTGAAGCTTTGCCAACACCACCATATATCAAAATCACTTTATTATGATGATCGTAAGCACTAGCACCACAAACACGGCCAGGTGGTGTCAATTCTGTTTCCAATTTTTCCCATACATTGCTGGCAGCATCATATGTCCAAGTTTGAGATGACCCTTCTTTGTCATTCCATAAATATACACATTTACCACTCGGTGGGTCAAAAACCCAAACACCAGCCAACACACTCTTGGGGCTGCCTTTAGTCTCACGACGCTCCCAAGTATTCTTATTTAAATCAAATACCCATGTAGCGTCGCGGTTATGCATGGCTGACCATTCCCCATCATAAGCAGGTGCTCGAACTAAAATATCATTTTTAGAATCATACACAATAGGCGAGCCAAATTTAGGGTGATTTTTATTTTCAAATTTTTGAAATTTGCTAGTAGTTGGGTCATAACTCCAAATAGAATTATAAAGACTATCATGAGTCTGAGAACCTACTCCATTCCCGCCATTCAACCAAACTAAATTGCGTTTGGTATCCCATGCCATACTCCACCAAGGCCCAGCACCAGGGCGATCGTTTGGGGGAGGAAAACTATAATCATCAAGTACCTGATTTGCCCATAAGCGTTTGGCTAAATCAAATGTCCAAAGAGCATTACTTTCTGTAGGAGTATAACCACCATAACGAATAAAAATATTTTGGGAAGGTATATAACATAAATAAGCACCTCGCCCAGGCTCAATTTCTCTGCCTAAATGGTCTTGAGGCACTTCCGAAATTTTGACCCAAGTGTTAATAGGCAAATCAAAAGCCTCAGTTTTTGGCTTAATTACTTCGACAGCATCTTGCCCAACAACATGACTAGACAAAATAAAGATAAAAAGAAGTAGAAACTTAAGGGCGTTAATAATTTCAGGACAAAAACTTCTTTTAAGTGGCATACAAACCTTTCATTAATGTTATGATTTTAATCACCAAATATAATTTATTAGCAATCATTTTCAACCAAAAAAGAAATATTTTTATCAGAATACAACTATCTCTGCAGATAGATATTTAAACCCAATATCAACAATTCCATTTGCAAAAAAAACTAGTAGAAATGCTAGGCGAATAAAATTTATACGCGCGACTCTTGCCCCTCTAAAATGAGAGACGCAAGGCATTGCGTCTCTACGACTAGGCTCTACCAGACATCGGCGGCGCGACACTTCGCCGATCTGGCTACGCAAAAAAGTGCGTAACCAGACCCACGATATGTCGCACCACCGTGGTCTGGTAGTGAAGACTAAGGACAAAAAAGAACAACCCTCAATAATTAGATTGGGTGCATTCGCCTTATGATGAAGTTTTGTGAAACTTTTATAAGGGCGTGTTTGCCGTTTAGTGTTACCAAAGACACATCTTAAGGTGAACACACTATAAAAAAGGTGGCGTAATAGAGAGCCAAGGCCGTGCCTTGGCTCTACGAATTTTTATGGTTAAAACTTTTGTGCAGGGGCATTCCCCACATGTGTGCCCCAATAAAACACACGATGTAGGGCATGAAGAGGTATTAACTATCTATTTTTGGTTTTTTTAAATAGTTAAGCACAGTAGCAATGGTCGCACCACTAAATGCCAAATAATCATCAATTGGGCCCGGAATATTAATAGGCAACATTTCATATATAAATACTAATGTCGGTAAAATCAACCATTTGCGAGAGGCCTCAGGGTTTTCTTTTTGCTTCATGAGGCTAGCCGTTAATAAAACCGAAGAGCCTATAACAGCAGGCATATAAAAAATATTGGCTCCTAAACTAAAAAAAGAAAGAAAAAGCGACCACATAATTGCAAGCGGTATGGGCAAAAAAATATCTACTGAAGTTATCGATTTTTGAAAATACAAACTACAAAAGCCTAGTGCATTTAACAAAGAAAAAGCAATAAGACCAATAATAACACTAATTTTAAAATCTAAAAAACACCAAGATATCACGAAGGCCATTCCCCCAATGGGAATGGAAAATAAAATTAAAAAAATAGCCTTAAACATACAATTTAATTAATATTGATTCGCGATGGCAAATCAATATTCTCAGATTTCATTTTTGATTTAAAAATCTCTAATATTGCCTCTTTCGCATTACGGTGGGCTTCTTCTATTAGAATTTGTCTTTTACCCTCTTCTATTACCCTGCTTCGTAGACTTTTTCTGATTTCATCTTCCAAGAATTTTCCTGAATTTTTTTCTAATCGCCCCCAACCAATATCCTTTTTAATTTTAATTTTTTCTGGGTTACTTTGCACTTCCACAATATCTTCATCTAAAATTGGCATTGGTACAGTAATAATAAATTCGCCTGTTTTTTCATCCCAGTGAAAATTGGATGCTACAATTGACTCCAATGGTAAAATATACTGAACTTTGTTGCCAGAAACTTGCATCTCGACAACTGAAGTACCTAAATCCAATTTATCCCATAATATCTTTTTACTGGTACTTTTCTCGACGGTAATATTAATTTCCGTAGACTGTACAACAAATTTTGCTTCTTTTTTGATTTCCCCAATTGTCGCCAAAATTACCGTTTCATAATTTATACTTGGCTTCAAAAGATTGTTGATAGCTTTAGTTGTTTCCTCTGGAATACTAAGTATTTTATAGACAATAAAAGTTCCAGAAACAAGAAACACAATTGCTAATAAGGTTAATGCCCACACCCAATTGCCAATTTTCTGTTTTTTAGAGCTTTCAATTTCTTCCATATTTTATAAATAATACTCCAATGGGATGATATTTTCTTTATGCAGTATTTGAATCACTAAATTTACAGCCGTACTTAAATCGCAGTTTTTTTCAATATTACAATCAACCTTGAATTTATTGAAATTATTATGCCCAATATTTATCACAAGAATTTCATTTGGTGAATTCAAAATTTTTAAATTTTCAATATCGTAATCATCAAGATTCGACATGGCTGAAATTAAAATTTGACCAGAACCAGTAAAAAACCTAGCAAGCTCCCCAAGCCATTTGATTTGCTCATCATGATCAGAGATTGCACTTTTTGTTTCAGCAACACCTTCAGTAAAAGAATGCATAATATTAGAAAGCCCCAAGTAATAGGCCTTATATTTTAAATCAAATAGTTTTCTTTCTAAGGCTTTGGCCGTTTTCACAGCCAAATCAGACTCACCAGTAAACACAATAAATTTAGGCTTATGATTGTACGCCATCGCTCTATCTTCTTGAGAAATATCCGATTTTTCCCAAGTCTTCTCTCGATTTACGATATGTTGTTGAAGAGTTGATTCGTCAGCATAAACATCTTCAAGAATGATTCCGCCACCTGCAATTTCATAACTATCAATAATAACAACACGGCCAGTTCCTTCGTTTTCATTTCTTAAATCAAATGCTACTGGCTTTGTAGTTTCAAAAATACATTCCGCAACATCTAAACGATCAATTTGTTGTTTGTTAACAACCGAAGTTAATTCAGAAGAGTCTAAAACATTTACTACCTCTACCAGTCTAACAGGCGAACGAGTCGCATGCATTTTAATCTTGTATGTTTTGTTTTTTATCATAGGTGCTTTGCCCACCCAGAAAATATTCGCACGAAAACGATTACTAACTTTTGGCGCTGGCTCATTCGCCTTCACCATTAATTCGCCTGGCTTAGCATAGATCTGAGTTTCCATCGTATAACCCGCTACATGCCCTACTGTGGCTACTTCCATTTTTGGGGCATTAAACATTTCAATAGATGCCACTTTTGACTTTTTACCAGAAGGGTAAAAAACAACATCATCACCAGCTTTTATCTTGCCTGATTCAATGGTACCAGCCACAATTCTTCGGTCGTCATTGGTTTCAGTAAATTTATAAATATCCTGCACTGGTAATCGAAATGGCAAATCCGCTTTACTATTCACTACTTCAAATAAATCTAATTGCTCTAAAATGGTTGGCCCTTTATACCATTTGGTTTCTGGGGATTTAACAGCAATGTTCACACCCTCTCTAGCCGCAATCGGAATAAACTGCTTTGGGGTAACTTTTAATTTAGCTAAAAATGCCGTGAATTCTTTTTTAATATCTTCAAAAACCTTTTCACTATAATCAACCAAATCTAATTTATTAACTAAAACAACTACATCTTTTACCCCCAACATAGATACCATATGACCATGGCGTTTGGAGTTTTCGCGAATCCCCTCTTTCGCATCGATCACAAGCAATGCCGCTTGCGCGCGAGCCGCACCCGTAACCATATTTTTCAAAAACTCAATATGCCCCGGTGCATCAATAATAATATAATGCCTTTTTTTGGTTTTAAAAAAACTTCTAGCCGTATCAATTGTAATCCCTTGGGATTGTTCATTTTTCAATGCATCAAGCAAAAATGCATATTCAAATGGCTTAGAATTTAACTCGCAATTGCGTTTAACAGATTCTAATTTTCCCTTTGGCAAAGAATCAGTATCTACCAATAATCGCCCGATTACGGTGCTTTTACCATGGTCCACATGCCCTACAATTACAATATTCATTTGCTCTTTATCAGCTATATCTATTTCTGGTTTTTCTAAATCTAACACCAAAATCTCCTATTTCTTTATTTAAAAAATTTCAAAAGTATTCTGTCTCAATTTACCTGTTTAAAAGTTATATCCTACATGTAACCTGATCTTCTCAAAGTTTCTAACCCACCATCTTCTTGGTCTTGAGCTCTACCTGATCTTTCAGCAATATTCGAAAACTTACCGCTTTTCAGCTCTAGAACAATGTCATTAACATTTTTAGCTGTTGAATCAACAGGGTTGGTACATGGGTAACAACCCAAACTTCTATAGCGTTTACCATTGCCACTGTCAAAATACAAATCAATTATCGGTATTTCTTCTTTTTGAATGTATTCCCAAATATTTAATTCCGTCCAATCAAGTAATGGGTGAATTCGAATATGTGTACCTGGGGCAAAATCCGTTTTATATTGATTCCAAAACTCAGGCGGCTGGTCATCAACATCCCAATCATTTTGCTTATCGCGTGGTGAAAAATATCTCTCCTTCGAACGACTACCCTCTTCATCAGCCCGCACACCAGCAATTACACCTGTGTAAGGGTTAGTATTTGAATCTAAATCATAAGCATTTTTTTTATGATTAAATTTATAGCGTGGCCATTCCCCTGATAAAGTATGTTTCAAAGCTTCGCTTTTTAAATTTTTACAGCAATTAATACGAGACATATTGCCATCTGGGTAAGTTTGTTTATTTTTCAATGCTTCCGAATTTTCGCCATAAACCAAATTTAATCCCCATTCAGCAACCATTCTATCCCGATATTTAATCATGGCCGGAATTTTATAATGTGTATCAATATGCACCAAAGGAAAAGGCACATGACCAAAAAACGCTTTTCGTGCCAACCATAATAAAACAGTGCTATCCTTACCAATCGACCAAAGCATGACTAAATCTTTGAACTCGCGATACGCCTCTCTAAAAATATGTACGCTTTGGGCTTCTAATTTTTCCAATCTGTCCATTTTCTCAACCTTTTTTAATTATTTTTTTTAACAATTTTGCCATCTTTCCAGTGCAAACCACACTCCTTCTGTTCGGGGGTTTCCCACCACCACCTACCAGCACGAATATCCTCACCGTGTTTCACAGCTCTTGTGCATGGCTGACAACCAATACTAGGGAACCCTATATCGTGCAATTTATTATACGGCACTCCATTTTCTAAAATATATTCCCAAAGATTTTCTTCTTTCCATTCGATTAATGGGTTGATTTTATAAATTTTAAAATTCTCATCCCATTCCACGGCGTGAAAATCCGTTCGTGTAATCGATTGCTGACGCCGTAAACCAGTCACCCAACAATCGACCGTCGCTAGTTTTTTTCGTAATGGTTTCATTTTTCGTACTTCACAACACGCTTTTCTATCTTGAATGCTGTTATAAAACAAATTAGGGCCTTTAACCGAAATAAGCTCAATAATGTCACTTGGCTCAGGAAAACAAATTTCGTATGAAAAACCATATTTATTTATACATTCTTGAATCACTTCATAGTTTTCAGGAAATTGACGACCTGTATCTAATGTAAAAATTCTTGCCTTGCTATTTTCTACCAAAATCATATCCGTCAAAACTTGGTCTTCCGAACCTAAACTAGAAGCTAAAGCAATTTTGTCTACGCCAAAAGTCTTTAAGCCCCACCCAAGTAAAGCTGCTGCATCCAAACCAGCCGTTTCAGCACGATATTGTTCTAATTTTTCACTCATTTTTTACCCTTTTAAACTTTTTCAATCAAAACATGCCAGTGGCCTTCTGGTAATTGTCTTTGCTCTAATACTTTATGGCCTTCTAATTTAACAGAATTTGGAACATTTTGAATTGGTTCGCCATTATCTAAAAAGATTTGCAGTTTTTGACCAGCTTTCATGGGAGACAAAGCAATTTTAGTTTTAACAAAATTCATAGGGCAACCCACACCTCTAAAATCCATAAACTTATCAACACCAGCAACCGCCGTTTTTTCAGGCTCTGCTTTAATTTCCTTTGCTTGAGCTTTAAAACGCAATGAATCATCCATACCTTTATAAAGATTGATCACTTCTTCTGCCAAAGCATTTATTTTTTCTGCATATTTAGGCAATTCAGACAATACATTTAATTTACCTAGCACAACAACATCAGAAAAATCTTTGTTCACTAACTCAGACTCAATGAAATGTTTTTGAAACAAACTAAAAACTTCATTATCTGTTTTAGCATCCAAACCTCTGGTAACTAACAACATTCTTGACGCAGAAAACAAAACATGAAATAAAGCATTTTGCTGATCTTCTGGTGTTGTAGATTGTGTTAGTTTCTTTTGATGCAAACGAATTAATTTTTGATCAACATCAATCATATCGAACATTCCCGCCGAACATTCCGCCGTACCAATTTCTTCTAAAGAAAGTGGTTTTTTCGCACCAAAATCAATGTAGGCAGATGGGTCAGCATCAAAATCAGGCACGACATTATATTTTTCACACAAGGCATTTATTTTTGCTTTACCTTCATTTTCTAAATATAACTTATAAGAATTATATTGATCTTTTTTACTCAAATAATGCTCTAAGAAATCATGTACAAAATCTGGAACTTTTTTTGAACTTATTTCATTCACTTTTTCAGCGTACTTAGTCGTGCCAACCCCTATCTCTGCCCCAGCTAACACATTATAAGAAGGGTACATTTTACCGCCTTTTCGACCCACTTTCCCAAAAAAGCCAAGATCTGCTACATGGTGCATACCACAAGTGTTAGGGCAACCAGACATATTTAATTTAAAATCCGATAGTTTATCTAAATCTAAGTTGCTACTTTTTAGGCGCGTTGCAATAGCCGAACTCAAACCTCTTGGTAAACAAATCCCAAGTTTACAAGTACTCGCACCAGTACAATTAATCATGTTCCCAATAAAAGCCGCTCGATCTGATAAAGTATCAATGCTATTAATAACTTGATAGGCGTTACCCAAATACTTCTCAGGGATATTACGCAATTGAATATTCTGCGAGCGTGAACAACGAATGGTGTTATCGCCAAAATTTTCTAAAAAATCACACAGACGATTTACATCCTCATGTTCAATATCACCTAATTTCAAAGGTATTTTAATAGAATACAAACCCTTTTGTTTCTGTTCATTGACAAACCGATTCTTCCAAATATCAAACTCAGCCGACTTCACGGTAACTACCGGCAAATTAGTTTCTTTAGCCTCGTTAACAATTGGTACGATTTCAAGATTTAAACTAGCATCATCTTTTATTTTGTTATATTCTTCAAAAAAATACTTTTTGAATTCGTCATCACCAATTTTTGCCCAAAGAAACTTGATACGATTCGATGTTCGGCTGCGACGATTCCCGTGCTTGTCAAACATAGTTTTAATGGCACGCGTCACATGATACACTTGCGTATCAGGTATAAAATCAAACAATTCATGGCCAACCATTGGTTTAGCCCCCATACCACCGGCACAAGTTACAAAAAAACCTTTTTGACCATTTTTGATTTGAGCCACAAAACCTAAACAGGTTGCTGCGGTAAATGACTTATCAACAAAGGAATTCGAAAAATTAATTTTAAATTTGCGGGGCAAATTCAAGCTGTCAGGCTCTGACAACATTCTCGTAGTTAATGCCACGGCATAAGGGTCTACATCAAAAGCCTCATCTGGGTCTATACCTGAATCATGAGGGGTTAAAATATTACGAATCGTATTACCTCCACCACCTCGCGAAGAAAGCCCCACTTCATTTAAACCACGAATTACTTTCATTAAATTTTCCACACGCACATAGTGCAATTGCACTTCTTGCCTTGTCGTAAAATGAACTTCATTAGAGCCATATAGTTTCGCCAATTCGCCTACTTTTTTTAGCTGGCTTGGGGTTATTCCACCTGCAGCACAGCGAATTCGAATCATGTAAGTTTCTTCTTTACGCTGCTCATAAACACCATGGGCTACACGAATTGCTTTAAATTTTACAGGCTCAATATGCCCCTCCATAAAATTACCAATATCAACTTCAAATTGATCTTGTTCTTTCAGCAAGGTTGATGACGACTCATAAAAACGCATTTTGTTTCCTCTCAATCTATAATTTTAATTTCTACAGGGCCCGCCTCGCCTTTTTTTATCCAAAACCCATTGACTTCAGGTTCAGCGTGCTTCAAAGAAATAATGATATAATGTAAACTCGGGTCTGACAAATACTCTTTGTCAGACTCTGAAGGTTTATTGCCACCTATTGGGTGACTATGATATACTACTAAAAGTCGTAAACCTTCTCCACGACTTTCTTTTAAAACTTTAAACATTTCTTTTTCTTCAAAATTAAAAAATGTTTCAGGCGTTGCACTTACATTCTTCATTTGATAAATTTTTGTTACAACACCATCAACCCCAGCACCATAACCGCAAACTTCTTTTGGCACGCCACCTTTAGCATGCTCCACCATTTCTAAATAAGCATTTTTTGTAATTGTAATCATTCTCTACTACTCTCTTTACTTACCCTTTTGGTGTTATATCACATACCGCTTGTTCACCATCATGCAACTCAGTAATGGTTGGGGCATCCCCACATACCGCACACTTCAAATTTCTTTTCAGATTTACTTTTCTAAAGTTCATGGTTTTTGCATCAAACGCCAAAAGTTTATTCGTCAATAATTCACCGGCGCCCGTAATAAACTTTAAACATTCAGCAGCTTGCATCGTGCCTAACATACCTGCAATAGCCCCAAGTACCCCCGCTTGCGAACAGGTTGGCACAGCATTCGCAGGTGGCGGAACTCCAAAAACACAACGATAACACGCCGATTCACGAGGCTTAATTGTCATGGTTTGACCATCAAATCGCAAAATACCACCGTGACTATATGGTATATTTTCCATAATACAGGCATCGTTGATTAAAAACTTGGCTGCAAAATTATCCGTACCATCAATCACAAAATCATAACCTCTAATCAATTGTCTAATATTAGCCGCTACAACCATCTCATTGTGTACAATAACTTCAATATCTGGGTTGATGGCACGCATTTTAGTGGCAGCCGATTCTACTTTTAAACGCCCTACATCAGGTGTAAAATGTATTACTTGTCTTTGCAAATTAGATAAATCCACTGTATCAAAATCAGCAATACCAATTTTGCCCACCCCTGCTGCCGCCAAATACAATGCTACCGGTGCACCCAAACCACCAGCACCAATGATGAAAACTTTTGCATCTAATATTTTTTCTTGCCCTTCAATACCAACATCTTTTAATAAAATATGCCGGCTATATCTCTCTAATTGATCTTCTGTGTAATCTCTCATAAGCTTTTCAACCCTAATTCAATGTCTTTTTTTAAATCGATTAAATCTTCTATCCCAACCGAAAGCCTCATCATTGTAGAAGTAACTTCCATTGCAACTTTTTGCTCCTCCGTAAATTCAGCAAAAATAGTCGCAGATGGGTGAATGATTAAAGTCTTATTGTCATTAATATTCGTCGCCCTTCGAATGATTTTTAAATGATTCATAAACTTAGTGCATTCCGCCTTGCTACCCAAATCAAATGTCAAAATTGAACCTGGCAAATGCGGGAAAAGTCTTTTGGAAAGCTCAAAATAAGGTGATGACTTCAACCCTGGGTAGTTCACCTTTTTAATATTAGGATGCGCTTCTAAAAATTCTGCCAAAGCTAAAGTATTTTGACAAGAAACATTTGCTCGCAATGCTAAAGTCTCTAGACCTAAACTCTGTAAATAAGCATTATGTGGCGTTAAACATGTTCCGATATTACGATAAACTTCCTTACGCAATTTTGCCAGTAATGCAAATGGACCCATTTTTTTGGCAAGATCTGCTAAATGCGAATTATTCTTCCATTGAAAAGTACCATGATCAATAATTAACCCACCAACACTCGTTGCACCACCAGAAATATATTTAGTAGAAGAAATCACTTCCACATCCGCCCCATTTAATTTGCCGTTAAAAAGATAGGGCGGTGTACAAGTCGAATCAATAACAAGCGGAATTTTATTCTCCTTAGCCACCAAAGATAACGCCGGTATATCAATCACTCGCATTTGGGGGTTAGCAATCGTTTCCCCAAAAATTAGTTTAGTGTTGGGCTGAATTGCTTTACGAACTTCAGCTAAATTTTCCAAATCAATAAAGCTGGCCTCTAAACCCCATGTCTTTAAAGTTGAAGCAAATAACGCTTTAGTGTTTCCAAATAAATACTTATTCGAAATGATATGATCGCCCGCCCCACAAAGCGACATCACTAAATTACTAATGGCAGCCATTCCTGATGAAACCGCAATAACCCCTTGTGCCCCCGTAACATTTCTGATTTTATTTTCAAAATGCTCTATCGTAGGGTTCGTAATACGGCTATAGGCATGGGCTGCTTTCTTACCTTCAAAGGCATCAATGATTTCTTCTGCAGAGTCAAACTCAAAAGAAGCACAATCATATACCGGCATATGCAATGCACCATGTGCATCCTTTTTGGCAAAAGGCGTATGAATCGCTTTTGTTGTAAATCCACCTGACATTATTGGTTTCCCCCGCCCATAAAATACAAGAAATCAATCTCATCATTTTCTTTAACTACTGTAGTTTCAAAATTTTCGCGTTCTACAAATTCGCCATTTAATTGTACCGAAACCATTTCTGGTTGTTCTACTTTATTCGCCTTTAACAAACTGCTTATATTTGAAACATCCGTAAATTCTTTTTGTTCCCCATTAATTTTAATTTTCATAACTTCCTCATTTGTTTAAATATTACTCACAGCACCCAAAATTATTCTTAACCCATTAACCGATCGATACTTGTATATCTCTCCCCAGAATCCATAAATATCAAGACAATGTTTTTGCCTTTGATCTTGTTTTTCTCGATATATTTTTTTGCCCCCACTACCGTTGCGCCGCAACTAATCCCAGCGATTATCCCCTCTTCTCTGGCAAGCAATTTTGAATACTCAAAAGCATCGTCATTTGAAACAGGAACAATTCCATCTAATACTTTTGTATCCATAATAGCAGGCACAAACCCAGGCCCTATCCCTTGAATCATGTGCGGGCCAGGTTGACCACCACTTAAAACCGATGAACTTTCTGGCTCGATTGCAATGATTTTTACACCAGGAATCTTTTCCTTCAAAGTCTTACCTACACCCGTAACGGTACCGCCCGTACCAGCCGTCACAAAGACATAATCTATTTTGCCATCTAAATCTCTAATTAATTCTACCGCTGTTGTTTGCACATGTGCCTGCACATTAGCTGGGTTATCAAATTGTTTAACTAAAAAAGAATCTTTTAAAGACTTATGCAATTCATTAGCGCGTTCTATCGAGCCTTTCATACCTAAATGAGCCGGAGTAAGCTCCAATGTTGCGCCCAAATATTTAAGCAATCTTTTACGCTCAATACTCATCGCTTCTGGCATAACCAAAATAATTTTATAACTTCGTGCCGCTGCAATATAAGCTAATGATATGCCCGTATTCCCACTCGTCGCTTCAATAATAGTTCCGCCCTTTTTTAATATGCCCTTGCGTTCTGCATCATTTATCATTTCTAAGGCCGCACGGTCCTTAATCGATGAAGACGGGTTAAAAAATTCTAGTTTTGCAGTAACGCTATTATCTCCCCCTAAAATCTTGTTGATTTTAACTAACGGAGTATTACCCACTAATTCTGTAATATCATTTGCTACTTTCATATTCCCCTATTAAATGTAAAAGGTTACATTTTCTTTTAATTGCATTTCTTGCACCGCAAGATCTGCTAACGAAACAGAGAAACAATCTTTAATCGTTTGCTCTGTTTGATTAAAAACTTTTCCAAGTGCACCACTAAACTCTATATTCTTACTGATTTCAACTGGCCCCTCTAATGCCTCAAGAATTTCTAACATCGAAATTTCAGACGCTTCCTTTGCCAGCACATAGCCACCTTTGTTACCACGCAAACTACTAACGATACCCGCCTTTCGCAATAAATTAAACAATTGCTCCAAATAGTTTTTGGGTATCCCACACTTTTCAGACAAATCTTTTAACTGAAGCACCCCTTCATCTTTACGCACTGCCATTTCGATTAGTGCTTGCGCCCCATATAACCCCTTAGTGGTCACACTAAACATACCGAGAAGCACCCAATTAAAAAGAAAACTCATTTATAATTAAAAAGGCATTATATAAGACAAAATTGGAATCAAAAGCACTTTTCATAGTAACTTGATAGATTTAATCAAGTTAATCGTAAACTTTCTGAAAATTATCTCATTTTTTTAAAATTTCCTTAACATTATATATGTAAAAAAAAATTTTCCGAAAAGCCATACAAAATAAAGAACATTATCTAAAAATAAATCAGCAATAGTGAGTCTCAGACCTTAGCTCACTAACACTAGATATCAAATGAAAAAACACGCAAAGTTTTTTACTTTATCTCATACTTCCTTGAAATACAAATAAAATTGTATCTCAGTGTATTTTTATTTATTTTACAATTGGCGCAGAAGACGGGTTTGAAACCCAATGGTTGTACAAATAAGAAGCTTAATGCTTGTTTGCTTGCAGTGATTTTTTCCTTTTATTTTTCGTCTCCTCTGCCAGACCGCGGAGGGTCTGGCTACGCAGTTAAATGGTGCGTAACCAGACCCTCCGCGGTCTGGTAGAGAAGACGAAAGAGAGAAAAAAGTAGGCTAACAACCGCCTTAGTACTTTTTCTACTAACTTAGCTAGCACTTGCGGTGTTTCGGTTGAATAAAATAACGAGATTGAAATTTACTGGAACGAATTTCTGTCTAGCTGACTAGGTTAGACGCTTTTACCTTCATTTCCAAAGAAAAGAAAATCTTATTTGAACAACTATTGGGTTTGAAACCCGTCTCTACAATTTGCTGAGTTACATAAAATTCAAAAATCAATTCCACTAGTGTTTAGTACCGCAACTAGTAAGATATATTTAAGACTTATTGAAATAAGAGTTTCCTCCCAATAGCTTAACATTTAAACTGCCACCAGCAAAAAGCATTTCATCTAATGCATCCTTAACATGACTTATATCTATAGAACCTTCAACATTTGCTTCCAATGCAAATTGAACGGAACGCCTCATTAATTCTTTAATAAATGCAGCACTTGTTCCTTCTGTTCTATTCACAATCTCGATTAGTAATTTTTCACTAATATTTATATTTTTAGAGTAAAGCAAAATTAATTGTTCTCTTTCTTTTTGCCCTGGCAACGGAAATTCGATTGATTGGTCGATACGACCAGGCCTCGAAGCAAGTGCTGCTTCTAAGGTCTCTGGTCTATTCGTAGTCAAAATGAAGAAAACTTGAGAATCTTGTTTTAAACCATCCATTTCATTGAGCAATTTATTTAACAAACTTTCATCGCAAGCACTTTGCATTAAATGTCTATCTTTCGCAATTAAATCAACATCTTCAATAACAACAATTGCGGGTTGCAATAGTCTAGCAAGAGTCATATATTCAGAAAGCAACCCGATCTGTTCGCCAGTAATAATCAGAGTTGTGTGCTCCTTTAAAATACTTGAAAGGTAATGAATTGTAAATGTTTTACCTGTGCCTGGTAACCCATAGAACAAAACACCCTTCTTTAATGATTGTCCCATTTGAGCTAACTTTTCCTTCTGCTCGTGAAATTTAATAAAATTTCGTTCCAACAGATTCATTATTTTATCTGACAATATAATTTCTTGTCGTGATATGTTTTTTAATTTCTGAACCATGATTCCTGCAGATTTCCCTGAATACATATCGCTCACCTCCAGCGATAGTATTTTGCCTCGATAACACCTAGCATTTTTAATTGCACTTTCAACAACACCAAAAAATTCTTCTACTATCGACCTTCCTTCTTCACCCTTTGGTGTCGCAACAAACAAAGACATACCTACATTATTTCCATGCATTTGAGTCGATGCCATTAATACAGCATATCTAATATTGTTTTTTTTAATTAACCAAAGCCCATTTTTTAAGCACCTTATCGGCTGATCTTCACCAATGTCAATTTCTTCATATTCAGGAGGCGTAGTTCGTGCTGGACTATGATCATTTATAGTCAAATTTGAAAAATCAAGACCAAAATAAGAATCGAATTTATTGACGCCAACAAAATTTAAAACTTCTTTATTATTTAGAAAAATAGAATTTATTGCTACCTGAAGATCAGCTCTAACTCGATAGGGAAACTGTCGCTTATGAACTTCTAATTCTTCTAAGCCTACACAGGCAAAATGTTTTTTAAGAAGAAAATGTATTTTTTGTTGAGATGATTCTTTAAAGTGAAACCAAGACATATTCTTATAAAAACCATTTAATTTTTTTGAAAATCAATTATATTGAACAACTCTTTTTCAGCAAGTAACCTATCTCTTCAAAGAGTACTTTTTTATGGAATTCAAAACCGTATATTTACTAAAGGTTATTTAATACAAAGAAAACCTTCGAAACAAACATATTTGGCGATCGAGACAATATCTACAAAACCAGCGCGCTTAAGTAGATCAATATTGCCTTGTGACGAAAAAGGCTCAAGGACGCCCTTTAAACTTCTTTGTTTATTAAGAATTTCGTCGGCTTGGTAACCTTTTTTTAGTTTATACTCTGTATATAAACCAGTAAAAATATCTTGAAATCTTGTATATTTGACCTTCTAAAAATGGACCGCAAAAAATGGGTAGAAGCCATCATCAATTACGACAAATGGTTCTGCCGAATCATCTGAAAAATAAACGCCTGCCCCCCCTAAAAGACACCACCATTCATTGGCTAAAAAGCATGAAAAACAACTGCACTTTTTAACAATAAAACACTCAAAACCACCACTTCGCCTACACATTTCAAAATACCTCTCAAAATCAGACTCAAACGATTCATAATCCATGAGAATTGATTTTTAGACTTTGTTTTTAACTTTTTTATCAAAAAACTAGCAAACAACCCTAAGAAAGAGCTAGCAAATAAAATACAATCAATTCATGCCTATCCCCTTTCTTATCCCCCTTTCATACCCTTTTTTATTAGTCGCCCTTTAAAAAAACATACGGAATTTACTGGTTGCGGCACTAGCACTTTGTCTATTAATCTTTGCGTTTACAAGTCTTAAATATACCCAAAAAGGTATAAAACATGAAATTTAACAAAAATTATACCATAAAAGGTATAAATTTTATAAAATAAACTATATTTATACCCGATATAGCACATAATTATTAAAAACGCTAAACGCATACCCGATCAAGCATAGATATGGCACTTTCAAATACCATAAAAGAAAAAAGGAAATTGGCAAAATTAACACAAGCAGAATTAGCTCAAAAAGCAGGTGTTGGTTTGCGATTTGTGCGTGATTTAGAACAAGGCAAAGAAACAGTTCGCCTAGATAAAGTCAACCAAGTTTTAAAATTATTTGGGCTAGAAGTTGGGGCCATAAAAATTAACCTCCAAAATTAACCCATACCAGTAAAATAAAAATGAAAAAAGCAGAAATAAAATTTCAAAATCATTTAGCTGGGTCGCTATCTCAGGATGAAAACGGTTACCATTTTATATATGACTCAAGCTATCTCAATCTCGAAAACGCCAAACCTATCAGCCTAACCTTGCCATTGCGTGAAAAACCCTATACGAGCAATATCTTATTTCCATTTTTTGACGGCTTAATTCCAGAAGGCTGGCTACTAGATATCGCAGAGAAAAATTGGAAGCTAAACCCTCGTGACAGAATGGGGTTGCTACTAGCTTGCTGCAAGGATTGTATCGGGGCTGTCAGTGTCATCCCAACACAAGAAAGCCTTCATGAAAAATAAATGCTTGTATTGTTATTTAGAACTGCAAGAAAAAGAAATTGATTTTCACGGTAAATGCAGTAAAAAAATATTTGGCCAATTAACTGCACCCATATTACCATATGATGAAAGCGATATGACGAAATTAGCAGAGAAAGTCATACAAGCACAAACAACTATTACGGGGGTTCAATCTAAATTATCATTACATCTCGAATCAGACAAAGGCTCATCTTTGCTCAAGCGCTTTACGATTGTTGGCTTATGGGGTGAATATATACTTAAACCACCAACTGATTATTACCCCCAATTACCTGAAGTCGAAGATATAACGATGCATTTAGCCGCCATAGCAAAGATTAAAGTTGTACCCCACAGTTTAATTCGAATGGCATCTGGCAGATTAGCCTATATTACCAAAAGGGTTGATAGAAATAAGAATGTGAAATTGGCTATGGAGGATATGTGCCAACTAACAGAACGCCTCACTGAAGATAAATATAATAGCTCCTATGAACAAATTGCAAAGTGTATTCAAAAATACAGTTCGAACTCTGGGCTAGATGTCGTAAATTTCTTTGAGGTTTTAATTTTTTCGTTTATTACTGGAAATGCAGATATGCATCTTAAAAATTTCTCACTAATTGAAACCCCTAGCATTGGCCCCACATTTTCGCCCGCTTATGATTTAGTTGCAACAGCTATCATTAACACCGTAGATGATGAAGACTTGGCATTAACGCTAAATGGAAAAAAGAAAAAAATCAATAAAGCCGATTTTGTAGCCGCTTCTAAAACAGCAAATATAAGCCTCAAGCAATTAGAAAATATTTTTGAAAAAATGAATACAGTTAAAGAGTTTTGGTTCCAGCTCATCGACAAAAGTTTCTTAAGCAAAACCTATCAAACGAAATACAAATCGCTTATTGAAAATCGGCTTAATAGACTTAATAACTCTTGACCCTAAATTTACGGGTGCATTCGCCTTTTGATGAAGTTTTGTGAAACTTTAATAGGCGACTTCTCTACCAGATTCTCTACTAGGAAAAGGTGGCGCAATAGAGAGCCAAGGCCGTGCCTTGGCTCTACGAATTTTTATTATTATAAAAAAAAATCTTGCAGGGGCATTCGAGGCGTCGAACCGCCCGAGTGTGTGCCAAAAAAAACACTGTAAAGGCGTGCTATACGCGCGACTCTTGCACCTCTAAAATGAGAGACGCAATGCCTTGCGTCTCTACGACTAGGCTCTACCAGACAGGTGGTGCGATATGTCGCACCACCGTGGTCTGGTAGTGAAGACTAAGGACAAAAAAGAACAACCCCCATTAATTAGATTGGGTGCATTCGCCTAATGGTGAAGTTTTGTGAAACTTTAAAAAAGGTGTGTTTGCAGTATGGTGTTACCAAAGCCACATCATAAGACGAACACACCCCTCTATGATTTACAATAAACCAGTCAAAAATAAGTTATTTAATACAAAGAAAACCTTCGAAACAAACATATTTGGCGATCGAGACAATATCTACAAAACCAGCGCGCTTAAGTAGATCAATATTGCCTTGTGACGAAAAAGGCTCAAGAATGCCTTTTAAACTTCTCTGTTTATTAAGAATTTCGTCGGCTTGGTAACCTTTTTTTAATTTATACTCTGTATACAAACCAGTAAAAATATCTTGAAATCTTGCATCATTTGCGCGTACTTTTTCAAATAAAATAAAAGCGCCACCCCAATGTAATGCCTGATAGATTCGATTGATAAGCTCCTGTCGCACGCGTGGGTGAATGAATTGAACTGTATAATAAGCAACTATAAGGTCACATGGTTTTAGTTCTGTTGTCAGAATATCATCAACCCTGAACTCAACATTTTTATGTTTATTCCCTAGTTTTGTGCGGGCAAAAGCCACCATGTTTTCTTCTAACTCAACGCCAATGAATTGGGTCTTTGGTTTATTGATATTCCAATGGGCAAGTTTTTCTAATAAACTACCCGTCGAAGAACCTAAATCATAAACCACAGAATCTTCTTTTAAAAAGTAATCACTCAACTGGCAAATTAATTCCTGACCTTCGTCATAAAGCGGAATCGACCTCTTGACATGTTCATCAAATTCATTTGCCGTATTTCCACTGAATGACCAATTGGCATTATTTGCCTGAATATTTTCGCCTACATTACCCATTTAAGCCTCATTGTGGTTGATAAACAAGTCTAAAGCCAATATGACCTGCTACAAATTCATCTTTAGCCTTATTTCGATTTGCAATACGACAAGCCGCTTCAGAATCTTTGAAAGAACCACCACGATAAACTCTGAAACCCGTATTGACAGTAGATTTTGGGTCTGGTTTTGCAACCAAGGGGTCACCTGGATACGGTGCATAATAATCACTCACCCATTCTGAAACATTGCCTAACATATCAAATAACCCAAAACTATTAGAAAATCGAGTACGCACCGGTTGAGGTTTTTTTGTTGAGTTTTGACCAAACCAAGTCGTGGCATGAGGCGATTCATAATCACCAAACGGACCTTTTTCGTTTGCGCGCGCAGCGTATTCCCACTCCGCCTCTGTCGGTAACCGGTAATACCCAATATTCATTTGATTTATTTTTGCTAAAAAAGAATTAATATCATTAAAAGAGACATTCTCAACCGGAAGGTTAGCACCTTTAACCAGTGCTGGTGAAACAATTTTGCTTGCTTCTCTAATCTCACCCTTTGGTGAGTTCATCACTGCATCCCATTGTTCTTGGGTTACTTCCGTTTCAGCTAGATAAAAATTGTTTGTTATAATCACTTTAAACATGTCTTCATCGGGGCTTCGATTTTTCTCGGTAGGCAAACTACCCATTTTGAATTCGCCCTTTGGAATATTGATAAAGGCCATACCAAGCTTATTAACCACTCTAAAAGAATCAATTCTAGCCTTTAACCTTCTGGCACTATCATCTTCTGGTTTTAATTTAATACAAGCATTGGCAAAACCGGCCGCATTTTTATAGTCGCCTTTAGCAAGATACTCATCAGCACTCTTGATAAAAGATTCATAACATTCATGCACATGTTCCTTTAACATCCTCATTTTCTCAACATGATACGCTCGGCTTTCATCATTAAGCTTGCGCCAATGTTCCGAAGACAAAGACTTTTCATTAAAACTTTTGTCTAAAGTTTCCTTTTTTACCTCAACCTCTTTTACAATTATTTTTCTCTCTAAAGCAACTTCCGCCATTTTAGCTTTATAGTTTTCTTCCATTTTAGCCAAGTTATCTTGCACTTTAGCATTTTCTTTTGCATGTTTCTCTTTTAAATTCTCATTTTCAAATTTTTCTACAATCAATAAAATCAAAAGCGAAAATGCTACTAGGCCAATTCCAACAGTTTTTAAATCCAATTGAATTCCTTTAAAAATTTTTTTTTATTTCTTCAAAAACCCAACAACTTGTTCCGCATTACCAACATAATTGGAAGGAGTTAAACTTTTTAATACACTTTTTTCTTGATCCGATAAAGCCAGTGAATCAATAAATTTCGCTATTACCTCCGGCGTAATCTCATTACCCCTTGTAAGCTCTTTTAGTTTTTCATAAGGTTTTTCAATAAACGCTTTTCGCATAACCGTTTGAATTGGTTCTGCCAAAACCTCCCATGCCGCATTTAAATCTTCTGATAATTGCTTTTCATTTACAATTAACTTACCCAACCCTTTTAAAGTCGACTGATAAGCAACTAAACTATACCCAAACGCTACGCCCATATTTCGTAATACCGTAGAATCTGTTAAGTCTCTTTGCAATCTTGAAATGGGCAATTTGGTTGAGAAATGGTGAAAAACAGCATTGGCCAAACCTAAGTTCCCTTCACTGTTTTCAAAATCAATCGGGTTAACTTTATGAGGCATTGTTGACGAGCCAACCTCACCTTTAACTGTTTTTTGTTTAAAATAACCCATTGAAATATATGTCCAAATATCACGATTCAAATCAATTAAAATTGTATTCCAGCGTGCTATCGCATCAAAAATTTCAGCCATATAATCATGGGGTTCAATTTGAGTTGTAAACAAATTTTGTTTTAACCCTAAATCTTTTTCAATTACTTTTTTTGCCAAATTCACCCAATCAACTTTAGGGTAAGCTACTAAATGAGCATTAAAATTGCCCACAGCACCATTTATTTTACCCAAAATTTCACAAGAATTAAGAATGCTAAATTGTCTCTCTAAACGGTTCACAAAAACCGCAATCTCCTTACCTAAAGTCGTCGGGCTTGCCGTTTGACCATGAGTCCTAGACAACATTGGGGTAGTTTTTAATTCCTCTGACAAAACCCGCAATTTTTCTTGAGTTTGCATCATATATTTTTTCACAACCTCTAATCCAGATTGCAACATCAAGGCATGTGCTAAATTATTAATGTCTTCTGAGGTGCAAGAAAAATGAATAAATTCTGTTATTGGCTCAAGTGAAGTATTTGCAAAACGATCCTTTAAATAATACTCTACGGCTTTGACATCATGGTTAGTCGTTTTTTCTATGTCTTTTATCTTTTGTGCATCAGCTACCGTAAAATTTTCGTAGAAACTCAATAACAATTTTTTTTGGTCTGCATTTAATGACTTGGCTTCAGGAATTCCCTCTTCGTCACAAAGTGCAAGTAACCATCGAATTTCAACCAATACACGAAATTTAATTAAAGCATACTCTGAAAAGCTTTCTGCTAATTCCGTTGCTTTTGATTGATAACGCCCATCCAATGGGCTAATTGCTAAAATAAAAGACATTCCGATCCCCACACAAAAATTTACAATTCATAAAGTAGGGAGAATTGTTAATAGTTTATACGACTACGCAAGACTTTTTTAGGTTTTGGTTTAGCCCAATTCACTCGTAAAACCATTCCATCAACTTCTTTACCATCTAATTGCTCTATTGCCTTGATAGCAGCATCATTTGAAGCCATTTCTACAAAAGCAAAACCATCAGATTCCCCCGTTTCAGAGTTTCCAATGATCATTGCTGAAGTAATACGGCCAAATGGAGTAAAAATTTTTGCCAAATAATAGACATCTACATCGGTTTTCAAGTTTCCTACATAAATTCGAGTAAAACCTTCGTTTTCGACTTCATTGTCGTTTTCTGCAGGGTCTGAAATGTTAACTTTTAAAACTCTACCATTAATCTCTTTACCATTTAAGGCATCGATTGCAGTATTGCCTTCAATTTCATTCATTTCAACAAAACCAAAACCACGCGATTTGCCAGATTTTCGGTAAAGCACAATTTCAGCCGATTTCACTTCACCAAAATCTTGAAAAAGCCGACTCAAAGATGCATTATCTTCATCATAGCTTAAATTACCCACATAAATTTTTACCATAGCACGCCCCCAACATCAAAAAACATTAAAAAATTGATATCTTCCCTTGATAAGTTTCAAATAAAAATTTGCAATACTTATCGCCCCTTTTCTTGAAACAAAAATAGATTTAAATCGCAACATTTTAACGATTACTAAATAGGAAACTTAAAAGCAGCTCATGCAACTTTGCGTTTAGTAAAGCATTGGCAAAATTGTGCAACTCTAAACCCCAACATTAAATCAAAATAAACTTGTAACTACTCAGCAAATTGTAGAGACGGGTTTGAAACCCGTCTCTACTGCGCCAATTGTAAAAAAAACAAAAATACACTGAGATACAAAAACTTAAAAATTAATCCTGTATTATCATAGTAAATGAATATACTTACTATTTTGCTATAGCGTTTTTTTGAAGTATTTGGTATGGAAATTATTTTACTGACCCTATTATTAGCCGCTGCCATAATCAACATAATATTGTTAATTGTGTTTCGCAGCAAACCCAATGACAATATAGATTTGAATTTAAAACTGGGGGCTTTAGAAGACAAAATCTCCAAACTTGAAATAAGTTTAAAAGATGATTTTAAATCGAATCGCGAAGAACTTACAATGATAGCAAAAGATAATCGAATTGAGTTAAATTCAACTTTACAGCAGTTTTCGGAAAATGTTTTAAAATCCCTCGACAAGCTAGAGACATCCATAGAAACCAAAATGGGGCAATTAATTGATAAGACTGAAAAAAACAATCGAAATGATCGTGAAGAATTAAGCAAAAATCTAAAGGAATTTTCAGAGTCAAATGTAGCTCAACTAGACCGATTTAACAATCAAGTACAAGAAAAAATTATCCATTTAACAACACAAACACAAAAAGACAATTCGCAAAACCGAGAAGCTATTACAAACCACTTTAAAGAATTCCAACAATCATTAGATAAAAATATTGATAGTTTTAATCAACTGCAAAAAGAAAAATTTTCTCAATTGCAAGAAAAGCAAAACACCTTGATAGAAGGCACTGAGAAAAAATTAGAAGAAATGCGAATTATGGTTGATGAAAAACTTCAAAAAACTTTAAACGAAAGGCTCGGCCAATCCTTTGAAATAGTGAACAAACAACTAGAAAGCGTTCAAAAAGGTCTAGGCGAAATGCAAAATATTGCCCAGGATGTTGGAGGCCTAAAAAAAGTGCTTAGCAATGTAAAAATGCGCGGCGGTATTGGTGAAGTACAACTGGCGATGCTATTAGAACAAGTGCTTGCTCCAGAACAATACCAAGCCAATGTAAAAACCAAACAAGGCAGTTCTGAACTAGTGGAGTTTGCCCTCAAACTACCAGGTAGAGATGAAAACAATTCTAGCGTGTGGCTACCAATTGACGCTAAATTTCCAAAAGATATTTATGAACAATTGCAAACAGCCTATGATCAAGGCGATTTAGCACAAATTGAATCCGCTCAAAAAACTTTAGAGAACACAATTAAAAAAATGGCCAAAGATATTCGTGATAAATATATTGACCCACCCCATACAACTGATTTTGGTATAATGTTTCTTCCCTTTGAAGGAATTTATGCTGAAATCGTACGCAAAGCTAGTCTACTGAATGAATTACAAAGTAACTATAAAATAATTGTCACAGGGCCAACCACCCTCGCTGCCATTTTAAACAGTTTACAAATGGGCTTCAAAACTCTCGCTATACAAAAACGCAGTAGCGAAGTTTGGAATACTCTAAATGCAGTCAAAAAAGAATTTGAAAACTTTTCAGGCCTATTGGATAAAACCCATAAAAATCTACAAGATGCAACCAAAAATATTGAACAATTGAAAAGCACCCGCACTTCTGCCATCTTAAGAAAACTGCGTCAAGTGGAATCTTTCACACCAACAAATGAACCAGCAAAAATAGTCGATTTTTCAGAGCAAGATGAAGACATCGAATAAAGGTGCATTCGTCTTATGATGTAGTTTTGAGAAGCTTTTATAGGTGCGTGTGTTCGGCTCATGATGCGTCTTGGTAACACTTTTCGGCGAACCACAATTCATTACATGCGTAGAGACGGGTTTCAAACCCGTCTCTACCAATCTCTCATCAACAACCACAAAAACTAGAGCTCTTACAAAAAACACACCCCTCGTATCGAAGTCGAGAACCCACTCCGTCCACAATGTCCACTATGTCAACTATGTCCACTATGTCAACTATGTCCACAATAATCTTTAATTGCTTTTTTTTAAACAAAAACCTAAATAAAAAAATCTTTACCCAAGCAAATGGCACATTAGCCAAAAACCATCGCAGAGGGTGCATTCGTCTTATGATAAAGTTTTGAGAAGCATTTATAAGGTAGTGTTTGCCGTATGGTGTTACCAAAGACACACCGTGAGGCGAACACGCCTTCGAATAAATGAAAAGATAGATCTGACAAATCAATCACTTTTGTCAAATCTATTTGCTAGTGGAATGGAGATGGTGGGAGTCGAACCCACGTCCCGTAGCATTTCACAGATAACCTCTACGCGTGTATTTAGTTTTTTATTCTCGACTAATAGAACGCCAACTAACAGGCTGCCTAAAAGTTAAGCTCGATTGTTTCTCGTCTACTCTGCTTCGAACAGGAGCTCGGCAGACAAAGCCTGAAATTGTCATCTTATAGCTCTTCAGGCGAGAACTACTCGATGTTGCTACGGATTAGGCAGCAAGTGCAAATTTATTATCTGCAATTATTTTTTTTCAGGTTTTTACGAGGCCACCTGAACCCTCGACGCGCCATTAAATGATCCATAACCCGGTCGAATCCGTATCACCCCCGATTTATGAACTTCTTGTCAGCACCATAAATTATATCAATTTTTTTCAAAAAGTAAATACGCCCAACAAAGGCCAATTTTCAGCCAAATATTCAGATTGAAAATAGTAACATCATTGTATTTTATACTTTATACTAAATGGAAATAATACTTTACCCAATATTCTATTAATTCTGAAGGGGCATTCGAAGCGTCGAACCGCCCTTTTGTAAACGAGAGTTAGCCTAAAAGTGTAATGCATTTTTCCATCAGCCTTAAACGAAGCTGTCCATCATTTTTCCTATTTTTTATTAAAATTTTTCCTAAAAAAACTTTTTAAATGCTCTGTTGTGTATGCCACATAAACTGCTAGAATAGACAGAATAACTTAATCGTACTTTTCATGATCTAAAAAGATATTTAATAAATGGTTCCTAACCCATCACAAGTCGTTCAAATCTTAGATATTGCAAAGCGTGCTGGTAAAATTATAGCCGATATTTATCAAAGTAATTTTGAAGTTGAATATAAAACAGATGACTCCCCTGTTACCAATGCAGATAAATTAGCAAATGAATTGATTGCAAAAAACCTAAAAGAAATATTCCCCTTAATACCGATTCTTTCTGAAGAAGGCGAAATTCCTTCGTTTGAAGTCAGAAAAAACTGGAGCCTTTTTTGGCTAGTAGACCCGCTTGATGGCACTAAAGAATTTGTAAATCGTACTGACGAATTCACAGTCAATATAGCTCTAATCGAAAATAACAAACCTATCTTTGGCGTAATTCATCATCCCTTAAGGCAAGTTACTTTTTATGCAATTAAAAATCATGGCGCCTATCGCCTAGAACCAACACCAATCTTATTACCCAAAAAACGAATGCAACCTCCCAATAATTACATCTTAAAAGTTGCTGGTAGTCGTTCACACTCCTCAGACAACTTTAACAAATATCTAGATAATATTAAAAACAACTTTGAATCAATTGAAATCAAAAGACTGGGAAGCTCCTATAAATTTTGTATGACAGCAGAAGGTGAAATTGATATTTACCCTAGATTTGGCAAAACAATGGAATGGGATACAGCATCTGGTCATATTATTTGCCAAGAAGTAGGAATTAAACTTTACCAAAAATACTCATCCGAAGAATTAACATATAACAAAGAAAATCTTGCAAACCCATGGTTTCTTGCAGCAAATGAATATTTGCTAGAAAGACTATTGTGGATACCTCGCTAACAATCTACTATTCGTCATTAATAATAACCGGAATTCTTGCTGGCTTTATCAATACAATTGCAGGTGGTGGTACTATGATTTCTGTTCCAGCCCTGATGATAACAAATATGCCTACTGAAATTGCAAATGCTACCAACCGCGTAAGCATTTTTCTTGCGGCAATAGTTTCCGTTAAAGGTTTTGATAGCCATGGCCACCTACCTAGAAAAAGGTTAATACCAATCATAATTCCTACTTTACTAGGAAGCTTTTTAGGTGCCTTGATGGCAAGCTACACCCCACCTTTCATCTTAAAATATATTTTACTATCGACTATGGTAGGGGTAGCACTATGGATGCTACTAAAGCCAAAAGACCTGGATATTCCAGAAGGAACACCACCTCTAACTTTTAAAGAAAAGCCAAAAGCTTGGTTTTATTTATTCTTAATAGGCATTTACGGGGGGTATGTTCAAGCAGGCATTGGGTTTTTATTAATATTAGCATTATCAGGATATATGAAATTCGATCTTTTAAAAGCAAACGCTATCAAAGTCGCAGCAACATTATGTTTTACTTCTGTTGCTTTAGCTGTCTTTATATCAAGAAATCAAATAGATTGGGTGCCAGGCTTAGTTTTAGCCGCAGGTTCAATGATTGGTGCCTACCTTAGTGTAAACTTTGCAATTAAAGTAAGCAAGAAAACCATCAATCGCATACTCTTCATAATGGTCACAATCACCTGCATTGTTGCCGCCATAAAATAAATGAACCAAATGACTCCATTTTTTTCCTAAAAATCACAAAGCATAGATTTATTATAGGTGTGTTCGCAGCTTAATGATACAAAAGTTAACCTGATTTTAGAATTATTAGTGGTTGTTCTTTTTTGGCCTTAGCCTTCTACTAGAGCGGGATGCGCAACTCTTCACCGGTCTGGCAGAGAAAACAAGAAACAAAAATGAATAAACCCATTAATTAGGCTAGATACATTCGTCTTTTGATATAGTTTTGTGAAGCATTTATAGGCAACTTCTCTATTCAGCAACAGTGGGGCGACACTTCGCCGATCTGGCTAGGCAAAAAACTGCGTAACCAGACCCTCCGCGGTCTGGTAGTGAAGACTAAAAACAAAAAGGAAAAACCTTCATAAATTAGATTGGGCGCATTCGTCTTATGATGCAGTTATGTGAAGCTTTTATAGGCGCGTGTTGGCTATACGATATAACCAAAGCCACTTCATGAGGCAAACACCCTAGTTTATGCACTAAAAGCGCTTCAATAAGGCGGAAATACAAGATCTGCTCTGGCTGTGACAAAGGCTTCTTTGCATAAAAAGGCCAGATTTCGCCACCTGAACCAGCCTGTGATTTTGCTTTTAGTATTGCAATGGCAACAATTATTGCAAAGATGATGACTAATATTATTAAAATTGTGAACATTATTTTACGCCTAATTTTTCCGTAGCGATTATACCTTTTTTGCTTTCCAATTCTAATAGCCAAAACCATACTTTCATTCGTTTTTACACCAGACGATTAATTTGACCAAACGAGTTAACCTTCTTCAACAACTCGTTTTATAGCAAGCAAAATCTTTTTTCTATGTTTACTCGTTAATACTTTTGGATGTAATTGGCGTGTTATCGCTATGTGAGCAAAAGGTTTTGCTTTAGCATCTATACGTCCTTCTTCAATTAACTGAGAAAGAACAGTAGCTATTACAGTTGTATCTAGAGTAAACATATCAAAGTGTTCTGCCAAAAATGAATTGTCAGGGGCATCTAAATCTTTTTCAATCATTTCGTTTGCGCAAAGCTGTTCATTGTATTCATCAAGCTGGTCATTCATTAGCCAAGCTAAGCATTTTGTAATATCTTTTCTTTTATTTTCTTCACGCCAATCACAAAACTCATCATATGCTTGTGCCCCTTCATCACTACCAAAAGGTGCTTCTTCATCAGTGCTATCCCAAAAGAAATCTTCCTTCATTAGCTCAATTGAACGCGGATGAGCCTTTTCAGGTCTTTCAATTGATTCATCACCTTTAGAACTCTGAGATTTCTTTGAAGACTTCGTATTGATTATTGAAAAATAATCAATATTTTCGCCTGATTCAGGAACAAAAGTATATTTAGAGTTATTGATAATTTCTTTTTCAACCATTTTTTGAACTTTTCTAATAAACTCTTCTTTTACATCATATTTTGCAAATAACAAAACTAGGCCATCAAAGAAAAATTTAATATATGGAACCAAAATATTTTCTGATTCTATAATTTTGGTATAAGGCAAATATAAATACCAATTTTCTATATTATTTTTTTTATCAAGCGAAGGTCCAACTAAATCTAATATTTCGCATTTTTTTTTGTACTAATATCAATACTTAAAATTCTAGCCCCTTCAATCTTATCTATCTGAAAGGGTTTTATTATTTCACATATTAATTTTTTTCTTATATATAAGTCTACTTTATGAGATATATTAAATCGTATGCCTGGCTCACTAAAAACAGCACCTATAGATAGAATCATTATTATACCTTTTGTAAAATTATTAAAAAAGCCCTGGGTGCCCTTTGTTACCTCTTGGAATTATTCTACCTTTTCCAATTGTATCTTTATAGTTTTGGATAAAACCCGTTTCAATTTGTTTTATGTGAAGCGTGCTTATGTTATTATGCTCGTAAACTATATCACCAGTCACTTTTTTATTTTTGTATTTTTTCTTAAGGCGTTTTAATTGGTTTTCTAATCTTAAAGGGTTGCCATTTGAAGAAAGATTAGTCATATCCGCTTTACCATATTTATATATTTTACCATCAATTCTTATTTCATATACAGCCTGATGGCCAACATAACCATGAGCATTCTTGTGCAATGGCCCACACGGAAATGCATTATGCACCAAAACCGCAAAAGCGCCATTGGTTTTGCCTTCTTGCAACACAAAATAAGTGTGATAATCATCAACTTCGAAGTTATGTGTTGTGAAGGTTTCACCCTTTGGTGCATTTTCAAGGGTAATATTAGTAATGCTAACAACAGTTTCATCAGTAATGACAAGCTTGTCATCAATCGCTAGCTGTCTGGCAGCTACCCAGCCTTTATCTGCTACCCAGAACGGGTGTTCACCTGATACCTTTAATTCATAGGCATCACCGCTAGCATCTCTGTAAGTTAATACATATAACTCAGCATGTTGAACGATAAAAGTGTTTACAACAGGCTTATAATCAGTTTTGCCCGTGGTTGGGTCTTTGGATAAAACAAAATCGCCGACTTTGATGTCTTCGATATTCTTTAAACCTTGGTCGGTTAGAACTTGAGTACCTGCTACGAAACATTGCCCAAGATTACATAAGGTGCCTGTTTTTCGCTTTAAGAATCGCTTAGCATGCATGCCTGTCGCACGGTCAGCTGCACCTTAATCACATAAATTGTCAAAGAACTAATTTGGGTAAGTTTTTCGTACCTATCTTATCTTTTTTACTCTTTAATTCTATTACTCAAAACTATACTTTCTCTCTATTTCATCACTAGACGATTTTTTTGACTAAAAGACCTAACGCCATCTATTTTTTATTTGCAAAAACAACATAGACCAACTACCCATTATAGCCCCTGCTATTACGCCAAAAGCTAAAACAGCCCAACCTATTAGCCTAACTATTCCATAAAACTTTATAATTAAAAACAGACCTATAATACAAATGCAAATATTTATTAAAGTTATACTAAATCTTGGTGAACCAAATGCCATTTAAAACTCCGCAATTAAGGTTTTAATGTTCTATACCATACTCTTGTTTCTTCGCTAAGCATTAACATATATAATCTTGGGTCATATAATTTCAACGATCTTTCTAATTGAAAAAGGCTCTTGCCACCTTGTGCTAGCACTTTTGCTTCTCGAACAAAATGCAACAACTCATGTCTTTGAATTAAATTTCTAGTCATCCCCAAATATCTACTATTTGGAGTAATCGCCAAACCAAGCTTATAAATACCATCGCCAATTGTTAGTAAACCAGCAGCTCCACCTTTGGTACTACCGAACACTTCTGAATTTCTTAATAATTCCCAAAATTTTAATCTTGCAGCTTCATTTTCTTTTCCATATAAACCTGCTCTCTTTAAAAATTTCTTTGATTTTGCCATACTTAGTAATTCAGACCTAATAATACTTTTCGATCTTGCACCCAATTCAAAAGTACCTTCAGTAATTTGCCCTAGAACACCAAAACCCCCGCCAGTTGAACTACTGACTTTCCCAAACCCCTTCGCTGCCCCAAAAAAGTTACCAGTCAGCCCTAAACCACCGCCAAGGATTTGCACGGAATTTTGGAGTGAAAACGAGCCTGTTCTAATAACATCGTTTACGCCATGGCCAAAGGTAGTTGCATTGCCGGCAGTATCAAGCAAGCAAACTGCTGTGGCAACTTTGGCCATGTAACCAGCACCTTGTGCGTATTTTGTGGCACCACCTGTTGCTAAACCTAATATGACTTCCGAACCAATACGGGCGGGATAGTAGCCTTCTCTTATGTAATCATCTTCTAGCCAATTGAAGGGGTCAACGGTGTTGCCGTAACCTACTGGGGACGATAGAATATAGACCGTAGGTTGTAGATTGAAGACCGAAGATCGTAGAAGGTGAATGAAAATTTCGAGATGTTTTTATCTGTTACCAAAATTAAATTCGAATGAATTGAAGTAATCAACTGATTCGAATTTAATCTTTACAGGGTATAACGCAGCACCTAAAAAGATACTGCGTTCTTTATTTGCGTTTTTCTTGAATTGTCAAAGATCAACTATTCTTTATCTACAGTCTATGGTCTACAATCTACAGACTCGCTTCCCACCGACTTTACCTTTTTTGCTCTTACAATCCAATAGCCAAAACCATACTTTCTCTCAATTTTACACCCGACGAATAATTTAACCAAACGACTTAGTTAATTGACCTGCCGGCATAACGATAATCAAATCTTTTCAAATTCCGTATACATTCTCATTGCAATTAAAAATTCTTTAACATATGCAACAATCCTAGTGCCATTTGTTGGTGAGCCTGGAAATACTGTTGACAAATCAGCATTAGGATTTTTCTCAACCCATAAAAAAGCATATAGCATAACACTAATATCCTCCCTAGAGAATTCTAACAAAATTTCTTTTAGTTTAGTTTCAGATATTTTCTGAGAAACCTCAGTATCATCAAAATAAATTATATGATACAAATATGTTCTTAAACATTTTTCTATATCTTTTGGTATATTCATATTGAGCCTCAAAACCTTTTTTAAAAACCTTTTATGAAATTTATGCTAGATGTGTCTATACCAAAAGCTTTTAACTGAGCTTTAAATTGAATTTGGTGTAACTCTCTAGGTTGATAATGACCACTTTTGCTAGAAATGGTTTCAATTATTCCATTTTTGGCAACTATTTCGCCTGCTGAGGCAACTCGACCGCCACTTAAAAAACTAGAATGGTGAAAGAGACCTCTGGAATGTTGGCCAACATATATATTACCTTCTTTATCCATAACAAAAATCCCTGCATTTTTCTGGCCATGCAATGATTTAAACCCAGTAGTATCTAATAACTCACCATTTGCCTTATAAACTTTACCATCCTTAAAAGTTACTTTGTATGCCTCTCTTTCTAATTCATTTAAATATTTAACATGAGTACCTCTAAAGACATTATTACCTTTATATTGCTCACCAATATACGCTGAATTTATACGTCTTGTTTTAAATCCTGGCGCATTATTCTCCGCAATCCTTGCCTGATTTAACTTAGCGGCTTTATAATTCCTTACAAACCCACCTTTACCAAATATTATATTTTTACCTAAATAATAAGTTCCAAAAGCCCCTAAAGCAGTGAGACCGCCACTGAATAAAGTTCTTTTATCACCCCAACCATTATGCTTCCCACTTTCATAGGTGTTTACAGCACCTTGCCCTGTAATATAGCCACCAGCACCAGCTAATAGCATTTTACCATAGAGCCCAGCCCTCATCAAACCAACACCAGGCACAGACAGCAAAACGCCTGTTCGGCCTGAGCTTACCACACTTGCCCAATCCCGCTCTTCGTCATTAGCTTCTTGTCTTATAACTTCAACAGCTGCAGTTATCGCAAAAACTGTCATTGCAAATTTAAATGCACCATATAAACCTATTAATGAAATCGTGAAAATTTCATTACCCATGCGGGTCAATGTAATTCACACCCATATACGCCCGATAGAGGTTTAAGCCATCAGCATACCCCGCAGGGTCTTCGCTTAACCAGCGTTCATGAAAGGCATCGTATTCGCGGTAGTGGGTATGATACAGGTTGGTGAAAGGCTCGTGGTACATGCCTGCATGAGACTATAGACTGTAGTTCGTAGACTGTAGATGAAGAAAGAAAATTTCGTAATATTTTTATCTGTTACCAAAATTAAATTCGAATGAATTGAAGTAATCAACTGATTCGAAATTAATCTTTTGAAGATATAACGCAGTACCTAAAAAGATTCTGCGTTCTTTATTTGTGTTTTTCTTGAATTGTCAAAGATCAATAAATCATTTTACGATTTTAAAATTTAATTCACAAATCGCTATTGTAAAAAAACTAAAATCTATATTCTATGTCTACAGTCTATGGTCTACAATCTACAGCCTATTGTCTATTCACCCAAACCATACTTTCTCGCTATTTACACCAGACGAATAATTTCACCAAACGCCATGTAATCTAGAATGTAATTCATAAAATCTACAATCAGATGAATAATTTACCTGTCATTATTAAAAACTTCTCTGGTATTAGGAACGGCTCTACCTTCAATTACAAGGTTATTAGAATTTATATATACTCTATCAACACTATTTGCTATATATTTTACAAACCAACCCCCTACTAAAAATTCCTCCAAAATTTCAAATGCTAAATATTCTTTAAAGACTAGTGAAATTTCATTCTCACCACCATTTTTTACAATTTCTTTAAAAGACATAAGATAAAACTTATCTATAAAATTTTTTATAAACAAATCAATTTCATCTTCAGGAGGGAATTCACTGAAATCCTTAATATTTTCCTCAATAAATTGAGTATAATGTTTTCCAATTTTATCGCTCAATTCTATTAAACTTATTTCTAACCGATAAGTATATATCTCTAATTCTTTTGTGAAATTAAACTGACCAAAGTTCATAGGTCTAGGAACTATTTTGCTTGCATTAATTTCATTATTATTAATCAGAACTTTCATCACTTGCTCACAATTAAGGTTTTATCACTTTGATTGTACCATCCGGCATAACAGAAATTGAACCTGATGCATTAAACCGCTTAAAAAGCCTTCTAGGGTCAAATTTCCATAGTCCATCAGTTCGGAAACCGCTTCTACTAAAAAATTCTTCTGGACTTTGAATTATTTTAATATTCTTAGTTGAGTTTCCTGTAACTATAGTAAGTTTATCTTCAATTTTTAAGCCACCAAGTTTATTCGCCATTTTAACAAGTTTCTTCGCCTGACTTGTTGAAAGGCTTCCAAAACCAACATCCAAATCGCTATCTGCACGATAATTTCCTCGTACCCGACTTCCACCAAATACAGTATTGGAGCCTTTTGCTCTTGCCGACTCAACTAGAAATTTGGCCTGCAGTCTATTAATACCTGGAATGTTTTTTTCTAGAAAATCAAGTTGCCTTTCAATATCATTAAACTGATGAATTACCGTCTTGTTATGATGACCTTTAGTTTGTAAATTTCTAAATTTATTCCAAACCGCCCCGCCGCCTTTAAATAGGCCGAAAGTTACAGCGCTTATGCTGGCACCCCAAGCGGCAGAATTAGCATAATCGCCAAAGGAGCTCATTTGCCCTCTGGAAATATCAGCCATACCTTGGGAAGCTACTGAAACACCACTGCCAGAGGCCATTGTAGAAAGTAAATTTATACCTCTTGCACCTTGACCGCCTAATGC
>Ga0209573_1001231_pt1 | contig 41570 bp, 40 predicted proteins | sample TNRBio252014_DNA_FD_185870 | JGI IMG/M metagenome (GOLD analysis project Ga0209573, IMG submission 185870) | Wastewater treatment Type I Accumulibacter community from EBPR Bioreactor in Madison, WI, USA - TNR Reactor_6/25/2014_ DNA (SPAdes)... | ecosystem: Engineered > Bioreactor > EBPR >...
GAGGGCTCTTCTCATTGAAGGGCACCACATCCCAGTACCCAAGGCGGGAGGGAGGCGTCCATTACATCTCCTACAGCGCTCCTGCAGCGCTCCTGCGATCGGCCTCGCTATACTCAGCGCTCATGAACCCCACCACTCCCTGCCCTTGCGGATCCGGCCTGGCCTTCGGCGCCTGCTGCGGGCCGGCGCTGTCGGGCGCGCGTCCGGCGCCCACCGCCGAGGCGCTGATGCGCTCGCGCTACACCGCCTTCACGCTGCGCGACACCGCCTACCTGCTCGCGAGCTGGCATCCTTCCACCCGGCCAGAGCGCCTCGCGCTCGACGAGCAGCCGCCGCCGAAATGGATCGGCCTCGAGGTGCGCGCCCAGCGCGCCTTCGCCGAGGGGCGCGCCGAGGTCGAGTTCCTTGCCCGCTGCCGCGTCGGCGGCCGCGCACAGCGCCTGCACGAGACCAGCCGCTTCGTGTGCGAGGGCGGGCGCTGGTATTACGTGGACGGCGACATCCACGACTGAGGCGCGCCCGGATCTTCGCTCGCCCGGGCGCGTTTCGCGGCCTGCGCCCTGCCCAATCGACCGTTCGCGCCTTCCGGCGCTCCTACACGAAACCGCAAACGCCTGCGGCCCCCGGCGCCCGGCGCCCGATCAACCGCAAACGCCTGCGGCCCCCGGCGCCCGATCAACCGCAGACGCCCGTAGGCCTGGGCCGTCCGACCAAGCTCAAACGCCTGCAGGCACAGGCCGGCCGCCCAACTGCAGACGCCCGCAGGCTCCGGCCGCCCAACCGACCGCAAACGACAGCAGCTCCCAGCCAGGCGCAAACGCCCGCAGCGCCCGGCCGGAGATCCGCGCGGCGCGACATCGCCCCCCGTCCGCGCGCATAATTGCGCCATCGTCATCGTGCGCGCCGTGCGTGCGCGGAAGGGAAGATCATGAACCTCGAAAAAGTCATCTTCGGTTTCTTCATCGTGCTTGCCGCCACGCTGAACTTCGGCTTTTTCGTTGGTGACATCGACAACGCCGCGCATCACGACATCTACGAGCTCTTCGCCGCGCTGGTCGTCAGCCTGATCGCCACCGTGCTCAAGTTTGGCGACCGCACGCAGATCGGCGCGGTGCATCTGTCCACCAGCCTGGTGGCCGACCTGCAGCTGCTCACCGCGGCAATGGTGTGGGGCTATGCCGCGCACGTCAGCGCCGACGGCCTGACGCCCGAGATGGTCTCGCGCGTGGTCTCGCTGTCGGGCGGTGCGCTGTTCGCCAACATCGTCTCGGTGATCATCCTGATCGCAGAGACGATCATGCAGCGCCGCTGATCGACCACCGCTCGAGGCCAACGCCGTGCAGCAGGCCCTCGCCCGCCATCACAGCATCTTCCTGCTGATCCTGCGCCGCCTGCGCGCGCCGCTGATCCTGCTGATCGTGCTGTTCGCGATTTCGGTGCTCGGGCTCACTCTGGTGCCAGGCCCCGTGATCGACGGCGAGACCAGCTACCTCAGCTTCTTCCACGCCTTCTACTTCATCAGCTACACCGCCACCACGATCGGCTTCGGCGAGATCCCCTACACCTTCTCCGACCAGCAGCGGCTGTGGGTGATGGTGAGCATCTACCTGTCGGTGATCGGCTGGGCTTACACGCTCGGCTCGGTGTTCAACCTGCTCGCCGACCGCAGCCTGCGCCAGGCGATCGCGATGCACACCTTCCTGCGTTCGGTGCGGCGACTGCGTGAGCCGTTCTACCTGGTGTGCGGCTATGGCGAAACCGGCCGCCTGATCTGCGACGCGCTCGACCGCATGGGCACGCGCGCGGTGGTGGTCGAATTGGATGAAAACAAGATCGGCGAGCTCGACCTGCACAGCTACGCGATGGACGTGCCGGCGATCTGCGCCGACGCAAGCAACCCCGAAACGCTCAAGTTCGCCGGCCTCACCCACCCGAGCTGCATCGGCGTGATCGCGCTCACCAACGACGACGCCACCAACCTGGCGGTCGCCATCGCCGCCCGCCTGCTCGCCCCGCGCCTCCCGGCCCTGTGCCGTGCCGAGCGCAACGCCACCTCGGCCAACATGGCGTCATTCGGCACCCGCCACATCATCAACCCCTTCGAGCGCTTCAGCGAAACGCTCGCGCTGTCGCTGCACGCGCCCAAGGCTTCGCAGCTCTTCGGCTGGCTAACCGGCATCCCCGGCAGCCGCGTCGAGCAGCGCCGCGACCCGCCGCGTGGCAACTGGATCGTGTGCGGCCACGGTCGCTTCGGCCGCTTCCTGGTCGACGCGATGGATTCCGAGGCGCTACCGGTGACCATCATCGACATCGACCCCAAGCCCGACGGCATCCACCGCTGGGTGCAGGGCGACGGCACCGGCGCCGACGCCCTGCGCGAGGCCGGTATCGAGCAGGCCACCGGCATCGTGTGTGCCACCAGTTCGGACGTGGACAATCTCTCGATCGCGGTCACCGCGCGCGAACTGAACAAGACGCTGTTCGTGATCCTGCGCCAGAACCACGAGTCGAACCGCGCCCTGTTCGAGGCCTTCGACTCCGACATCACCGTGGTGCCGAGCCAGGTGATCGCACACGAATGCATCGCCATCCTGAGCACGCCGCTGCTGGTGCCCTTCCTCGACGAAGTGCACCACCGCGACGAAGACTGGTGCGGCGCCCAGATCGAACGCCTGAGCACGCGGCTGGGCAGGAAAGTGCCCGAGATCCGCAGCGCGCGCATCAACCTGTCGCGCGCGCCCGCGCTCTACCGCCGCCTGATGCGCGGCGAGACGATCACGCTCGGGATGCTGCTGCGCTCGCCGGCGGACCGCGCGGAAGGCCTCGAGTGCGACGTGCTCTACCTCGATCGCGACGACGACGACAATGTGCTGACGCCCACGCCCGACACCGCGCTGCGCGCCGGCGACGAGCTGCTGCTGGCCGGGCGGCGCAGCGCACTCGAGGACGTCGAATTGATCATCGCCAACGAGCACACCCTCGAATACGTCCTCACCGGCCGCGAGCTCCCCGGCGGCCGGGTGTGGGAATTCATTGGCGGGCACAAAGCGGCGAGATGACCGCACCAGAGCGGCACGAGACGCCCGAGGGCCGCCATGCAGTGGCGTTGGGTTTGGGGTTCGGGGCAGAAAAGCTCGCGCCTTCCGCCGCTCCTACGTGGGGGCGCAAGTCGTGCAGGACTGCTGCAGGAGCGGTGGAAGCCGCGAGCTCTTGCTTTCCAGCGCGCGCGTCAAGCCTGTGCTGCCCGTCTCACCCGGCCTCGTCAGCGACCAGCTCGACGCGTTCGCCCCCGAACTCCACGCGCTGGCCCGGGCGCAACTTGGCGCGCTTGCGCGTTTCCACCTTGCCGTCGACCTTGACCTGCCCCGCCTCTACCGCCGCATGCGCGGCGCCGCCCGAATCCGCGAGGCCGGTGGCTTTGAGCAACTGGTCGAGCTGGATGAATTCCCCACGTACCGCAAACTGCATCGCCATCGCGATATCCCCTGCCCGCCACGCCGCGGCGCCCGGGTCCTCGTGTCAAAATGACGCGCATTGTCTCGCGCACGCCCTCACATGACCAGCACGACCCGACCGTCCGACGCCGCGAACCCGCCTGCCGACCTGCATCCCCCTGCCGACCTGCTCGAGCGCGCCGATCGCACCATCGCCGCCGCACTCGCCGAAGGCGCGCTGCTGCCGATCCGCACCGAACAGGACTGGCTGGAGGAAGCCGGCCTGCGCTTTTCGGTGCGCTGGGTGTCGTCGCTGGCGCTGAAGGACCGCGCCCGCGTTGACACGGTCATCGCCCGCCGGCCGGATTTCAACCCCTTCCTGCCGCCCGAGCCCGCGCTGACCGTGGCGGAAATCGGCGCCGATCACCGCGTGGTGCTGAACAAGTTTCCGGTGATCGAGCGCCACCTGCTGATCGTGACCCGACACTTCGAGGACCAGTGTGCACCGCTCACCGCAGCGGATTTCGCTGCACTCGCCGGCGTGGTGGGCGCGCACGGTGGCCTCGGTTTCTACAACGGCGGGCGCATCGCCGGGGCGAGCCAGGCGCACAAGCATCTGCAATGGATTCCGTCCGGCGCCGCCGGGCTGGCGAGCTTCCTGCCGGCGCTCCAGCGCAGTACGGCGGTCGACAACCGCGCCCTGCCGTGGGCGCACGCGGCGGTCGCGCTCGGCGAGGCGGTGTGGGCAAACCCCGCCGGTGCCGGCGAGTCCGTGCGCGCCGCCTACCACCTCGCCTGCGCGCGGCTCGACCTGCCCTGCGCCGCGGCGCCGATGCCACCCTACAACCTGCTGGTGACGCGCGAGGCGCTGCTGCTGGTGCCACGGACGCAGGAAAAATGGGCGGACGTGTCGATCAATTCGCTGGCGTGGGCGGGGTCGCTGTTTGTGCGCGACCGCGCCCAGCTTGAGGCGCTGCGCGCGCACGGCCCGCTCGCGGTGCTCGCTGCGGTCGGCCGCCGGCGCTGAAAACCGCCGCGATTCAGGCCGCGCGCGGCAGCGGCGTGTGCGGAAGCGGTGGCAGGCCGATGCCGGCGCGCAGCGCGTCGCACTTGGGATTGGGCGTGCCGTCATCAAAATAGACCGCGAAGTCGCGACACGGTGTGGGCCGGTTCTCATAGATCGAACAGGCCACCTGCCTGCCGACCTCGCCGGTCAGCGCACTGCAGCGCCGCGGCACCTGGTTGCTGCCTTTCATGCAGCGCATCGTGTGGTTGAGCTTCTCGGTCATCGCAGCGGGCACGAATCCGCCCGGTGCATCGTCCGCCTCGGCCCAGTAAAAGGAGATGCGAAAGTGCGTACAGCAGATGCCGCAATCGAGGCAGGGGTTGAACGCGTCCATGATCGGCGCCGGGGCGAGGTTCGTCGGGAGGCGGATTCTAGCGCCTCCCGGACACCCCGCGATGACCCATAAACGGCTTTATTTTCAATGCGTTTAAATAATATTTAGAGAAACTTTCGGTGCATCCCGGGCGCCCGTCCGCGCGCGTCAGAGCGCTGGCAGGCCGTGGCGCCGGCGCGCGCGATTGCAGGCGTCGTCGCCGATTCCGAGCGCCGCATACGGTGCAAACTCGCGGCACGGTCCTGGCCGGTCGAGGTAGATCGTGCATCGCACCGCGACGCCAATCTCGCCTTCGAGCGCGACGCAGCGCGGCGAAGTCGTGTCGGTGCCGCGCATGCGCACCAGGGTCGCGGTGACCGGCACGGTGAGCGCATCGGGCACCCCGCCCGACCCGCGGCTGGCAAGGGCGGAGTGGTGAAAATCGACCCGGAATGTGGCGCAGCACGCGCCGCAGCGCGTGCAGTGGTCCTCACGCATCGGCCGCGTCGCCGTCCGCGCCGCAGCACTTCTTGTACTTCTTGCCGCTGCCGCAGGGGCAAGGGTCGTTGCGCCCCGGCGTAGCCGCAGCGGGCTTGCGCGGCGCATCGGTCGACAGCGGCTCGGCGGTCGCGAGGCCGAGGTCACGCCAGTGCGCGAACACGTCGTTCACCGCCTCGCCCACCGCGGCGAGCCAGCCCAGGCGGGTCTCGTCGTCAGCCTTGGCTGCATCGTCCTCGCGCCAGGGTGCCAGCACCTCGTCCAGCGTCTCACGCACCGCCTCGACGACATCCTCATCCAGGCCTTCTTCCCAGCCTTCGCGCCACAGGTCCAGGCCCTGCGCGAAACCGTCGATCCAGGCCTCGCCGAGCTTGAGACCGTCGCCCTCCACCACCGCGAAGCAGAACGGCTCCCAGCACGCCTCGTCCTCATCATCGAGGCCGAGGGTGACGAGCAGCTCATTGTGATAGGCCTTAACCAGCCGGATCGCGCGCTGCAATCCGCTCCCCGAACCGAAGCCGACTTCGTCGCCATGCGCCGACCACACGCCCGGCATCCAGCGCTCGGCCGGAATCGGGCGCGGCGAGATCAGCACACCGGCAAGATAGCCGTCGAGCATCTCGAGGTCCATGCAGTCCTCGGGGACGATGTCCGAGGTCAGGATCTCCTCGAGCGCCTCGAAGTCCTCGTCGCTCATCGTACGGGCTTCGGGGCGCGGCGCGGCGGCGCCCGTTTCGTTGATGTCGTTCATCGCAAATCTCCATTGATCGGCGGCAAGGGTGGCCCAAGCCGGGGCGGCGGGCAAGCCCAATCTGCAGGCGTCAGGCGCCTGCTTCCTGCACCGCACCAAGATCGATACCGAGCCGGTACAGGGTCTGGCCGGAGTCGCGATACTTGCGCTCGAAGGGCGTCAGCGGCGATTCGGCCTCGAAACGCGCCCACGGCACCTCGCGCCCGAGCACCACGCCGAGCGCGAATGCGAACTCCTCGATGTAGACCCGCCAGTTGCTGCGACATTCCAGCACCCCGCCCAGGCGGGGGATCCAGGGGAACACCGGGTGCGCATGCCAGCGCCGGCCGAGGTGGCCGATCTTGGGCCACGGGTTCGGGTACAGGATGTAGTGACGCGCGAGACGCAGGCCCGCCTCGTCGAGCAGGCGCCAGAAATCGACCAGATCGGCGCGCACGAAGACCATGTTCGTCGGCAGCAGCGCGTCGGGATAGGGCTTGCGCCGCGTGAGCCGGTCTTCGGACTGGTCGACGCCGATCACCCAATGTCCGGGGTAGGCGCGCGCGAGCTGGATCGTGCTGTGGCCGACGCCGCAGCCGGCGTCGAGGATCAGCGGTGCACGGCCGTCCCAGCCGGCGAGCGCGGCCGTCAGCGCGGCGCGGCTGTAGTCGGTGCAGGGCTTGCGGAAGGGGTGCTCGAGGTGCTTGCGCACGCGCTCGACAAGCGCCTCGTGAACGCCCTGCTGGGCGCTCTGCGGAATGCGGGAATTGGCGTAGCTCATGGGAGGGTGAGGCTCCCGGCGATGCCGTGGCGGTGGAGTTCCTGGTTCATGCGGGCGGCGTCGACGATGCCGCGCACCGCCGCGAGCACAACCCCCGCCTCGGGATAGTTGCGTCGCAGCAGGCCGAGCCAGAGCTTGAGCCGGCCACAGGCGTGCACCGGCGCCGCGCGCTGCTGCACGCCTGTCCAGTAACGCGCAACGTGCGGGCGCAGCGCGATCCAGTCGGCGGGCCCCGGGTCGGGGTCGTGTTCGCCGCGGATGCGCCGCGCCAGCCAGGGGTCGGACACCGCGCCGCGCCCGAGCATGACGTCATGGGCGGCGCTGACTTCGCGGCAGCGCGCCCAGTCGCGCACGGTCCACACCTCGCCGTTCGCCACCACCGGCACGCCCACCGCCTGGCCGATGCGCGCAACCCACTCCCAGTGCGCCGGCGCACGGTAGCCCTGTTCGCGAGTGCGGGCATGGACCACGATCGCCCGCGCCCCACCGTCGGCGAGCCCCTGCGCGCAATCCACCGCGAGCGAGGGATCGGCGATCCCGAGCCGCATCTTGGCGCTCACCGGGATCGCCGCCGGCACCGCTGCGCTTACCGCATGCACGATGTCGTGCAGCACGCGCGGACGGTCGAGCAGCATCGCGCCACCACCGTGGCGGTTGACCACCTTTGCCGGACAGCCGAAGTTGAGGTCGATGCCATGCGGCGCGAGGCGCGCCAACTGCGCCGCGTTCGCGGCCAGCAGCGCGGGATCGCTGCCGAGCAGTTGCACCGCCACCGGCGTGCCCGCCGCGGTGCGGCTGCCCGCGCCGATCTCCGGGCAGATGCGCGCATAGGTGCGCTGTGGCAGCAGCGTGCCCGAGACGCGGACGAATTCCGACACCGCGAGATCGTAACCACCGATGCGCGTGAGCACGTCGCGCAGCACGAAGTCGGCCACGCCTTCCATCGGCGCGAGCAAAAGACGCACCTCGTTCTCCCACCGCACCAGCGGTCCATTGATCAGGCGCGCGATTGTAGCGGTCGCAGCGGCCCGGGTCATTGCCGGCGCGACGCAGGCCGCACACGATTGCCACGGTTCTCCTTGTCAGCGGCCGGGCGCTGAAGGATAATCGCGGACTTTACGACACAGGGCGGTCACACCCGCCGCCCGCCAGAATCAGGAAACCACCATGAAAGCGGACATCCATCCCAAGTACGGCGATCTGAGCGTGACCTGCTCGTGCGGCAACACGTTCGTCACCCGCTCCACGCTGAGCAAGCCCCAGTACCACGTCGAAGTCTGCTCCGCCTGCCACCCGTTCTACACCGGCAAGCAGAAGATCGTCGACACCGCCGGCCGTGTCGAGCGCTTCCGCCAGAAATACGGCAACGTCCAGCGCGCCAGCTGAGTCGTCTGCGCACCTGCACGGTCTGCCGTCCCGCCCCATGCGGACGGCAAGTCCAGCACCTGAAAGGCAGCCGAGCGCTGCCTTTTTTGTTGCTCCGCGTTCGCGCATCCACCCGGGTGAAATCGACAGCCGCAGGCCCCGTGCCTGTGGAAGGTTTTCCCGCGCGGCATTCGTCGCCAGCCTGATCAACAATCTCCGACTGCCACACTTGGCCCGCCCGCCGCTCCGAAGCACAATGCCCGCATGATCCGCGACCCCGTCACGCCCACCCTGTTCCAGCGCCGCGTCTATGGCACGGTCGGCCTCGCCGTGCTCGTGGGCCTGTACCTGCTTGTCGGGCTGACCGTCCATGACCCCTGGCGTGGTGACGACGCGCGCCATTTCGGCCCGGTGCTGGCGATGCTGCGCGGCGAGTCCTGGCTGTTTCCGCTGCTCGCCGGCCAACCCCTCACCGACTACCCGCCGCTTTACTACTGGGTCGCCGCCGCCTTCGCCCGCGCCAGCGCCGCATTCCTGCCCGCACACGCCGGAGCCCGGCTGGCGAGCGCCTTCTTCGTGGCGCTGGCGATCTACTGGGTGGCACGCGCTGCGCAATCGCTGCATGGGCGGCCGGTGCGCACGCCCGCCGCCCTGCTTGCCCTCGGCACCCTGGGCCTGGTTCTGCACACACACGAAACACAACCGCTGCTGGCGCTGTTTGCGGCGCTCGCCTTGACCCTCTCCGGCCTCGCCGAACTGCCCGCCCGTCCGCTCGCCGGCGGGCTCAAGGCAGGCGCCGGCAGCGGCCTCGCGTTTCTCGCTGCCGGCTTCGGCGGCCTGCTGGTCAGTGCGCCACTGCTGCCACTCGCGATGCTGCTCAGCCCCGACTGCCGCACCCCGCGTGCCAGCGGTGCCTTGCTGCTCGGGCTGTGCCTGGCGCTCGCGCTCACGGCACTGTGGCCGCTGGCATTGCACCTGCAGCATCCCGATCTGCTCACCGTGTGGCTGCGGGCCGAATGGTTGCGCCTCGCCGGTCCGGCGATCGCGCCGGCCGAGCTGCCGCGCCTGCTCGAACGCAGCGCCTGGTTCCTGTGGCCGCTGTGGCCGCTGGCGCTGTGGGCGCTGTGGCGCGCTCGCCGCCACCCGCGCGGGCTGCCGCTCCTGCTGCCGGTAGCCAGCGCGGTGCTGGTGTGTGCCTGGCTGGTGGCGAGCGACGACCTCTCGCAGGCGCGGCTGATCCCGCTCGTACCCGCGGTCGCGCTGCTCGCCGCCGCCGGTGTGCCGACGCTGCGCCGCGGTGCGGCGAGTGCGCTGGACTGGTTCTCGCTGATGAGCCTGGCCCTGTTCGGCATGCTGGTATGGCTGGGCTGGAGCGCCCAGGTGGCCGGCTGGCCGACCGGCCTCGCCCGCCACGTGGCACGCAACGCGCCCGACTTCGTGGTTCCCGACGCCGATTTCCGGCTGGTCGCCGGCCTCGCCATCAGCGCGCTGTGGATCCTGATCGTCGCCCGCCTGCCGCGCTCGCCGTCACGCGCACCGGCGAACTGGGCGATCGGGCTGGTTATGCTGTGGAGCCTCGCGGTTGTGCTGCTGATGCCCTGGTTCGACCACGGTCGCAGTTACCGTACGGTGGTGGCGTCGCTCGACATCGCCGTGCGTGGCGAGCGCGGCGAGAAGGCGCAGACCTGCATCGCCACCACCGGGCTGCCCGACGGGCTGCGCAGCTCGATGGACTACTTCGCCGCGCTGCGCGTGCGCAAGGTCAGCGCCGACGCCACGCCCTGCCCGCTGCTGCTGGTACACGCGGAGCGCCGCGGGCACGCGAGCGAACTCGCGCCCGAATGGGAAACCGTCTGGGAGTACCGCCGCGGCGCCGGCAAACGCCAGGAAACCTTTCGCCTGTTGCGCCGCGCCGGGCGCTGAGCCCCTCGGCGCCGGACTTACGCGAGGCGCAGGAAATGCTCGCGGTAGTGACGCAGCTCGGCGATCGATTCGTGGATGTCGGCGAGCGCGGTGTGACTGCCCACCTTCTTCACCCCCGCATACACCTCGGGACGCCAACGCTTCGCAAGCTCTTTCAGCGTCGAAACGTCCAGGTTGCGATAGTGGAACCACGCTTCGAGTTCCGGCATCCAGCGTGCAAGGAAGCGGCGGTCCTGGCACACCGAGTTGCCGCACATCGGCGAGGTGCGCGCCGGGACCCATTCCTTCAGGAAGCCGAGCATCTGCGCCTCGGCCTCTGCCTCCGACACGGTGGAGGCGCGCACGCGCCCGCTCAGCCCCGACTTGCCGTGGGTGTTGCGGTTCCATTCATCCATCGCATCGAGCACGCTGTCGGGCTGATGCACGGTGATCACCGGCGCCTCAGCGATCACCTGCAACGATTCGTCGGTCAACACAAGCGCCATCTCGATGATGCGGTCGCGATCAGGTTCGAGGCCGGTCATCTCCATGTCCAGCCATATCAGCGTCTTCGGGTCCTGTGCCATAATCCACCGCCCTGTTCGGGCGCCTTTCCGGGAAACGTAGAGGGCGCGATTGTGTCACAGATCCTGTGGCCCCCTCGCGCCGGTACCTGCCCCTTCGAGACCCCCATCACGGATATGACCCCGCGGCGGTACCGGGGCCGACGCGGCGCTGCCGCAGGCGGCCGCACCCATCCACCCTGTTCCGCACCGCAATGAACGCCCTCACCCTGCTTTTCCTCGCTTTCCTGGCCAGCGGCGCCCTCGTCGGCGTGGCGCTGCTGCGGCGCAATGTGCGCCATGTGCAGGCACACCGTGACGCCGTGCCCGCAGCTTTCGCCGCCTCCATTCCGCTCGCTTCGCACCAGCGCGCGGCCGACTACACCGTCGCGCGTGCCGGCCTGTCCGGCGTGCACATCGTGGCGAACGCCGCCTACGTGCTCGTGCTGACCCTCGGTGGCGGCCTGCAGGCGGTACACGACGCCTGGGCCGCAGTAATGGCGCCGGGAAGTCTTGCCCACGGCGTCGCCCTGCTGGCCACCCTCGGCGTGCTCGGCTGGCTCTTCGAGTTGCCCTTCGTGCTCGTGCGCACCTTCGTGATCGAGAAGAAGTTCGGCTTCAACCGCATGACGCCGCGCCTGTTCGTCGCCGACAGCGCGCGCGAGGCCGCGCTCGGCGCGCTGATCGGCCTGCCCTTGCTCGCGTTGGTGCTGTGGCTGACGCAGTCGATGGGCGAGCTGTGGTGGCTGTGGGTGTGGGCGTTCTGGCTCGGCTTCAACCTGCTCGTGATGCTGGTGTGGCCGACCTTCATCGCGCCGCTCTTCAACGACTTCACGCCGCTCGCCGACGCCGCGCTGAAGGCGCGCGTCGAGGCCCTGCTCGCGCGCTGCGGCTTTCGCGCCAAAGGCCTCTTCGTGATGGACGGCTCGCGCCGCTCGGCCCATGGCAACGCCTATTTCACCGGGCTGGGCGCAGCCAAGCGCATCGTGTTCTTCGACACCCTGCTCGACAAACTCGACGCCGACGAGGTCGAGGCGGTGCTCGCCCACGAACTCGGCCACTTCCGCCATCACCACCTGTTCCGCCGCCTCGCCTTCCTCGCCCCGGCCAGCCTGGGCCTGCTCGCCCTGCTCGGCTGGCTGATGCAACAGCCGTGGTTCTTCACCGGGCTGGGCATGCAGGCGACCGACGTGGCGAGCGCACTGGCGCTGTTCATGCTCGCGCTGCCGGTGTTCGCGTTTCCGCTCGCCCCGGCCCTGAGCCACTGGTCACGCAAGCACGAATACGAGGCCGACCACTACGCGGCGCAGCAGGCCGATGCGGGCAAGCTGGCGAGCGCGCTGGTCAAGCTCTACCGCGACAACGCGGCCACGCTGACTCCAGATCCCCTGTATTCGCGCTTCCACGATTCGCACCCGCCGGCGGCATTGCGCATCGCCCGCCTGCAGGCGCTGCAGCGGTGAGCGGGATGAGGAAGCGCACCCACGCCGGCCCGTTGCCGACCACGCACACCGCCGGTCTGGTGGTCGCTGCCTTCGGTCGTCACTACGAGGTCGACACCGCCGGCGGCCGCCTGCGCTGCTACCCGCGCGGCAAGAAGAGCAGCTACGCCTGCGGCGACGAGATCGAGGTCGTCCCCGGCGGCCACGACCAGGGCGTGATCGAGACCCTGCATCCGCGTCGCAACCTGCTGTGGCGCTCGGACGCGTTCCGCGAAAAGCTGATCGCCTCCAACCTGAGCCACCTGGTGATCGTGGTCGCCACCGAACCTGGCTTTTCCGACCTGCTGGTGTCGCGCTGCATCGCCGCTGCCGAGAGCCAGGACATCACCCCGCTGATTGTGCTCAACAAGGCCGACCTTGCCGACCGCCTGGCTGGCGCACGCGCTCAGCTCGCGCCCTTCCGCACCCTCGGTTACGAAGTCCTGGAAGTGTCCGCGCTGCACGGTGCCGACACCCTGCGCAAACGGCTGGCGGGGCTGCAGGCGATCTTCGTCGGCCAGTCGGGGATGGGCAAATCTACGCTGACCAACGCGATCGTGCCCGAAGCCCACGCCGCCACCCGCGAGATTTCCGATGCGCTCGACTCGGGCAAGCACACCACCACCTTCGCCCGCCTCTACCCCCTGCCGGTGGCCGCCGACGAAGCGCGCGGCGGCTGGCTGATCGACAGCCCCGGCCTGCAGGTGTTCGGGCTCGCCCATCTGTCGGCCGATGATCTCGCCGAGGCCTTCATCGAGCTCCGCCCGCATCTGGGCCGCTGCCGCTTCCGCGACTGCCGCCACGACAACGAGCCGGGCTGCGCGCTGCTCGGCGCTGTGGCTTCGGGCGCAATCCACCCGCGGCGCTGGGAGCACTACCGTGCGATCCGCAGCGAGATCGCCGAGGCGCGCCGCCTCAACCCGGGCTGGTAAGCACGGCGGGCGCCTGCCCGCCGGCGAGCAGAAAGTCGCGCACCACCGCAATCTGCGCCGGATCCATCAGCATTGGTGCATGGCCCACGGCAGCGAACTCCACCGTGCGCGCGCACGGCCCGCGCACGGCCATCGCAGCGAAGGTCGCCGGCTCGAGCAGGTCGGAGTCGGCGCCGCGCAAGGCCAGGGTCGGGCAGCGCACACCGTCGTACACCGGCCACAGGTCGATGTCGGCGATGATCGGCGTGCCGCGAAAGGCGTCGCCGAGTCCGGGGTCGTACACCATCGCGAAGCCGCCTTCGGCATCGTCCATCGCGCGCACTGAATACTCGGTGAGATGCCGCCACTGCGCCGCGCTGAGCGCACCGAAGGGCGCGCCCACCTCGCGGATGTAGGCTTCCGCCGCGGCGAAATCGGCAAAGCGCGGTGCGCGCCCGACGTACTGGCCGATGCGCTGCAGCGAGATCGCGGTGATGATCGGACCGACATCGTTGAGCACCATGCGGGTGATCGCCGTGCCCGCCTGGCTGGCGAGGATCATGCCGATGATGCCGCCCATCGAGGTACCGACCCAGTGCACTTCTTCCACGTCGAGGCGGGCGATGAGGGTGACCATGTCGGCGACGTACACCGGAAAGCCGTAGTCGGTCTTTACGCCGAGCCAGTCGCTGCGTCCGCGCCCGACCACGTCCGGACACACCACGCGGTAGTGATCGGCGAGCGCGCGCGCGAGGTCGTCGAAGTCGCGTCCGTTGCGGGTGAGCCCGTGCACGCAGATCAGCACGCGCGGATTGTCCGCATCGCCCCATTCGGTGTATGCCATGCGGTGCAGGCCATGCGGGCCGCAGCACTGCACCATGCGGTGGCGCGGAGCGCAGACATTCGAAGCCGGCGCAGAGGGCGTGGCCACCTCCGAAGCCGGGCAGGCCTGAGCGGGCGATAAGGGGGTGGGCGCGGGCAGCGGGGGCGGGCGGAACAGCTTCTTCAGGGTGTCGAGCAGGGACATGAGCGGCAGGTGGAGGGAATTCGACGAGCACCCAGTCTAGCCCGAAGCGCTGGCAAACACTCAGCGCCCATGCCAGTAACGCGGCCGACGCTCGCGCTGCGCGCTGACCGTCACCCCCTCATCGGCCTGCGCCGCAAACTCGAGCAGGATCGCGCCCTGCGCGTCGGTGCGCCAGTTGCGCGCGCCTGCCGCGGCCCAGCGCGCCCACACCTCGGCATGGGGATGGCCGAACGCGTTCCGACTGCCGGCCGAATGCACCACATGCTCGGGCAGGGTCGCGTCGACGAAGGCGGGCGAGGACGACGAACGGCTGCCGTGATGCGGGCTCACCACCACCGCGCTGCGCAGCCCAGCGGCGCCCTGCCGCGCCACCAGCGCGATCTCGGCTGCCGCGCCGACGTCGCCCGTGAGCAACAGCGCGCCCGCCCCGGTGGCGATGCGCAGCACGCACGAGGCGTCATTGTCGTGCCCGCGCCCACCCTCGGAGCCTGGCCGCGCGCCCGACGCGACGGGCAGCGGATGGACGATCTCGAAGTGCACGCCATCACGCGACCATGGCGCGATGCCCGCGCAGTCCTCCACCGGCAAACCTGCGGGCAGGCGTCCCGCCCACTGTGCCTGCCCGCCCACCGAGCCCGCCGCGCCGGCCAGCACCTGTCCCGCCGGCAGCGCACTCAGCACGGTCGACGCCCCACCTATGTGGTCCGCGTCCGGATGCGACAAGACGACCCGATCGAGCGCCCGCACGCCCGCTGCGCGCAGCCACGGCAGGATCACCCGGCTCCCGGCATCGGCCGCCTCGCCGTAGGGCGGGCCGGCGTCGTAGAGCAGATCATGGGCGTGCGTCTGCACATGCACCGCGAGCCCCTGCCCCACGTCCAGCACCCAGGCACGGAACCCGCCCTGCGGTGGGCGCGCCGGCTGCCAGGCGAGCAGACCGACAAGCAGCACCGGCGCCGCCAGCCGGCCTGGCGTGGCGCGCGGCAACAGCAGCAACGCCACCGCCGCCAGCGCACACGCGAGCAGCCAGGGTGGCGGCACCGCGCGCTCGAGGACCGCAAACTCGAGCGTGGCCAGCCACGACAACATCGCCATCATCGCCTCCGCCACGGCGTTCGCCGGCCACAGCAGCAGCGCGCTCGGCCACGGCAGCGCGATCAGCACCAGCGGCGTGACGACGAAGCTCACCAGCGGAATCGCCACCAGGTTGGCGAGCGGCGACAGCAGCGGCAGGGACTGGAACTGCGCCAGCAGCATCGGCACCAGGGCAAGGCTGATCGCGATCTGGATGTGCAGCGCGCCACGCCAGCCCGAGCGCGGCATCACCCGCCCGCCGACGACCGTCAGGATCACCGCCACCGCAGCGAAGGAGAGCCAGAACCCGACCGCCAGCACCGCCCAGGGGTCGACGACCAGCACCACCACGAGCGCGATCGCCAGCACGCGTGACGCCGCCACGCGGCGCCCGCTCAGGAGCGCGAACGCCGCCACCAGCAGCATCAGCCACGCGCGCAGCACCGGGATGCCCATGCCGGCGAGCAGCGCATAGCCGCTCGCCCCGCCGAGCCCGGCGAGCGCGCCCACCTTCTGCGCCGGCAGGCGCAGCACCAGGCGGGGCAGACGGCGCCACGTCAGTCCGGCGAGCCCGCCGCAGAACATCGCCACCAGGGCGACATGAAGGCCGGAGATGGACACCAGATGCCCCACGCCGGTACGGCGGAAGATCTCCCAGTCGGCGGCGGCGATGTCCTGTTGCTCGCCCACCGCGAGCGCGACCAGCAGGCCGCGCTGCTCGCCCGCGGGCAGCGCGGCGAGCATGCGGGCGCGGATCTCCCCACGCAGGCGATGCACATGCTGCATCAGCCCCGCGGGACGGTCATCGAGCAGGCGCGCGGTGTCGCGTACGCTACCGGTCGCGCGCACGCCGCGCTCGAGCAGCCAGGCCTCGTAGTCGAACCCGGCCGGATTGGCGGAGCCCTGCGGCCGCCACAGGCGCACAGTGAAGGCCCAGCGCTCGCCCGCACGCACATCCGGCAGTGCTGCATGGGGATCGGGGCCGTCGCCGCGCCAGCTCAACTGCACGCGCTGCGGCACGCCCGGGATGTCCGGCTCGATCTCGAACACGAAGCGCCAGCCGCGCTCGCCCTGCTGCGGCAGGCTCGCCACCCGTCCGCGAATGTCCAGCTCAACGCCTTCGAGCCGGCCGTCGAGCGCGCTGGCAAGGCGCAGCTCCGCACGCCAGGCCGCCCATGCCACACCGGCGCCGAGCGCGAACAGCGCAGCAAGGGCGACGCGGGCGATTCGACGACCTCGTCCCTCACCTGCCCTGCGCCCCGCAAAGGCGAAGCGGAGCCCGCCCGCGGCGACGAGCAGCAACCCGCCCGCGGCCAGGCGGCCGTCGAGCGTCGCTGCGGTCTGTACCAGGCAGACCCCGAGCAGGAAGGCCGTCGCTTCGATCCTCATGGACGGCAATCATGCCAAATGAATTGCTCAGGCGACACTCCCGCGCGCAAAAGTTCGCGGCTTCCGCCGCTCCTACAGCGCAGATCATCACGCGCTTCAGGTCAGCTGCAGGAGCGGCGGCAGCCGCAAACCTTGTCGGCATCTCCGAAGCGCAAGGCGCGACTCCAGAGTCGCGCCGCACCTGCCGGCCGGCGCAGGTGCACGGCGAACGATTTGCCTAGCACGCGGTCGGAGTGCGGCGATGCGCAAGCACCTCAAACGTCTCCTTCCCGACCACCGTAGCGTCAGCGAGAACCGCTGGCTGCGTCCGTTCGCGACCACGCTGCTGCATCCGCGCCTGTGGCACCTGAACCGCCACTCTGCGGCCGGTGCGGTGGCGGTCGGGATGTTCTGCGGTCTGATCCCGGGCCCGCTGCAGATGGCGGGTGCCGCACTGTGCTGCGTGCTGTTCCGGGTCAACCTGCCGCTCGCCTTGCTCACCACGCTCTACAGCAACCCGCTCACCATCGTGCCGCTTTACGTGGCCGCATTCGGCCTTGGCAGCCTGCTGGTCGGCAACGGCGAGGTGGCATTCACGCCGCCGCCCGAGCTGAGCGGGCTCGATCTGGCGCAGTGGGCGGGCGAGCTCGCCATGTGGGCGATGTCGCTCGGTCGTCCACTGGCGGTCGGCCTGATCGCGCTCGCGGCCGGCCTGTCGCTGCTGTCGTACCTGGCGGTGCGCTGGGGGTGGCGGCTGTGGCTGATCCGCCAGTGGCGGCGGCGGCACACGCCGCCGCGCTGAGTCACCCGCGCCGCGGCGGTCAGACGCGGAAACGGCTGGCCTGCTCGCGCAGCGTGCTGGCGAGCTGTTCCAGGGTGGTCGCAGTCGAAGCGGTCTCGCGCACCACGCCGCTGTTGTGCTCGGCCATGTCGGCGATGCGCTCGATATTGCGCGCGATGTCGTTGCTGGCGAGGCTCTGCTCGTGCAGCGCGGTCGAGATCTCGCGCACCGCGGTCAGCACCTGCTCGGCGCCCGAGTTGATCTGCGTCATCGAGGCGCCGGCGCGGTTGCTCATCTCCACGCCGTCACGCACGCGCTGCACGCCCTGCTGCATGGTATCGACCGCACGCTCGGTACCCTGACGGATCGCCGCCACCATGCCGCCGATCTCCTGGGTCGCGAGCGAGGTGCGCTCGGCAAGCTTGCGCACCTCGTCGGCCACCACCGCAAAGCCGCGCCCGGTCTCGCCGGCACGCGCCGCCTCGATCGCCGCGTTGAGCGCGAGCAGGTTGGTCTGGTCGGCGATGTCGCGGATCGAATCGACGATCGCATTGATCTGGCGCGACTTCTCGCCGAGCTCGCGGATCGCCTCGCTCGACAGGTCGACCGCCTCTGCGATGCGCTCCATCTCGGCGACCGACTTCTCCATGACCCGGCGCCCTTCCTGCGACAGGTGGCCGGAATCCTCGGCGAGCTGCTGCGCAGTGGCGGCGTGATGGGCGATGCCGTCCACCCCGCGCGACATCTCCTCGACCGCGGCCGCCACGCCCGAGGCCGCGTCGCTCTGTGTCTCCGAGCCTTCCAGCACGCGGCGCGCAGAGGCTGCCATGTCGGTCGCGGCGCTGCCGACGTGCTCGGCGCCAAGCTGGATCTCGCGGATCAGGCCGGCAACGTGATCGGCCATTGCATTGAACTGGCGCGCCACCTCGGCGAGTTCGTCGCGCGCCGAAAACTTCACCCGGCTGCGGTAGTCGCCCGCGGCAAACGCCTGCGCACCGACCGACAGTTCGCGCACCGACCGCACGATGGCCAGATAGACCCCGATGAAGAGATAACCGGCGAGCAGCATCGCCACCACCGACACCGCGACCTGCGTGTTCAGGCGCGTGCTCAGCACCTGCCGCCGGGTCTCGAGCAGACGACCGACCTCGGGCCGCAGCACCTGATTGAAATTGCGCACAGCGGTGTCGATCGAGCGCGTGACGAGGTCGAAGAACGCGGCCGAACCGAGCCCGAAGCCCTGCTCGAGCAGTTCGCGGCCGGTCGCGCTGCGGACCTCGGCCACACCAGCGGAAATCTCCTGCCCCATGCCCTCGATCCTTGACGCCAGCATCGCATTGGCCGCGGCGGTGCGGTGCAGGCGCTCGAGCAGCGTGGATTCGGCACGGCCGATCTCGGCCAGCAGCGCGACGACGGCATGCTCGTCGGTGCGCGACAGCTCGCGGCGGGCGCTGATCCGGGTGCCGCGTGCGCGCAACTGGCCGAGGCGCTCGCTCAGTTCGGGCAGCGTGGTGAGCAGCGGTCCGATCAGGTTGGCGCTCGCCGCATCGGGATCGAGGGCGAGCCCCGAGGCGTCGCCAAGCTCGCCAAGCCAGCGCAGCAGCCCGTCGATCGTCGCCGTGTGGGCCCGGAAGTTGTCGGGCCCGGACAGCGACAGCCCGGAATCGGCGAGGCGGATGAGTTCGGCGCGCTGCCTCTGCCACCCCTGCTGCAAGGCCGCCCAGCTCGGGTCGGCAGCGAGGGTGGAATCGAGTGTCGAGATCGTCGCCCGCAGCTCGGCGGCCTTCTGCTCGCGCTTGGCGGCGAGCTCGTTGCTGCCGCCGAGCACGCCCGCCGACAGGCCGCGGTGCTGCTGGGTGTTGAGGAGCACCGCAAAACCGGCGTCGAACAGCGACAGGCCGCTGATCTGGCGCTCGGTGACATCGATCTCGTCGCGCAGGGTGGTGAAGATCTGCGTCAGCATGATGAGCGAAGCGACTGCGCAGACGAGGATGATGAGGCCGAACTTGAGCGGATAGCTCAGGCGATCGAGGAGTCGAACAGCGGGCTGGAAAAGCAGTTTCATGGCTCTGATCGCGGCTCGGCGGCCGGGCTTGATGGACGTTGTGCCCATTATCGGCAGCAGGGCCGAAAACTTTACGCGGGGCGTGGCAGCGATGCCTACCACCCGGCGATGCTGCTGTCGCTGCTGATTTACGGCTACGCGACGGGGACGCATTCGAGCCGCCGGATCGAGCGGGCGACCTACGATTCGCTGGCGTTTCGGTTCATCGCCTGCAACCAGCATCCGGACCACGACACCCTGGCGAGTTTCCGGCGCCGGTTCGGCGAACAGTTCGCCGACCTCTTCGTGCAAGTGCTGCAGGCGGCGCGCGCGAACCCGCTCGCGCGCTCTGGCACGGTCAGCCTGGGCGGCACCAAGCTGCGCGCCAACGCCTCCCGGCACAGTGCGCGCTCTTACGGGCACGCCGAGAAGATCGAAGCGCAGTTGAAAGCCGAAGTGCAGGAGATGCTCAAGCTGGCCGAGGCCGCCGACCAAGCCAATGTGCCCGAGGGCGTGGAGTTGCCGGCGGAGATCAAGCGGCGAAAAGACCGGCTGGCGGCCATCGCGGCGGCCAAGGCCAAGATCGAGGCCCGCGCGAGGGAACGTTTCGAGCGCGAGCAAGCCGAGTACGAGGCGAAGATGGCCAAGCGCCAGGCCCAGCAAGAGAGCACGGGCAAGCGGCCCGGCGGCAAGCCACCCGAGCCCCCGCAGGCAGGCCCACGGGCCGAGGATCAGATCAATCTGACCGATGAAGATTCGCGCATCAGCATCATGAAGGTGGCCGGCGGTGGTTTCGAGCAATGCTACAACGCACAAGCCGTGGTCGATACCGAATCGATGCTGGTGCTGGCGCCCCACGTCACCACCGCAGGTAACGACAAGGCGCAGGTCGCGCCGATGCTCGAGCGCATCCAGGCGCTGCCCGATGGGCTCAATCAACCCGAGCGGCTGCTGGCCAACACCGGCTCTTTTACAGCGAACGCACTGTCCAGTGCTGCCACGACGCCGGGGTCGAACCGTTGTTCGCCGTGGGGCGCGATGCGCATCATCCGGATTGGCGCAGCCGCTTCGAAGAGCCCGCGCCGCTCGAGACGCCGGCCTCCCACGTCGAGCAGATGAAGCATGCTCTAAAGACCCAGGCCGGTCGCGCCGCCTGCGCGCTGCGCAAACAGACGGTCGAGCCGGTGTTCGGCATCATCAAGTCCGTGATGGGTTTCCGTCAGTTCCTGCTGCGCGGTGTCGACAACGTGCGCAATGAATGGACGCTGGTCTGACTCGCGTGGAACTTCAAGCGCATGGCCGCATTGCATCTGCAGTGAGGAGAAGGGACAAGGGCATGGCGATTTCACGCGAAAGAAGGCCCTTTCGGCTCTGAAATGTCGATTATTTTTCACATCATGAAAACTCGCCTGTCGGTGCGCCGTCCGCCGGCTTCAAGTCCGACAGGCTGCTAGTCGGTGAACGCCCGCGGCCCTTTCATTCGCCCCAATCCGGGCTATACAGAAGCATCCCCCGCGGCGATCGGGGGCAGGAAGGATACGACTCGGGATCGGTGCCCATGGCGAACGTCGCCGATTGCGGGTGCCAATCTGCAGAGCGTCCGACGCAGGACGGCAGGGGACAAGATGTCAAGGAGAAGACCATGACAACTTGGAAGCGCAACAAACTTGCAGCTCTGATGGCTTGCGTGGGCATGCTGGCGATGCCGGCCGCCCCCCATGCGGCCGACGACCAAGCCTTCAATCAGATGCTGGGCACGATGGCGGGACGCGATACCGGCTCCGGCTGGTTCGACTACTATGTCGAGCGTCTCAATCAGGAACTGGCCTTCAAGGCAGGCTCGGATGCGTTCGGTGCCGCCGGCCCAGGCGGACCGTTAACCGGCTTCGACGGGTATGTGGCCGGATTCCGCGCCCCCGACACGGGGTCGCGATGGCTCAACAGCTACGTCGATGCGCTCAACCGTCTGATTCAGGAAAAGCAACGCTATGAGTGAGCCCACTCCCACCGCTGCGGCCCGGCGTGCTCAACGCCGGAGCGGCGTGGAGGGGAGCGCGGCTTGCGGCGCTGCCTCGCCTGCGCCCGGCTCGAAGCCGAAGCGCAGCATGACGAGTCGCGGCAGGGTCTTGTCCGGACAGGCGCGATGCCAGTCCGACAGATACTCGGCGAACGGCTTCGACGCGCTTGCCGCATCCGGATTGAGGTAGGCAATCGAGCGCCAGTGCTCGGGCGCCTGCTCGAACAGCGGGAGCAGCTTGTTGGCGACGACCTCGTTCTTGCGCCGCTGGTAGGGATCGTCCCGCAGCGACACGGCATTCTCGGCATACCAGTCGCGCAGCGACAGATCGGCCTCCAGATGGCGGTGCGGCTCCCTCAACAGAAAGGCGGCGTAGGAGGCGAAGGAATCGCCGTAGCCCATCCAGTCGCGCTTCGGTGGATTGTTCGCCCACACGACGCCGAGGCGCTTGAGCGTGAACAGCGCTGCGGTCTCGCACAGCGACTCCTCGAACCACTGGTTGTCTGCCACTGCCTTGTCGCCCACCACGCGGTGATCGAAGTTCGAGACAACGTGGCACAGCTCATGGGCGAACTGGTAGGCATACTGGAACCAGCGCTGATCGCGGGCGGTGAGCTGGATCACGTACTGGCCGTCGCCGCCCCGCTCGTAGAGCACCCGGGGCGAGCCGCCGCGCGGGATCACGCGCAGCTTCAGGTCGTCGCGGACGAGCTTGACGTGCTCGAGGAACACCGCCGCCACCGAACCGAGCACCAGCTCGATGTCGCCCACATCGACGCCACCCCACTCGCCCGGAGCGACCTCGATCGATAGCTCGACGTGCTTCTTCGGCACCTGACCGAGCGGATCGAGCGGGTCGAACCTGGCGTGCACGAACCTCGGCATCGATGCGGTCGCCAACAGCACCACCAGCGCCACCTTTCCCACCCGCATCATCGGACGCCAGACGGCCATGACAATCCCCCCACCGGTCGCGACGGCCGACGCGGCGCCGCTCATGTTGTATATCTAGCATCTCGGCGCGGTCGCAGCCAGCCGCAGCCCCCAGCGCCAGCCGCAGCCCCCAGCGCCAACAGCAGGCCGCCCGCCAGCGGCAGCAGCGGGGCCAGCGCACGCATCGCATGAAGCATGTGATGGACGTGACGCTCGATCTGTCGCCACGCATCCCGCTAGCAGCCTGTCGGACTACCCCCTTGTAAAATGCCACATCGCGCCCTGATCCTGAGAGCATGAGCCGCTTACGCCCGATCGACCGTCAAACGGACGACCTGCTGCCGCCCTCGGTGCAGGGATGGCTGCCCGAAACGCACCTGGCGCACTATGTGGTCGACGTGGTCGAGGCGCTGGATCTGTCGGCGCTGGAGCGGGCGTACGCGGGGCGTGGCAGCGATGCATACCACCCGGCGATGCTGCTGTCGCTGCTGATCTACGGCTACGCGACGGGGACGCATTCGAGTCGCCGGATCGAGCGGGCGACCTACGATTCGCTGGCGTTTCGGTTCATCGCCTGCAACCAGCACCCGGACCACGACACCCTGGCGAGTTTCCGGCGTCGATTCGGCGAACAGTTCGCCGACCTCTTCGTGCAAGTGCTGCAGATGGCGCGCGCGAACCCGCTCGCGCGCCTTTGGCACGGTCAGCCTGGACGGCACCAAGCTGCACGCCAACGCCTCCCGGCACAGTGCGCGCTCTTACGGGCACACCGAGAAGATCGAAGCGCAGTTTCAAGTCCGTGATGGGTTTCCGTCAGTTCCTGCTGCGCGGTGTCGATAACGTGCGCAACGAATGGGCGCTGGTCTGCCTCGCGTGGAACTTCAAGCGCATGGCCGTATTGCGTCTGCAGTGAGGAGAAGGGACAAGGGCATGGCGATTTCACGCACAAAACCGCCAATTCAACACTGAAATGTTGCCCCTCTTTCACATTATGAAAACCAGCCTGCCGCTACGCCTTCCGCCAGCTTCAAGTCCGACAGGCTGCTAGCTGCAGAGTCGCCCGTCGACCAGGCGCAGCGTGCGTTGTGCGCGTGCCGCCAGGGTCTCGTCGTGGGTGACGATCACGAAGCTGGTGGCGAGGCGCTCGTTGAGCGACAGCATCAGGTCGAACACCGCGCCCGCGGTGCGGCGGTCGAGATTGCCGGTGGGCTCGTCGGCGAGCACGCAGGCGGGCTGGGTGACGAGTGCGCGCGCGATCGCGGCGCGCTGACGCTCGCCACCGGAGAGCTCGCCCGGCGCATGATCGAGCCGGTGACCGAGCCCGACCTCATGCAGCATCTGCGCCGCGCGCTCATCGGCCTCGGCGCGTGCCACGCGACGGATATAGAGCGGCATGGCGACGTTTTCGAGCGCCGAAAACTCGGGCAGCAGGTGATGGAACTGATAAACGAAGCCCAGCGCGCCATTGCGCAGGCGACCGCGCTCGCGCTCCGACAGCCCGGAAAAGTCCTGCCCCATCAGGCGTACCGAACCGGCGCTCGGCACGTCCAGGCCGCCAAGCAGGTGCATCAGCGTGCTCTTGCCCGAACCGGAAGTACCGACGATCGCCACCCGCTCGCCGCGCAGCACGTCCAGATCGACACGGTCGAGCACCCGCACCGCGTCCGCACCCTCGCGAAAATGCTTCGACAACCCGGTGCACGACACCACCGCGGCGGGCGCACCGCCGTTCAGGGGCTTACTCATAGCGCAGCGCCTCCGCCGGATTCACTTTCGATGCGCGCCAGCTCGGGTAGAGCGCGGCGAGCAGGGTCAGCACGAAGGAGACGGTGACGATCGAGCTCACGTCCGAACCCAGCACCTTCGAGGGCAGCTCGTTGATGTAATAGATTTCCTTGTTCCACAGCGTGGCGCCGGTCAGGGTCTCGAGCGCCGGGATCACAACGTCGAGGTTGTGCGCGATCGCCAGCCCGCCCGCCACCCCGGCCGCCAGCCCGACCAGGCCGATCACCGAGCCCTGCAGCACGAAGATCGCCATGATCGAGGCCGGGCTCGCGCCCAGCGTGCGCAGGATGGCGATGTCAGCGTATTTTTCCTGCACCGCCATCACCAGCGTGGACACGATGTTGAACGCTGCCACCGCGACGATCAGGAACAGGATCAGCGTCATCATCGTCTTCTCGAGCGCCACCGCGCGGAAGAAGTTGGCGTGGCTGCGCGTCCAGTCAGCCACCACCAGCCCCGGCTCGCTGATCGTCAGCGCCAGCTCGCGCGCCACGCGCTGCGCGGCAAACAGGTCGTCGAGCTTGAGGCGCACGCCGCTCACCGCGTCGCCGAGCCGGTACAAGGCCTGCGCGTCGGCGATGTGCACCAGCGCCAGGCTGGAGTCGTATTCATACATGCCGGCCTCGAAGATACCCACCACCTCGAACTGCTTGACCCGCGGCAGCACCGCCGCCGGCGTCACCAGGCCCTGGGGCGCGATCAGGGTGACCTTTTCGCCGAGGTGCACGCGCAGCGCGGCGGCCAGGTCACGACCGAGCACGATGCCGAAGCGCCCCGCCTGCAGTGCGTCAAAGCTGCCGGCCTGCATGTAACGGCCGAAGTCCGCCACCTTGTCCTCCGCGGCCGGAATCACGCCACGCACCAGGGTGCCGCGCACGCCCTCGTCGAAGGACAGCATGCCCTGCTCCTGCACGTAGGGCGCGGCAGCCAGCACCGACGGATGGCGCAGCGCCTCCTCTGCCACCTGCTGCCAGGCGACGAGCCCACCCTCAGGACTCTGCACCTGCACGTGGGAGGCGACGCCGAGGATGCGCGTGCGCAGCTCCTCCTGGAAGCCGTTCATCACCGAGAGCACGACGATCAGCGCCGCGACACCGAGCGCGATACCGAACATCGACACCAGGGAAATGAAGGAAATGAAGCGGTTGCGGCCCTGCGCGCGCTTGCGCGAACGGGTGTAGCGCAGACCGACGAGAAGTTCGTAGGGCATTGAAGACAAGGTTTCGATACCGGAGGCAACAAGGCCGGCATTGTGCCCGTGGAAGCGCGCGCAGGCGACATGAAACGGCATGCGAATGTAAGTCGCAGGCCTTGCGCGCGCTGCGGCGACGCTGGTATCCGGAAGTAAGAAGGGGTGGCAGCCCGCGCGCCATGGCTAGGCGGCCAAGCCGTTTCGTGAAAAACTCAAATTATTCGCATAGCAGTCACGACATTGACACATGAAGGATGGAGCCAGGCTCTTCGAGGGGCGTACCGACGGTGTGCTCGCCAGGAGCCTCGCGGCCTGGCTCGCCCTCGCGCTCGGCCTGTTGCTGTCGGTTGCGCTATGGGCTTATGTAGACCGCCACCTCGACGAGCGGGCGCATGACCGTTTCGCACACCGGGCCTCGCTGGCCAGGGACAGCCTGTTGTCGCGTCTGCAGGCCTACAAGCAGGTGCTCCATGGCGGCGTGGCCCTGTTCGCCGCCAGTGACAACGTCACCCGCGCCGAGTGGGCGGCCTATGTCGCCGCGCTTCACCTTGAGCGCTCGCTGCCGGGCATCCAGGGCACCGGCTTCACCCGCATGCTGCCGGCTGCGGCGCTCGAAGCGCATGTCGCCGAGGTCCGCGCCGAAGGCTTTCCCGATTACCGGATAAGCCCGCCCGGCGAACGCGACCCCTACAGCAGCATCGTTTACATCGAGCCCTTCGATGCGCGTAACCGGCGCGCCTTCGGTTTCGACATGTATGCCGAGCCGGTGCGACGCGATGCGATGCAGCGCGCACGCGACACGGGTGAAGCGGCACTCAGCGGCAAGGTCACCCTGGTGCAGGAACATGGCGAAGATGTGCAGTCCGGCTTCCTGATCTACCTCCCGGTGTACGGGAAGGGCATGCCGACGAGCAGCGTGGAAGAGCGTCGCAAGGCACTTCTCGGCTTCGTCTACAGCCCCTTCCGTGCGCAACGCATGATCCAGGCCATCTTCGGCGAGGTTCTGCGCGACCTCGACATCGAGCTCTATGACGACCGGATCGCGCCCGACACGCTGCTCTATGCGTCATCCGCCGGGCGGCTCGACGCGCGTCACGTGATCGCACATCCGGTCGAAGCCGCCGGCCGGCGATGGGTCGTGCGCTTCAGCAGCACGCCGCACTTCGAAGCCGACACCGTGAGCGCCGAGGCCACGCTGATCCTCTATGGCGGGAGCGTGCTCAGCCTCATGCTGTTCGCGGTGATGCACGGCAACGCCCGCCACCTGCGGCGGATGCGTACCGCGACCGCGCGCCTCGCGCGCAGCCGCGACGAGTTCCGTACCCTGGTCGAGAATGTGCCCGGCGTGGTGTTCCGCTGCCGCATCGACCCGCCGTGGAACGTCATCCACATCAGCCATAACATCCAGGTGCTCACCGGGGCGACACCGGAGGAGTTCATGTCGTCCCGCGTCAGCTTTGGCGACTTCATCGTGCCGGAGGACGTGCCGCAGATCGTCGCCGCAATCGACGCCGCCGAGCGCCTGGGCACGCCCTACGAAGTGGAATACCGGCTTCGCGGCCGCGATGGACGCACGCGCTGGGTCAGCGAACGCGGCAGCGCGTCGGCAAACGAGGACGGCGACTCGCCCTGGCTCGACGGCGTGATCATCGACATCACCGAACGCAAGGCCGCCGAGGATGCGATCCGCAACCTGGCCTTTATCGACACCCTCACCCACCTGCCCAATCGCCGCTTCCTGCTCGACCGCCTGCGCCAGGGCCTTGCCAACAGCCGCCGCCATGGCCGCCACGGCGCGCTGCTGTTCATCGACCTCGACCACTTCAAGCAGATCAACGACACCTACGGCCACGAGGCCGGCGACGCAGTGCTGTGCGAGATCGCCGAGCGCCTGCGCAAGAGCGTGCGCGAGGGCGACACCGTCGCGCGCCTGGGTGGCGACGAATTCGTGGTGATGCTCGAGGAACTCGGTGACAGCGCCGCCGAAGCCTCGACCCGGGCGTCGGCAATCGCCCACAATGTGCTTGTCGCGCTCAATGAACCTTGTCAACTCGGCGACGTCCGCCAACTCAGCACGCCGAGCATCGGCGTGACCTGCTTCGACGGTCGCGATGCGCGCGCCGAAGACCTGTTGCGGCGCGCCGACGCGGCCATGTATCGCGCCAAGGCCGCTGGCCGTAACCGGCTGGAGACCGCTACTTCCTGAGCGGACGACCGCTGCGCTTGCAGCGCCCTTGCGCGCCCGGATCCGGCCGTCCGCTGCGCGCGCCACGGCCCGCCGCTGCACCCTGCCCGGCCACCACGCGCGCCGCCGGCTGCTGGCGCGGCACCAGGCACTGCGGACCGTTGCCGATCAGCTCCGCCCGTCCCATCGCAAGCAGCGCCTCGCGCAGCAGCGGCCAGTTCTCCGGGTCGTGCCAGCGCAGGAAGGCCTTGTGCAGCTTGCGGATGCGGCCGGCGCGCGCGGTCTCCACCACCTCGGAATCGGCCGACACCTTCTTCAGCGGGTTGCGCCGCGAGTGGTACATCGTGGTGGCAAGTGCCATCGGCGTGGGCAGGAAGGTCTGCACCTGATCGAGACGGAAGTCGTGCGCCTTGAGCCAGAGCGCGAGATTGAGCATGTCCTCGTCGGTGGTGCCCGGGTGCGCGGCGATGAAGTACGGCACCAGGTGCTGCTTCTTGCCCGCGAGCTTCGAGTACTTCTCGAACATGCGGGCGAACTCCTCGTAGGCGCCGATCCCCGGCTTCATCATCTTGGAGAGCGTGTTCTCCTCGGTGTGCTCGGGCGCAATCTTGAGCAGACCGCTGACGTGGTGGGTGACCAGCTCCTTCACGTATTCGGGCGAGCGCACCGCGAGGTCGTAGCGCAGCCCCGAGCCGATGGTGATGCGCTTGATGCCCGGCACTGCGCGTGCCTTCCGATACAGCTCGACCAGCGAGGAATGATCGGTGTCCAGGTTCTCGCAGATGCCCGGATACACGCACGAGAGCCGCCGGCAGTTCTCCTCGATCGCCTTGCTCTTGCAGGCCATGCGGTACATGTTGGCGGTCGGCCCACCGAGGTCGGTGATGTGGCCCTTGAAGTCGGGCGACTTGTCGCGGATCTCCTCGATCTCGTGGATGATCGAGTCGTGCGAGCGGCTCTGGATGATGCGGCCCTCGTGCTCGGTGATCGAGCAGAAGGTGCAGCCGCCGAAGCAGCCGCGCATGATGTTGATCGAGAACTTGATCATGTCCCAGGCCGGGATGCGCGCGCCGCCGTAGCTCGGATGCGGCGCACGCGCGAACGGCCGGTCGTAGACGAAGTCCATCTCGGGCGTGGTCAGCGGCACCGGCGGCGGGTTGATCCAGACGTCGCGCGCGCCCGGGCCCTCGCCGTGGCACTGCACCAGCGCGCGCGCGTTGCCCGGGTTGGACTCGAGGTGGAACACGCGCGAGGCGTGGGCGTACATCACCGCGTCGTCCCTGACCTGCTCGTAGGACGGCAGGCGGATCAGGGTATGTGCGCGGTCGGCACGACGCGCGGCGAGGCGCTCGGCCGCCGGGACGATGCGCACCGGCTGCGCGCCATCGGCGGCGGGCTTGGGTGCGGCCGACGCGGGTTCCATGGCGTAAGGATCGGGGTGGGTGTCGATGCGCCCCGGCTTGTCGAGCGCCAGCGAGTGGATCTCGTGCCAGTCGTCTGCCGGCTTCCAGCCCGGCTTGACCATGAAGGCGGTACCGCGCAGGTCGCGGATGGATTCGATCGGCTCGCCCGCCGCCAGCCGATGGGTCAGCGCCACCAGCGCGCGTTCGGCGTTGCCGAAGAGCAGGATGTCGGCCTTCGAGTCCGGCAATACCGAGCGCCGCACCTTGTCCGACCAGTAGTCGTAATGCGCGATGCGGCGCAGCGAGGCCTCGATGCTGCCGATAACGATCGGCGTGCCGGGGTACGCCTCGCGCGCGCGCTGCGCATACACGGTGACCGCGCGGTCCGGACGCTTGCCGGCCTCGGCGTTGGGCGTGTAGGCGTCGTCAGAGCGGATCTTGCGATCCGAGGTGTAGCGATTGACCAGCGAATCCATGTTGCCAGCAGTGATGCCGAAGTACAGCCGCGGTCTGCCCAGCGCGCGGAAGGGCTCGGCCGACTGCCAGTCGGGCTGGCTGAGGATGCCGACGCGGAAACCGTGCGCCTCGAGCAGGCGCCCGACCAGCGCCATGCCGAAGCTGGGGTGGTCGATGTAGGCGTCGCCGGTGACCAGGATGACGTCGCACTCGTCCCAGCCGAGCGTGTCCATCTCGACGCGCGACATGGGCAGGAAAGGCGCGGCGCGGTAGCCGCGGACGGCGCTGGCGAGCAGGCTGGAGGCCGCGGGGGCCGCGGCATCGGACATTGGTGCGGAAGTGGGGTGTAGACGCATGATGGCCGCCATTGTATCGGTCGGGATCGGCGAAGGCGCCATTCTTGCGGATCACTGCAACTGCACACCCTGCCTTCTTTGACCGCAGATCAGGCCTGCCGGTGCTGCAGCGAAGTCAAGGTCCTGCACCGGTCGAACCACCACCCAGCGCGCGATAGAGCCGAACCACCGACTGGTGCAGCGCTCGGCGGGTCTGCGCCAGCGACAACTCGCTGTCGAAGAGCTGGCGCTCGGCGTCGATGACCTCGAAGTAGCTCGAGATTCCGGCCAGGTAGCGTGCCGTGCTGAAGCGCAGATGTTCGCGATTCGCGTCGACCACCTCGATGGTGGCATCGCGCTGCTCGGTGAGGCGCTCGAAGGCGACCAGCGCGTCGCTGACTTCACGGAAGGCCTGGCGGATCGTGGCCTTGTACTGTTCGACCAGAATGCGCTGCTGTGCTTCGGCCAGATCGACGCCCGCCTGCAGCCGCCCGGCGTCGAACAGCGGCAGGCCGAGCGCAGGCTGCAGCGACCAGGCATGGCGTCCGCTGTCGAAGAGCTGGCCGAGGTCGGTGCTGGCGAAGCCGAGCAGCGAGGTGAGCGTGATTCGCGGCAGGAAGGCCTTGCGCGCGGCGTCGAGGTTCGCGCCCGCGCCGCGCAGGGCTTCTTCTGCGGCGCGGATGTCCGGACGGCGCCGGAGCAGATCCGACGGCACGCCTGCCGCCGGTTGCGCCGGTGGGCTCAGGTCTTCGAGCCGGGCGCTGCGCGCGATCGGGCCGGGATTGCGACCGAGCAGCACGCCGAGCGCGTTTTCGGCCTGGGCGATGCGCCGCCGCTGGTCGGCCAGCGCCTGCTCGGAGCCCGCGAGAACGGACTCGGACTGGCGCACATCGAGGATGGACGAGACGCCCTCGTCGAAACGCGCACGCGTCAGCCGCAGCGCCTTGCGCCGGCCGTCGAGCGTGCGCAGGGTGATCTCGTGCTGCGCGTCGAGATCGAGCAATTCGAGGTACAGCGACGCCACCTCGGCGATCAGGCTGGTGCGCACGCCGTCGGCGAGCGCGGCGTTGGCGAGGACGTCGCGGCGCGCGGCCTCGGTGCGTGCGGCGAGTCGGCCCCACAGGTCGATCTCCCACGCCGGCATCGACAGGCCGATCGAGGCGCTCTCGCCAACCTGATTCTCGCGCAGATCGAAGCCGGGCATGCGCTCACGCGTCGCCGCGGCGCTGGCGTTCACGCCCGGAAACAGCGCCGCGCGCTCGATGCCGTATTGCGCACGGGCGAGTTCGATGCGCTCGATCGCGATGCGCAGGTCGGCGTTGGCGACCAGCGCCTCCTCGATCAGGGCGTGCAGTTCGGGCGCGGGCAGGATCTCCGTCCAGGGCAGCGTGCCCAGGCTCGCGGCGTCCTGCTCCTGCGCCCCCGCCGCCTGCCGCGGCCAGCTTTCCGGCACGGGCACGTCCGGTCGCACGAAGGCGGCGGGCTGACAGGCCGCCAGCAGCAGCGCCAGGGCAGACACAAGCGCAGGCCGGAGTGGAGGCAAGAGTGGAGGCAAATGAGCGGGCAGCAGGCGCCCGCGCAGCGGCGCCCGCGTCATCGTCCCGCCTCCGTCTCGTCGCCGCGAATGCGGAAGAAGCTCGCATACAGTAGCGGCACCACCACCAGCGTCAGCCCGGTGGCGAAGATGAGGCCGAACATGATCGTCACCGCCATGCTGCGAAAGAACGGATCGACCAGCAGCGGCGCCACCCCCAGCACGGTGGTCGCCGCACCCAGGAAGACTGGCCGCGCGCGGCTCGCCGAGGCATCGAGCACCGCGAGCAGGCGCGGCTTGCCTTCGCGGATCTCGACGTCGATCTGGTCGACCAGCACGATCGCGTTCTTGATCAGCATGCCGGTCAGGCTCAGGAAGCCGAGGATGGCCATGAACTCGAAGGGCGCCTGAAACAGCAGTAGCCCGACCGCCACCCCCACCACCGCGAGCGGCACGGTGAGCCAGATCACCGCGGTCTGGCGCAGGCCGTTGAACATCACGATCACCGCCACCACCATCGCCGTGAAGCCGAAGGGCGCCGCGGCAGCCAGCCCGGCGTTGGCCTCGGCCGCGGCCTTGTGCTCGCCGTGCCACTCCAGCATGTAGCCCGGCGGCAGCGGGATGGCCTCGATCTGCGGGCGCAGGCGCTCGAACAGCGGCGCGGACAGTTGCCCGGCGGGCGGGTCGCACTGCGCCTTGAGGGTCGGGAAGCGGTTCTCGCGCCGGATCAGCGCGTCCTCCCACACGGTGTCGACACGCTCGACGAACTGGCTCACCGGCACGTACTTGCCGGCGCCGGCGCTGAAGACCTGGGCGTTGCCGAGGTCCTCGACGCCACCACGCTCGTCCGCCGGCGCGCGCGCCAGGATGGGGATCAGGCGCTCCTTGTCGCGATACACGCCGATCTGCTGGCCGACATAGTTGCGCTCGAGCGCAGCGGCGATGTCCGAGGGCAGCACGCCGGCGCGCTGCGCGGCCTCGACCGAGAAGCGCGGGCGCACCACCGCCATCGGTTGGCGCCAGTCGTCCTGGATCGCCACCGCCTCGGGGTCGGCGGCCATGATCGCCTTGGCCTCCTCGGCCAGCCGGCGCAGCACCGCCGGGTCGGGGCCGCGGAAGGCGGCCTCGATCTTCTTGCCGCCGCCGCGCCCGAGCATGAACTTCCACACCTTCACGCTCGCCTGCGGGAAGGCGGCTTCGAGCTCGGGCTGCAGACGCTCGATCAGCCCGGCGATGTCCTCGAAGCGCGCCACGTCCACCAGCAACTGGCCGTAGGCCGGGTTGGGGTCTTCCGGACAATAGGTGAGCATGAAGCGCAGCGCGCCCTGGCCGATGAAACTCGTCACATGGCGCACGCCCGGCGCCGCGCGCACCTTGGCCTCGGCCTCGGCGACCACGGCCGCGGTGCTGCGGATGTCAGTGCCCTGCGGCAGCGCCAGGTCGACCACGAACTGCGGCCGCGCCGAGTCGGGCATGAAGCCGGGCGGCACATGGCCGAAGGCGACCACGCCGGCGGCGAGCAGGCCGAGCAGCACCACGCCGCTCGCCGCTCGCCGCGCCAGCACGCCCAGCAGCAGGCGGCGATACGCTCGCAGCAGGCGGCCCTCCTGCACGTCCGCCCCCACCTTCACCTTCAGGAACGCCGCGCACAGCAGCGGGGTCAGCGTGATCGCGAACAGCCACGACAGCAGCATCGAATACAGGATCACCCAGAACAGCGAGCCGGCGTATTCCCCCATGTCGGTGGGCGACAGGCCGATCGCGCTGAAGGCGAGGATGCCGACCACGGTGCCGCCGAGCAGCGGCCACACCGCCGCGCGCACCACGGCGCCGGCGGCCGGGGCCACCGCCTCGCCCCTCTGCAGCCGCACCAGGATGCCGTCGGTGACCACGATCGCGTTGTCCACCAGCATGCCAAGCGCGATGATCAGCGCGCCGAGCGAGATGCGCTGCATCGCGATGCCGTCCATCCACATGGCGATGAGCGTGCCTGCCACGGTCAACACCAGCACCGCGCCGATGATCAGTCCGCTGCGCAGGCCCATGAAGAGCAGCAGCACCACGACCACGATTGCCACTGCGGCGAGCAGGTTGTCGACGAAACTCGACACGGCAACGCGCACCGAGTCCGACTGGAAGGAGACCACGTTCAATTCCATGCCCACCGGACGCTGGCCTTCCAGCTCGGCCAGGCGGCGCTTGACCGCGTCGCCCATCTCGACCACGTTGCCGCCGAGCACGTTGGAGATCCCCAGTCCGATCGCCGCCTGGCCGTCGTGGCGCATCAGCACCGCGGGCGGGTCGACGTACTCGCGGCGGATGTCGGCGACGTCACGCAGGCGCAGCAGGCCGCTCGCCGCGTCGCCGGCCACCACCAGCTCGCCGAGCGTAGCCACCGAGACCACGCCGTCCGCGGGCTGGATCTGCAGGCGCAGCGGCCCGGCATCGACCGCCCCGGCCGGCGCAATCAGGTTCTGCGCGCGCAGCGAGGCGTAGATGCGATCGAGCGGCACGCCGAGCTGGGCGGCGCGCGCGTTCGACACCTCGACATAGATCGCCTCCTTGCGCTCGCCGAGCAGCGCCACCCGCGCCACGCCCGGCACCAGCACCAGCTCGCGGCGCAGGAAGTCGACGTAGTCGTACATCTGGCGCGGGCTGTAGCCCTCGCCGGTGACGGCGTAGAAGAGCGCGAAGACGTCGCCGAAGTCGCTCTTCACCACCGGCTCGGCCGCGCCCGGCGGCAGCGCGCGCGCGGCCTCGGCGATCTTGCTGCGCAGCTTGTCCCACACCTGGTCGAGCTCGGCCTGGCTGCGCGAGAACGCCAGCTTGGCCTCGACCTTCACCAGCGACTCGCCGGCGCGCGACACCGAGGTGATCTCCTCCACCTCCTGCATCTGCTGCACCGCGCCCTCGATGCGGTCCGTGATCTCCTCGGCCACCTGCGCCGGCGACGCGCCCGGGTAGGTGGTAACGACCACCGCCTGGCGAATAACAAACTCCGGATCCTCGAAGCGGCCGAGGCGCTCGTAGGCCAGCCAGCCGCCCACCAGCACCAGCAGGGTGGCCACCCAGGCGACGACTGCCTTGCGGATCGTGTATTCGGCGATGTTCATGTGTGTCCCCGGCTCAGCGGGATTCGAGCGGGCGAACCAGCATGCCCTCGCGCAGCGCGCCCACGCCGGCAGCGACGATGCGCTCGCCGGGTGCGAGGCCGGACGCCACGACGATGGCGCCACCGACGATGGCGCCGGTGCGGATCGGCCGGCGCGCGACCCGTCCGTCGTCCTTCACCACCCAAACGCCGGGCTGCCCCTGAGCATCGGCGGAGACCGCAGCGAGCGGAACGCTGATCGCGGCGGTGGCTCCGGAGACTTTGGCCGTTTCACCCGCGTCCGGCGCCGGCTCCACGCTCACTGCCATCCCCGGCAGCAGGTTCACGCCCGCCGGCACCGAGCGCACCGCAAGCACCACCACATAGGTCTGGGTCAGCGCATCGGCCTCGGCGGCGAAGGACCTGAGCTCGAGCCCCAGCTCCGGCGCGGCGCGTTCGCTCTCCGCGGCGTGCGCGCCCTCCACTGCCCGGTCACCCTCCAGAAAAGCGACTGCGCCCTGCTGCGGCCGCATGCGGCGCACAAGGCGTTCCGGCACGTTCACCACGACCTCGAGCGCGCGCAGGTCCTGCAGCTCGGCGATCGGCTGCTTGGCCTGCACGTTGCTGAAGGGCTCGATGCGACGGCGGGTGACCACGCCCTCGAATGGCGCCCTGATGACCGTGTCGGCGAGGTCGCGCTCGGCGGCGGCGAGGCTTGTGCGCGCAGCTTCGAGGCGGGCGCGGCGGTCGTCGACCTCGGCACGGGCGACCGCCTGCTCGCTGTCCCAGAGGCGCTGGTAGCGCGCGAGATCGTTCCTTGCACGCTCGAACTCGGCGCGCGCCGCGTCAACGCGCGAACGGTAGATGCGATCGTCCAGGCGCGCGACCACCTCCCCCGCCTTCACCCGCCGCCCCTCCTCCAAGTTGAACTTATCCACGAAGCCGGGCACGTCGAACGAGAGCTCGGCACGCTTGGCCGCGCGCACCCGCCCGGGCAGGCGCAAGGCCTCGCCCATCGGCGCCTCGCCCACGGTCACGATCAGCGCCGGACGCGGCGCCTCCGCCACCGCGGCGGGCACGGGCGGCTCGCTGCAGGCGGCCAGCGCGAGACAGAGCAGCCCGGCGGTGAGCGCGGTGGGGGTGTTCATTCGAGAGGGCTCCATGGGTGACAAATCACCATCTCCGCCAGGCTACTGCACCGCTGGGATCTGCTCGAGGAGGCGGCTGCGGATGGCCGCGTCCATCGTCAGCTCGATCTGATACAGGCGCAGCGCCTGCGTCGGCGAGAGAACCTCCCCCGCCTTCCGGATCATGCGCTGGCGTGCATCCAGCCTGGCCTGCTCGAGCTCGAGCGAGCGCGCGAGCGAGGCCCGCGCCGTGGGATCGTCGATCCAACCCGCGTTGAGCTGGCGGGCGTATTCGCCCAGGTTGTCGAGCTGGCGGTCGCGCATCACAACGATGTCCATCAGGTAGGACTGGTAGATCGGCCAGAAGCGCTTCGCGCTGTGCTCGTCGAGCTTCATCTTGGCGCTGACCTCGATCACGCGCCGCAGGTCGACGTCCTTGAACTGCTCGCGGATCAGGCCGATCGCGGCGTCCTCTTCCGGCGTTGCCGCGTGTGCGCCGAGCGCCAGTCCGGCGCACAGCACGATGGCGGCGACTGCGCGAAGGCCGAGTAGTGCACGCTTCATCGTGCGCTCCCGTCCTGATTGCTGTTCATGATGATGCTGTTGGCAAGGCGGCGGGCAAATGCCAGGCCAGAGAGGATGAGTTTCATCAACGAAGTCCTGAGCCTTTTCGGGCAGCTCGAATTGAGGACTTGCAGCTTAGCCGGCGGCCCCACAGAATTCAGCGGCATCGGCCCATTTTGGGCCGCCGACACCAAGAGGCCGCGCCATGGACGACTTCGACAAACGATTCGACAAGACCTTCTCGATGGTGGCCTTCGCATGCAATCGCCACCTCGTCGATCACATGCGCCGGATCGTCAGTCTGCTCGACATGGACCTGGAGAGCGCCATGCTGTGGGGCCTGGTCGCGCATCTTGGCGTCGCCCACGCACTCCGGCCGGGGGCGCTACCCGAGGACCTGCTCTCGCCCGACGGCTTTCTGCTGGGCGAGGCCCGGCCTGTCCGCCTGGCCGATCTGGTGCAGGTCTCGGGGCTGCCAAAGGAGACGGTGCGACGCAAGCTTGGAAAGCTGCGCGAAAAAGGCAAGCTCGTGCGCACGGAAGACGGACAGTGGCAGGTGTCGCGAGCGGGTGTTGACGAGCCTGTTCATGAATTCACCCGCGAGACGGTGAAGCGTCTGTTGCAGACCGCACGAGCGATCCAGGGCATCCTGCAGCACGCCCGGGTGGACTGAGCGCCCGGGTGGACTGAAACGCCACCTGCCCACCACTGCCCGTTCAGGGCGAAGGGCTTGCTCGTCGCGTGGTGCTGGATGGGCCGGCCGAGGACTCGACCAGCACCTCGGCCTCACTGAGTCGTCGAGCAAGACGGCGCCAGTAGCGCTCGGGCAGATGGGCATAGAGCCATAGCTCCGCGGGCCGCCACATGGCGACCCAGGCGAAGATGGTCAGGCTTTCCCGCACTCCCAGCATCAGCTTGCCGGCCTCGTCCGGAATCGCCTGCGCGCAGGCAAGCAGCACGACGACGACGAGCAGCCCCAGCGCCGTGGCGACCCGCGCGAACCTGAAGATGTCGCTGATCTGCTGCGTGTGACGCTGCGCCATACGCGCAAAATGCGCGCGCACGACCGCGGCGATGCTGTCCGTGCTCACGCCATCGGGATCGATTGCGATGAAGCGGATGGTCAGCGGCACCCCGCCTGCCAGCGTGCGCGCCTGCGCGATCAGTTCCTCGGCCACGGCAGGGTGAAGTGCGCCTCCTGCCAGCGCACCATCATCGGCCGCAACCGACCTCGCACAGTCAAGATGCACGATGAGTTCTGTCCTCGAGGCTTGCATGGAGGGCTCCGTCGTCACTCGATGGAATGTCCAATCGTCCCATAATCGCGCCATCCATCGGCGCCGGGTTCGACATCGGCCCAATCTGGGCCGGACGGCCTCTCGAACACGGAGGTGTCGAGGCGGCGTTGCGGTTTCCGGGCTCAGGCCAGCCAGCGGCTTGCAGCAAACACCAGCCGCTCGCTGTCGCGTCGCCACACGACCGCGTCCTGCTGCACGGCGAGCCACCAGGTCTGCATGGTTGGATCGGGCCTGGGGGACGCGAACGCTGCGGGATCGAGGACTGCGACACACCATGCCGGTTCCGGGTCACGCACCGACGGGTAAATGATTCCGCCGATCGGGGCCGCACGCGCAACGCGGGCAAAGGCCTGGGTGGCGCTGTAGTCGGTGGGATGCGTCCAGGCATCGAGGCCGGTGGCAAAGGGTGGCTCGCGCAGGTCGACGACAGCGGTGGCGAGCCCGACCTGAAATGCGGTGTGGGCCACGGGCTCGATCCGTTCCAGATCGACGGCGTCCTGGAGGAATTTCCAGCGCCAGTATCCCAGTTCGGCGCAGGCCGTGCGCACACCCTGCGCGCCATAGAACACCCCAGGATCGGTAGCGCCCCGAAAGCGCGAACCGCCCCGCCGTGGGTCATAGCGAAACGGCGTGGCCAGCAGATAGTCCAGCGTGGACACGCCGGAAGGCTGAGGGGGCTTGCTGGTTTCGAGCAGCAGCTCCAGCACATCCTGTTCGGCGGCGTCATCGACGATCTTCATGGTCGAGGCGACGTGCTGGGCTTCGACGATGCGCCAGGCCGGCGCCGCCCAGGCGCGCGCCTCAGACGAGACCGCGGGAGGCGTCCAGGTAGTGGACGACACGAACGAGGCCTTCGGTCTGGCTGATGAGTTCGATGGGGCGCGCGTTGAGCCCCTTGTTGTCGCTGTTGAGCCATGCGCGCGCGGTGCTCTCCTCGCCCACGATGGAATCGAGCGAGCGGAACAGGCGCACGAACAGCAGCGCGAACTCCCACTCCTTGCGGTGCTGCTCGAGCTGGTAGTCGCCGGCATAGAGACGCGTGATGGTCGACGGGCTGACCCCCAGGACCTTGGCAAGCAGCGCGCGCGACACGTTGAGCCGTTCGGCAGCGCGAGCGACCGCCTTCGAGAGCACAGCCGCCGCATTGGCGGTGTGCACGGTAGCGGTGGCAGTGTTGGTGGCAGCAGCGGCAGCCATGGCGCACCTCCTTTCTGCAGAAATTTTAGTTCATATTTATTTCTTCTGCAAAATAAACAAGGTCAGAGCCGATTGATTGGACTCACCCGCTCGCCTCCCGCCCCCTCTTCACCAAAGCCGCACATCGGGCCGGTATTCGATACGCTGCGTCGTCACCCGCCGCGCATCCGGGTGCGCAGGGTTCAGCAGGTAATTCCAGCCCACCGGCACCACCACCGAAGGCACGCGCAGCAGCAGTGACGCACCGCGCGCCAGCCAGTCGTCGCCGATGCACTGCGACGCGGCGCTGCCCACCGACCAGTCGAAGTTGTTCGCAGTCCAGTCTTGCGGTAGCACGCCCCCCTCGGCGGCGGCCACGGCCGCGGCGGGCAGCGTCACCTCGACCGCGACCATGTCGCGCGGCGGGCGCATCGGGGTGTGCCCGCGCTTTTCGAGCTGCGCGAGCGCGAGGCTGTCGGCGAGGTAGATCACCGGCCGGCCAACGCTGTTCCAGCGCCCGCCGACCGCGGCGGCGCCGTTGCCCGCACAGGCGAAATCCTCGGCGGCACACAGCAGCGCACCCGTGTCGAGGTCGATCCAGTCCTGCGCCAGCCGCCACAGCGTGGCCGTGCGTGCGGCCATCAGGCGGCGGTGCCGGCCATGATCCGGCGCAAGGCGTTCATCACCGCCTGGTGGCCTGGCGTGGTGACGAGCAGTTCGATGGGCACCGCGCCGCCCAGCACCGGGATGGGGGCACCCAGCCATTCGCGGGCGGCAGCCTCGTCGCCGAACACACGCGTGGCCGCCCGCTCGACGTCGATGAGGCGGGCGACGCGGTCGGAGTCGTCCTGCGACAGCGGCTTGCCCTCGCGCACACGGCGGTCGTAGGTGGCCGGCGCCACGCCCAGCAGTTGCGCCAGGCTGCGTCCGCTGCGCCCGAAACCGTGGGCAAAGGCATCGAGCGAGCCGGGCTCGAAGCCCTCGCGCACCATGTGGTCGCGCTCGAGCGCCGACGCAGCGTGCAGGTAGTGCTCGATGCTGGCCCCGCCCCTCACGCCACCCATTGCGCCACGCGCAGCGTAAGGGACTGCGGGCTCGCGGGTGGACGGGCTTGGCTTGCTGGCGGACATCGTTATCACCTGATTGATCAACGTGAATCAATTGAATCCCTTCAACTGCAATCTGTCAAGCCGTCGCACCGGCTACAGCGGGGATTCACACGGCGGGTCGCTCCGGTCGCGCATGCTAGACTCGCGCGCTTCCAGCGAAGCGTTCCCGATGCAGATCCAGCTCCTGATTCCCGGCCTGTTATGGCCTGTCGCCACCCTGCTCGGCCCGGCCTCCGGGCTCGCGCTCGACGGGCTGGCGACCCTGCTCGGCCGCGGGCGGCGGCAGGTCACGTCCTTCGAACCCTACGACCGCCAGCTCGCGCGCCTCTTCTGCCTGCACGGCGACTCGCTGCCGATGGCGACGCTGCGCCGCCTGGGCGAAGCCGATGCGCCAGCGCCCGAACCTGGCAACCACTGGCTGTGCGCGGATCCGGTCAATCTGTCGTTTGCCCGCGAACACCTGCTGCTGCAGGCGTTTCCGGACGAAGAGGTGGACGCGGCGGAGAGCGCCGAGCTGGTCGCCGAGCTCAATGGCATCTTCGGCGACCTCGGCCACTTCGAGGCCTGCACGCCCACACGCTGGTACCTGCGCCTGCACCGTCCGACCGCGGTCACGCTCTACCCGCTCGACGACGTGACCGGGCGGCCGGTGAAGCACTTTCTGCCCGAGGGCGACGACGCCCGTTTGTGGCAGCGCACCATGAACGAAGCGCAGATCGTGCTGCACAACCACGTACGCAGCCGTGCCCGCGAAGAAGCTGGCCGACGCGCGGTCAATAGCGTGTGGCTGTGGGGTGCCGGTGCACTCGACACACCGCCGCAGGCCCCCGCGGGTCAGGTCCAGGCCACCGACCCGATCAGCATCGGGCTCGCCCGCGCCGCCGGCGTGGCGGTCGGCGTGCCGGACCCAGGTTCGGCACTGAAGCAGGACACGCTGGTCGTGCTCGACATGCTGCGCAAACCCGCCCAGCAGCTCGACCTCGATGCCTGGCGCCGCGGCCTCGAGGCGCTCGAGCGCGACTGGTTCGCCCCCCTCGCCGATGCCGTGCAGCGCGGCCGGGTCGATACGCTGCGTCTGCTCGCCCCCGGCGACCGCGGCACGCTGCAGCTCGAACTGCGCGCCAGCGAACGCTGGAAGTTCTGGCGCAAGCCCTATCCTTTCGAGACGTTGCTGAAGTCGATCGCCCCAGCACCGGTGCAACCGCCCGAGGCCCCGGAATCCTCCCATGGCCCCCGTTAGGGGCGGCGGCAGCCGCGAACACGGCGCTTCAGGAGGCACCGTCGCAGCGCAGACGCCCAGGTTCGCGCCTGCCGGCGCTCCTGCAGCCCCTCCGAGCCGTGCCGGTTCCTGCAGGAGCGGCGGCAGCCGCGAACACGGCGGTTCAGGAGGCACCGTCGCAGCGTGGACGCCGAGGTTCGCGCCTGCCGGCGCTCCTACAGCCCCTCCGAGCGGTGCCGGTTCCTGTAGGAGCGGCGGCCGCCGCGAACACGGCGATTCAGGAGGCACCGTCGCGATTCGAACGCCGCGGTTCGCGCCTGCCGGCGCGCCTACGACGCCTGCGGAGCGCGGCGGTTTCTCTGCGAGCGACGGCTCCGCTAATTATTCATTCGACCGATGACCCGAATCCAGCCCCGATCCATTCCCCAGCACGCCTTCAACCGTCTCGCCGACGCCGGCCTGCATCCGCTGCTCGCCCGCCTCTACGCCGCGCGCGGCATCATGCGCGCCGACGAGCTCGACACCAGCCTGAAGAACCTGCTGCCGCCCGAGGCGCTCACCGGCACGACCGAGGCCGCGATCCTGCTCGCCGACGCCATCGAGGCGGGCGCGCGCATGGTCATCGTCGCCGACTACGACTGCGACGGCGCCACCGCCTGCGCGGTGGGCGTGCGCGCGCTGCGCGCCTTCGGTGCCGACGTGCATTACCTGGTGCCCGATCGCGTGACCCTGGGCTACGGCCTCACCCCGGCAATGGTGGAGATCGCCGCGCGCCTGGAGCCGGACGTACTCATCACCGTCGACAACG
>Ga0209573_1001232_pt1 | contig 41518 bp, 38 predicted proteins | sample TNRBio252014_DNA_FD_185870 | JGI IMG/M metagenome (GOLD analysis project Ga0209573, IMG submission 185870) | Wastewater treatment Type I Accumulibacter community from EBPR Bioreactor in Madison, WI, USA - TNR Reactor_6/25/2014_ DNA (SPAdes)... | ecosystem: Engineered > Bioreactor > EBPR >...
TACTGATAACAACGGCACCCGACACGATAGCATACACCGCCCCCGGCGCATCCCCCTCGCGGAAAATAACCTCTCCGGCCTTGAATAAAGTGAGGGGCAGCAATCCGTGCATAAAACGTCTCTTTCCCTTTATGGAACAGATCGCTTCATCTTAGGCACAAAGCATTAACCTTTAGTAAAAATCAGGCTCTTGTATGCCGCACAGGCTTTGAATCCTCCATCTTTTCCACATGGGAACGGCCTTTTTCATAACGCTTCTCCGCCTTTTCGTAGAAGCTGTCTACCTGCTCTACGACCCCTTCCCGGAACCAGTCCTGATGTTCGCTAAAAATATGAAGCAGGAGGTCTTTGGCGTTTTCCGCCCGCTGACGGGGTTCCAGCATGGCCGCCTTTTCCCTGGTCGCCCCCTCTACATTGCTCATCACCTGAAAATCCACCCCTTCGTGCCGCGCTTTCAAAATCACGTCGCGGGAGAAGGCTGCCCCGCCAATACCGATCATTTCTCCCTGATGTTGCTTGGCAAAATCCACCAGTCGTTTTACCAGCGCCACAAAATTATTCTCAATCGGCATGATATAATTCAGATGCACCGAAATATTTTCCGGTTCGGCGATAGCATGGGGCGTAAGCAGGGACATCACATAAAAAGGCGGTGTTTTTCCGCTATATTCCTTTTCGCTGCGCACCGACTGGAGTGCATTTTCCAGCACTTTCGACAGTCCTTCGTTTTTAGCGCGCCCCAACACAAAAAACACCATGTCGGGATTGAGCATATGCACCAGCATATCGACCGCTATCGCCGCCTCTTTTTTCTGCTCCTTGCTGATGCGCCCCCAACTCGTGCCCGATGCTCCAAACAGCAACACAGGCTGACGATTCCCCAGCAAAGGCGGCAGGGCTTCCGTTTCCACCAGTTCAATATCCGGGTTCAACAAGAGCGATGGGGGCAGGTCTTCCCGCAGGGGAGATTGAGGCGCAGAAATGGCGGCACATTTATCGGACAGCGAAGCCGCCAGCGCAGCCATACGCGCACCGCTGTCACCCCCATAGGCTTTTTTCACTTTTTTGAATTTCTCGTCGCCGTAGGCAAGTTGCCGCTTCATTAAATCTTTCTGCGTGCTTTTAAGCGCCTCATACGCCTCCTTGCCCAACCCCTGATGTTCGAGGTCTTTTTCCAGCTGCCGCGCCGATGTCTGGTAAAAGCCGTTGCCGTCGGAAGACACCACAAAAGGAACATGGTGTTTCACATACTCGCCAAAAGGAATGGTGGCCAGCGTATCGATATTATTGAGCGCGAGGTTGGAATCGATATTAAACTCCAGCACCAGATTTCCTTTCCGCGCCAGTTTGCGTGCCAACTGCATGGCGGAGTCACTGCTGTTGACCCCATACACCGCATGGCCGATGCGCGTGCGCACATCGTAGGTCTCCACGATTTTCAATACATCGGCCACATTCTCCAGATTCTTGGCGTTCTCGCCCGCATGAACGCGCAGGGTAAATTCCGGATCGTTGGCCTTGATCCACTGCGCCAGAGCAACCAGCTCGGCATCGAAATCCTCAATCTTGTTCACCTCGTAACCGATAATATCCAACCCGACGAAATACGGGCTTTCGGAAAGCACCTTCGCTTTCTCGATGATCTCATGCAGCTTTTCCCGCGGAAGGGTGCGGGGCATCCCCACCAGAAACCGCATCCTGACGCCCGTTTCCTTCTCTATCGCGGGCAGCTCCTCATGCAATATCTTCAGCTGCTCGGCATCCGGCGTGGAGATGGTGATTTCCGCATACTCTATCCCATTCGCCTTGTATTCCTGGGCGATTTTGCTCCACAGGCGGCGAAAAATCTCCGGGTGTTTGGCCAGCGGATAGCGCATCCGATAATAATCCAGCTCCATTTCTCCCGTCGTATTCTGGCAATGGGCGCGCACATTCAGCGCATTGGCGAGCTTTTCCCTCTCCGGTGGCGTAAGCGCCGCCACAGGAAGCGCCGGTTCATACGGCGGGATGGCATTGCGGTTAGGCTCCAAAGGAGGAAACCATACACGCGCCGCCTGCACGGGCGCACGCCCTCCCGGCTGGATGCCTATTTCCTTAAGCAGGCGAAGTGGATAGCTGGCGTCGACCTCCTGCGCAAGCTGCACGAGGTCTTTTCCCGATATTTCGCTGGAACTGTGCGTATGGAAATCGGTAAATATTTTTCCTTTGGCGCGCCCGTCCCCGCGATTGGTATGGACGGCGCCTTTGCCCTCGGGCATTTCACCGATCAACCGCGTTTCCGATACGGTCAGGAAATCCTTGCGCTTTTTCTTCAGCTCGCCTTTTTCAAGAAAGATTTTACCGAAACGATGGTCATCTACAAATATTTTCGCGTCATCGCCCCCTTCAAACACGCACTCCCTCTGCTCGTTGAAATAGTGCTTCTGCGCGCTGCTGTCTTTGATATGAAGGAGTTGGGTGAGATTGGTGATAAAAGAGGCGGATGTCCCTTCCGGCACATCTAACCGGATGCGCCACGTCGTCCCGCTATGCTCCGCCTCCAGCACATAGAGGCGATTATAATCCAGTGCGAATTTCATATATTCTCCCTAAATTATAGCACAAACACTCTCTATAAAGGGAGAAGAATAAAATCGGTGTGAAGGTTTGGTGAAAAAACAAGCCGCTACCAGGTATGGTACAGCCTCCCTAACAGCGCCAATCCAAGCGCCAGCGTGAGAATCGCTTTCACTTTCAGCACGGTTTTGAAATGGGGTGTCATGCGCGCCAGCTGACCCGGCAGCCATCCGGGAAACACGAGCATCATGGCACCTTTAATAATCGCCAGTACTCCCAGTAACGTCAGAATCAGGGGGATTCCCTGCCAGACAGGATGAAAAGCCAGCACAAAGCTTCCCAGCCCCAGCGCCAGCATTCCGATGCTCAGCGACCCCCGCCGCCCTTTGGACTGCAGGTTGGCAATCCATCCGATCCAATCCTTAAGACGCAGCAGGTACGACGCACCGAGCGCCACAAAACATATCCCTGCCATTAATTCTATTGCCTGATCCATCTCGGCCTCTTCGTTCTTATATCCCTACCTAGCATGTCCCGCGTGTGCGTGGCAACGCACAATCAGTGTACGGAAAAAACAGAGGGAGATTATACCGATGCGCCTTGCGTCTGCGCCTGTTGCTCAGCGGCGGTGGGGGTACGCAGCGCCTTTTGCGCGTGCGTCGAAAGATGCGCCGTCCAGGGACTGTTCTCCAGCGCCTCCACACGTTGGATAATTTCCTGCTCGATGCGCTCGGACGTCACGCCCGCATTGTGAATATCCGGTTGCCCCGCGAGATAGACCGCCATTTTGTTAATCATGAATCCGCGATCTTCCGGCGCAATATCGCCCACCGCCCGCGCCGCCATGGCAAAAAGCTTGTTGTAGGCTTCGTCCTTCATATAGCTCATGTCACGGTTTTTGGAGGCCAGCGCCTCCATGGCCGTCGCAATGGTAAAGGTCGCCGCCGTAATACCCGCCAGCCACGGGGATTTCTTACCCAGCGGGCTGGTGGCAATGCGATATTCCTCTTCCTTGCGGGCGAAATTTTCCAGGTCGCGGAGCAGCGCCCCCTTTTCTTCCGACGCCATACCCATTTTCTCAATGGTTTCCATAATGCTGTTTTGCGCGAAACCGTGAGAATCGCGTAAAGTTTTCAACACCTTTTCGTCTTTTTCCAGCCCCTTGATCAACTCACTGAAACTGCCGCTGGTACGGCCTTTGGGCACGACAATCTCAGCCAATTCTTCATTCGTGATATCAAGAGCCTCCAATCTCTCCTTAATGCGCTGGGCTAGCTCCTTGTAGCCTTCCTTTCCCGGTATCGCGCAACTTTCCTCACGGTTATGCGCCCAGATTTTACTGACTTTCTTGATTTCCGAATAAGTATCTGCGCCATATAAAATATTATCAAAGAACTTCAACGCCCCATCCCAGAACATGGGCGCCGCCTGCACCGCACCGATCGGATCCTGGGAGAACGCTTTGAAGTGCCCTGCAATCTCCTGCCCCAGACTGGTGTCTTTATGCTCCTCATGCTCCAGGGCATTCTTTTCCTTCTCGGGGATGCCCAGTACTACCAGGTTGCCCATCTGGCTGGTGGCGACCGCCGCCAGACGCGCTTCCCCACCCTGCCCTTTGCTGACCTGACTGTAGGCGGATTTTAATCCCTTATAGCCCGCTGCCAGCCCGATGCTATAGGCAATCGGCACGGGATGGCTGGACACAAAATGCTTGATGGCGTCCGTCAATCCGCTTTTATGTTTCTCGGTCAAGGTAGGCAGTTGCAGCCCTTCCGCCGCAAAATACTGGCGCATTCCCTCAAATACAGGGTCAAAGTCCAGATCCTTCTTGCCGTTGCCGCACACGCCCAGCATCAGAGGCACCATCCCGCCGAGGATACCGTTCCACATGCGGTCTTTGTCGTTTTGCAACACGCCGGTACCCGCCATCGCCGCATGGCCGATCGTGCCAAACACTCCGTTGATATTGAGCGCGTTCTTCTTCAGCCAATCCGATTTTTTGCCTTTTTGCAGCGTAACCTCAAACGACTCCCGTTCCGGCTGCCCTTTGATAACCCCGAGATTGTCCAGCGCCGAAACGAGTTTCGACTCATCGCGCACGCCGTCAATGACCAGCACGTTCTGGCCGTCCACTACATCCGCATAAATATTGGTGTATCCGTAACGGGTGATTCCTGCGGGAATTTTCGCCAGCCCGCCTCTTTCCACATGCGCCCCCGCATACACAACCGCACTTTGCCTGCTTCCGTCCGAACTTACGGTAAAATCCACTTTTTTTACCGCGGATTCGTCACCCCACGAATAGCGTGTTGTCACCTGGCCCATAATTTCTTTTTTGCCTTATTTTTATGTCTTGATACTCAGTATAGAGAACAATTATGACAAAACAGTGTCAATTCGGGGTTATTTTTTTCTTTTTTCGGTAGCCATAAGCAAAAAAATGCGTAGCATGATTTTCCTTATTTTTCACACAGAGACAGTGGTTTTTTCATGACGATTGTAACGGAACAACTAAGCCCCTCGGATATTGTGGTTTTCGGTGGCACGGGCGATCTTTCGCTGCGCAAAATCGTTCCCGCCTTATACTACCGCCTGAAAGATGAGCAGGTACATCCCCAGAGCCGTATTTTCCTGCTGGGTCGTGCGGAAATGTCGCGTGCGGAACATTTAGAGAGCATTCGGCAGGCCTGCCAGAATTTCATCACCCCGGCGGATTTCAACGCCGCCGACTGGAAACGTCTGGAAGAGCGCCTGTTTTATGTGCAGGTAGACGCCAAAAGCGCGGCACATTACGCGGCGCTGAAGACTGCGCTGGAAGATAAACCCCGCGCCGTGCGTGTGTTTTACCTCTCTACTCCCGCCAATATTTTCGGCACCATCTGCCAGAACCTCAAAACGGCGGGGATGATTACGGATGCCACGCGCATCGTATTGGAAAAACCCATCGGTTATAATCTTGATTCATTCAACGAAATAAACAATTCCGTCCTGGAATGCTTCCGCGAGAACCAGATTTACCGCATCGACCATTATCTCGGCAAGGAAACGGTGCAAAACCTCATGGTGCTGCGCTTTGCCAATAATATGTTCGAGCGCATCTGGAACGGGGACGCCATCGATCATGTGCAGATTACCGTGGCAGAAGATATAGGGATCGGTGAGCGTGCCGGGTATTACGACGATTCCGGCGCCCTGCGCGATATGGTGCAAAACCACCTGCTGCAATTGCTCTGCCTGACCGCCATGGAAGCGCCCGCCACCGTCACCGCCGACAGCGTACGGGATGAAAAACTGAAAGTGTTGCGCGCCCTGCGCCCCATTCTGCCCGAAGACATCGCCCACCATACCGTGCGTGGCCAGTATCGGGACGGTGCGATTCAGGGACAGGCGGTGCGCTCCTATCTCGATGACCTGGGCAAGAAGGAAAGCGACACCGAAACCTTCGTCGCCATCAAGGCGCATGTGGATAACTGGCGCTGGTCGGGCATCCCGTTTTATCTGCGCACCGGCAAACGCCTGTTTAAGCGGTACTCGGAAATCGTCATCCAGTTCAAGCAGGTGCCGCATAACATCTTCCCCGGTCAGGAGCGCAGCCCGGCCGCGAACAAGCTGATTATCCGCCTGCAACCGGACGAAAGCGTGAAGTTCCAGATGGTGACGAAAGTCCCCGGCCCCGGGGGCTATCGCCTGAAACCCGTCAACCTCAATTTATCGCTCTCCGAAGAGTTCAACGAACGCTATCCCGACGCTTACGAGCGCCTGCTGATGGATATCGTGCGCGGCAACCAGACGCTCTTCATGCGCACGGACGAGGTGGAGGCCGCCTGGATATGGACGGAACACCTCATCAATGGCTGGAAAAAGAAGAAGCAGAAATCCGTCATGTACCAATCGGGCAGCTGGGGGCCGGAAGACGCTTACGGCCTGATGGCACGCGACGGAAGAAGCTGGCATCAGGAGCAGTAGCTGGTTGTTAGTTGCTAGTTGCTAGTTTTTTTCGTCATTACCCGGCGTGTCCGGGTAATCCATGGATTGCCCGCATAAAGCGGGCAATGACAAAGAGAGGACTTATGAAACCCGCACAAAGAACCGCAGAAATACCCAATTTCCACGCTTTTTCCTCACGCGAGGAACTCGCCGGGGAACTGGCGAAAACCGTCGCCGAAGACCTGCGCAATGCCATAGAAAAACGTGGGCTGGCTACATTGGTCGTATCAGGGGGATCGACGCCAAAACCATTTTTTGTTGCACTGCAACAAGAGCCGCTCGACTGGTCGTGCCTGCTGGTTACGGTGGCGGATGAACGCTGGGTTCCCACGGATCACCCGGAGAGCAACGAGAAACTGGTGCGCGATCACCTCATCAAAGGGGGGGCCCGTTTCATCTCTTTGTATAATGATGCCCCCTCCGCCATCACCGGCGAAGAATCGGCGGAAGAAGCCATCCGCCATATGGTGCTGCCCTTCGACGTGACGATTCTCGGCATGGGGCCGGACGGTCACACCGCCTCGCTCTTCCCGCACCATGAACGGCTGGAGGACGCGCTGGAGTCCTCGCAACGCCTGTGCCTTGGCATCGAGAATGCGCCCAAACCGCCGCCGGAACGCATGACGCTCACCAAACATGCGCTGATGCAGTCCCGCCGCCTGATGCTGCACGTCACCGGCGCGGATAAAAAAGAGGTGCTGGAAGAAGCGATGAAACCCGGCGATCCCGCCGACCTGCCCATCCGCGCCTTCCTGCATCAGGACGACCTGCCGCTGGAAATCTACTGGGCGGAATAGTTTTTTGTTTGCCCCTGCTCCGCGCTACTGCGCTCCGCAATGGGCGACGCTTCGCTTGCTCATGGCTGGCGCGGACGTACTGTCCGTGCTTCTTCGTCATTGCGAGAAAGCCACCTAGCACTTAAATGATTTCTGGATTGCTTCGCTGCGCTCCGGGTGACATAAAAGAGTGAATTACCGTGAGGTCTTATGCCAGAACAAGATATTATTTTGCCGCTGATTAGTGGTTTTGCGGGGGCTTTAATTGGTGCGCTTAGTGCTATTGCCACAGTATATATTCAAAGCAAAAATTATGGGAAGAAAACAGAAGTTTAATAAGAAAAATTTTGGAAATATCAAGAAATGACCAATAAAACCCTTACCTCCGTTACCGAACGCATCCGTAAACGCAGCGAAAAGACCCGCGCCGAGTATCTCGCCCGCCAGCGCGCCGCGGTGAAAGCCGTTTACCGCTCCGGCATGGGTTGCGGCAACCTCGCCCATGCGTTTGCCGCCTGTTCCGCCGAGACAAAAGCGGATTATAAAGGCGAGAGCAAGCCTGTCATCGGCATCGTCTCTGCCTATAACGACATGTTATCCGCCCACCAGCCCTACGAGCATTACCCCGCCATCATCAAGCAGGCGGCGCAGGAAGCGGGCGCGATTGCGCAATTCGCGGGCGGCGTGCCCGCCATGTGCGACGGGGTGACCCAAGGCATGGACGGGATGGAGCTTTCGCTGTTCTCCCGCGATACCATCGCCCAGGCCGCCGCCATCGCCCTGTCGCACAACGTGTTCGACGGCGCGCTGATGCTGGGCATCTGCGACAAGATCGTCCCCGGCCTGATGATAGCGGCGCTGACCTTCGGACACATCCCCACCATCTTCGTCCCCGGCGGGCCGATGCAATCCGGGTTGCCGAATAAGGAAAAAGCCCGCATCCGCCAGCTCTTCGCCAAGGGCGAAATCGGGCGCGAGGAACTGCTGGAGGCCGAATCCGCCTCCTACCATTCCGCAGGCACCTGCACGTTCTACGGCACCGCCAACAGCAATCAGATGCTCATGGAAATCATGGGGATGCAGCTTCCCGGCTCCTCCTTCGTCAATCCGGGCACGGAACTGCGCGACGCACTGACGCGGGCGGCCACCCGCCAGGTCATCGGCCTCAAGCCGCTATTCGAGACGTTCGACGAGCGCAATATCGTCAACGGTATCGTAGGGCTGCACGCTACGGGCGGTTCCACCAATCATACCATCCACCTGATCGCCATCGCCCGTGCGGCGGGCATCATCATCAACTGGGACGACTTATCGGAGCTTTCCAAAGCCGTCCCCCTGCTGTGCCGTATCTACCCCAACGGCGACGCGGACGTAAACCATTTCCACGCGGCAGGCGGCATGGGAAAACTGATCGCCGACCTGACAAGCGAAGGCTTGCTGCACGCGGATGCGCAAACTATCGCGGGCGACATGAGCGCCTACGCAAAAGAGCCGAAGCTCAAAGGCGGCGAAGCCGTCTGGGAAGATGCGCCGAAGCAGTCGCACGATACGACCGTGCTGGCCGACATCGCCTCCCCCTTCAGCAAGGAAGGTGGCTTAAGCCTGCTACAAGGCAATCTGGGACGCGCCGTCATCAAAACTTCCGCCGTGAAAGAGGAACACCGCATCGTCGAAGCTCCGGCTAAGGTTTTCACCTCACAGGCCGCGCTACAGGAGGCGTTCAAAAACGGCAAGCTAGGCGGGGATTTCATCGCGGTCGTCGTCTTCCAGGGACCCTCGGCCAACGGGATGCCGGAGCTGCACAAACTCACCCCCCCCTTAAGCGTCCTTCAAGACCTCGGCCATAAAGTCGCGCTGGTGACGGACGGGCGCATGTCCGGCGCATCGGGCAAAGTCCCCGCCGCGATTCACGTCTCCCCGGAATGCAAGCTGGGCGGCGCTTTGGCGAAAGTGCGCGACGGCGACATCATCCGCCTGGATGCCGTCGCCGGAACGCTGAACGTGCTGGTGGACGAGGCGGAGTTTAACGCCCGCACGCCGCTTTCCCCCGACCTGTCGGGCAATGAATACGGCACCGGCCGCGAACTCTTCAAGAACGCCCGCGCTACCGTCACTACCGCCGAAGAAGGCGCAAGCTTCGTGGTGTAGAAAATCCCTTGCAAAACAGCGGCGGCGCTGCTAATTCCTAACGCACGCAAAAGACCCTGGGAGAGGGGCATATCATGGTGCATCTGGCGGTGGTGAAAAAAGAAGAACGGCTCGATCTGGTCAGCGACATCGGCGGCACCAACTCCCGCTTCGCCCTGTGCCGTCCGGGGACGCTCGATCTCATCGAGGCGCGCAAATACCCTAATGCGGAATTCAGGAATCTGGAAAATGCGATTGAGCATTATATGGAGGAAACAGGCTACACGCCGCAACGCGCCTGTATCGCCATCGCGGGGCCGGTCTTAAGCGATTTCGTGAAGCTCTCCAACATCGACTGGTCGTTCTCCGCCCGTGCGCTGGCCGAGAAATTCAACTGGTCGCATGTGGAAGTCACTAACGACTTCACGGCGCTGGCCATGTCCGTGCCGCACGAACCGGCGGACAACGTCATCCAGATCGGCACCGGCACCCCCGCCGCTTACAAACCCATCAGCGTACTGGGCCCCGGCACGGGGCTGGGCGTCTCCGGCCTGATATGGGGCGGCGATCACTGGATTCCCATGGAAGGCGAAGGCGGCAACGTAGCCTTCTCCCCCACCAACGAGCTGGAGATCGAATTGCTGCGCTACGCACTGCGCACCATCCCCTTCGTCACCGCCGAGCATTTCCTGAGCGGCCGCGGGCTGACGCTGCTGCACAGCGCCCTGCTGGAGGTCAATGGCCGCCCCGCCGAGGAGCTTCCCGCCTCCACCATCAGCAAGCGCGCCAAGGAGCAGCCGGGCGGCGACTGCCACCATACGATCAATCTGTTCTGCGGGATGCTGGGCGCATTTACCGGCGACCGTGTGATGACCATCGGCGCACTGGGCGGAGCCTATATCGGCGGCGGCGTGGTGCCGCAACTGGAGCATTTATTTGCTGAAAGCCCCTTCCGCCAGCGTTTTGAAGACAAAGGAAAATTCTACGACTATATCAAGGGCGTACCCACTTACGTCCTGCTCTCCCACAGCCGTGCGGCGCTGATTGGCGCGGCGGCGATACTGAACAAGAAAGACGTGTAACACCACCCTGTCATACCCCGGATTTTTCCGGCAGGAAAAATCATAGGGGGTATCCAGAATAGCCAAAAACCAACAGGCTTTTTGGCGTCAGAAATGCCTACTGGCATTTCTTCTCTGGATTCCCTTATAATTTCGTCCTCCTGACGAAATTATAAGGGAATGACACCATTTATAGAGGAAGAAACAATGTCCCTGGAATCTATCTTATCGGCCTGCCCGCTGGTGCCCGTCGTTGTGATCGGCAATCCGCACGACGCCGTACCGCTTGCGAAAGCCTTGCTGGAGGGCGGCATCAAGACCATCGAGATCACACTGCGTTCGGATGCGGCGCTGGCAGCCATCGAGAAAGTGGCGAAGGAAGTTCCCGACATCATTACCGGCGCGGGCACTATTACTAAACCGGCGCAGATCAAACAGGCGATGGACGCCGGTTCGAAGTTTCTGGTCAGCCCCGGCCTCACCCCGGCCATCGCCGAGGAAGCGGCCAAGCAAAACGCGCCGCTGCTGCCGGGCGTGGGCACCGCCTCGGAAGTGATGCAGGCGCAGGAATGGGGCTTTAATACACTCAAGCTCTTCCCGGCTGAACAATCCGGGGGGCCGGGGACGCTTAAGCATTTCTCCGCCGTCTTCCCCACGGCGCGCTTCTGTCCTACCGGCGGCGTCAGTATGAAAAACCTGGCGGATTATCTGGCGCTCAAGAACGTCATCTGCGTGGGCGGCTCCTGGCTGACCCCGGCGGATGTCGTGGCCGCCAAGGACTGGGGCATCATCACCCGCATCGCGCAGGAATCACTGGCGAAGTGCGGCTAATTGCTATCAATGCATACATGTGATACAATCATTGTATGCACTCCTATCAGAATACGACAAGCCTAACCATACGCGGCCTTGACCCGGCGATTAAGCAGCGTCTGCGCATACGTGCGGCAGAACACGGAAACTCAATGGAAGAAGAGGCACGCCGCATCCTAAGCGCCGCATGTGAGAAGCCCATGCAGCCCACTAATGCATTCGATATCCTGCGCCACCGCTTTGCCGACATCGGCGGCGTGGAGCTTGAGTTGCCCGAGCGCGAGCCGGGGCGCGAACCCCCGACATTCGACTGATGTATATTTTTGATACCAATATTCTCTCCGAGATCATGAAGACCGCACCCCATCCAGCCGTTGCGGCGTGGCTTATGCAATGCCCCTCCGGCCAGATGTACACCACCACCATCTCGCGCACGGAAATACTTTATGGCATTGAGTGTCTGCCCCCAGGCGGAAAACGGCGGATTTTACAGAGCGCCGCACGCGCCATGTTCGCAGAAGACTTCAGGAATCGCGTTTTCTCTTTCGATGAGGAAGCCGCCGATGCCTGTGCCGTCATTCGCGCCAAGCGACGCAAGGCCGGACGTCCCATTTCCTCTGAAGACGCCATGATTGCATCTATCGCCAGAATATACACTATGTGTGTCGTCACGCGAGATAATAAGGGGTTCGATGAGTGCGGCGTGAGCGTCATAAACCCTTGGGATACAGCAACAGGCTAATGTGCGGCGGCGGCAAAGCTCACCGGCTGATCGTCCGGCACCAGCTTATCCGTGGCACGTTTGAAGAAGAACAGCATGATGAGAATCACGGTGATGGGAATCAGCGAGAGGTAGAAGGCCGTCTGCCCGTCGAACGCGCCGAAGACGTAACCAGTGATGATGGAGCCGGTCGTGCCGCCCAACGCGGAGAAGATCACGATCAACCCTGTCATCGCCGAATGCTGATGCTTGGGCAGGGCGGTAAGGATCACGGAGTTGATCGCCGGATAGATCGGCGCCATGAACAACCCGATCAGCGGGAAGATGAACGCGGCCAGCGGCGCACTTGTCCAGTTCATGTCCGGGTTTTCCTCGATGCCATGAGTCAGCGGTAATGTAAGCAGCACCAGCGCCCCCATAAAAATAAGGCATATATTGAGTACGGGATACCAGTGAAAGCGGCTCATCACCGCCCCGGCGGAGAGCCTGCCCGCCGCCAGGCACGCCGCAAAAATGCTGGTCGCCTGCACGCTCATCGCCGCCGGAAGTTTCAGAATTTCATTATTAAAGGTGGGCAGCCAGGTGCCAATGCCCTGCTCAATCAGCACATAGAGAAACGCGGAAATCACGAAGATATAGACTAAGGGGCGCGTCATCAGCTTCAGCATATCCAGAAAATCCTGCGCCAGCTTGGTCGGCTCGGATTTGCGTGCCTCGGACTCGTCCAGCGGCGTGGAGAGCAACAGCAGGGCATTAATAACGCAGACCACCGCCATCGGCCAGTAGACATTCAGCCAGCTTTGCGATTTGGGATCGGCGGAGTCGATGAAGAAGCTGAAGACCCAGTAGCCGGTGAGCACGCCCACCATAAACACGCCTTCGATGGTGCTGAGAAAACTCGCATGTTGCCGGGAGTTTTCCGTAATCAAGCCTACCGTGGAATAGACCGACACCTTCACCAGCGCGAAGGAAACCCCCACGCAGAGGAATAAAATCTTGGTCATCAGGAAACTGGGTAACAGCGGCATGGCGACGCAGGCGAGCGAGACGATGCCCAGCCCCGTCATCATCGCCTTGCGGAAGCCGTAGCGCGGTAGGAAGGAGGCTACAAGGAAGGAGACGATAGCAATAGGCAGGTCCTTAAACCCCTCCAGCACGCTCGCCGCCGTCTTGCTGACATCGTAATTGCCGATGACCTGAAGAATGACCGTGCCTACGCTGTTGAGCATAATGGCAAAGACAAAATACGTCATGAATAACGACAACTTAACGCGCCACGCCTTGGATTGCTGCATTGTTATGTATTCCTTCTTTTTGCGCCCCGCTCAGGGCTTTTGGCAGACGAAGTCTCCTGACCTCGCTTCTTGGTTTCCCCGTTGATCGCTTATCCCGCATCGCGCATCAATTTTTATGAGGGGGATCATCATAGAAACATTGCAATCAAATGCAACGACGATATGATGGGGCGCTTTTTAACCATGGCATTGAATTACGGAGAAGAAATGCACACACAGAATGCGCATAATTACCGTTTCCCTGTTGAAGAATGGGGGCTGAGCGAAAATGAGTTCCATAGCGAGAACCAACCGCTGACCGAAACGCTTTTTGCCCAGGCGAACGGCTATATCGGCACCCGCGGCACTTACGGCGAGAGCGTATCGGCCAATGTGAAGTCTACCGAAGGCACCTATATCAACGGCGTGTATCTGCGGGAAAAAATTTTCTACGATGAAAATGCCTACGGCTTCGCCACGCATAACAATAAAATGATTCAGGTGCCCGATGGCAAAGGGATCCGCGTCATCGTGGACGGCGAGGTATTGCTGCCCGGCGCAAGCGCCATGGAACATTATGAGCGCCATCTTAACTTCAAAACCGGCCAGCTTACCCGCAAAGTCGTATGGGCAAGCTCCTCGGGCAAGCATCTGGAAATCACTTCGCGGCGCTTTGCATCGCTGGCGCAAAAACATCTGCTGTTGACCGAATACTCCGTCAGGCCTCTGAATTTCAGCGGCGAAGTGCACCTGGAATCCTACCTCGACGCTGCTTACGGGCAGGACGCAAAAAAAGACGAGAACGATCCCCGCGCCGGTCATCTTTCCATTGCCTCAAGCCTGGAAGAGCTGGATGCGCAGGCGGAAGGAGAGACGCTTTCCTACCTGCATAAGGTCAAGGGCGGGCAGTTCATTATTGCCTCCGGCGCACTGCATACGCTTTCCGTGCCTGCTACCTCCTCCCCCCTTACGGAGCGCGGAAAAATAGGTCTGGCCTGGAAGCTGAATATAAAAGAGGGCGAAACGGTTACCCTGACCAAATATGTGGCCTACCACCATGGCGCCCCACGCGAGGAACATGGCTTGCGGCAGGAAAACGCCGATATTCTGGCCACCGCCGCCCAAAACGGTTACGCCTATTATGCCAACGAGCAGGAGCGCATTCTTGCCCGATTCTGGGAACGCTCGGACGTGGTGATGGAAGGGGATCCCGCCCTCCAGCAGGGGATGCGTTTTAACCTGCTGCACCTGTTCCTCTCCGTCGGCAGGGACGGCAAAAGCAACATCGCCGCCAAGGGACTAACCGGCCCCGGTTATGACGGACATTATTTCTGGGACACGGAAATCTACATCATCCCGCTGTTCGTCTACACCAACCCTGAAATTGCCCGCAAGCTTCTGGAATACCGTTACTCCATTTTGGATAAAGCCCGCGAGCGCGCCCGCCAGATGGCGCATGAAAAAGGCGCGCTTTACGCCTGGCGCACCATCGGCGGCGAGGAATGCTCCTCCTATTTCCCCGCAGGCACGGCGCAGTATCATATCAACGCCGCCATCGCCTACGCGATCCGCCAGTATTACGATGCCACGCTCGACTGGGAGTTTATGGTATATTATGGCGCGGAAATGCTGGCGGAAACAGCGCGCATCTGGATTGGCCTCGGTCAGTTCTCCGAGCGTCATGACGGCAAGTTCTGCATTTACCAGGTCACCGGCCCGGATGAATATTCCGCGATGGTGGACAATAATTTCTACACCAACGCGATGGCGCAGACGCATCTGGAGAGCGCCGTCGCCGCCTTGGAAAAAATGCAGGCGGACAACCCGGCGGAATATAAAGCTCTCGCTAAAACCCTCCAGCTAGGCGAAGAGGAAATCGCCACCTGGAAAAAAGCGGCGCAGGCGATGTATCTGCCCACCGACGCCCGGCTGGGCATCAGCCCGCAAAATGACAGCTTCCTCGCGCAGCCGCGCTGGGATTTCGCGGGCACGCCAAAGGACAAATATCCGCTGCTACTGCATTTCCATCCGCTGGTCATCTACCGCCATCAGGTGCTCAAGCAGGCGGATGTCGTGCTGGCGATGTATCTGCTGGGGGAGAAATTCGACGACGAGTTGAAACGACGCAATTTCGAGTATTACGAACCGCTTACGACGCACGATTCCACCCTGTCCTCCTGTATCTACGGCATCGCCGCCGCAGAAATTGGGAAATATAAGGAATCCTACCATTTCTTTGGCGATTCGGTGCGTATGGATATCGACAACCACCACCACAATACCGAATACGGGTTGCATACCGCCTGTATGGCCGGTTCGTGGCAGGGCGTGGTGATGGGCTTCGGCGGGATGCGCGCACGGGAGGGGCGGCTTTCCTTTAAGCCTCATTTGCCGCATACATGGCAAGGCTACCGCTTCCGCGTGAATTATCGCGGGGCGGGGGTGGAAGTGCATGTCAGCGGTAAGCACGCCACCTATACGCTGTTTGCCGGTGAACAAACCACGATTTTTCACAATGGAGAGGAGGTCGTGTTGACAAACGGCAAGCCTGTGACCTGCAACGGCATACTGGAGAACGCGGCATAAACTATACCCGTCATCGCCCGGCTTGTCCGGGCAATGACAAAAAGAAACTGGATTGCCGCGCTCTCTACGGTCGCTGGCAATGATAAAAACTGAGGAACCATGACCTATAAAGCTTTCATCTTCGATCTCGACGGCGTGATTACCGATACCGCGCATTATCACTTTCTCGCCTGGAAGAAGCTGGCGGATTCGCTCAGCATTCCGTTTAACGAACACGACAATGAGCGCCTGAAAGGCGTGAGCCGTCGTCAATCGCTGGAATTTATCCTCCAAAAGTCCGACAAAACCTATGGAGAGGAGGACATGCTCGCCATGATGGAGAAAAAGAACAACGATTACATCGACCTTATCAAAGGCATCACCCCCGCTGATATTTTACCCGGCGTGCGCGAGATTTTCGCCGAGCTGAAAAAACTTGGCTTGAAGACCGCTCTGGCCTCTGCCAGCAAGAATGCGGCGTTCGTCGTGGGCGGGCTGGGGATGACGCAGGATTTCGACTATATCGCCGACGCCAACCTGATTCCCAACAGCAAACCCGCGCCGGACGTATTTCTGGATTGCTCCACCCATCTGGGCATCGATCCCGCCGCCTGCGTCGGCGTGGAGGATGCCGCCGCCGGGGTAGAAGCCATCAATGCGGCCGGGATGTTTTCCGTAGGGATCGGCGATAGTGGGATTCTGAGCGAGGCCAGGATCGTGTTCCCCGACATGAAAGCACTCTCCCTGGAGAAAATCCTGAAGGCTTAATCCTTCGTGTTTTCGCTGGTCTGACTTATTTCGTGGTATTCCGTTTCAATCACGGTGCCACGGGGTTCCTTATGCACCTCATAATCCTCTCGCCGGAAGGAAAAAGCCGAGTCCCGGGACCAGCCTCCATCCCCCCTGCTGCGGAGTGAATTGAACAACGCCACCAGTGCGACCACCCCCAGCAACACGAAGAATACCACCGCGCCTACGCCCGCCAGCAGCGCCATCACGAGAAGTGCTACGGAAAAATATATGATACGCGAGAGCGCACGCTCGATGCCCCCATTCATGATACTGCTCCAAAGCTTTTAACGAGGCTTCCCGCCACCATGTGCCAGCCGTCCACCAGCACAAAGAAAATCAGCTTGAACGGCAAGGAAATAATTACGGGCGGCAACATCATCATCCCCATCGCCATGAGAGTGGACGCCACCAGCATATCAATAATCAGAAACGGCACGAAGAGCAGGAAACCGATCTCGAAAGCGCGCTTGAGTTCGCTGATCATGAAAGCGGGCACCAGCATCTGATAGGGTGTGTCTTCCGGCTTTTCAATCTCCGGCGTGCCTTCGGGCATCATCTCCGCAAACAGCTCCAGATCCTTGTCCCGCACCTGGGATAGCATAAAGCTATGGAAGGGCGCCGCCGTCAGCCTGATGGCCTCCTCCTCCGATATCTCTTCGTTGAGCAACGGCACCACCCCGTCTTTATAGGCCTTGTCGAATGTAGGCGCCATCACGAAGGCGGTCAGAAACAGCGCCAGAGAGATCAACACCTGGTTAGGGGGGGTTTGCTGCGTACCAATGGCCGTGCGCAGAAGGGACAATACAACAATAATGCGCGTAAAAGAAGTGACCATGACTAAAATGGAAGGCGCCAGGCTGATGATGGTCATCACCAGTATAATCTGGATCATGCGCGCCGTGGCGGATTTACCCCCCATGTCGCCCAGATCGATATTCATGCTCTGCGCAAAAGCGGGCGCAGCAAGAAACACCACCGGCACCGCCGCCGCCAGTAGGGCAAGCCAAAATTTAAGAGGTTTCTTCCGGTGCCGCATCATAAGATTCCACCACGATTTCCGTGTTCTGACCCAGCAGCAGCAAATGCTTGCGGGATCCGCATTTTACAATAACAAGGCGGCGTCCCCGGTCAAGATAAAGCGTCTCCACGCAGGCAATCTCTGAACCGGCACGCGGTTTCGGTTGCAACTTGTCCAGTCCCAGCCGACGCGCCAGCCATGCCAGCCCCAGCATCAGGAAAAGAACAAACCCAAAGGCGGCAATGACGGTAAGCAGACCGGAAAAATCCATGGCGCGGTCTAATCCGGTTTCTTGGAGGGTTTTATGCCCGCAATCGCATCGGATTTGGCGTAAGCCTGCGAGGCGCGCTTGGTGCTTTGCAACCCTTGCAGCTGCTCCTCCACCTTATCGCGGTGCTCACACAGAATGGATTGCAAAAGATCGAGTTGCTTGATAATCGCGCTCAGCTTGGGCTGGAAATTTTTAGCCTTTGCCAACGGAATTTCGGTCACCTGGCGACAGAGGTCGGCAACTTTTTCATCCAGCCCGTTAAGCTCGACATATTCTCCCGACTCGATAATATCCAACGCATCCCGGATGTAGGTTTCCAGGTCGGTCACCAGCGTATCGAGCGTGGCGGTTACTTCTTCTTCACTGCGTGCCTGCGGCATGGTTATATTCCTTATTATCGTTCCCCGCTTCGCTTACCTGGCTCGGCAGATGAACCTGTACCTTCGGTGACTAAAAGGTTCGGCCTTCCGCCTATGCCCCCGGCCTCGCTTCATTTTACACGTTTTTTTCCTATAATTCGCTGCAATGTGGCGAAAAGAGTGATTTTGCAGCCCATTGCAGTAGAATTATGCAGGATGCGTGCCTCTCGGCTTACCATAGATCGCATTATAACGGTAGACATAACTGAGAATCTCCGCCACTGCGGCAAACGCCTCTAACGGAATCACCGAATCCACCTCCAGCTGGGAGAGCACTTCGATGAGGTCTTCATCCTTACGCACGCGCACGCCATGGGCAAAGGCCAGCGCCAGAATCTGCTCCGCAACCGCTCCTTTTCCTGTGGCCAGCACCCGCGGTGCGTCATCCACCCCCGCCTCATACCCCAGCGCCACCGCTTTGGTGATCGGCGCAGGCGCGGCGGCGGACGGCTCGTCGTCGGAAAGATTGAGGTGGTGGCCTATGTTGTCGTCTTCGGTCATTTTGTTTTCCTGGATTCCCGCTTTCGCGGGAATGACAAAGAAGGAATTTCAGTGGAGATGAAGCGCGGTCAGGAGACAGCGCGAGCCATCAGCTTAGCACAAGCGGTGCGCCATCGGAGAGCCAGGAGGATCGCACGGGGCGCATTACAAAGAAACTTCCCCCCTACTCTTTCCCGCTCTCCAGATCGAGCGACGCCGCAAAGTCGGCAAAATCCTCCAGACTGCCACCGCCCGACGCCGCCGCGATATTCTCCTCGCGGATTTTATCGTAAATTTCCTTCCGCAGCACACTTGCTTCAGGCGGGAAATTGAAGCCGAGCTTCACCGTCTTGCCGCGTATCTCGACAACCTGTAGCTCAATATTATTGTTGACGATGATGGACTCACCGATCTTGCGGGACAGATACAACATAAAACGCAGGCACTCCTGTGGTAGCGTGTGTTCAGTGGAGCTGCAAGCTTAGCGCAAATTAGCGCATTAGCAAAATTATTCTGGTGCTAAGCCCCCGAAAAAGCTACAATATGCTAAGCAAGGTATTGTAACTAGGCAACTTTTTCCTAGCTCTTTTTTGACCCTGAAAGGCTAACCCATGGATTACTCGAATATAAAGCTGCTTTCCATGATGCAATTGAAGATGGCATATCTTGCCGAGAACCAGGACGTTATTTCCCAAAACATCGCCAATGCCGATACACCCGGTTATAAAGCCAAGCAACTGCATGAGCTGGATTTCAAAAAAATTGCGCAGGCGGAATCGCACCGGCTACAGATGCGTGCCACCTCGCCTGCCCATACGAAAGGCAGCCGTCCCACCAATGATTTTCGCGTGGAAACGCAGCGCAAAACCTACGAGACCACGCCCGTGGAAAACTCCATCGCGCTGGAGGAGCAAATGTCTAAACTGGCACAAAACCAGCATGAATATATGCTGACTACGAATTTATATAACAAAACCGCCAATATGTTTAAGATCGCCATCAACGGTAACCGGTAGCATAAGGAAACGAAGCCATGGTAGACCTCGTCAACTCCATCTATATCGCCAATTCCGGCATGAAAGCCCAGGGGGATCGCCTGCGCGTCGTCGCGGAGAATATCGCCAACGTCGACTCCATCGGCACTAAACCGGGCGACCTTCCCTACCGGCGTAAAGTGGTCGCCTTCAAGAATGTCCTCGACCGCGAACTGGGCGTGAACCGCGTGGAAGTCAGCAAAGTGGGGGTGGATAATAGCGACTTCGGCCTGAAATATGACCCCTCACACCCCGCGGCCAACGACAAAGGATATATCCAGACCCCCAACGTGAATCTCATGATCGAGATGGTGGATATGCGCGAGGCGCGCCGCGGTTATGAAGCCAATATCGACGTGGTGGAAGTCTCCAAAGGCATGTTGCAGCAAACCGTCGGTATGTTAAGGTAATAGCGAAAACGCCCCCAGGAACGTGACGCAGATAAATAAGGAACACACATAATGGTCGATTCACCCAACATCCTGAATTCGCAGATTGCAAAAGCGGTGGGCGCTTATTCCAACGCCGCTAAAATGAAGAATGAGGGTCTGGATACGCCCTACCTTCCGGGTGAAGGCGCGAATATGTATAAGCCCGAATTCAGCGACCTGGTAAAAGCAGGGCTGCAACGCGGCAAGGCGGCGGAGTACACGGGCGAAAGCCAGAGCACGCTGGCGCTGGCCAATGAAACCGAACTGCATGAGCTGGTGACTGCGGTTACGAATGCGGAACTAACCCTGCAAACCGTCGTGGCGGTGCGTGATCGCATGATTAACGCATACCAGGATATTGTGAAAATGCCGATTTAGTGGTTGAGTCGCCACTCGCCAGTCGCTAGTCTCTAGCGAGAATGTATCAGCGACGAGCGCCCCAAAACCAGCGACCGAGACATGGATTCCGCCGAAGTTATCGATATAGGCCGTGACGCCCTCTTTATCCTGCTCAAACTGCTGGCGCCGGTCATGCTGGTATCGCTGGTGGTGGGGCTTTCCATCGCCCTGTTTCAGGCGCTCACCCAGATTCAGGAAATGACCCTCACCTTTGTCCCGAAAATTGTCGCGGTGTTCCTGACTATTATGATCGCGCTGCCCTGGATGCTGCGCACGCTGGATGATTTCACCCACGATCTGGCCGATAAAATCGTGATGTCCCAAACAGCGGAGATACAAGGCGTACAGGGGCCGGAGGATCAAAATTAGTGGGGAGGAATTGGTATTCGGCATTCCGTGTAGTATTTTGTTTGCACGGAATACCGAATCCTGAATCCTGAAGCTCTACGATGTTTTACGACAACCCATTAGAACATTTCCTCGTTACTGAGTTGTTCGCCTTCCTGCTGATTTTCTGCCGGACGGGCGCGGGGATCATGGTACTGCCCGGCTTTGGAGAAGCGTATGTCAATATGCGCTCCCGCCTGCTTTTCGCACTGGCTTTCGCCCTCGTCCTCACGCTGCCCCTGCAATCCTATATGCCTCCGATTCCTGATTCCCCCGTCAGTCTGGCGGCGCTTATTCTGGCGGAAATGCTGATTGGGATTTCCATCGGCATGGTGTGCCGCCTGATCGTTGCCTCGCTCCATATTGCCGGGATGATTATCGCCACCAACGCCTCGTTGGCGCTCGCTACGCAGTTTGACCCCAACCAGGCGGCGCAGGGGTCGTTGATCGGTAACTTCCTCTCCTTAAGCGCCGTGGTGCTGATATTTACCATGAACCTGCACTATCTGATGCTGCGCGGTCTGGCAGACAGTTACACCCTCTTTACTCCCGGCCTGTTTCCCCCGGTGGGGGATCTGGCGCAGTATTTCTCGCGCTTGGTGTCGGATATTTTTATATTGGGATTCAAACTTTCCGCACCCGCGTCCATCATGGCGCTGCTCATCTATCTGGGCGCAGGTATTTTATCCCGCCTCATGCCCAATATGCAGGTGTTCTTCATCATCCTCCCGCCGCAGATTTTCCTTGCCATCTTTATCCTGCTGGCCGTGTATAGCGCGGTGCTGCTGGAGTTCACAGGATTTTTCAGCAACCACTTCCAGGCATTCCTGGAAGGATCGCCCGGGTAAAGGAAGCGTATGGCTGAAGATCAGGACGACTCACAGAAAACGGAAGAGCCGACGCATAAACGCCTGGAAGACGCCCGTAAAAAAGGCCAGATCGTCCGTTCGCGGGAGATCAATAATTTTCTTATTCTCTTCGTGTTCGGGCTGATTATTACGGCCTTCGCTCCTCCCTTAATGCGTCAGATCAGCGCCGTGCTGGCACCCTTCATTACCCGCCCGGAACAACTGATGGTGGACGCTGGCGGGCTGCAACGCCTTACGACACACCTCACCACCGAGATCGGCGCTATTGTCGCCCTGCCCGCGCTGATGGCCATCCTTGCTGCGCTGGGGGCGGGGTTTATGCAAAGCCGCTTCAACACCTCGTGGGAGCCGCTCATTCCCAAGCTGGAGAAAATCTCTCCGCTCAAAGGGCTCAAGCGCATGTTTTCCATGACCTCCGTGGTGGAGTTTCTCAAAGGCATCATCAAAATCACCATCGTCGGCGTGGTAGCGACGCTGGCCATTATGCCGTATTTCGATTATCTGCCCAGCCTGCCTTCCGAGGATATGGCTGATATTTTAACCTTCCTCGGCACGTTAGTGAGGCGGATGATTATCGGCGTACTGATCGTCGTCTTTCTGATTGCCATCCTGGATTACCTGTATCAACGCTATGAGTTCATCAAGAAACTGCGCATGACCAAGCAGGAATTGAAAGATGAATACAAGCAGCAGGAGGGGGATCCCCACATCAAGCAGAAACTCAAGCAAATCCGCATGGAGCGGGCGCGCAGCCGCATGATGGCGTCCGTACCGCAGGCGGACGTTGTCATTACCAACCCCACCCACTACGCCGTCGCATTGAAATACGAACCCGAAACCATGCGTGCGCCCATTCTGGTGGCCAAGGGTAACGACACCGCCGCGCAACGCATTAAAGACATTGCTTATGAGCATAAAATTCCCGTCCTGCGCAATCCGGTGCTGGCTCGCGCTATTTATGCCGATGTGGAAATCGATATGGCCATCCCTCAGCAACACTACCTCGCAGTGGCCAAAATCATCAGCTATGTCTACCGATTGAAAGGCAAGCAGATGCCGGGCATGGGCAACGGGCAGGCCGTAGCTCCCATCATGAGCGGCACGATAGAAGGGAAAAAGAAAAAACCCACCACCAAGCCCGCCGCAAAACCCCGCCGAAAACCGGGGGAGGCGCGATAACGGCTTAGGATAAGGAAAGCACTGCTTCAGCAGCCGTCTCACTGGGCGTTTTACCCGTAACGGGGGCACGCAGCAATGCCAGTGCCTGTGCATAATCCTGGCGCTGCGCCTCCTGTTTGCTGGGGTCTTTCCACAGCTGCGCCAGTGCATCGCCGAGTCGTTCCCCCGTGCAACGCTCCTGCAGATATTCGGGGATCACTTCCCGCTCCATCAGGATATTGATAAGGTTGACATACGGGGTGGTAATCATCCGCCTGAGCAGCCACGCGCTGACAGGACTCACCTTATAGGCTGTTATCATGGGAAGCCCTGCGCACGCGGCTTCCAGCGTGACCGTGCCGGATTTTGCGAGCGCCAGTTGGGAAGCGAGCATGGCGGCGCGCTTGTTTTCCTCTCCCGTCACGATCAGGGGTGGGGTCGGCCAGTTCTGGGGCATGGCCTCCAGAAGTGTCGCGGAATACGGCGTCGCGGGAATGACGATGGTGAGTTGCTGATTGCTCGCTGCTAATTGCCGGGAAAATAGTTTCACCGCCTCGCTAAACACCGGCAATAATTTCATCAGCTCTCCTTTGCGGGAGCCGGGCATGACGCAGAGCAACAGGGTATCTTCAGGAATCTGATGCTGCGCCCGAAACGCCCGCCCAGACGCCGGGTCATAGGCATCCTCCACCACCGCATGACCCACAAAGGTGGTGTTCAGCCCTTCCTTCTCAAAATACGGCGGCTCAAAAGGCAGCAGTACCAGCAACCGGTCGAAGAGTGCGGCGGTTTTTGCCGCCCGCTCCGGCTTATACGCCCACACGGTGGGGGCAACGTAATGGATCAGGCGGGGGCGGTGAAGACCCCGCTCACGCAGCGCCTTCGCCACCCGGAAATTAAATCCGGGGGAGTCGATCGTAACCACGACTTCCGGTTTTTCGCGTTCAATGAAAGCGACGGTTTCTGCGATACGGCGCCTGAGGCGAAAAATATGGGGCAGGATTTCCGCAAACCCCATCAGCGATATCTCCTGCATGGGAAATAACGAAGAAAGCCCCTGCTCCTCCATCATCGCCCCACCGATGCCGAGAAAACATATCTCCTCCTCACCGCGCAGAGCGTTTACAGAAGCATGACGACGGAGCGCCGCCATCAATCGCGCACCAAGCCGGTCACCCGACGCTTCACCCGCAATCAAGGCGATTTTTCGCATCGCCCCGCCTGCCTAGGACATCACCTTGCTCCACCAGCCTTTGCGAGCGGGGCCAGAGGGAGCAGGCTCCTCCGTGGTAACGGCGGCAGAGGCGGTGGTGGAGGCGGGTTTTGCCGCCGTCACGGATTTTTTGGCCTCGGGAGTTTCGGCTTTTTTAGCCGCGGGCTTTTTGGCCGCCGGGGTTTTGCGCCGCGCCGGAGAAGTCTCCGCCCCCGCACGCGGTTTGGCGGTTTTTGCCGCTTTGCTTCTGGCCGCAGGTTTTTTCTTTGAGTCTGCTGCCTCGGGCATTTCCGCAGCGTCCTCGTAAACCGCTTCCTTTGTGGCCGCTTCCTGAGGTGCTTCCTGGGGCGCTTCCTCCGCAGGTAAAGGCGGCGGCAGATCATCCACTACCTGCGCGACACCCTCCGCGGCCATTCCTTCATTTTCACCGAAGGCTTCCTGCTGGCGATCATTTCCACGACGACGCCCGCGTCCCCGCCCTCCCCGGGAACGACGACGGCGCGGCGCGCCTTCCTCTTTCGAGGCATCACCGGATTCCTGATCGGGAGTATGCTCTTCCTCAGCCGCCGCCTCATGGTTTTCTTTATGATGGCGCGGCGCGGAATGCGGCTTACGCTCTCCTTCCTGACGATGCGATCCGGACTCGGACGGACGACGTATCTTTTCAATGCCATACTGGCTGGAAAGATAACCGTGATCCGCTTTGATCACGACATTTACATCGAACTTCTCTTCCAGCTCGCTAAGATAGCCGCGGGTGTGATTGAGCATATGCAACGCGGTTTCCGTACTCACCGTCACGCGCAGCTCGCGGAACTGACCGGAGCTTGCTTCGCGTTCCAGCGCACGCACAATCTCAATCGCCACCGATTCATTGGAGCGAATCGACCCCGTACCCTGGCAATGCGGACAGGGCAGCGTCGTCGTTTCGCTGATACTGGGGCGCAAACGCTGGCGCGAAAGCTCGAGCAGACCAAAGGGGCTGATATGCCCCACCTGAATCTTCGCCCGATCGGCCCGCAACGCATCCTTGAAGGCGCGTTCCACGGAACGGCGGTTTTTACCGTAAAACATGTCGATAAAATCCACCACAATCAATCCGCCCAGATCCCGCAACCGCAATTGGCGCGCCACTTCGCGTGCGGCTTCCAGATTGGTTTTAAGTGCGGTTTCCTCCACATTGCGCTCGCTGGTGGAACGCCCGGAATTCACATCGACGGAAATCAGCGCCTCGGTATGGTTGAGAACGATATACCCCCCGGAGCGCAATTTCGCGATGGGTTGATACATTTCCTCCAATTGCGATTCGACACGGAAATCACTCAAAATAGGAGTGTCTTCCTTGTATAATTTCACCCGCGCCGCGTGCGAGGGCATAATCAGCTTCATAAATTCCTTGGCATTTTTATGCGCCGCTTCCCCCTGCACGAGTATTTCCTCGATTTCAGGGTCGTAATAATCCCGAATGGAGCGTTTGAGAATATCGCTCTCCTCATAGATCAGGGCGGGCGCCGTGGAGGAAAGCGCATCTTCGCGGATCAGATTCCACAATTTCACCAGATATTCATGGTCGCGTTTCACTTCCACTTTGGTGCGCCCCAGCCCGGCGGTGCGGATGATAACGCTCATGCCGCAGGATTCCTTCAATTCGGAAGCAATCTCGCGCAGGCGTTTGCGTTCATCGTTTTTGCCGACCTTGCGGGAGATGCCGCCATCCTTGGAAGCGTTCGGCATCAACACGCAGTAGCGCCCGGCCAGCGAAATATAAGTAGTCAGCGAGACGCCTTTATTGCCACGCTCTTCCTTGATGACCTGCACCAGGACGATTTGCCCGCGCTTGATCACTTCCTGAATGCGGTAGCGTTTGCTGAAAGTGGTTTTGCGGGCGCGTTCGATCGTATCTTCGTCGCTGTTGGTGTCCAGCGTGTTGGGTTTTTCCGCAGGCTCTACGTCGCCTTCCGCTACCGTTGCAGCAGGTTGCGCTTCCTGCGGAGCCGCTTCCAGGGCTTCTCCCGAGGGCATATGCTCGACGGAAGGTGCTGCGGCAGCGGCTGCCTCTTTCGCCTCGTTATCCTCCCCGGACGAGGTATCGGCAGCCTCTTGTGCAGGCGGTTGCGCCTCTTCTATCACGTCTGATTGCGTCACGCGCTCTGCGGCGTTCTCGTCCTTTGCGTCGCGTGCGCGGGCGCCAAAGGTACGGCGGCGGGAACGATGGCGACCACGCGGCCTTCCCCCCTGCTCTCCCTCTTCCGGCTCCGCGGCGTCCGCGTCTCCATCCCCGTAGGCTCCCTCGTTGCGATCCGAGCGCGCCCCGCGGGCTTCCTCTTCCTGTTCACGCCGTGCTTCCCGCTCGGCGTCTTCCTGTATCTGGCGCTCCATTTCCTCGATCAGCCTCTTACGATCGGCGATGGGAATCTGGTAATAGTCCGGGTGAATCTCGGAAAAGGACAAAAACCCCTGCTTATCGCCCCCATACTCTACAAAGGCGGCCTGCAGCGAAGGCTCTACACGGGTGATTTTTGCCAGATAGATGTTTCCCTTCACCTGCGACTTGGCGGAGGTGATGAAATCGAACTCCTCAATACGGTTGTGATCTCCGACGATTACTACGCGGGTCTCTTCAGGACGCACCGCGTCAATTAACATACGCTTAGTCATGTATTACTCCATGAATGCAGGCGCTCCGCTTACATTCATGGCTGATCGTATACCCGGCACATCATGCGTAGCCCCCGGCGCTTTTTGCAATCGCAAAAACACGGGGGGAAGACAGAAAATAAAACGGGAGAAAGATTCAGCAACGACCGCCCCTGGGATGCGACGCATCCGGAAAGCGATCTTATTCAATGTAAGGAGGAAGCCACCTGTGGTTAGCTTAAAGCCCTTCGTTTCACCATGAAAGTGGAAGGGCGCCCTTGATAAAAGCAGTGCCGACAACACCGGAAAATCTGCGTGCGACCGCGGCTCCTGTGTCTTTCGTGCATCTGAGATCGCGGCAATAGCCGCAAAATTTCTATATTCCTGCAATGTTTTCACGCCCGCTACCACCTGATTTTCTATGCTTCCGTGGCTGCCGCAGGCGCTCCTTTTATATCTTGTTTCCCCCCCTTGCTATGTGGGAGGTTTGCATTTATTAACTTTAATGAGATGACTATAGAACGGATAGCTCCCCGGAATCAAGCCGGATTTCTTTTTCTGCTGTTTGCATGGTGGACACTCGTGCCCGGCTTTGCACTGGCGGCGACTATCACCCGAACATTGCTGGAGAAACAGCCCGAACGGGAGTTTGTCGTTTTCCAGACCACCGCCCCCATTTCCCATAAAAAGCTTTTCCTCCTCCAAAACCCCGACCGGGTGGTGATCGACGTCGAGCAATGCGGGGGAAGCGGCGTGTTTATGCCCTCAGGCGGCGCGGGGGCAACGTTAGTGCGCAATATCCGCTTTGGGCAGTTCGACCCGCAAACCTCCCGTATCGTGATTGACCTCTCCGCCCCGCTCAAAAGCGCCAGCCTGCATCAGTTCAGCGCCACGGGCGACCAGCCGCACCGCCTGGTAATCGAGCTGGAGCCGCTCAAAGGCGGGGGAAGCCTCACGGGTCTGGTCACCGAAGAGAAGAGGAATTATCCGCAATTACCCGAGGTACCCGCTCCACCGACCAAGCCGGTTATCGTGATCGACGCCGGGCACGGGGGCAAGGATCCGGGCACACGGGGAGTCAACGGCACACGCGAGAAGGATCTCACGCTCAGCTACGCGCTGGCGCTGCGCAAGGAATTGCTGCGCACGGGGCGCTATGACGTGGTGCTTACCCGCGATACGGATATATTTATCCTGCTGCACGAACGGGTGAAAATTGCCCAGCGCGCCCATGCCTCGGCGTTTGTCTCCATCCATGCGGACTCCGCCCCGCTGCGCAGCAAGGCGCGGGGAATTTCCATCTACACCGTGTCGGAAACCGCCTCGGATGAAGAATCCGCAGCCCTGGCGGCGCAGGAAAACAAAGCCGATATTATCGACGGGCTTGACCTCGGGGCGGAGGTGGACAGGGATGTCGCCAATATCCTGCTTGATCTTGCCCAGCGGGAAACCAAGAACAAATCCTCTAAGCTGGCTGACCTGATGGTGCATCAGTTTACGCAGCAAGGCATTACATTGCTGCCCAACACCCACCGTTTTGCGGGCTTCCGGGTGCTGAAGTCCCCCGAAGTGCCGTCGGTGCTGGTGGAAACCGGCTTCCTCTCCAACGCGCAGGAAGAGCAGCTGGTAAAGTCCGAGGCCTACCGCCAGAAAGTGATTAAGGGGATTATCTATGGATTAGATCAGTTTTTTAATTGATTGCTCCCCGCCTCGCTTCCTGCTCGGCAGATGAGCCTAACGCGCTTCGCACGACTAAAGGCTCGGTCTCCTGACCTCGCTTCTTGCTCCTTGCGATTTTCTTAAGTGTCATCCCCGCGCAAGCGGGAATCCATATCTCCATTAGGGAAAGCGTATAGGTTCGCCGTGATAAAGCCAGTCGGGTTCCGATGAATGAGGGCTGGAATAGAGTGTGTTATGCTCTTTGATAGTCCCGTCAACATGCTTGGCGACTGCCAGCCATTTCTCATGGGCGCGTGGATTATTTTTTGTCGCCGATAAATTCTCATTGATTGTGCGTATCTGCTTTTCAAGCAAATCCAAAAACTGTGGCATACGACGGGTGTTCCACATAGCACACAGAAAACCATGCTTCAGCCAGTCATAGCAGGTTGCGCCAGACTCACTGCAATTGAATATACATTCATTCAATCTGAAGGGGATGGCGCTCGTGCCTATTATTTGCATAAGTTCCATCACGGCAGGGTCATAATAAATGAAGGGAGGTTTTCCACTTTCCAATTTTCTGGCTATTGCCAAACCTTCGCCGTACGCCATGCCGTTGTGATTTACGATTTTTCCAATGACAACCGCGCCCCTTATCAACATACCACGCTTCATAAACAGATTATGAACGTGGACGGAATGCCGTTGGAATTCTATCAACGCTGCTTTAATGCCAAAATCTCTTGCAACCTGTCTTAAATCATCCATTGGATAGCTACAGACAAACGTATCGCTAAGTAGTGTGGTTAATGGCTGCGGGGTAACTTTCTCACCGTCTTGATGATAAAAGCCAGACTTATCAAAATCTAAAAGTTGTTTCTGTATTTCCAGAACACCCTGCTTCTTCTTCTCCTCTCCATAAAGCATCAAATCCGAATAGCCAAGAATGTCCATATACAGGATGAGATGCTCACGGTAGATGGAGCCGTCGAAGGTAAGTTTTTGGGGTGTTGTGTTCATGCCTGAAAGCAAACACTATTTGTCATTTCCACGAAAGCTGCGCAGTATATAAGCGGAACACTACTTCCGCCACGCACAGAGTTTTTCCACCGCCTTCTCTATCACCGCATAGGCGCCGCTATAGGAAAAACGGACATAATCCTGTCCGCGCTCTTCGTCGAAATCGATGCCCGGCACTGCGCACACCCCTGCTTCATGCAACATCCGCCGGCAGAATTCTTTGCTGTCCATGCCAAAATGCGATGTATTCGCATAGAGATAGAAGGCTCCGTCCGGGCGGCTTACCCAGCGGAAACCGGCCTCCTGAAGCCCTTGCGCCAACAGCTCGCGTCCCGCCTCATAGGAATGCACGACCGTGTCCAGCTCTTGCTGGCAGTCAAACACTTTCAGTGCCGCATACTGAGATAAGACGGGGGGCGAAATAAAGAAATTCTGTAGCAGCGATTCAAAGGAACGACACAGCATCTCCGGCACCACCGCCCAGCCGATACGCATTCCCGGCAACAGAAAATATTTGGAGAAACTATTGACCACAATGGCTTCCTGAGAGAATTCCAGCGCCGAATGCGCTTTGCGCCCATAGGTGACGCCATGATAAATTTCATCGGAAATCAGCCGGATTTTGTGCTTTTCGCATTTCGTCGCCAGCGTTTCCAGCGCCGCTCGGCCAATAAGCGCCCCGGTAGGGTTGGAGGGGCTGGCAATCACCATCCCGCCCATCTCGTCCACATGCGGTGCTATCATCTCCCATTCCGGCTGGAACTGCGTATCTTCCCCCGCATCGATAAAAAAGGGCAACAACCCCAGCGCCCGCATCATATTCGGATAGGCGGGGTAGCACGGGCGGGCAATCCCAATGCGCGATCCCGTATCAAACGCCGCCATCAATGCCAGCGAATAGGCGGAGGAGGAGCCGACGGTGACGAATACCCGCTCCATCGGAATTTTCAGCCCGTACATCTGCTCATAATAGGCGGCGATCCGCTCCCGCAGCGCCGGTATCCCACGCGCATCCGTATACCCCGGAACAGAGCCGCTCACTACGGTCTGCAGTTCCTTGCGCACGGCTTCCGGCATTCCGCAGCCGGGTTGCCCGAGCGACAAATGCAGGATATCGCGCCCTCCACGCGCCAGTGACTCCGCTTCCCGGTACGCTTCCATCACTTCAAACGGACGCACCATTCCGCGCATGGCTGCTTTCATGACCTACCTACCCCATCATACATATTGCTATTTTCCAGAGTCATACCTTTATTCCGTACCGCGCCGCAAGCAATCTCATTGCAAAATGCGATAAATCGCCTACTTTATCTCCTCTATGCGGATGTTCTTTTCGGTTATCCTGTGTTTTCTGCTGAGCGCCGCGCCTTTTTCCCGCGCTCAGGCCGGGCTGATCCGTGACGCCGAGGTGGAGCATACCATCCGCACGCTGGTAACGCCGGTGTTTAAGTCGGCGAATCTTGACCCCGACAGCGTGCATATTTTTATCATTTCCAGCCCTGCCATTAATGCCTTCGTGGCGGGAGGCATGAATATCTTTCTGCATACGGGGTTGCTGCTGGCGACCGACAGGCCGGAAATGCTGGCGGGTGTCGTCGCGCACGAAACCGGCCATATCACCGGCGGCCATCTCGCCAAGGGTGCCGAACAACTGGAACGCGCCACCATCGGCGCGGTGCTGAGTTATATCGTGGGAGGCATCGCGGTGGCTTCGGGAGCCAGCGATGTCGGCGCGGCGGTCATGAGCGGGGGGGGCACCCTCGCCCAGCGGGGAATGCTGTCCTTCACCCGCACCAATGAAACCGCGGCGGACGCGGCTGCCCTGCGCTTTCTGGAAGCGTCCCATATCTCCGCCGAAGGGCTGCTGGATATGTTCAAGCGCCTCCGCCGGGATGAAAAACAGCATTACGGCAAACTTGACCCATATGCCGTTACCCACCCGCTTTCCAGCGAGCGTATCGACACTTTGCGCGACTATCTCTCCCGCAATACCCAACCCGTACAGAGCTTCGATCAGGAGCAGCAGGATCTCTATCAGCGCATGGTGGGAAAACTCGAAGGCTTTCTCGACGATCCACATACCGTGCAGGCGCGCTACCAGGATGCGCCACCCGGCCTGAGAGGCCGCTACGCACTTGCTATTGCCGCCTTTCGGGAGGGGGATGCCGATACCGCCATCGAGAAAATGAAGCACCTGATTAATGAGCGCCCTCAGGATGGCTATTACTATGACACGCTGGGGCAGATTTTATATGAAAGCGGGCGTATCCCCCAGGCCATCGAAGCCTACAAAAAAGCCGTTACTTACGCCCCCCGCGAAGGATTGATTCACGCAAGTTACGGGCAGGCATTGCTGGCGGCGCAGACCCCGGCCACGCTGCCGGAGGCGACGCACGAACTGGAACTCGCCACCCAGCTCGACAATACCTACGCAGACGCCTGGCGCGCTCTGGCTGGTGCTTACGGGCGGGCGGGGAAAATCGGCGACCAGCATCTGGCGCTTGCAGAAGAAGCAATGCTGGATGACAAGCTGGAAGATGCCATCGCCCATAGCAAGCTCGCCCTGAAGCATCTGGAAACAGGCAGCCCCGCACGGATGCGTGCCTCGGATCTCAACACGCTGGCGGTTCGTCAGAAATCTAAGAAAGAAGATGAAAAAACTCCTTTCCTGCGTTAGTATGCCCTCCCACCACCTACAGAAAGGCTTACCATGAAACGATTTTTGCTGGTCGGCACCGCATTGCTGCTGTCGCTTCAGTCACTTCCCGCAGCCGCCGAGGAATATACCAAGGAGCAGATCCAGGAAATCGTCCGCGACTATCTGGTCAGCAATCCCGAAGTGCTGATGGAAGCCATGGTCTCGTTACAAAATTACCGCACACAACAGGCGGAGCTGGAGAACCAGCGCCTGATCGAAGCCAATAAGGACGCTTTGTTCCATAACCCGGACGCCGCTTCTATCGGCCCCAAAGACGCGAAAGTGACGCTGGTGGAATTTTATGACTATAATTGCGGCGCGTGCAAGATCATGTACAATTCCCTGCTGGAATACCTGAAGGAAAACAAGGATTTGCGCGTGGTCTTCAAGGAGTATCCGATATTTGGCGAAAGCTCGGAATACCCCGCCCGCATCGCCATCGCGGTACATCGTCTGAAGCCGGAAAAATATTTTGAATTCCACAAGGAGCTGATGGGCTATCAGGGGCGGGTCAACGCCGAAGTCACGGATAAAGCTCTGGAGAAAGTGGGGCTGGATAAGGACAAGATTAAAAAAGAGGCGGAGAGCGAGAAAGTGGCCGACATTCTTTCTCATACCCGAGACCTCGCCCAGACCTTAGGCGCGACCGGTACCCCCCTGCTGGTGCTCAATTCGGAAATTATCCCACATGCGCTGGACATCGATACGCTGCGTGATAAAGTGACCGCCATTGAGAAACAATAAAACAATCCTCATTTCTGATTTCAACCAAAGGAGCCATACCATGGAATTTCAACCAAAACTCTTTCTGCTTGCGGGCGTTGTCGCAAGCTTTATGGCCGCCTCCCCTTTACAGGCGGCAGACAGCCAGAAAACAGCCCGTGACGGGTGGGATGGCGTCGTACGCAACAGTTTCGGCAATTGCGTACGCACCAAATGGGACGCGGAAACCGATCCCTGCGCCCCTCCCGCGCCGCCTGCGCCGGTAGTTCAGGCGCCCCCGCCCCCCGCGCCGCCGGTGGTCAGCCTCGAGCAACGCACTCTTTATTTTGACTTCGACAGCGCGAAACTTTCCCCGGAAGCCGTGGCCAAACTGGATGCTTTGGTGAATATCATCCAAAGCTCCAACCAGATTATCCAGGCAGGGGTTATCGGTTATGCCGACGAAATGGGCAATGAAGAGTATAATATGGCGCTTTCGCAAAAACGCGCCGATGCGGTGGCCGAATATCTCGCTACCCGCGTCACTATCGATACCCGCGTGCTGGAATTGCGCGGCCTGGGGGAGAGCAACTCCGTCACCGACTGCCAGACCGTGAAGAAACGTGCGGAGAAAATCGCCTGCCTGGCGCAGGATCGCCGCGTGGAAGTCGCGTTTAAGTATCGGAAGTAACCACGTCCGGACGCTTCATTTTCAAGACCCTGCCTCTTTGTAAAAAGGGGCAGGGTTTTTCTTTAAAACGGTGGGGAAAGACGATATGTGAATGACCCTTTGAGGAATAGAGTCGGTCAGAACCGCTTGGCCGTTGGTTTAAAAAGTCGCATGTGGCCCGTTTGTACAGGTGGGCGCCGTATATCCTAAGCCTGAGCCAGAGACAGGGACAGCTCCCTAAATGCGAAGTATCGGCCCAAGGAACAGTAAACCTGACGCACTGCGCAGTCCTGACCGTTCGTTAATTATACGCATGAGCGGTGAAATTGGCAATGGCTATCACCACTGACCCCGCACAGGAGTCCCTCGCCTTAAGACGTCCCCTTCAACGCCCCGGCCATGCGGTCGATATGATCGGCCATTTCGTTCATCGCCAATGCCAGCATGGACTGCGCGGGATAGGCGTCCGGCTCGGAAGGCAAAGCCGTCGGCTCCAGTCCCGCCGCTTTCATCATCGCCAGATGCTCGTGCAACGCTCCCGCTTCCTGGCGCGACTCGTACAGTTCATCGGCCAGCATCAGGCAGGTCATCACGAGCACCATCGTCTCCGTCGCCCCTCCCATACCGGCGGCCAGTTGCACGGCACGCATACTGACTTCCTCCGCCAACTGCTCTACATGCGACTCCTGACCATTGTCGCACGCCAGGGTATAATTATGACCGTTAATGGTAATTTCGATATTCTTCATCTTCCGCCCCTTCTCCCAGAATCGTATCCACCGCATCAATCGTCCGTTCCACCCGCAGGAGCAACTCCTCCTGGACGACATGCAAATGTTGGCATTGCTGCGTCAATTGCTCGTTTTCCTCCTCGAGCGCCAGCAGCCGCGCTTCCACCTGCGCATATTCCCCCTCTAACTCCTGATACCGGCGCTGCCATTTTTCTATGCTGGCGAGCAGCTTGGTTTCATCAAACCCCGATTCCGCGGAGGCCTTCTTCTCACGCGCCGTAAATTCGGCCAGGGCCTCCTGCAAAGCGATCATGCTGGCGGCCAGCCGTTCCCCGGAAAGCGTCAGTTCATCCTCAGGTTCGCTGAATATATGTCCAGCCACCTGACGCACGCCAACAACTGCAGCCTCAATGGATTCCTGGACTCGCGCAAAGGAGGAAAGATGGGGAGGCACGGCGGAATCGCTACCTGATGGCGGCTGAAAATTCTCTTCTCCGCTGATGTCCATTCTGTCACCTTCCCTAAAATCTTTCTTAGGGATGCTAGTCAAAAGAGTTCTCCCTGGCAAGAAGTTTGCCCATCACATGCAAAATGATTTGTATTGCGTTGAAAAACATACTTACTCCGACATATGGGTGTTTTTTGTGTTTTTTTTGCGGGCACACTCTGTATGTTTAGCGCCATCGACGCCACGCTGCTTGCATCCACTGGCGTATCCCGCTACATAAAAACACCTATAAACAAAGAAGAAAGTTCATGCCCAAGACCCACACTGCCTCTGCCCCCCATGTCGCAACCCATCAGGAAATGGCCGGCGCTGTTGCCGTGCTGGCGATGGATGCCGTCGAACGAGCGAAATCAGGCCATCCTGGGATGCCCATGGGTATGGCCGATGCCGCTACCGTATTGTGGGGCGAGCTTCTGAATCACGACCCGGCGCATCCGCACTGGCCGGATCGGGATCGTTTCGTTCTTTCCGCCGGACATGGGTCGATGCTGCTTTACAGCCTGCTCTACCTTACCGGTTATGAAGACATGACGCTGGAGGAGCTGAAAAACTTTCGCCAGTTCGGCGCACGCACTGCCGGTCACCCTGAATACGGCCATGCAAGCGGGATTGAAACCACCACCGGCCCGCTGGGGCAGGGCATCGCCAACGCCGTCGGCATGGCGCTGGCCGAACGCCTGATGCAGGCGCGCTTCGGCGAAGCGTTAGTAAACCACTATACTTATGCCATCTGCGGCGACGGCGATCTGATGGAGGGCATCAGCCATGAAGCCGCCTCACTGGCGGGTCATCTGAAACTCAGTAAGCTGATCGTCCTGTTTGACGATAACGGCATTTCCATCGACGGGCCTACCAGCATGAGCGTTTCCGACGATGCGCTGGGACGCTTTGGTGCCCTGGGCTGGGAAGCCGTGCGCGTTAACGGCCATGACCCGGTGGCCGTGCTGGAAGCCATCTGTCAGGCGCGCACCAGTGATCGCCCCACCTTAATTGCCTGCAAAACCACCATCGGCAAAGGCGCACCGAAAAAAGGCGGCACCGCTGGCTGCCACGGCTCCCCGCTGGGCGAAGAAGAAATCAAGGCGGCACGCGAGGCGTTGAACTGGCCTTATGCTCCCTTTGAGATACCTGAGCCTATCCTGACGGGCTGGCGAGCCACAGCAGAGCGCGGCAAACAGGAATACAACGCATGGAATCAGCGTTTTGCCAGTGCCGACGCAAAGACGAAAGCCGATTTCGAGGCCTTTGTTTCCGGTGAGTTAGGCGATATATGGGCGCAGACGCTTGCGGCGTTCAAACAGGAATGCTTCGCCGCCCCCCGCAAAGAAGCCACCCGTCAATCCTCCGGCAATACACTGGATGTGCTTAGCCCTCTGCTGCCGCAACTCATTGGCGGCTCGGCGGATCTTTCCGGCTCCAACAACACGCACGCCAAAGGACAAAAAGGCGTCACTCCCCAGGATTTTTCCGGAAGCTACATCTATTACGGAGTGCGGGAACATGCGATGGGCGCGATCATGAACGGGCTGGCGCTGCATGGCGGATTTATCCCTTATGGGGGCACGTTCCTGGTGTTTTCCGATTATATGCGGGGTGCGATGCGCCTTTCCGCCCTGATGGGAAAACAGGTCATCTATGTACTGACCCATGATTCCATCGGCCTGGGCGAGGATGGCCCCACCCACCAGCCGGTAGAGCATCTGGCGGCACTGCGCGCCATTCCTAACCTGCAGGTTTTCCGTCCCGCCGATGCGGTGGAAACCATCGAATGCTGGGAAATGGCATTAGCCAATAAAACCGGCCCTTCCGTACTGGCGCTGTCGCGTCAGGCGATTCCTCAGGCGCGACTGAAAGCCAGCCCGGAGAATCGTTGTGCGCAGGGCGGGTATGTATTGAAAGAAGAAAAAGGAGCCAAAGTAACCCTAATAGCTACTGGTACGGAGGTGTCGCTCATCGTGGAAGCCGCACTAATACTGGCGGAGAAAGGAATTCCCGCCCGGCTCGTCTCCCTGCCCTGCTTTGAGCTGTTCGACCAGCAGCCGGAAAGCTACCAGACGCAGGTGCTTGGCTCCAGCCCGCGTATTGCGGTAGAAGCCGCCATCCGTCAGGGATGGGATGCGTATCTGGAGAAAGGCGACCGCTTTATCGGCATGACGGGGTTTGGTGCATCCGCGCCTGCGCCTCTCCTCTACCAACACTTTGGCATTACCGCGCAGGCCATTGCAAAAGAAGCGGAAAGACTCTCGTGACGCAGCCTGTACGACTCGCTATTAACGGACTGGGGCGCATCGGGCGTTGCGTACTTCGCGCCCTGATCGAATCGAAGGACCCGTCCCTTGAGGTCGTTGCCGTAAACGGCCCCGCCAGCACGGAAACGCACGCCCATCTGTTGCAATACGACTCCCTCCACGGACGCTTTCCCGGCGAAGTAAAAGCCGAGGGCGACATGTTGTTTCTGCCCGGCGCAGCAGGCATCCCGGTGCTGCATGAACGCGCCATTGAGAATATTGACTGGGCACAATACGGCGTGGATATCGTCCTGGAATGCACGGGTAAATTTACTACCGCGACGGAATTGCAGAAGCATCTTACCTCGGGAGCAAAAACAGTGATCCTGTCCGCCCCCGCAAAAAGCGATGATATCCCCACCTTCGTGTTTGGCGTCAACCACAGGGCGCTGGATAAAAGCCATGCCGTCTTTTCCATCGGCTCCTGCACGACCAACTGCCTCGCGCCCATCGCCAAGGTGCTGCACGAGCATTTCGGCATCGAAGCGGGGTTCATGACCACCATCCATTCCTATACCGCCGACCAGAACCTCGTGGATGGTTCACATAACGATATGCGTCGTGGACGCGCCGCCGCACTTTCCATGATTCCCACCTCCACCGGCGCGGCCAAGACGTTGGGCAAGGTTCTGCCTGAGCTGGAGGGGAGGCTGGACGGCACCGCCATTCGCGTCCCCACCCCCAATGTCTCCATGATCGATCTGTGTTTCCACTCCGCGAGGCCGATGTCCAAGACAAACCTCAACATGACCCTTAAAGGCGCGGCACAAGGCGCTTATAGTCAAGTGGTACAATGCTCGAATAAGCCGCTGGTCTCTATTGATTTTAACCATAACTCCGCCAGCGCGATCATCGACCTCACCGCAACCCATCTGGTCGGCGAACGCTTTGCCCGTGTCGCCGCCTGGTACGACAATGAATGGGGCTTCTCGCACCGCCTGCTCGATATGGCCAGGCTGGCAGGAAAACTGATATAGGACATTCCATGCCCTCCCTATTTTCGAGTGTCCATCAGCGTGAAATCGCACATTTGCTGGGGGATCGCCTGCTGGCTATTGCGGCGTCCATGCCCCACTTCGCTCCCGTGGTGGAGGGGGTGAATCGCTTACGGCATCTTATCTGGCAGGATTTTGCCGCGCCGGGAAAACCCGCCGGCTCCTCCCGCCAGGAACTGCAAAAAGAAGCCACGGCTTTGACAGACTCACTCAGTCGGCCTGAAGACCGGCAGGCCGCTCTTACCTTATGGTTACGCTTAGGGCAGCTTTATGAGATGGCTGGGCTGGTGGGGCGCGCCAACACCGTGGATCTGTGGCGCGACCCGGTTAAACCCCGCCTGCCAGGGGGGATCACCGATATGGTGACCACGGCTATTGAGGAAGGAATCAGCCCGCTTCAGGCATTGGCGCGTCCCGTTTTTGAAGTAGTGATGACGGCGCACCCCACCAATGTAAACGATAAGGAAACCATCCTCGCCCTGCGGGAGACAGGCAAAACGCTCGATACGCTGCGCGTCAAAGGCGGCGAGACGAAAAAGAATCTGGAAGCGTTGCATGTTGCCCTTACCCGCCTGTTGCAAGCCCCCGCTATCCCCCAGCGCCTCAACAGTCTGGGCGAGAGGGTGCCGACCAATCTCAGCGTCTATGAGGAAACCGATCTCATCCTCTACTATCTGGGCAACATTTATGAAGATATGCCCCTGGTGTACGGGGGCTTTGACCGCGTACTCGCTCGCAAGGCAGAGCAGGCTTACGACCCCGCCACCCTAACCCTGAATATGCGCTTTTCTTCCTGGGGTTCCTCCGGGGATAAAGACGGCAACAGCCAGGTAACGGCAGGCACGACGCTGGAAGCCGTGGTCATGCATCATCATGAAATCATCCGCCGCTACCGCGACAGCCTTGCCGCCCTGCCTTCACTGGGACAGATGGAGAAGCTTGCGCTGTGGCACACCCGGCTGGACACTATAGAACGCCGCCTGCAAGACCTGCGCACGCAAATACGTCAGGCGCTCGCGCCCATCGCGGAGATTAACGCGGAAACCCTGCGTCTGGAAGCGATGATCGGCGATGGAGGACAGGCGGAACAACTCGCCACGCTGCGCACGGCCATGCGCACGAAGCGTCTGGCACATTTCTCACCCGAAAAATTCAGAGGCTTCAGCGCCGCGCTGCAGGATATTTTATGGGAACTGGGCGAATACCCCAAGCAACATTTTCTTGCAGAAATCCATAGCGCCTATCAGGTCGCAAAGGGAGAAACCCGCACGGAATTATTACTCCTTATGCGGCGTGTGCGTGCGTTCGGTTTTCAGTTTGCCCGTATTGAATTTCGGGAAACGGCGCAGGAATACAGCCGCGTAGTGCAGGAAATATTTTCGGCTTATGCGCGGCTTAATCCCGCGGATCCGCTAACGGCCAACCTGCTGCAAACCCCGTACCTGAAACTGGCGGAACATAAAAAAATGTCGCTTCTCTCCCGGCTGATCGATGGAGGCATGGCCGCCACTATTGTGAAGGCGGTACGCAAAGACATTGAGCAACGCGGAGCCGGGCTGATGTATGATGCCGAGGACGCCGCCCCCATTACGTTGCATACGCTGTTGCGCATGGAATTGGCACGCGATTTCCCGGATATGATTACCGCCAACGTGCTGGCCGAATGCGAAGAAGTCAGCCATCTGCTGGAGGCGCAGTTTCTTCAGGCCGGATGTACGGATGCGCAGGGAACGCGCCCCATCATGGGGATTGTGCCGCTCTATGAGGAGCCGGACATTATGAAAGAAGTGGGCGGCATCTTAAGTCGCGCTTATACCACCCCTACTTACCGACGGCATATGGCGTTGGTGGCGGAGCATTTATTCGCCCGCGGCTATGGCGACGGCCGCCCCACCCAACAGGTGCAGATCGCCCACAGCGACAATACCCGCCGCGCCGGACTGGCGGCCGCCCGCGCCCTCATCTATCAGGCGCACGACCTCATCCGCGAGGCGGGCAGAAATGCCGGTATCGTCACCCAGTTTTTTGAAGGCGGTAGTAATTCCGACCCTTTCCGCGGCGGTATCCGCTCCATTTCGGCCACCGCCAATATGTACGACACGCACGATTTCATTAAATTTACCTTCCAGGGCGGCGATCTTCTCAATTACTTCAATTATCCCGGCTCCACGGAGCGCCTGTTTGCACGCAACCTTTCCCATATGGCGAAGACGCTGGTGCTTAAAACCCGTGGCACCTGGGCAAAAGAAGGGACGGACGAAAACGATCATCCCCGGAATTTGCGCGCCTGGACGGAAGCCGCCCTGCCCCCGCTTATTGCGACGGCGGAAGAATACCGGCAACACATCTTTCATAAGGACGCCATCGGGCGCTTTCTCTACGAAACCCGCGATGCGTTCGGCAATACCGGCTCCCGCGCCGGGGCACGCGCCAGCGGGCGGGAAAAAGCGCAGCGTGAAACACGGGAGCGGATGATCGACCCGGCGGACATGCGCACCATCACCTTCAGCGAATCCTTCGCCCATGCAGGCATTACCCCCACATGGTTAGGCACCCAAACCCTGGAAGCGGCGCTCCTGCCCGTCATAGCCGAATTTGAGGGCGCTACTTTTTACGACCTTTATAAAAAATCCGCCGTGTTCCGCGACGTGGCCGACCGGATCGCCTTCGGCATCGCCATGTCCGACCTGCCCGGACTGCTCCGCTACTATCCCGCGTTGGAAGGCGATCCCTTTGTAATGCAGCTAAAGCATGAATATTTCTCCGCCGCACGCTTAGTGGAGCGCGCCCTTTCGCCTGCGGCGGCGCAGCCCGATGCCGCGACGGATGTAGACGCGCTGCGTGAGGAGATACGTCGCCTCTTGCCGCATATGCATGGGATATTGCATCATAAGGGGGATTTTATGACGGTGGCGCAGGAAATGAAGCGTGCCTGGCGCGAAGACCGGGGCAAAAATGCCGCTACTCCTTCCATCCATCATCGGTGGGTGATGTCGCTTGCCCATGCGGCCATCGATTGCGTCACCCACGGACGCATCCTCACCGCCGACGATCCCATGTACCGGAAAATGGCGTTTGATAAGGCGTGCTGAGCTTCTATAAGGATCGTAGGCTTCGATTCCGACTAAACGTGGAAAGGTGGGAGCGAAGCGTGGAGGCCAGGGTCGGAATCGAACCGACCCGCACGCCTGTGGGCGTGCTGAGCTTCTATAAGGATCGTAGGCTTCGATTCCGACTAAACGTGGAAAGGTAGGAG
>Ga0209573_1001233_pt1 | contig 41511 bp, 44 predicted proteins | sample TNRBio252014_DNA_FD_185870 | JGI IMG/M metagenome (GOLD analysis project Ga0209573, IMG submission 185870) | Wastewater treatment Type I Accumulibacter community from EBPR Bioreactor in Madison, WI, USA - TNR Reactor_6/25/2014_ DNA (SPAdes)... | ecosystem: Engineered > Bioreactor > EBPR >...
GGATGATGCCGAACTTGACCTCGGAGGTCGCGAAGCTGGCATCGTCCGCGGCGATCGCCATGTCGCAGGCGGCGGTGAGGCCGGTGCCGCCACCGAGCGCTGCGCCCTGCACGCGCGCGATGGTCGGTTTCGACATCCCCGACAGCGTGCGCAGCATGGCGGCGAACTTGCGTGAGTCGGCGAGGTTCTCGGCTTCGGTGCTGTCCGAGGCGCGGCGCATCCAGTTGAGGTCGGCGCCGGCCGAGAAGTGCTTGCCGCGACCGGCCAGCACGACCACGCGCACGCCGGCATCGGCGTCGAGTTCGGCGCAGGCAGCCGCCAGCTCGGCGATGAGCTGCTCGTTGAAGGCGTTGAACACTGCCGGCCGATCCATCCAGATCGTTGCGACGGCGCCGCGGCGTTCGATCGCGAGGGTTTCGTAGTTCATGACCCTGTCCCGTGGCTCAGACGCGCTCGATGATCATCGCGATACCCTGGCCGACGCCGATGCACATGGTGCACAGCGCGTAGCGACCATTGCGCCGCTGCAGCTCGTAGGCCGCGGTGGTGACCAGGCGGGCGCCGCTCATGCCCAGCGGGTGGCCCATGGCGATCGCGCCGCCATTGGGGTTCACGCGCTCTTCGTCGTCGGCGAGGCCGAGGTCGCGCAGCACGGCCAGTCCCTGCGCCGCGAACGCTTCGTTGAGCTCGATGACGTCCATCTGCGCGAGCGTGAGTCCCGCCTTGGCCAGCACCTTGCGCACCGCCGGCGCCGGGCCGAAGCCCATGATGCGCGGCGCCAAGCCGGCGGTGGCCATGGCGACGACGCGGGCGCGCGGGGTCAGGCCATGCCTGGCCGCAGCGGCTTCGGAGGCCAGCAGCAGCGCGCAGGCACCGTCATTGACGCCCGAGGCGTTGCCAGCGGTGACGCTGAGCTCGGGGCCATTGACGCCCTTGAGCTTGGCCAGCATCTCCAGCGTGGTTTCGGGACGCGGATGTTCGTCGGTGTCGAAGACGATCGGGTCGCCCTTCTTGCGCGGGATCTCCACCGGCACCAGCTCGTCCTTGAAGCGGCCGGCGGCGTGCGCAGCGGCCCAGCGCTGCTGCGAGCGCAGCGCGAAGGCATCCTGGTCGGCACGCGCGATATTGAACTCGGCGGCCACGTTATCCGCGGTCTGCGGCATCGAGTGCGTCTCGTAGAGCTTCTTCATCAGCGGGTTGATGAAGCGCCAGCCGATGGTGGTGTCGTAGATCGCCGCGTTGCGCGAGAAGGCCGAGTCAGCCTTGCCCATGACGAAGGGCGCGCGCGACATGCTCTCGACGCCGCCGGCGATCATCAGCTCGGTCTCGCCCGACTTGATCGAGCGTGCGGCCAGGCCGACCGCGTCCATGCCGGAACCGCACAGGCGGTTGACCGTGGTGCCGGGGACTTCGACCGGCAGCCCGGCGAGCAGACCAGCCATGCGCGCGACGTTGCGGTTGTCCTCGCCGGCCTGGTTGGCGCAGCCGTAGATGATGTCTTCCACCGCAGCCCAGTCCACCTGGGGGTTGCGCGTCATCAGGGCCTTGAGCGGCAGGGCGCCGAGGTCGTCGGTGCGGACCGCCGCGAGGGTGCCGCCGTAGCGGCCGATGGGGGTGCGGATGGCGTCGCAGATGAAGGCTTGGGTCGTTGAGGCTTGGGTCATCGTGCGCTCCTCAGAGTTGTTTCGGGCGCTGGTCGATGACGCGGCGAGCCTTGCCGGTCAGCGTGCGCGGAATGGCTTCGAACTCCATCACGTTCACCTTGGTGCTGATGCCGATGATGGTCTTGATGTGGTGCTGCAGCTCGCGCGCGATGTTCTCGGTCTCGCTGCGGCTGAGCTTGCCGGAGAGTTCGCGCTGGACCTCGACGCGGATCTCGACGTTGTCGAGGTGGCCGTCGCGCGTCAGCACGATCTGGTAGTTACCCGACAGGCGCTTGTCGCGCATGATCTGCTCCTCGATCTGGGTCGGGAACACGTTCACGCCGCGTACGATCAGCATGTCGTCAGAGCGCCCGGTGATCTTGCCGATGCGGCGGAAGGCGCGCGCGGTGGGCGGCAGCAGGCGGGTGATGTCGCGGGTGCGGTAGCGGATGACCGGGAAGGCTTCCTTGGTCAGCGAGGTGAAGACGAGCTCGCCTTCCTCGCCGTCGGGCAGCACTTCGCCGGTATCGGGGTCGATGATCTCGGGGTAGAAGTGGTCTTCCCAGATCACCGGGCCGTCCTTGGTCTCGATGCACTCGCTGGCCACGCCCGGGCCCATGACTTCGGTGAGGCCGTAGATGTCGATGGCGTCGATGCCGAGCTTGCGCTCGATCTCGGCGCGCATGCCTTCTCCCCAGGGTTCGGCGCCGAAGATGCCGATCTTGAGCGAGATGTCCTCGGGTTTGATGTTGAGACGCTCGAACTCCTCGGCGATCACCAGCGAGTAGGACGGCGTCACCATGATCGCATCGGGGCGGAAGTCCATGATCTGCTGCACCTGCTTCTCGGTCTGGCCGCCGGACATCGGCACCGCGGTGCAGCCGGCGCGCTCGATGCCGTAGTGGGCGCCGAGGCCGCCGGTGAACATGCCGTAGCCGTAGGCGTTGTGCACCATGTCGCCGGCACGCACGCCGGCCGCGCGCAGCGAGCGCGCGACCACGTCGGCCCAGTTTTCGAGGTCGCGCCTGGTGTAGCCGACCACGACCGACTTGCCGGTGGTGCCGCTGGAGGCGTGCAGGCGGGCGACCTTTTCGCGCGGCACGGCGAAGAGGCCGAAGGGGTAGTTGTCGCGCAGGTCCGTCTTCGTCATGAAGGGGAACTTGGCGAGGTCGGCCAGCGACTTGAGGTCGTCGGGGTGCACGCCCGCTTCCTCGCAGCGCTTGCGGTAGGGTGCGACGTTGTCGTAGGTGTGGCGCACCGACCACTGCAGGCGCTGCAGCTGCAGGGCGGAAATCTCGTCGCGGCTGGCGGTCTCGATCGGCTCGAGATCGCCGGGGCGGGGGCTCTTCACGGGCATGGTGTGGTCTCCTCTGTCTTTCTCTAGGTGTGCGTGGGGCCGCGCGGACCCGTCTAGGCGTTCTCTGCGGCGAGTCCGGCGATCACCTCGCCGGAGATACGGTAGCTCTTGCCCCGGAACAGGGCGATGGTTTTGCCTGCGCTGTCGCGCACGGCGACGTCATAGACGCCGGTGCGGCCGGCCAGCGTGCGCTCCACAGCCTCGGCCTGCAGGGTGTCGCCCTCGCGCCCGGTGGCGACGAAGTCGATGCTGCATCCGGAGGCCACGGTGTTGCGATTGTAGGCGTTGCAGGCGTAGGCGAAGGCGGTGTCGGCCAAGGTGAAGATGAGGCCGCCGTGGCAGATGTGGTGGCTGTTCACCATGTCGCCGCGCACCGTCATGCTCACCGTGGCGCGACCGGGGCCGACGTGCTCGATGCGCATGCCGAGTGCCTGGGCAGTGCGGTCTCGCGACCACATGGCCGCGCCGACGGCTTCGGCCAGCGCCTGCGGATCGGTGGGGATGGGCTGGGTGTCAGTCATGGATCTTCTTTCCGGCGAATACGCGCTGCTGGATCAGCGGCGACACGCGATAGCGGTCTTCGCCGTAGAAGCCGGCGAGGTTGGAGAGGACGGTGCAGATTGTCGGCAGGCCGACGCGGTCGGCCCATTCCAGCGGTCCGCGCGGGTAGTTGACGCCGAGCTTCATGGCCGCATCGGCGCCGACGGCGTCGCATACGCCCTGGTTGACCGCGTCGGCCGCCTCGTTGGCGAGCATCGCGACGGTGCGCATCACCGCCAGTCCGGGCGTGTCGCCCAGGCGGCAGACCTCGAAGCCGGCTGCCTGCAGCAGGCTGATCGCGGCGCCGACCGCGGGGGCGAAGCAGTTGATCGCGGCGCCGACCGCGATGCGGCTGGCGGTGGCGTAATCCAGCGCAAGGTCGATCAGCACCACGTTGGCGATGCCCGTCTCGGTGGCACGTTGCGTGGCGGTGCGACCGTCGGTGACGAGGATCACCGCGCCACCGACTTCGGCGATGCGGCCATCGTTGGCTTCGCCCCAGGTGTGCGGGATGTTGCGTTCGAAGAGGCGGTCGGCGAGCGCATGCACGGCGGCCGAATGGCCGTGCAGCACGATCTCGTCGGGCGCGTTCTGCGTCACCGCCACGTGCGGCGCGGGGCGCGCCGCGCCTTCGCGGTAGTCGTAGAAGCCACGGCCCGACTTGCGACCGTAGAAGCCGGCGTCGACCAGCTCCTGCTGGATCAGCGAGGGGGTGAAGCGCGCATCGTTGTAGAAGGCGTTCCACACCGAGCGCGTCACGGCGAAATTGACGTCGTGGCCGATCATGTCCATCAGCTCGAACGGGCCCATGCGGAAGCCGCCGGCGTCGCGCATGATCGCGTCCAGCGTGGCGCAGTCGCCGCCGCCTTCGTTGAGGATGCGCAGTGCCTCGGCGTAGTAGGGGCGGGCGACGCGGTTGACGATGAAGCCCGGTGTCGAGCGCGCATGCACCGGCGTCTTGCCCCAGGCCGCCGCGGTGGCGAACAAGGTGTCGGCGACGCTGCGCCCGGTGGCGAGGCCGGAGACGATCTCGACCAGCTTCATCAGCGGTGCAGGGTTGAAGAAGTGCAGGCCGGCGAGGCGCTCGGGGCGCTGCAGGGCGGCGCCGATCGAGGTCACCGAGATCGACGAGGTGTTGGTGCCGAAGATGCAGTCGGCGCCGACGATGTCCTCGAGCTCGCGGTACAGCTTCTGCTTGGTCTCGAGGCTCTCGACGATGGCCTCGACCACCAGCGCGGCGTCGGCCAGCTCGGCGAGCTGCTCGACGGCGACCAGGCGGGCGCCCGCCGCCTGCGCGGCCTCGGCGCTCATCTTGCCCTTGTCGGCGAGCTTGCCGAACTGGGCGCGGATGCCGTCGATCGCCTTGGCGGCGGCGCCCGGGCGGCTGTCGAGCAGCTTGACCACGTGGCCGGCCGCGGCCGCCACCTGGGCGATGCCGGCGCCCATGGCGCCGGTGCCGACCACCGCGACGACGGCCGAGGGGGGCAAAGGCTGGGGCAACGCCTGTGCCGCGGGCTTGGAGGCTTGGATATCGGTCACGCTCATTCCCCGGTGAACTTCGGCGCGCGCTTTTCCATGAAGGCGGCGACGCCCTCGGCGTAGTCGGCGCTCCACCCCAGCTCGCGCATGAAGCCGCCTTCCAAGGAGAGCTGCTGCTCCAGCGTGTGGCCGGGTGCGGCGTGCATCGCCTGGCGGGTGCGCACCAGGGCCTTGGTCGGCATGGTGGCGAGCTGCGCGGCGAGCGCGTCGACCTTGGCGCCGAATTCGGCGTCGTCGTACGCCGCCCAGATCAGGCCCCAGTCGGCGGCCTTCTCGGCGGGCAGCTTGTCGGCCAGCATCGCCAGGCCCATCGCGCGCGCCATGCCGACGCGCTGCGGCAGGAACCAGGTGCCGCCGGTGTCGGGCACCAGACCGATCTTGCTGAAGGCTTGCAGGAAGGAGGCCGACCTGGTCGCCACCACCAGGTCGCAGGCCAGCGCCACGCTGGCGCCGGCGCCGGCGGCGATGCCGTTGACCGCGGCGATGGTGGGCACGCGCAGGTTTTGCAGGCGCAGCACCAGCGGCTTGTAGTTCTTCTCGACCACGTTGCCTATGTCGGGCAGATGGCCGTCGGGCAGAGCGGCCATATCCGGGTCGGCGAGGTCCTGCCCAGCGCAGAAGGCGCGCCCGGCACCGCTCAGCACGAGCACGCGCGCGGCCTTGTCGGCCTGGACGTGGTCGAGGGCGTCACGCAACTCAGTGTGCATCTCGCCGGTGAAGCTGTTGAGCTTGTCGGGGCGGTTCAGCGTCAGGCGGGCGATGCCGTCGGTGATCTCGAAATGGATGTTCTCGTACTTCATTCAACTCTCCCGAACTCGTGCAGAAATCGTGGCGAGCCCGTTCAGGCCGGCGCTAGAAGCGCAGCCGCACTCGGATACGGCGAGTAGCGCAGGGCCGGGCCGGGCGGGCGCAGTGGATCCATGCACGGGTTCAAACGTGATAGCGGCGCTGGACGACCCGGAAGCGGTTGGCGACGAAGGCGGAATCCGAATACGAGGCATTGGCCGACGGGTTGCCGCCGGTGCCGTGGTAGTCGGAGAAGGCCGCCGACTGGTTTACAAACACGCCGCCGGTGAGGTTGATCGAGAGGGCGACCTTTCCACGCCAGGTGGCCTCGGTCATGGCGTCGATGACGTCCTGCTTCGTGGAGTAGAGGCCGACGGTGAGCGCGCCGTGGGTCCTGACTACGCGCTCGGAGAGGGCGATCCCCGCGGCGGTGTCGGCCACCTTGACGATGAAGCTGATCGGGCCGAAGCGCTCTTCCATGTAGGCCTTCTCGTCGGCGGCGTCGCAGGCGAGCAGCATCGGGGTGCGCACCTTGGCGCCCGGGAACTCGGGATTGTCGAGCTTCTGCGAGGCCAGCACGACCTTGCCCAGCGCCCCGCTGTTGGCGATCTCGATGCGCTCGGCGGTGTCGGCGGACTGGATCGCGCCGAGCACGGCGAAGGCGACCTCGGGCTTGGACAGGAAGCGCTCGACGGCGCGGGCGAGGTCGGCGCAGACCTCGTCGTAGCTCTTGTGGCCGTCCTCGGTGTCGATGCCGCCGGCGGGCACGAAGATCGCCTGCGAGGTGGTGCACATCTGGCCGGAATACAGCGACAGCGTGAAGGCGAGGTTGCCCAGCATCGCCTTGTAGGCGTCGGTGGAGTCGATGACGATGTTGTTCACCCCGGCGAGCTCGGCATAGACCTGGGCCTGGCGGCAGTTGTCGATCAGCCACTGGCCGAACACGTTGCTGCCGGTGAAGTCGACCGACTGCACCGCCGGGTGGGTGGCGAGCGCCTGCGTGACGCTGCGCTGGGTCGCTACGCACAGGCTCACCAGGTTGGGGTCGATGCCGTTCTCGGCGAGCACGGCGCGGAGGGTGCGCACGGTGATCGCCGCTGGCAGGATGGCGTTGCTGTGGGCCTTGATGATGACCGCGTTACCGGTCGCGAGCGCGGCGAACAGGCCCGGGTAGGTGTTCCAGGTCGGGAAGGTGCCGCAGCCGATCACCAGGCCGACGCCGCGGCCGACGATCTGGAAGTGCTTCTTCATGACCAGCGCCGGGTTCTTGCCCTGCGGCTTTTCCCAGGTGGCCTCGGCCGGAACGAAGCTCTGCTCGCGCCAGGCGTAGGTCACGGCCTCGAGGCCGCGGTCCTGGGCGTGCGGGCCGCCGGCCTGGAAGGCCATCATCCAGCCCTGGCCGGTGGTCATCATGACCGCGTGGGCGATCTCGAAGCTTTGCTTGTTCAGGCGCTGGAGGATTTCCAGGCAGATGCCGGTGCGGCCGTCGGCGCCCACCGCCTGCCAGCCTTTCATCGCCTCGAGCCCGGCGGCAATCAGTGTCTCCGGGTCGCACACCGGATAGCTGACATCGAGCGCCACGCCATAGGGAGAGGACTCACCCCCGTGCCAGCCCGTCTGGCCCGGCTGCCCGAGTTCGAATTGCTTGCCCAGATGCGCCTCGAAGGCGCGCTTGCCCTCGTCCGGCGCCGCGTCGCCATAGAGCTTGGGGCTCGGCATCTCGGGGAAGGGAGACCAGTAGCCGCGCGTGGCGATGGCGTCGAGGGCGCTTTCGAGGGTGGCGCGGTGCTTTTCGAGCAAGGGGTGGGGCATGGGTCTCTCCAGGTGGGTGGTCTTGTGCTAAAACGATACAAATAGATTTGATAAATGTCAATACTAGGTATCTATTTAGGAGGGATGGTCGTCGCTGGTTTTGATATGTAGAACGAGTTTATTTATAAGGAAGTCGATTTAAAACAGATACATAGGTATGAAAACTGGGGCGTTTCGCCTTTCAAGGCGAGTCGAAAAATCGATGCTGTCCGGCTCCTGGGGCTTTAAGTGATACAAAAAAATATAAAAACTGTATCGTGAGTATCGTATTGTTGTTTCCTGTGCCTTGCCTTCCGCGCGATCGCCCGCACGCACCCCGGCTTCGTGCCCGCGGAATTGACGTGGCGGTCGTCCTCCAGCCTTGCGTCCGCGAGTGCGGCCGCCTGCAAAGCGGGCTCCGGCGCTAGGCGCATCTCCCCGGAATCGATAGACTTTCGGCCCCGAACCGCAGCGCGAGCAAGCTCGTCCGTGACCAATTCCATCCAAGATCGCCTCGAAGCGTTCCGCAAGCAAGATCGCGTGCAGGCCGGCTCGCTGATCATTTCCGTCTTCGGCGACGCCGTGCTGCCCCGGGGCGGGCGCATCTGGCTGGGCAGCCTGATCCGCTTGCTCGAGCCGCTCGGGCTCAACGAGCGTCTCGTCCGCACGTCGGTGTTTCGGCTTGCGCGCGATGAATGGCTGGCCAGCGAGCCTTGCGGCCGCCGTACGGACTATATGCTGACGCCTTCCGGTCTGCAGCGCATCGAGGAGGCGTCGCGCCGTATCTACGCGTCCGCCGCGCAGGGCTGGGATCGTCGCTGGCGGCTGATCCTTGCCGTTGGCGAGCTTGCGGCCAAGGATCGGGAGCGCCTGCGCAGGGCGCTGTTCTGGCAGGGCTTTGGCGTCCTCGACGGGGACTGCTTCGTGCATCCGAGCGCGGACCTCATCACCGCCTTCGATGCCCTCGCCGGTGAGGGGCTGGGCGGGCTGCTGCCGCGGCTCAAGCCCCTGATGGCGGCGGATGCGGCCCTGGGTGCGGCGGCCAGCGACGCCGACCTGGTGCATGCGGCATGGAACCTCGAGCGCCTGGCGCAGACCTACCGCGAGTTCGTCGACCGCTACCAGCCCGTGCTGGCCCAGTTCCGGGATGGCGCCGGCGAGTCCGGGGACGAGAACGCCTTCCTGATGCGGATGCTGCTGATCCACGACTACCGCCGCCTGCTGCTGCGCGACCCCGGGTTGCCCGACGTGCTGCAGGCGAGCGACTGGCCAGGGCAGCGCGCAAGGCTCTTGTGCCGCGAACTCTACCGTCGGCTGCTGGTGCCGTCCGAGCGCCATATCGACGCCCACCTCCGCCTTGCCGACGGCCGCACGCCCGAGGCGTCGCCCCGGCTCCTCGCGCGCTTCCAGGATGCCGACCCGCTGCGCGGCGCCGCCTGAGCGCCGCGGACACCTTCGCAAAGGTCGGCGCGTGGCGAGCGGAGGGCGTGGTGTGCGGGGCGCATTCATGTCGTGCCGCCCTTCGTGCGCCGCTGGCCTCAGCCTTCCCGCCTGCGCAGTTCCACCAGCGGCACCACGTCCGGCATCTGGATGCGCTTGCGTCCAGGCTCGATCGCCGAAAGCGGCACGGTCGCTTCCATCGTGGCCAGGCTGCGGCGGGTGAGGTCCTGGCAGGTCGTGGTGCCCGAGCTCTTCCAGCGGATCTCCTCATCGGAGCGCGCGCGGATCGCCTTGGCCGGCATGTCGGCGATCAACATGCGCGGCGGCATCTCGACGTGCCCGTCCTCCTCGGTCACCGTATCGGTGCCGGGAAAACCATGCATCACGCAGGTGTCCTGCAGGTTCGAGCTGCGCTCCAGGATCAGTCGCCCGAAGTCGCCGCGCAGGCTTGCACAAGGCCCCACATCGCAGTCCGCGCCGACGATCACGTCGCCGATCAGCACGGCCGACGGATGCACATGGGCGGTCGGATTCACCACCGGCACGCTGCCGTCGATCGTATGGACTTTCAGCTGCTTCATCCTTGTTCTCCTCCGCTCGGACTTATGTTACATATAAAGGAAATATTTTTTCAATAAGTAATTTTATCGGTGAGGGGGCTTCGATGAGCGACGAACTCGACGGCAAGCATGGCGTGCAGTCGCTCGAGGTGGGGATGAGCATTCTGCGTGCGATGGTCACCGGCAAGCGCTCGATGATGCTCAAGGACATCGCCCAGGCGGCCGACATGCCGCCCTCGAAGGCCCACCGCTACCTGGTCAGTCTGATCCGCAGCGGGCTCGTCGAGCAGGATCGGCTCACCTCGCGCTACGACCTCGGCCCCTTCGCGCTGAATCTGGGTCTGGTCGCGCTCGATCGCGTCGACCGGATCCGTCTTGGCCTGAGCGCGATCAGCGAGTTGCGCGACCTCACCAACGAGACGGTCGCGCTTGCCGTCTGGAGCGATCGAGGACCGGTCATCGTGCGCTGGGAGCGTCCCCGCCGCCCGATCACCGTCAATGTGCTGACCGGCACCAGCCTGAGCCTGCTGAGTTCGGCTGCCGGGCGCGTCTTCGCCGCGTGGCTGCCCGAACCACAGACGGAAGCGCTGCTGCGCGCAGAAATCGAATCCGGCCGGGTGTCAGCGGGCATTACCACCCTTGACGACGCGCGCCGGCTGCTTGCCGACGTCCGCGCGCAGGGCGTGGCGGTGATTTCCAGCGGCTATTTCGCCCGCGGCGTCGAGGCCGCGGCGGCCCCGGTGTTCAACTTCAAGAACGAGATCAACATGAGCATCGCGCTCGTGGGTGTCGAGGGCACGCTGGATCTCCGTCCGCAGAGCCCCGTGCTCCTTGCGCTGAAGGATGCCTGCGACGCGCTGTCGCGGCGACTTGGCGCCACCGCGATCCCGGGTGTCGAGCCGGGCGGCCACGCGGCCTGAGGCGGGCGCAGCGGGAAGGGCGCGGGCTCTTTGAGTTGATACAAAAGTTTTGCTTGACGGGATGTTTTGTAGTAATTCAAATAAATAGAAAGCGTTCTGTATTGCGTAATGTATGCCGTAGGAGCTCCACGTCCCCGACATGCCGGGCCTGGCGCACCGGCCATCCGCACAACCCCATGGAGGAGACACCATGAAGCTGCGCAACACCCTGCTGGCCGCCCTCGGCCTCGCCTTTGCCGCCACTGCCGCCCATGCCGAGATCAAGGTCGGCGTCGTGCTCTCGGCCACCGGCCCCGCCGCTTCGCTGGGGATCCCGGAAAAGAACACGATCGTGCTGCTGCCGGCCACCATCGGTGGTGAAAAGGTGAGCTACATCGTGCTCGACGACGCCTCCGACACCACCACGGCGGTCAAGAACGCCCGCAAGCTGACCGTCGAGGACGGCGTCGATGTGATCGTCGGCTCCACCACCAGCCCCGCCTCGCTGGCCATGGTCGACGTCGCCGCCGAGACGAAGACGCCGATGATCTCGATGGCCGCGTCGGCGCGCATCGTCGCGCCGATGGACGACAAGAGGCGCTGGGTCTTCAAGACTCCGCAGAACGACCAGCAGATGGCGACGGCGATCGTCGAGCACATGGCCGCCAACCAGGTGAAGAAGGTGTCCTTCATCGGCTTCGCCAACGCCTACGGCGAGGGCTGGTACGAGCAGTTCAAGAAGCTGGCCGAAGCCAAGGGCATCGAGGTCGCCGCCAGCGAGCGCTTCAATCCCGCCGACACCTCGGTGACCGGCCAGGCGCTCAAGTTGATGTCGGTGAAGCCGGACGCGGTGTTCATCGCGGGCTCGGGCACGCCCTCGGCGCTGCCGCAGAAGACGCTGCGCGAGCGCGGCTACAAGGGACCGATCTACCAGACCCACGGTGTGGCCAACAACGACTTCCTGCGCATCTGCGGCAAGGACTGCGAGGGCACGCTGCTGCCGGTCGGTCCGGTGCAGATGGCGCGCAGCCTGCCCGACAGCCATCCGGTCAAGGCGAGCGCGCTGGCTTACGTGGAGAAGTACGAGGCAGCCAAGGGCGCGGGCTCGGTGTCGAGCTTTGGCGCCTACGCGTGGGATGCCGGGGTGCTGCTGCAGGCGGCCGTCCCCGCCGCGCTCAAGGCGGCCAAGCCGGGTTCGGCCGAGTTCCGCGCGGCGCTGCGCGATGCGCTCGAGGGCGTGAAGGAAGTCGCCGGCGCCACCGGCATCTACTCGATGAGTGCCGAGGATCACCTGGGCCTGGACGACCGCTCGCGCGTGATGATCGAGATCCGCAACGGCACCTGGTCGCTTCTCAAGTAAGTATCCCCTTCCGCGGCGGGGTGCCTGGCGTCCCGCCGCGCGGCTGTCCCGGATTCCCGGCACATCGAATCAATCACGGCGGTCCGCGAGGCATCGCCGAGATGATTACGTGACGCTCCTGAACTACATCGGCCTGTACGCGATGGTCGCGCTCGGCCTGGTGCTGCTGACCGGCGTCGGCGGACTGACGAGCTTCGGCCAGGCCGCCTTCGTGGGCCTCGGCGCCTACACAACTGCGGCGCTCACCACGGCGACCGACCTGCCGGGCTGGCTCGCCGGGGCGGGGGCTTCGCCCTGGCTCACGCTGCTGGTCGGGCTGGCCCTCACCGCCGTGGTTGCGGTGCTGATCGGCTCGCTCACTCTGAAGCTCTCGGTTCACTTCCTGCCGCTGGGCACGATCGCGTGGGGCATCAGCCTGCATTTCCTGTTCGGCACCATGCAGGAGCTGGGCGGCCATGCGGGGATCAGCGGCATCCCGGCCATCGGGCTGGCTGTACGCGCACATGCAGCGCTTCGTGAACCCGACCCCGTTCGGCGTGCACATCGGCATCGAGTACCTCTTCATGGCGGCGGTCGGCGGCGCCGGCTACGTGTGGGGGGGTGATCGCGGGCGCGGGCGTGATCACCGTCCTCAAGCAGTGGCTGCAGAACTGGCTGCCGAGCCTGCTCGGCGCCACGGGCAACTTCGAGACCATCGTGTTCGGCCTTGCTGATGGTGATGGTGATGGTGATGGTGCTGGTGCTGCACCGAGCCCGCGAGGGCCTGTGGCCGATCCTCAAGAAGATGGTGCCGGTGCGCACGTTGAAGAAGACGATCGACGCCGGCGCCGAGCCGCTGCCGTGGCGCACCCTGCCGAAGGCGGGTGAGCTGCCCCTCGAGGCCAAGGACGTCACGCGCAGCTTCGGTGGCCTGATCGCCAACAACACCATGAGCCTGGAGGTGCGCGCAGGCGAGAACCTCGCGCTCATCGGCCCCCGACGGCGCCGGCACGAGCACGATGTTCAACCAGATCTCGGGGGTGGATGTGCCGACCTCGGGCGAGATGCTGTTTCTCGGCAAGCCCGTGGCGGGCCAAGATTCGCGCGAGATCGCCCGCATGGGCATGAGCCGCAGCTTCCAGCATGTGAAGCTCTTGCCGACGATGAGCGTGCTCGAGAACGTGGCGATCGGCGCGCACCTGAGAAGCAGCAAGGGCGTGCTGAGCTCGGCCTGGCGCCTGGATCGCACGGAAGAGGCGCGCATCCTCAAGGAAGCCGCCCGCCATATCGAGCGTGTGGGCCTGGCCGAGCACATGTTCGACGAGGCCGGCAGCCTCGCCCTCGGCCAGCAGCGGATCCTCGAGATCGCGCGTGCGCTGTGTGCCGATCCCTGCCTGCTGCTGCTTGATGAACCTGCGGCCGGCTTGCGCCTCCAGGAGAAGGAGGCGCTCGGCGAGCTGCTGCGCAAGCTGCGCGCGGAGGGGATGGCGACCCTGATCGTGGAGCACGACATGGACTTCGTGATGAGCCTGGTCGATCGCGTGGTGGTGATGGAGTTCGGCCAGAAGATCGCCGAGGGCCTGCCGGACGAGATCCAGCAGAACCCGGCGGTGCTCGAGGCCTATCTGCGCGGTGTGGCGTGAGCGGGGAGAACGCGATGACACAGCAAATGCAAGGCAGCGCCGCCCCCTCGAACGCGGGCGCGAAGAACCCGCTGATCGAGGTCAAGCACCTGTGCGTGTCCTACGGCAAGGTCGAGGCGCTCACCGACGCCAGCATCACCGTGGGCGAGGGCCAGATCGTCATCGTGATCGGCCCCAACGGCGCGGGCAAGACGGCGATGCTGATCGGCGATCATGGGCGTGCTCGGCTCCCGGGGCCAGGTCGCCTTCGACCGCAGTGTGGAAGGGGTGCCCGAGGTCGAACGCATGGTCGCACGCGGCATGACTCTGGTGCCCGAGAAGCGCGAGATGTTCGGCGAGTTGAGCGTCGAAGACAACCTGGTGCTGGGCGCCTTCCAGCGCTACCGCATGGGCAAGCGCGACCACGCGCAGATGCTCGAGGAAGTGTATGTGCTGTTTCCGCGCCTGAAGGAGCGTCGCGACCAGCACGCTGGCACCATGTCAGGGGGCGAACGGCAGATGCTCGCCGTGGGCCGCGCGCTGATGGCCAAGCCCAAGCTGCTGATGCTCGACGAGCCCAGCCTGGGCCTCGCGCCGCTGATCGTGCGCGAGATCTTCCGCGTCATCAGTGAGCTGCGCTGGCGCGGGGTGTCGATCCTGCTCGTCGAGCAAAACGCGCGCGCCGCGCTGCAGGTCGCCGACTACGCCTGCGTGCTCGAGACCGGCCAGATCGCCATGCAGGGCCCGGCGCAGGCGCTCGCGGACGATCCGCGTGTGATCGAGGCCTACCTCGGGCTTGGCGGCAAGCACCAGGCGATGCTGTCGACCTGAGCCACCCGCCCCTCTGCTCCTCACGGAAAAGGATACGACCATGGACGCGATGCGCATCCTGATGGACGAACACCAGTCGCTGGCGGCGATCATCCACGCCATCCGGCACATGATCGGCGAGATCGATGCGGGCCGCCTGCGCCCGGACCAAAAGCTGCTCGAGGCGATGGTGCATTACCTCGACGCCTACCCCGAGAAGCGCCACCACCCCAAGGAAGATGCCTTTCTCTTCGGGCCGCGGCGCCCGCGCCGATCGGGCTCGGCGCGGGCACGTACAAGGGCTGAACGCACGCCCGCGTTCGACGCCGGTGCCCGGCCGGGCTAGAATCCGCCGTCGATTCCAGTCCGCCGGGTCGCCCCGTGTGTGTCCGGCCCCAACAGCGGTGAACGCGTGAGCGCCGAAAACAGCAGTTCCAGTCCCGAAACCTCCTTTCCTTCCCCGGCCGTTCCACGCGTGGATGACGCCACGGTCCAGTTTGTGGCCTGGGTGCGCGGTGCCGCGCCCTACATCCACGCCTTCCGCGGCCGCACCTTCGTGGTCGGCTTCGGTGGCGAGGTGGCGGCGGGTGAGCGCGCGCAGAGCCTCGCCTACGACTGCAACCTGCTCGCTGCGCTCGGCATCCGTCTGGTGCTGGTGCATGGCGCGCGACCTCAGATCGATGCCGAGCTCGCCCGTCGCGGCCTTGAGCCGCGCTTCCACCACGGCCTGCGCGTCACCGACGTCGACGCGCTCGAGTGCGTCAAATCGGCGATGGCGGTGACGCGCTTCGAGGTTGAGGCGCTGCTTTCGCAGGGCCTGCCCAATACGCCGATGGCGGGCAGCTACATCCGCGTCACCGGGGGCAACTTCATCACCGCGCGCCCGGTAGGCGTGGTCGACGGCGTCGACTACCAATACACCGGCGCGGTGCGAAAGATCATTGCCGAGGAGATCAACGCCGACCTCGACCAGCAGAACGTGGTGCTGATCACGCCGCTCGGCGTGTCGCCGGCTGGCGAGATCTTCAACCTCGCGATGGAGGAGGTGGCCGAGGCCGTGGCGGTCGCGGTGAAGGCTGAAAAGCTGATCTACCTGTGCGACGCGCCCGGCCTGCTCGATGCCGGTGGCGAGCTCGTCGAGTCGGTGACCGCCGACGAGGCGCAGAGCAAGCTCGACACTGGCGAGGGACTCACCGAGGACCTTGACCTCTTCCTGCCGTGTGCGATCCGCGCCGTACGCAAGGGCGTCGCGCGCTGCCACCTGATCGACCGCGACCTCGACGGCGGCCTGCTGCTCGAGTTCTTCACCCGCGCTGGCGTCGGCACGGTGGTGTCGCGCGATCCGCTGTTTCGCCTGCGTGAAGCCACGATCGAGGACGTCGGCGCGCTGGTGGCGCTGATCTCGCCGATGGAAGCCGACGGCACCCTGGTGCGGCGCGGGCGTGAGCTGCTCGAGCAGGAGATCGAACGCTTCACCGTGGTCGAGCACGACGGCGTGCTGGTTGGCTGCGCGGCGCTGTATCCGTTCAGCGAAGACAACGCCGCCGAACTCGCCTGCCTTGCCGTGGTGCCCGAGTACCGTCGTGCCGGACTGGGTGACCAGTTGCTCAGGCGCATCGAGCGGCGCGCGCGCGTGCAGCGCCTCGAGCGCCTGTTCGTGCTCACGACCCGCACCGCCCACTGGTTTCGCGAGCGCGGCTTCAGCGAGATCGGCCCCGAGGCGCTGCCGCGCCAGAAACGCGAGCTCTATAACTTCCAGCGCCGCTCCAAGGTCTTCGTCAAGCCGCTATGAGCGCTCGCGTGGGCTCCGTCGACGGCGATGAAGCCGGCCTGCTCGCCGAGATCGCGCTCGGCGTGCGCAGCGTCGAGGCGGTGTTCCTTCCCGGTCTCGTCCTGCGCTGGATCAGCCCTTCGATTGAGACGCTGACTGGCTATTCGCCGGCCGATTGCGCCGCGGCCGCCGATCCGGTTGAGCTGCTCGTGCATGACGCCGACCGGGCTTTTTGCCGGCAGATGGCGCGCCAGGTCGAGGCCGGCGGGCCTGCGCAGGACTTCGAGCTGCGTCTGTGCGCGCGCGACGGCCGCGTGGTGTGGGTGGCTACCCACTGGCGCCGGCGCAACGGCGAGGGGGGAGGGCTGCGGCTGTCGGCGGAGCACATCCAGGCGCGCAAGGAGGCGGAGAACGCGCTGCTCGAGACGGTGGCGGCGCTGCGCCGCGCACAAGCCTTGCGCGAGCACTACCTGACCCGCAGCAACGACGAGCGCCAGCGCCTGTCCGCGCTGCTCGACCTCATCCGGCTCGGCATCCTGTTCATCGATCAGGATGGCCGGGTGCTTTACCACAACCGCGCGATGCTCGAGATCTGGCGCTTTCCACCCGATGCCCGCTTCGTCGGTAGCCGCGATGCGGTGCTCAAGGCGCAGGTCGGCCGCGTGGTGGCGGACCCACAGGCCTACTACGCGCACATCGAGCACACGGTGCGTGGGCGCGAGCCGGTCAGCGACGAGTATGAGTTCTGCCTCGCCGACGGGCGTGTCGTGACTGACCGTTCGGCGGTGGTCAAGGGGGGTGATGACGAGCGCCGCATCGGCCGGCTGTGGATCTACGAGGACGTCACCGAGGCGCGGCGGAGCGCCACGCGCTTGCTCGAACTCGCCGAGCGCGACGAGCTGACCGGACTCTACAATCGCCGGCGCTTCCACGAGGAACTCGGGCGCATGCTGGCCGAGGCCGCACGACGGGGCAGCGAGCTCGGCTTGCTCGCCTTCGATCTCGATGGCTTCAAGCCGATCAACGATTCCTTCGGCCACCAGGCCGGCGATGAGGTGCTGGCGCGGCTCGCCGCCGAGCTCGGTCGCACGGTGCGCCGCAACGAGACGCTGTTCCGCATTGGTGGCGACGAGTTCGCGTTGCTCGTCCCGGACAGTGGGGCGGATGGGCTGTGCGAACTCGCCCACCGGCTGGTCGTCACCGTGGCTGCGCTGCGCTTCCGCTTCGAGGGGCGCGAGATCGGTGTCACCGCCAGTGTCGGCATTGCCCGCTTCCCGGCCAACGCGGCCGACGGCGAGGCGCTGGTGGCGGCGGCCGACGAGGCGCTCTATGGGTCCAAGAGCGAAGGCCGCAATCGTGCGACCGTGTCCGCGAGGCGTGGCGGCGAATCGGCTAGAATGGCGCCCTTGAACTCCGATGAACCCGCAAGCAGAAAGGATTGAACATGGCTCGCATGGTGAACTGCGTGAAGCTCGGTCGCGAGGCCGAAGGCCTGGACCTCCCCCCGGTGCCCGGCGCGCTCGGCAAGCGCATCTTCGAAAACGTGTCGAAGGAGGCCTGGCAGCAGTGGGTCAAGTACCAGACCATGCTGATCAACGAGAACCGTCTGAACCTGATGGACGCGCGCGCGCGCAAGTATCTTGCCGAGCAGATGGAGAAGCATTTCTTCGAAGGCGGCGCTGATCAGGTCGCCGGCTACGTGCCACCGCAGCCGTAAGCGGCGGCGCTCCCGGCATACAAAAAAAGGATCCGCAGGATCCTTTTTTTGTGCTGCGGAACGGCGCGCGATTCTGCCGCTGGACAGCCGCGCGCCTGTTCTTCCGTTGCCGACCGTGGCCGCGGAATCAGCCCCTGCCGACCGACGCCTGCGAATTCTCGAAGCGCACATCCTGGCCGCGCGCGACATAGACCACATGCTCGGCGATGTTCATCGCGTGGTCGCCGACGCGCTCGATCGCCTTGGCGATGAACAGCACTTCCAGGCTGCTCGAGATGGTGCGCGGGTCTTCCATCATGTAGGTGATCAGCTGGCGCATCACGCCCTTGAAGCTGGCGTCGATCTCGGCGTCCTTGCGGCGCAGCTCCTCGATGCCGTCCGGATTCACGCGGGCGAAGGCGTCGAGCGAGGCGCGCAGCAACTCGAGCGCCAGCTCCACCGCCTGCGTCAGGCCGACTTGCGGAACGAAGGGCGTCTCCGCGCTGTGCAGGCGCCGCGCCGCCTTGGCGATTTTCTTCGCCTCGTCTCCGATGCGCTCGAGGTCGGAGGCGATCTTGATCACCGCCAGCACCAGGCGCAGGTCGCCCGCGGCCGGCTGGCGCTTGGCGATGATGTGGCTGCAGTCGTCGTCGAGTTCGATCTGGGCGAGATTGATCGGCTTGTCGCCTTCGATTACGGCATCGAGCAGATCGAGCTGGCCGCTGCGCAAGCCCTCGAACGCGCGGCTCACCTGTGCTTCGGCCAGGCCGCCCATGTTGAGGACGCCACGGCGGATCTCTTCGAGCTCGATGTCGTACTGCCTGAGGGTGTGTTCGGTCATGTTGGCCACGGTCCGGTTCATGAAACGGTCAGGTTAACAGCTCATTGTTAAGGTTTTGTTGCCTGAAACACGACTGCCATGCAGGCGCTCAGCGCGCGCTCAGGCGCCGGACGCCGCCTGCGGCAGCCAGCAGCAACACGTCGGCGCCGCGCGCGGCGAACAGGCCGTTGGTCACCACGCCGACGATCTGGTTGATGCGCATCTCGGTGCTGACCGGGTCGGTGATGGACAGACCGTGCACGTCGAGGATCAGGTTGCCATTGTCGGTCACGAAGCCTTCACGCAGCTTCGGTTCGCCGCCGAGCCGGTGCAGCTCGCGCGCGACGTGGCCGCACGCCATCGGGATCACCTCGACCGGGAGCGGGAAGCGGCCGAGCACCTCCACCCGCTTGCTCGCGTCGCAGATGCACACGAAGCGCTCGGCGACCGCGGCGACGATCTTCTCGCGCGTGAGCGCGCCGCCGCCGCCCTTGATCATCGCGAACCCGCCGTCGATCTCGTCGGCACCATCGACATAGACCGGTACCGACTCGATGCCGTTGAGGTCGAAGACCTCGATGCCGTAAGCGCGCAGCCGCTTCGTGCTGGCCTCGGAGCTGGAGACCGCGCCGATGATGCGGTCGCGGATGGTGGCCAGCGCGTCGATGAAGTGATTGACGGTGGAGCCGGTGCCGACACCGACGATGCTGCCTTCGACGACATCGGTGAGGGCGGCATGGGCAGCGGCTTTCTTGAGTTCGTCCTGGTTCATGGCGGGTCGCAGAAAAGTGGAACGGATTCAGATGAGGCCGTGGAAGGGCTGGACGAAGACCGTGTCGCCCTCTTGTACGGCGCTACTGTCCTCCGGCAGCACGATGAAGCAGTCGGCCTCGGACATCGAGCTCAGCACCCCCGAGCCCTGCGCGCCCGCGAGCGCAACCGCGACGCCATCGGCGCCGCGCTGCAGTCGCCCGCGCAGGTATTCGACGCGGCCCGGCTGCTTGCGCATGGAGAACGCGGCGCGCGCCGCGAAGCGCTCGGCCGGCGGCAGGGGATCGACGCCCATCAGGGCGAGCAGCGCATCCTGCACGAACTGGTAATAGGTCACCATCACCGCCACCGGGTTGCCGGGCAGGCCGAACAAGACCGCGTTGCCGATGCGGCCAAAGGCCATCGGCCGTCCCGGCTTGATCGCCAGCTTCCAGAACGCCACCTCGCCCATGCGCGCCATCATCTCGCGGATGAAGTCAGCCTCGCCGACCGACACGCCGCCGCTGGTGATGATCACGTCGGCGGCCTGCGCTGCCTCGCGGAAGGCGTCTTCGAGCGCCTCCGGGCGGTCGGGCACGACGCCGAGGTCGAGCAGTTCGCAACCCAGCCGGGTCAGCACGCCATGGAGCGTGTACCGGTTGCTGTCGTACACCTCGCCGGGGCCGAGCGGACGACCGATCGAGGCGATCTCGTCGCCGGTGGACATCACCGCCACGCGCAGCCTGCGGCGCACGCCGACCTCGGCGATGCCGAGCGAGGCGATGAGGCCGAGCTCTGCCGGGCCGCAGCGCTTGCCGGCGGCGATCGCGACCTCGCCCTCGGCCAGATCCTCGCCGGCGCGGCGCAGGTTCTGGCCCTTCTTCTGGCCAGCCGGCACGAACACGCGGTCGTGCTCGCGGCGGGCGACTTCCTGCACGACGATGGTGTCGGCGCCCTGCGGGATGGCGGCGCCGGTCATGATCCGCAGCGCCTGGCCGGGGCCGACGATGCCCGAGAACGGGCGGCCGGCAAAGGCGGTGCCGACCACTGCGAGTGCGGTCTCGCCGTCGGCGGCGAGATCCTGCGCGCGCAGTGCGTAGCCATCCATTGCCGAGTTGTCGTGCGCGGGCACGTTGTAGGGCGCGATGACGTCCTCGGCGAGCACGCGGCCGAGTGCGGCGCGCACCGCGACGCGTTCGCGCCCGGCGATCGGCGCCAGCGCGCCGAGGATCGCGGCACGTGCCGCATCGACGGTGAGGAAACTGCGGCCATCGCCGCCACCTGCCGTAATCGGGTTCATGGGTTCAGTCCGTCCTCGATCGAATGCCGGTGTCTGTGTTGCGGTGCGCTCACAGCGCGCCGCTTGAATGCAGGCCGGTCAGGAACATGTTGGCGTAAGGTCTCATCGACATCCAGTGTCTCGCGCATGGATTCCTCGCCCGTTTCTTCGGGAAGCGGCGCGCCGCGAAGCGCTCGATCAGCGCATTGCGCTGCGCCGGCTCGAGCATGCGGGCGCGGTCCGCAGACCAGGTGCCGATCTGTCTTCCTTCGTCGATCGCGATGCGCATGACGCCCTCGCCCGGGCGCCCGGGAAGCAGGCTGTGTGCCGTGATCGCCAGTCGCGAGCAGCCGTCCTCGAAGCTCGACGTGCAGGGCGTGATGCTGAACGGCACTTCCTGCAGCGGGCTGACGACGAACCAGCCGGTGTTGTATGCCGAGTACGAGCCCCGTTTCTCGAAAATGGGAAACCGGAACGGGCCGAGCTGGCTGAGGTAGGCGTTGAACGGCTCGGTCTGGCGAACGACCGTGCCCACGACCGATGCGATCGACAGGATCGTGAGCAACTGAAATGGGACAATGCATCGAGCTGAGCAGCTCGGAGCGCGGGCGCGCGGTGCCGCGATGCATCCAGACCTCGGAGAAGAACGGCTGTACACGGAACCCATCACGCCTTGCGGCAGGATCGAAGCGGGCAGCGTGCCTGGAAGGAGGCGCTCGACCCGGGGCGGCGTCGGCTCGCCCCGGGTCAGGGTGTTGCGCAGGCGATCAGCGCAGGCCGGCCGCGTAATCGGCGACAGCCTTGATTTCCGGATCGGTCATCTTGATCGCGATCATGCGCATCATACTGTTCGGATCGTTCAGGCGCACGCCGTCCCGGAAGGCCTTCATCTGCGTCTCGGTGTACTCGGCGAATTGCCCGGACAGGCGTGGATACTGCGCGGGCATGCCGGCACCGGCTGGGCCGTGGCACGCGGCGCAGGCGGGCACGCCCTTGGCGGCGATGCCGGCGCGCCAGATCTTCTGGCCGAGATCGATGGTCGCGAGGTTCTTCGCCGGTTCGGGCTGCAGTTCGAAAGACGAGAAATACTTCGCCAGCGCGCGCATGTCGTTTTCTTCGAGCCCGGCGACCATTCCGCCCATGATCGCGTTTTCACGCACCGGGGCGTTGCCATTCCAGCCCTTGAACTCGCGAAGCTGCTTGAAGATATAGTCTTCATGCTGGCCTGCGATCTTGGGGTTTGCTGGAAGCTGGCTGTTGCCATCGGCCATGTGACAGGCGGCACAAAGCGTCTCGGCGGTCTGTTTCGCCTTGTCGAGATCCGGAGCCTTGTCCTGGGCCTGAAGGCTGCCGGCGACCAGCAGAAGCGACGAGAGCAGCAGGGAACGCTTGATCATGATGTCCTCGGAAAGCCGTGAGTGATTGTTTCAAACGAGGTATTCTATAACACGAACGCCTGATTGCGCGATGCGATGAGGGTTCTTCGCCGCGGTGCCGCGGTTTTCCACGATCTTCATTCATGCCTCTGTTTCGCAACGCAACATTCGAGATTTCGATCGCCAAGCCATCTGGCTTGCCGCCGCCCTCCGGTGCCGAGATTGCCTTTGCCGGACGCTCAAACGCCGGCAAGTCGAGCGCGATCAATACCCTCGCGGGCCACGTGCGCCTGGCCTACGTGTCGAAGACGCCCGGGCGTACCCAGCTGCTCAATTTCTTTCGCCTCAACAACGGCGCACTGCTGGTCGACCTCCCGGGCTACGGCTACGCCGCCGTGCCCGAGAAGGTTCGCCGCGAGTGGTCCGGACTGATCGAAACCTACCTGCGGACCCGCGAGAGCCTGATTGGCCTGGTGCTGATCATGGACTCACGGCATCCACTCACGCCTCTTGACCGTCAGATGATCGACTGGTTCGCTCACTCGGGCCGGCCGCTGCACGTGCTGCTGACCAAGAGCGACAAACTCTCGCGCGGCGCCGCCGCGGCGGTGTTGCAGCAGGTGCGGCGCGAGCTCGAAGCGTTCGGACCGCAGGTGACCGTGCAGCTCTTTTCCAGCCTGAAGAAAAGCGGCGTGGAGGAGGCCGAGCGTGTGCTCGGCGGCTGGCTGGCGCCGACGGACACTGCCGGGATGACGGCGGCAGCGGACGACGACACGCACGGACAAACAAAAGCCCCCGACCAGGGGACGTAGTCGGGGGCGAAAATGCCTCACCGGAAGTGAGGCACCCGCTCAGGGAGGTGAAGCGGGAGAGGGTCAGCCTTGGGGGCACGACACCATCTGCCTGCTAAGATAGTGGGCGACGCGCAAAAGTTCCGCACTGCCTGCGGCCTCGCGGCGTTTTTTCCCGCCGCGGTGGCAGTGTGTTGCGTGTGACGCCGCGACCTGCGCGGCGGCAGCCGCCGCCTGCGCCCGATCACGACCTGCAAGAGATCACGATGCGACCCACTGGAGCCTTTCCCTCGACCCGCATGCGCCGCATGCGCCGTGATGAATTTTCCCGCCGCCTGATGCGCGAGCACGTGCTGACCGCGAACGACCTGATCTACCCGGTGTTCGTGCTCGACGGCCAGGCGCGCACCGAGGCCGTGCCCTCGATGCCTGGCGTCGAGCGCGTATCGATCGACAATCTGCTGCGTGTGGCCGAAGCGGCGTTGCACCTCGGCGTGCCGGCGCTCGCGCTGTTCCCGGTGATCGACGCGTCGGGCAAGACGGATGGCGCCGAAGAGGCCTGGAACCCCGAGGGCCTGGTGCCGCGCACGGTGCAGGCGCTCAAGGCGCGCTTCCCGGATCTGGGCGTGATCACCGACGTGGCCCTCGACCCCTACACCAGCCACGGTCAGGACGGCCTCATCGACCCCGCCGACCCGCGTGGCTACGTGATGAACGACGAGACCCTGGAGGCGCTGGCGAAGCAGGCGCTGTGCCACGCCCAGGCTGGCGCCGACGTGGTCGCGCCGTCCGATATGATGGATGGTCGCATCGGCCGCATCCGCAGCGAACTCGACCGCGACGGCCACATCCACACCCGCATCCTGGCCTACTCGGCCAAGTACGCGTCGAGCTTCTACGGCCCGTTCCGCGACGCGGTCGGCTCGGCCGGCAACCTCGGCAAGGGCAACAAATACACCTACCAGATGGACCCGGCCAACAGCGACGAGGCGATCCGCGAGGTCGCGCTCGACATCGCCGAGGGTGCCGACATGTTCATGGTCAAGCCCGGCATGCCTTACCTCGACATCGTGCGCCGCGTGAAGCAGGAACTGCAGGTGCCGACCTACGCCTACCAGGTCAGCGGCGAGTACGCGATGCTCAAGGCCGCCGCCGCCAACGGCTGGCTGGACGAGAAGGCGTGCGCGCTCGAGGCCCTGCTCGCCTTCAAGCGTGCCGGCGCCGACGGCATCCTGACCTATTTCGCGCTCGACGCCGCGCGCTGGCTGAAGGCCGGCGCCTGATGGCGGGAGGGTCGGCGGCCGCGGGGCTGTCCCTGCGGCCGCTGCGCACGGCCGACCTGCCGGCGGTGCTTGCGATCCAGCGAGCCGCCTACGGCGACGGCTATCAGGAATCGGACGTGGTGCTCGGGCGCAAGCTCGAGCTCGCGCCACGCGCATGCTGGCTGGCGCAGGCCGCGGGGGCGGCGGTCGGCTACGTCTTCGCCCATCCCTGGAGCGACGTCGGGGCGCCGCCCCTGCATGCGCCGCTGGCGGCCCTGCCGGCACAGGCCGGGCATGGCTTCCTGCACGATCTCGCGGTGTTGCCCATGGCGCGCGGGCAGGGCGTGGCGGTGGCGCTGTTCGGCCGCGTGCGCGGCTGGTCGTCCGGCGAGGGCCATCGTGGCCTGCGCCTGGTGGCGCTCGCCGACGCGGGGCCGTTCTGGGCCCGCCAGGGTTTCTCTGTGTTGCCGGCGACGCTGCCGGCGGGCTACGGCGAGGGCGCCTGCCTGATGGAACGCGCGCTGCGCGACTGATCGAACCCGGGCGTCGTGGCGCGTACCCTGCGTCGCCCCTGCTCGGGGCCGTCCCGGCCTTTGCCTTCAGCGCCCCAGCAGGCGCCCGAGCTGGCGGCGTAGCGCGAGGATGTTCGGGATGCGCACATCCACATAGGCCGGCGTGCGCAGCCCGCCGCCCACCAGCACAGTGCGCATCCCGAGGCGTTTGGCGGTGCGCAGGTTTACGGCTGAGTCTTCCAGCATGATGCAGTGCTCGGGACGCAGGCGCTGCGCGTGCAGCAGGCTGCGGTAGGCGCGGATGCCGGGCTTGGGCTGGTAGGCGAGGTCCTCGATGCCGACCACGTCCTCGAACAGGCGGTCGACGCCCATCACCGCCAGTACCGCACGCGCATAGTGGCGCGGTGCATTGGAAAACACGATCTTACGCCCGGGGAGCCGGCGCAGCAGACCGTGCAGCGCGCGCTCGAACACCATCATCTCGTGCAGGCGGTCGAAGCGGTGGGTCTCGACCAGGAAGTGGTCGGGATCGGTGCCGTGGTGGCGCATCAGCCCGAGCATGGTGGCGCCGTAGCGTTGCCAGTACTGCATGCGCAGCGCGTTGGCCTCGTCGCGCGTGAGCCCGAGGTGCTGCTCGAGGTAGCGCGTCATGCTGAGGTTGATGTGCGGAAAGATGTGCGGGGTGGCGTTGTGCAGCGTGTTGTCGAGGTCGAACAGCCAGACGGGGTGGGGGGACATGGTCGTCGCTCGGGTGGGCGGAACGGGTTCAGCGCGCGGGCGGACGCGGCTGAAAGCGCACGATGCTGCGACCGTCCTCGGTGGTGGTCGGGGCGGCCTTCCAGGCGTGACCCTGGATGATCTCGAAGGTCGCAGGCAGGCGGCCGTCGCGGCGCAGGCGCTCGTAGGCGGCGCGCGCGACTTCCCAGCCGCGTCGGCCGGATAGCCCGCGCGGGCGGCCGGTGGCAGCATTGTTGCCGCCGCTGGCGCGCAGGTCGCGCATCAAGCCATCGAGGTCGGCGTAGGTGAGGGTGAGGATCTCCATGTCCATCACCGGGTCGCCAAAGCCGGCTTGCACCAGCGCGTCGCCGAGATCATGCATGTCGATGAAGCGATGTACGCGCTCGCCGCGCTGCACGGGGAGGGCGGCGCGCAGTTCGCGCAGGGTGTCGGGGCCGAGCGTCGAGAACATGAACAGGCCACCGATTTCCAGCGTGCGGTGCACCTCGCGGAAGGCAGGGAGCGGATCGCTGAGCGCGGGCAGCATCAGGTTCGACCACACCAGGCCGAGACTGCCACGCGCGAGCGGCAGAGCGCGCGCGTCGGCCACGACATGGGGCGCCGTGGCCGGGCGGCCACCGATCAGGCGGCGCAGCAGGCTGCCGCCTTGCGGGCGCTGGCGGGTGCCGGCACGGGCCAGCATGGCGGGGGCGAAGTCTGCAGCGATCAGCGTCGCCGCGGGAAAACGCTCGACCAGCCGCGGCAGGTCGGCACCGGTGCCGCAGCCGAGGTCGAGGATGCGCTTTGGTTCGGTGCGGATGTAGTCGAGGCGCTCGTCCATGCGGCGGGCGACCTCGCGCGCGAGCACGTCGGCGCCGTCGCTCGTCGCCGCGGCGCGGCCGAAGCGGCGGCGCAGCAGGCCGTGGTCGAGCGCGAAATCGCCGCTCTGGGCGTCGCCGGCTGCTGCGGTCGGTGCCTGATCGGCCATCTCGCGGTTGCTCAGATCGCGCGCAGGCCGAGCCGCGCGAACAGGCGGTCGTCGCGGTCCGCGTCTGGGTTGTCGGTGGTGAGCAGGCGCTCGCCGTAGAACATCGAGTTGGCGCCGGCCATGAAACAAAGCGCCTGCAACTCGTCGCTCATCTGCTCGCGCCCGGCCGACAGCCGCACGTAGCTCGAAGGCATGGTGATGCGCGCGGCGGCGATCGTGCGCACGAACTCGAAGGGGTCGAGCGCGCCGGCGTCGGCGAGCGGCGTGCCCGGAATCTGCACCAGGTTGTTGATCGGCACCGAGTCCGGCGGGGTCGGCAGGTTGGCGAGCTGGGCGATCAACGCGGCGCGCTGGATGCGCGACTCGCCCATGCCGACGATGCCGCCGCTGCACACGTTGATGCCGGCGTCACGGACCTTTTCAAGCGTGTCGAGGCGGTCCTGCAGGGTGTGGGTGGTGATGACCTGGGCGTAGAAGTCCGGCGCGGTGTCGAGGTTGTGATTGTAGTAATCGAGGCCGGCCTCGGCGAGCTGTGCGGCCTGGCCGTCCTTGAGCATGCCCAGGGTCACGCAGGTCTGCAGGCCCAGTGCCTTGACCTCGCGCACCATCTCGAGCACCGGCTCCAGGTCCTTTTCCTTTGGTCCGCGCCATGCTGCGCCCATGCAGAAACGGGTGGCGCCGCGCGCCTTCGCCGCACGCGCGCTGGCGAGCACCTCGGCCACCGGCATCAGGCGTTCGCGGGCGAGCCCGGTATCGTTGCGCGCCGACTGCGAGCAGTAGCCGCAGTCTTCCGAGCAGCCACCGGTCTTGATCGACAGCAGCGTCGAGCGCTGCACCGCGTGCGGGTCGAAATGGCCGCGATGCACCGTCTGGGCGCGGAAAACGAGTTCGAGGAAGGGGAGTTCGAACAGGGTCTCGATCTCCGCCACCGTCCACCGCTTGCGCGTTGCAGGCGTGTCGGTCTCACGGTCGAGCGTTGCGGAAGTCGTTGTCATTTCAGGGTTTCCGGGCTGTAATTACGGATTACGAGGTCCGCATGTTCTTTCATCGGTGGAAATCTTGTCAAATTCCCTGCATTCCCTGCGCGCATTGTTCGTGAACACGATGGACGTGCTCGCACCCCAGGACTGCTTCGTGTGCGGCGCTGCGAGCCGCGGCGATGCGGTGTGTCCGGACTGCGTCGACGGCCTGCCGCGGCGCGCGCCCACGGCCTGCCCGCAATGCGGCTTGCCCGGCCTCGACGGTGGGCGTTGTGCGGCCTGCACGCGCACCGCGCCAGCCTACGATGCAACGCGCGCAGCATACGACTTCGCCTTCCCGGTCGATGCGCTGATCCACGCGCTCAAGTATCGCCACCGGCTCTCCATCGCGACCTTTCTCGGTGACGCGCTCGCCGTGCACGGCGCCGATTTCGGCGCTGATGCCGACTTGGTGCTGCCGATGCCGCTCCATCCGCAGCGGCTCGCCGAGCGCGGCTTCAACCAGGCGGTGGAGCTCGCGCGCGAGTTCGCCCGCCGCCGCGGGTTGCCGTTGGCGCTGGCCGCGGTGCGCAAGGTGCGCGACCTGCCGCCGCAGGCCGGGCTCGACCGCGAGGCCCGGTTGCGGAGTCCGCGTGGCGCCTTCGAAGGCGTGCAGGCGCTGGACGGGCGGCGGGTGATCGTCGTCGATGATGTGATGACCACCGGTGCCACGCTCGATGAACTCGCGCGCTGCCTCAAGCAGCAGGGCGCGAACTGGGTGGGCAATCTGGTCGTGGCGCGCACGCTGGCGCCGTACTGAACTCGCCTGCAGCGCGGCACGCCTGATAGACTCCTTGCCCGCCGCAGCGCAAGCGATGCCCTGCGGTCGCCCCGGACTTGTCCTGCGTGCCTGCCAACGATGTTCGAGATCGTCCTCTATCAGCCCGAGATTCCGCCCAACACCGGCAACGTCATCCGCCTCGCCGCCAACACAGGTTGCCGCCTGCACCTGGTGGCGCCGCTCGGCTTCGACCTGTCGGACAAGCAGCTTGCCCGCGCCGGGCTCGACTACCACGACCTGACCTGCATGACGGTGCATCCCGACTGGGCGCACTGCCTGCGGGCGCTGTCCGGGCGGCGCATGTTCGCGCTCACCACGCGCGCCAGCCGCCGCCACGACCGGGTCGATTTCCAGCCGGGCGACGCGTTGCTGTTCGGTCCCGAGAGCCGCGGCCTGCCCGCCGACGTCGTGCAAGGCTTTGCCCCCGAGATGCGCATCCGCATCCCGATGCGGCCGACCAACCGCAGCGTCAATCTGTCGAACGCGGTCGCGGTGGTGGTCTACGAAGGCTGGCGCCAGCATGATTTTGCTGGTGCGGGCGAGTCGGGCGGAGGCTGAAACGCGCTCACTCCTCGCGCGGATCGCGCGCGAGCAACTGCTCGACCGCGGCGCGCGCGTTGAGGCCGTGGTGCAGCAGGGCATCGATCGCCTCGCAGATCGGCATCTCCACGCCGTGACGGTGGGCGAGCCCGACCACCTCGCGCGCGGTGGACACGCCCTCGGCAACGTGGCCAAGCTCGTGCAGGATGTCGTCCAGGCTCTTGCCGTCGGCGAGCGCGAGACCGACGCGGCGGTTGCGCGACAGGTCGCCGGTGCAGGTCAGGATCAGATCGCCCATCCCGGCGAGGCCCATCAGCGTCTCGCCACGCGCGCCGAGCGCACGCGCGAGGCGGGCGATCTCGGCGAGGCCGCGGGTGATCAACGCGGCGCGCGCATTGAGGCCGAAGCCCATGCCGTCGGAGACGCCGGCGGCGATCGCCATCACGTTCTTGACTGCGCCGCCCACCTCGCAGCCGACGAGGTCGGTGTTGGCGTAGATACGCAGCCGTGGCTGGTGCAGCACCCCCACCCAGTGGCGGGCGAAGTCGGGGTCGCACGCGGCCAGGGTCACCGCGGCGGGCAGCCCGCGCGCGACCTCGGCGGCGAAGCTCGGCCCGGTCAGCACGCCACAGGGGGCGTCACCGCCGTATTCCTCGGCGACGATCTCGTGCGGCAGCAGGCCGCTACCGGCCTCGAAGCCCTTGCACGCCCACAGCAGCGCCCGACCCGGGGTGAGGCGGCGCAGTTCGCGCACCGTGACGCGCAGGCCGGAAAGCGGAGTCACCACCAGGTGAAGGTCAGCCGTGGCGGCGGCGCGCGCGAAATCGCCCTCGAAGCGGAGCGCGTCATGCAGGCGCACACCGCGCAGATAACGGGCGTTCTCGCGCGTGCGCACGATTTCGTCGAGGTGGGTGCGGTCTCGACCCCACAGCACGACGTCGTGGCTGATCGAGAAGGCCTGGGCGAGCGCGGTGCCCCACGCCCCGGCGCCGTACACGGCGATGCGGCTGCGGTTCACAGGCCCCAGATCTCGCTGGCGCGCACGTAGCCTTCGAAACCCTCGGCATGGCGCACGCGTGCCCAGCCGGACTCGGCGGGCTGGATGAGTTCGAGGACGACCTGGCGGGTGGCCTCGAAGGCGGGGGTGGCGCTGGCCTGAGGCTGGCGGCGCACGAAGGCGCGTTCGGCGGTGACGATGACGGTGCGGCGGTTGTTCAGGGCGCTGGTTTCGACCCAGGCGAGACCGCCCTCCGGGTCGCGCACGCGTACCCAGCCGTTCTGGCGCACCACGACCTCGACCGGCGTTCCCGGGCGCAGCCGGTAAAGCGCGCGCGCCGTGGGCAGGGGCTGCTCGCGGACAAGGGTGCTGCCGCCCGCTGAACGGTATTCGATCGCCTGCGCGGCGACCGGACCGGCCGCCGCGCCGAGCGCAGCGAACGCGAGTGCGGCCAAGGCCGGCTGCACCCGCGGGATCGTGCGGCGCGTGCGCTTCATGCGGCGGACCTCACTGGATCGGCACTTCGCCGGCGGCGTGCTCGGCCACCTGCATGCGCTGCGCCTGGTAGAGCGATTCGAAATTGACCGGCGACAGCAGCACCGGCTGGAATCCGGCGCGGGTCACCGCATCGGACACCGCTTCGCGCGCGTACGGGAACAGGATGTTCGGGCAGCCGATCATCATCACCGGCTCGAGATCGCCCTCGGGGATGTGGCGGATCTGGAAAATGCCGGCCTGCGCGACCTCGACCAGGAACAGGGTGCGGTCCTCGCCGATCTTGGCGGTAACGGTGACGGTCAGGGTGACTTCGTAGACGCCGTCCTCGATGGCCTGGCCTTCGGTGCGCAGTTGCACGTTGACCTGCGGGGCCTCGCGTTCGAGAAAGATCTGCGGGGCGCCCGGCACCTCGAGCGAGAGGTCCTTGACGTAGAGTTTTTCGATCGAGAAGACGGGCTGGGTGTTTTCAGTCATGGAAGGCTATCCGCTAAGGGGGTGATGCGGGTTGATGCGGCCGCCGGTGTACGGCCGCGAAAAAAACCAAAGGGTGGGTCGACGCGGCAAGGCAGCAGGCGCTCAGGCCGCCTCGCCGCGCAGCAGCCGGTCGAGCTTGCCCGCGCGTTCGAGGGCGTGGAGGTCGTCGCAGCCGCCCACATGGTAGTCGCCGATGAAGATCTGCGGAACCGTGCGTCGGCCGCTCAGCTTCATCATCTCCTCACGACGTGCCGGTTCCAGATCGACATGGATCTTTTCGAACGCGGTGACGCCCTTGTCGAGCAGCAGTTGCTCTGCACGGATGCAGTAAGGGCACGTCGCGGTGGCGTACATGCGGATCGCCGGCTGCATGCTTATTTCCTCTTGCGGCTGACCGGCTGACCGGCCTTCTGCCATTCCATCATGCCGCCGCGCAGGTTGTAGATGCGGTTGAAGCCGGTCTTGCGCAGTGCGCCGGCGGCACTGTTCGAGCGCGCACCGGTGGCGCAGCACAGGATGACCGGGTGATCCTTCCATTTCTCGAGTTCCTTGCTGCGGCGATCGATCTCGCCGGCCGGGATGTGACGCGCATTGGGGATGTGGCCCTGGGCGTACTCGCCCTGTTCGCGCACATCGATGAAGATCGCGTCCTCGCGGTTGACGAGCAGGGTGGCCTCGACCGGGGAGAGCTGGGTGTCGTCGCCGCGGCTGCGGATGAGGTCGATCATGAGCCAGGTGCCGGAGGCGGCGGCGAGCGCAGCCCAATACCAGTTCTGTTGCAGGAATTCCACGAAAGGGGGTGCTCCGGTTGCAGGGTTGGGAATGAATCAGTGCGCGTTGGCGTCGGCGTCGTCGCCGCAGAACACCTCGCGCATCAGCACGATCAGTTGCAGCGTGCGCTCGTCGCCGACGCGGTAGTAGACGCGGTTGGCGTCCTTGCGTGTGTGCAGCACACCCTTATCGCGCAGGATGGCCAGATGCTGCGAGATGTTGCTCTGCGAGGTGCCGACCGCATCGACGATGTCCTGCACGCATTCCTCGCCGCCGCCGAGCACGCAGAGGATCTTCAGGCGCAGGGGATGCGCGATCGCCTTGAGGGCGCGGGCGGCGGTTTCGATGTGTTCGTGCTTGTCGATCAGTGCAGAGATTTGGTCTTTATCCACGATGGGGCCGGCAGAAGCAAAGCGATAGTATAAAATATTGCGTTGTCCCGATGCATGAGATCGCTCGTGCAGCCCGGGGTAATCGCGTGATCCGATCCATAGCCGGCCCTTGTCGATGTGCCGCGCCTGCGGGGGCTTGCGCTGTCCGCGCCACCCACGTGCGCACGCGAACGCTGTAACCGCGCATTTTCCTTTCGTTCTCCCTGATTCCGCGGATTCCACCCGTTGTCACCCCGAAGCCTGACCCCGTTCCTCGCTGGCGCATGCATGGTCGGCCTTGTCGGCCTTGCCGGGCTGCCAGCGCCCGCATTCGCCCAGGTGGGCGGCGAGATCGCCGAGCGGCGCTCCGATCTTGACGATCTCAAAAAGCGCATCCGCGACCTGCAGGACGACATGGCGCAGGCCGAGGCCGATCGCAGCAGCGCGCAGATGGCGCTCGCCGAATCCGAACGCGCCGTCTCGCGCGCGGTGCGTGACCTGGCGAGGGTCGAGGGCGAGCGCAAGGCGACGGAGAAGCAGCTTTCCCTGCTCGAGGGCGAGCAGCGCGAGACCGCCGCGCGTATCGAGGCGCGCCGCGGTGAACTCGCCGAATGGCTGCGCCGTCATTACGTGCACGGTGCGGCCGACGGCGTCGCCCCACTGTTGTCGGCGCGCGATCCCAACCAGCTCGCCCGCGACGCACACTACCTCGAGCAGCTCGGACAGGCACGCCTCGAACTCATCGAGGGGCTACGCGTCGACCTCGCGGAGACGCGCCGGCGCGCAGAGGAGATCGGCGGCCGTCGTGACCGGCTGGCTGCGCTGGAGGCCGAGCAGCGCGCGCGGCGTGCCCAGTTGCAGGCCGACCAGGCGCGCCGCAAGACGGCGCTGGCCGAGGTTACGCGCGAACTGCAGGTTAAGAAGCAGCAGGTGAACGCCCTGCAGCACGACGAGCAGCGCCTCGGTCAGGTGATCGAGACCCTTGCCCGGCGTGCCCGCGAGGCGGCCGCACGCGAGGCCGCCCGCCGGCTCGCGGCGCGACGCGAAGCCGAACGACGCGAAGCCGAACGACGCGAAGCCGAACGCCGGGTCGCACTGGCAGCGCAGGCGCGCGCTGCGCGCGCGCAGGAGGGCGCGATCGGGGGGGGCGACATGGCGCGCGCCGAAGCCGCGCCGGAGCCCGCCCCGGAGCCCACCCGCAGTGAGCCTGTCGAGCGCCCGGCCCGACCCGAGCCGGTGGTCGGTGAGGTGCGCGACGCTGCTATCGCCACGCCGACAGGCGTGCGCTTCAGTCAGCTGCGTGGTCAGTTGCGCTTTCCGGTGCGCGGCGAACTCGTCGGCCGCTTCGGTGCTCCAAGGGGAGACGGTGGCACGACCTGGAAAGGCGTCTTCATCCGTGCCGGCAGCGGCGATCAGGTGCGTGCGGTGGCGGGCGGAGAGGTGGTCTTTTCGGACTGGTTGCGCGGTTACGGCAATCTGATCATCGTCGATCATGGCGGCGACTATCTGACCATCTACGGCAACAACGACTCGCTGCTCAAGGAGGTTGGCGACAACGTAGGCGGCGGCGACCCGATCGCCAGCGTTGGCGCGGCCGGGATCGGCAACGAATCGGGTTTATACTTCGAGATCCGTCACCAGGGGCAGCCGCTGAATCCGCTGCAGTGGATGCGGCTCAACTAGACGGGATGGCCGGCTGCAGGGTCGGCGCACGACAGGCGCACTAACGGAGTTCTCATGCGCAGCAGCAAGCTGAAACAGTTCGGCCTCGTGATGACCGGCATGGTGGCCGGGATCATGATCAGTCTCAATTTCTCCGCCAGCGCCGATCGCAGCGCTCCGCTGCCGCTGCCGGTCGACGAGCTGCGCGCCTACGCCGATGTGTTCAACGCGATCAAGCAGGGCTACGTCGAGCCGGTCGAGGACAAGAAGCTGATCACCGACTCGATCAGCGGCATGCTGTCCGGGCTGGATCCGCACTCCGCCTATCTCGACGCAGAGGCCTTCAAGGACCTCCAGGTCGGCACCCAGGGCGAATTCGGCGGGCTCGGCATTGAGGTCGGCATGGAAGACGGCTTCGTCAAGGTGATCTCGCCGATCGAGGACACGCCCGCGTTTCGCGCCGGCGTGCTGGCGGGGGACCTGATCGTCAAGCTCGACGACACCCCGGTCAAGGGCATGAGCCTGAACGACGCGGTCAAGCGCATGCGCGGCAAACCGCGCACCGACATCACCCTGACCATCATGCGCAAGGGCCTGCCGCAGCCGGTGGTCATCAAGCTCACGCGCGAAGTCATCAAGGTGCAGAGCGTGAAGTCCAAGGTGCTCGAGCCGGGCTACGGCTACCTGCGCGTCGCACAGTTCCAGGAGAACACCGCGGCTTCGGTGGTCGAGCACCTGAACAAGCTCGCAGCCGAGGGTTCGCTGCAAGGACTCGTGCTCGACCTGCGCAACGACCCGGGCGGCCTGCTGCATGGCGCGGTCGGCGTGTCTGCCGCCTTCCTGCCCGCCGATGCGCTGGTGGTGAGCACGGACGGGCGCACCGAAGACGCCAAGCGTGAGTACCGTGCCACCCAGGCCGACTATCTGCGTGGCACGCGTGACGATTTCCTGCGTCGCCTGCCGCCTTATGCGCGTGACGTGCCGATGGTGGTGCTGGTGAATGCCGGCTCGGCATCGGCCTCCGAGATCGTTGCCGGCGCATTGCAGGACCACCAGCGCGCCAAGGTGATCGGCATCCAGACTTTCGGCAAGGGCTCGGTGCAGACCATCCTGCCGCTCAATAACAACACCGCGATCAAGCTCACCACCGCGCGCTACTACACGCCGAACGGGCGCTCGATCCAGGCCAAGGGTATCGAGCCCGACATTGTCGTCGAGGAATCGGCCAACGGTTCCAGCCGCCGAGTGCGTGAGGCCGACCTGGTCGGGCACCTGGAAAACGACAAGGCTGCCAAGGCGGCCGCCGAGGCTGCTGCAGACAAGGCGGGCGGCGCGTCCGCGACCGACGAGGCGGCCGAGCCGGTGCGCTTCGAGCTTGCGGGCGAGAACGACCACCAGCTCAAGCAGGCCATCCGCCTGCTCAAGGGCGAGGACATCGCTCAGGCGCTGCAGGCTGAAGCTGCGGCCGCGGTGCCCGCGGCGGCGGTCGCGCCCGCAGTGGCAGCGCCGGCTGAAGTACCGAAGAAATAGCGGAGAGTCTGGCAGGGGGGACGACCATGCGCAGGGAGACTGCCTACAAGCTTGCCGGTCGGCATCACGACCGGCCGGAGCCGGGTGCCGACATCCACAAGCAGCGTGTCATCCGCTTCAAGGCGCTGCCACCCGGACAGCTCGAGCGGGCCTGGCGCTCGCTGCAGCCGCTCAAGGCGCTCCAGCTCGAGCGCACCGACGATCCGCTAGCCATCGTCGTGCACTATTCGGTGCTGGATTACTCGCTCGAGACGCTTGAGGACGCGCTGCGCGAGGCCGGGTTCGCGCTCGACAATTCGCTGTTCACGAAGCTGGTGCGTGCGATCATCTATTTCAGCGAGGAGACCCAGCGCCACAACCTGCTGTCGCCCGAGCGCCTCATCAAGCAGTCCAACGAGGTCTATGTCCAGGCCTGGGATCACCACATTCACGGCGACCACGACGACACGCCGCTTGAACTGCGCGAGTACAAGTAGGCGCCCCATGAACGACGATCAGTTGCTGCGCTACAGCCGCCACATCCTGCTGCCCGAGATCGACGTCGACGGCCAGCAGGCCTTGCTTGATGCGCGTGCGCTGATCATCGGTGCCGGCGGCCTGGGCTCGCCCGCGGCGATGTACCTCGCAGCCGCAGGCGTCGGCACGCTCGCGATTGCCGATCACGACACCGTCGACCTTACCAACCTGCAGCGCCAGATCATGCATTCGGCCGACATGGTGGGCCTGCCCAAGGTCGCCTCGGCACGCGCCACCCTGCACCGGCTCAACCCGCAGACGCGGATCGAGCCGATTCAGGCGCGGCTCGCGGGTGAGGCGCTCGAGGCCGAGGTTGCGCGCGCCGATGTGGTGCTCGACTGCACCGACAACTTTGGCACCCGGCACGCGATCAACCGCGCCTGTGTCAGGCACCGCAAGCCCTTGGTGTCGGGGGCGGCGATCCGCTTCGATGGCCAGGTGTCGGTGTTCGACCTGCGCAAGCCCGACAGCGGCTGCTACCACTGTCTCTTTCCGGAAGGCGAGGACATTGAGGAGGTCCGGTGCGCCGTGATGGGCGTGTTCGCGCCGATCGTCGGCATCATCGGCACCACGCAGGCAGCCGAGGCGCTCAAGGTGATCATCGGCTGCGGGCGCACGCTCGACGGCCGTCTGCTGCTGCTCGACGGGCTTTCGATGGAATGGCGCAGCGTTGCGCTCGGGCGCGATCCCGGTTGTACGGTGTGCGGGACGGGACGCTGAGGGCTCTGCCAGGTGCCTGACGGAGCGAGCCGTCGGGGGAAGTGGATCAGCCCCGCGGCAGTGGTCGGGCGATCAGGCGAAGGTCGGGTCCGACGCGGCGTACGTCGCGGATGTCGAGCCGGGTGGCGCCGTTCAGCGTCAGCAGGGCGGGCAGGTTGAAGAGGCCCTGCGCGGCGTCGCCGACCAGCATCGGCGCCAGGTAGATCAGCAACTCGTCCACGCAGCCCTCGCGCATCAGCGAGCCGTTGAGCTTGAAGCCGGCCTCGACGTGCAGCTCGTTGATGCCGCGCTCGCCCAGCACGCGCAGCAGCGCGCTCAGCTCGACCTTGCCGGCTGCGTTGGGCAGCAGGATCAGCTCGTGGCCGGTCGCGCGCAGGGTTTCGATGCGCGCCTCATCGGTGCTCGCGGTGGCAATCAGGATGGGGGCGCCCTGCAGGATGCGCGCCTGCGCCGAGACCTCCAGGCGGGCATCGACCAGGATGCGCAGCGGCTGGCGTTCGCAGGGCACATCGCGCACGGTGAGCACAGGGTCGTCTGCGCGCACCGTGCCGATGCCGGTGAGGATCGCGCATGCGCGCGCGCGCCAGCGGTGGCCGTCGGCGCGCGCCGCGGGGCCGGTGATCCACTGGCTGACGCCGTTATCGAGCGCGCTCTTGCCGTCGAGCGTGCTGGCGACCTTCAGCCGCAGCCACGGCTGGCCGCGTGTCATGCGCGAGACGAAGCCGATGTTGAGTTCGCGCGCCTCGTCGGCGAGCAGGCCGTGTTCGGTGACGATGCCCGCAGCACGCAGGCGCGCCATGCCGCGGCCACCGACGAGCGGGTTCGGGTCTTCCATGGCGACCACCACCCTCGTCACGCCGGCCTCGATCAGCGCATCGGCGCACGGTGGCGTGCGGCCGAAATGCGAACACGGCTCGAGGGTGACATAGGCGGTGGCCCGGCGCGCCGCGGAGCCGGCGGTGCGCAGGGCATGGATCTCGGCGTGAGGCTCACCGGCGCGTGCATGCCAGCCTTCGCCAACCAACGCGCCGTCGCGCACGATCACGCAGCCGACGCGCGGGTTGGGAGAGGTGGTGTCGAGGCCGCGGGCGGCGAGTTGCAGCGCGCGCGCCATGGCGGCATGGTCAGCCGCCGAAAAGGTCATGCTCGGAGTCCGGGTCGGGCTTGCCGGTCTTGCTGCGCCGCGGGCCGGCCTGCACCTCGCGGATAACCTCGGAGAATTCGTCCACGTCGGCGAAGTTGCGGTACACCGACGCGAAGCGGATGTAGGCCACCTTGTCGAGCTTCTTGAGCTCCTTCATGACCAGTTCGCCGACCTTCTCGCTCGGTACCTCCTGCTCGCCCATCGCCAGCAGGCGGGCCTCGATGCGGTCGACCGCGGCGTCGATGGCTTCGATGGTGACCGGGCGCTTGCGCAGCGCCAGCTTCATGCTGCCGGCGAGCTTGGCGTGGTCGAACTCGGTGCGATTGCCATTGCGTTTGACGATGTGCGGCATCTTGAGGTCGATGCGCTCATAGGTGGTGAAGCGCTTGTCGCACTTGACGCAGCGACGGCGACGCCTCACGACGTCGCCGTCCTCGTTCTCGCGCGTGTCGGTGACCTGAGTGTTGGGGTCAGCGCAGAAGGGGCATTTCATGGTCGGTAGGCAGGGGCGGGCGGCGCGGATCTCAGGTGCGCGTTCGCCCCGCCGGGCGCCTTACTTGCCGTAGACCGGGAACTTCGCGCACAGCTCGGCCACCTGGCCGCGCACGCGCTCGATTACCGTCTGGTCTTGCGGCGCGTCGAGTACGTCGGCGATCAGGTGGGCAATCTTCTCCGCCTCGATCTCGGTGAAGCCGCGCGTGGTCATCGCCGGCGAACCGAGGCGAATGCCCGAGGTGGTGAAAGGCTTCTCCGGGTCGTGCGGGATCGAGTTCTTGTTTACCGTGATGTGGGCGCTGCCGAGCACCGCTTCGGCGGCCTTGCCGGTGATCTTCTTGTTGCGCAGATCGACCAGGAAAACGTGGGATTCGGTGCGGCCCGAGACGATGCGCAGGCCGCGCTCTTCCGACAGCACGCGCGCCATCACGCGGGCGTTGGCGATCACCTGTTCCTGGTAGTTGCGGAATGCGGGCGTGGCCGCCTCCTTGAAGGCCACCGCCTTGGCGGCGATCACGTGCATCAGCGGGCCGCCCTGCAGGCCGGGGAAGATCGCGGAGTTGAGCGCCTTCTCGTGCTCGGCCTTCATCAGGATGATGCCGCCGCGCGGGCCGCGCAGGGTCTTGTGGGTGGTCGAGGTGACCACGTCGGCGTGCGGCACCGGGTTGGGGTAGAAGCCTGCCGCGATGAGGCCGGCGTAGTGCGCCATGTCGACCCAGAAGATGGCGCCGATGTCCTTGGCCACCTTGGCGAAGCGCTCGAAGTCGATACGCAGCGCGTAGGCGGAGGCGCCGGCGATGATGATCTTCGGCTTGTGCTCGTGGGCCAAGCGCTCCATTGCGTCGTAGTCGATCTCTTCCTTGGCGTCGAGGCCGTAGGCGACGACGTTGAACCACTTGCCCGACATGTTCAGCGGCATGCCGTGGGTGAGGTGGCCGCCCTCGGCCAGGCTCATGCCCATGATGGTGTCGCCCGGCTTGGCGAAGGCCATCAGCACCGCCTGGTTGGCCTGCGAGCCGGAGTTCGGCTGCACGTTGGCGGCCTCGGCGCCGAACAGGGTCTTGAGGCGCTCGATCGCCAGCTGCTCGGCCACATCGACGTGCTCGCAGCCGCCGTAGTATCGCTTGCCGGGATAGCCCTCGGCATACTTGTTGGTGAGCTGGGAGCCCTGTGCTTCCATCACCGCGTGGGAGACGTAGTTTTCCGAGGCGATCAGTTCGATGTGGTCTTCCTGACGCTTGTTTTCGTCCTGGATGGCGGACCACAGCTCGGGATCGACTTTGGCGAGGGAGTCTTGCGAAGAGAACATGGCTTGCCCGTCTGGAAAGGGAAAGGGGGAATCGATTGATTCGTGCTATGAATTCTATCACGCGAGCGGGGCAGGGAAGGATGCCGGCACCGGGGGTGGGAGGACGAGCGGCTGCCGGGCCGGGGAAGCTGAACGGGCGCCGGAGAGCGTAACGGGCGCCGGAGAGCGTAACGGGCGCCGGAGAGCGTAGCGGGAGCCGGAGAGCGTAGCGGGAGCCGGAGAGGGGGCGGGAGCTGGGACAGGGCGGGAGAGCTCGCGCCTTCCGGCGCTCCTACAGGGGCTCTTCGGGCGGTGGCGGTTCATGTAGGAGCGCCGGAAGGCGCGAAGACGGCGCCCGCCCCGATCCCCGACGTCGATCGAGGCGCGGTGGCGGCTGCCGCCGCTCCTGCAGAAAGCCGACGCAGCTTGAGGCCCTTGTAGGCGGGCGCGAGGGTGGCTCGCGCCCGCCGTGGTGTCGCCTGCGCTTACCAGCCGCTCTTGGGCGTGCCGCCTTCGCCGCCCGCGGGCGCGCTGCCACCTTCGCCGCCCGCCGGAGCGGCCGGTGCGTCGTTCGAGGCGCCACCACCCCAGCTGTCGGACTGCTGCTCGCCCCAGCCGCCGCCCTCGCCACCCCCGCCGCCTTCGACCTTGATTTCGATGGTGTCGAGATCGACCTCGAGCTTCTTGTCCTGGGTGAAGGTCACCATCTCCGGGAACACGATCAACGCCACCACCATCGCGATCTGCATGAGCACGAAGGGGATCGAGCCGGCGTAAATGTCGGTCGTCTTCACGCCCGCCACGCGCTTCCTGGTGACGCGGTCGATGTAGTCCTTCGCCGGCGCCACACTGCGCAGATAGAACAGCGCGAAGCCGAAGGGCGGGGTCAGGAAGGAGGTCTGCAGGTTCATCGCCAGCAGCACGCCGAACCACACCAGGTCGATGCCCAGCTTGTCGGCCACCGGCGCCAGCAGCGGGATCAGGATGAAGGCAATCTCGAAGAAGTCGATGAAGAAGCCGAGGAAGAAGATCATCGTGTTCACGAACACCAGAAAGCCGATCTCGCCGCCGGGCAGCTTGTCGAACAGGTGCTCGACCCAGATCGGACCGTCGACCGCGGTGAACGTGAAGCTGAAGATCGTCGAGCCGATGAGGATGAACATCACGAAGCACGACAGGCGCGCAGTGGCTTCGAGACCGTGCTTGAGCAGCGCCATGTCGAGCTTGCCGCGCCCGAACGCCATGATCATGCCGCCCACCGCACCCATCGCGCCGCCTTCGGTCGGGGTGGCCACGCCGAGGAAGATCGTGCCCAGCACCAGGAAGATCAGCGCCAGCGGCGGAATCAGCACGAAGGTCACGCGCTCGGTGATGCGCGACAGCAGGCCCATGCCGGTGAGCTTGTTGATCATCGCGGCGACGAACGCGAACAGGGTGCCGCCGGTGAGTGCGACCACGATCGTCTCGTCCAGCGCCGCCTTGACCTCGGTGCCCTTGAACGCGCTCAGGATCTCGCTGTAGTAGATGCCGAAGGTAACGGACACGATGGTGACGAACAGGGTGAACACGCCGAGCGAGCGCATGCCCGAGCTGCCGTCCGGTTCGCGATAGGTGCGTGCCTCGGGCGGCAGGGCCGGGACCATGGCCGGCTTGAAGATCGCCAGGCCGACGATGAACAGCACGTAGAGGCCGATCAGCACGAAGGCGGGGACGAAGGCGCCCTTGTAGAGGTCGCCGACGCTGCGGCCGAGCTGGTCGGCGATCACGATCAGCACCAGCGAGGGCGGCACGATCTGCGCCAGCGTGCCCGAGGCGGTGATCGCGCCGCTGGCGATCGCCGGACTATAACCATAGCGCAGCATGATCGGCAGCGAGATCAGGCCCATCGAGATCACCGCGGCGGCGACCACGCCGGTGGTCGCCGCGAGCAGCGCGCCGACGAAGATCACCGCCAGGGCGAGGCCGCCGCGGATCGGCCCGAACACCTGGCCGACGGTGTCGAGCAGTTCCTCGGCCATGCCGCTGCGCTCGAGCACCAGGCCCATCAGCGTGAAGAACGGAATCGCCAGCAGGGTGTCGTTCTGGATGATGCCGAAGACGCGCAGCGGCAGCGCCTGGAAGATGCTCGGCGACAGCAGGCCGATTTCGACCCCGATGAAGCCGAACAGCAGGCCGCAGGCTGCGAGCGCGAAGGCGACCGGGAAGCCGGTGAGCAGGAAGATCAGCAGCGACCCGAACATCAGCTCGGGGGCGTGGGCAGTGAAGAGTTCGATCATTTCTGCACCTCGCCGGCGTTGTCATGATGGAGGTGGTCGTGTTCAGCGTCGTGCGACTCGTTGCCTTCGTGCGCGCCGTGCAGCAGCGGATTGGGCCCCTTGCCCTGCAGGAAGGCGAAGCGCTTGATGAGTTCCGAGATC
>Ga0209573_1001235_pt1 | contig 41503 bp, 33 predicted proteins | sample TNRBio252014_DNA_FD_185870 | JGI IMG/M metagenome (GOLD analysis project Ga0209573, IMG submission 185870) | Wastewater treatment Type I Accumulibacter community from EBPR Bioreactor in Madison, WI, USA - TNR Reactor_6/25/2014_ DNA (SPAdes)... | ecosystem: Engineered > Bioreactor > EBPR >...
GGAACTTATGTCGCTTACGGCGGTCAGTTTGAGAATCTGAAAAATGCTACAAATCGACTGCTTTTTGCCGTGCCGGTTGCGCTGATCCTGATCTTCATTTTCCTGCATTTTGCATTTAAATCCTTCAAAGATGCAATCATGATTTTTTCTGCCATTCCTTTGGCAACGGTCGGAGGCGTATTGCTGCTTTGGATCCGTGGAATGCCTTTCAGCGTCTCCGCAGGCGTTGGATTTATTGCCTTATTTGGTATTGCCGTGCTGAACGGGATCGTGCTGATAGAACATTTAAAAGAACTAAAGCATAAAAATTCATTGGGTATGAGAGAATTGATCATTCAGGGAACCAGGGAAAGGCTACGACCGGTCATGCTTACTGCTGGTGCTGCTGCCATGGGTTTTTTGCCAATGGCTATCTCAACTGGAGCCGGCGCTGAAGTTCAGCGTCCATTGGCTACGGTAGTGATCGGTGGTTTATTTACTTCTACTTTGCTCACCATGATCGCATTGCCGTTGTTATTCGAAATATTTAATAATGTAAAAGGCATCCGTTTATTTCCTTTTAAACTCATCCGGGAAAAAAGTGTACTGTTTTTGGTACTCCTTCTTTTACCATTTTCCGGACTGATGTCCCAGGATAAAGTGATCACACTGGATGAAGCGATCCAACTTTCACTCGAAAATAATAAAGAGATCAAGGCATATCAGTTAAAAGTGGAAGAACAAAAAACGCTGATTCCTTCCGTTTATGAAATTGGGAAAACCAATTTTAATTTGGGGACTGATCAAAACAATGTCGCGGCCAATGATCATCCTTTATGGGTCGTGGGTGTGGGACAAAATTTCAGTCATCCCGGATTGTACAAAACAGCATTGAAGGCTAAAAAGATCCACCATGAAATGGCTGAAACAGAATTGCAAATTCAAAGGAAACATCTGATCAGACAGGTTTCAATGGCATATTCGGAACTACAGGTGCTGCAACAAAAATCCATTATTTTACTGGAAATTGACAGACTCTATGATACCATTTTGCATAAAGCGACAGTCAGAAATGATCTGGGTGATATCTCTCGTTTGGAAGTGCTGAACATTAGCGCCAAAAAACACCAGGTTGCTCAACAGCTGAATGAGCTCAATTACCTGCTCGAATCTGCTTCAATCAGGTTAAAAACACTGATTGGAACAGAAACAAGGTATGCTGTTGCAGCAGAACCATTATTGATCCCTTATGCAGAAAAAATGCTTGAAACCATTCCTGAAATTATTTGGCTTAAAAAACTGGAATCTCAACACAGCATTAATATCGAAATGGAAAAGAAGCAGCTTTTGCCCGATTTTTCAATCGGCTATTTTGCAGGATCAAATTTTTTCAGCAACGCAAAACTGTACCATGGTTTTGAAGCAGGTATTGCAATACCCTTATATACCAGGCCACAGAAATCAAAGATAAAAGCCTCTGAATTGGCCCTGGAATCTGTCAGACTTATCACCATGTATGAAACCGATTTGATGAAGATGAGGCAACAGATCCTTTTTAACGAACGGAATAAACTTGAAGCATTGATGAACTATTTTTTGCAGGATGGCCAAAAACTGTTTGATGAAATAAGCAGAACAGCCAATGTGTCTTACGAAAAAGGCGAAATTGATTTTTTCAAATTTGCTGCCAGCATGGAAACTGCCCTCCAAATTAAACTGGAATACTTTGATAATTTATTGAAATATAATAATATAACAATTGAATTGAATCATCTTTCAAAATAAATAATTATGCAAAATATAAAATATTTTTTGGTGATAGTATCCTTAGGTGTCGGTAGTTTGTTGTCTTGCAACAACAAGGCTGAACCCTCTGAAACGGAATCAGGATTTATTGAAGTGACCAACAAACAGTTCAATACTGATGAAATGCAACTGGGCGAAATGGAGACCGTGACTTTTGAAAAGACAGTCAAATGCAACGGGAGAATTATTGCTCCTCCGGACGGAAAGGCTCAGGTCAGTTCTCCTGTATCAGGAATGATCAAAAGGGTTTTGTGTTCAACCGGCCAAATGGTTACATTGAACCAGGTATTGTTCGAAATCACAGGTAATGAGATCATAGATCTTCAAAGGGATTTTGCAGAATCTTCTGCACAACTGAAAAAACTAAAAAGTGAATACGAACGGTGTAAATCGCTCTTCCAGGATAAAATAATGACCGAAAAAGAGTTTATTGCTGCTGAAAGTGATTATAAAACTACTTTGGCCCGGTTTAATAGTCTGAAATTGAAAGTTGAGACCCTGGGTTTTTCGACTGCCAAAATCGAGAACGGTGATTATTACACATCTTATTTTGTGAAATCTCCGATCAGGGGATTTGTTCAGGAAATAAAAGTCAACGTTGGTGGTTTTATTGATCCGCATTCGCCTTTGGCGGAAATAACGGATCCACAGAAGTTTCAGCTTGAGTTGTCTGTTTTTGGCAAAGATATCAACGGTTTAAGAAAAGGCCAGATTGTGCGTTACAAAACAGTGGATGAAGCAAATTGGAAACAGGCGGCCATCCAAACCATTGGGATCGCAGTGCAGGAAGATTCGAAAACAATAGAATGTATTTCTTCACTTTCTGCCAATGAAAAAAGCCTCACTTTTGTCAATACTTTTGTTGAATGTGAGATCATCACAGGGAGTGAAAAAGTACATGCATTGCCTGTCGAAGCTATCATAAAAACAGATGAGGGAAATATGGTCCTTGTTCTGGAAAAGCAGGAAAATGATACCTATTTCTTTAGAAAACATGAAGTAATGACCGGTAGGCAGAACAATGGTTATGTGGAAGTATCCGGTGAAAAAACTGAGGGCAAAATTTTGGTGGGAAATGCTTATAATATTTCACTTTGATGGAGTAAAGTGCCTGCTATCTGATTTTAAAGTTTTCTAACAAATAGTCTGTTAACTTGTTAACACTTGTTTTCTATAGTTTTAATACATATTATTGAAATAGTAATATATAGATTATTTAAATACTAATAGAGCTTTTGAGCAATGGGTTTTTATTTGTAGAGTATATAATATGAGAGTATAAAATATTTCATGACAACTCAAAAACGGTCAACCTTATTCAGGCATTAACAAACCATTATACATTAACAATTAACAATTAACCATTAGCCATTTCCTCCTTCTCGTTAATATTTTGTTATTCTGTCCCTGTATTTGAAGTATTTGACTACTTTTGCGTCTTCCACAAAAATATTAAAGCATATGTTGAGAAAATTTTTATTACTACTTGTGGCAATATGCACATTTTCAGGTGTTTTTGCCCAAAAAAACAAACAAATCAACCAAATGGATCAGGATTTTTTAAGCAAACAACAAGAAGGCATTTACGCTAAGTTTTCAACCAGTAAAGGTGATATTTACACCTCACTGGAATACAAAAAAACACCTATGACCACTGCCAACTTCATCGGATTGGCTGAAGGTGCCATCGCCAATACCGCTAAAGGTGCCGGTGTTCCTTATTACGATGGACTGACTTTTCACAGGGTCATCGCCAATTTTATGATTCAGGGCGGATGCCCCAAAGGCAATGGAACCGGTGATCCGGGTTACAAATTCGGAGATGAGATCCACGACAGCCTCAAACATGTCGGTCCAGGCATTCTCAGTATGGCCAATGCAGGTCCCGGAACCAATGGTTCTCAGTTCTTTATCACACATGTTGCCACCCCATGGCTCGATGGAAAACACACCGTTTTTGGACATGTTGTCGTTGGTCAGGATGTGGTGAACAATATCGCTCAAAATGACACGATTAAAAATATCACCATTTTGAGAAAGGGTAAAGAAGCTGAAGCATTCGATGCCGCAAAAGTATTTGAAACAGAAAAAGCCAACGTTTCACAAAAACAACTGGCTGAAGACCTTAAAAAAACAGCGATGTCAGAAAAAATTAAGCAGGAATTCACCAATGTGACGCCCAGTGGATTGCGCTACCTCGTGATCAAAGAAGGTACAGGTATAAAACCCGGCCCAACCAGCAACGTCACCGTTCATTATGAAGGTAAATTGATCGATGGTAAAATATTTGACAGCAGCATCCAAAGAGGTGAAACCATCAACTTCGGTCTCAATCAGGTGATCCCCGGTTGGACTGAAGGTCTCCAATTGATGCAGGAAGGCGCCAAATATAAATTCTATATTCCTTACCAACTGGCTTATGGTGAAAGAGGTTACCCCGGAGCCATTCCTCCCAAAAGTGACCTGATCTTTGAAGTTGAACTCTTCAAAGTCAACAATTAGTCATTTCATTTAATAGGATAAATTCTAAAGCCTTGCGTTTAGCGCGAGGCTTTTTTTATTTTTTTTCTGACCATTTCACGCTTGAAATATAGAAGTTCTGATTGTCAAATAAAAAAATGCCTAAGATCAATTAAATTCTATTCTTAATCATCAGCCGTTAATTGTTGCTTATTTTCTGATTATTTTACGAAATAAAATAATTAGTGTCTGCAAGAAAACTCATAATTTTTTCGTCTTTGATAAGAAAACGTCAAGGACAAAGCTTGCGAAGTTATTGAAAACAAGGAGTTTACTTATTGTAAATGACTGTTTCAAAAACAAGCATAACGCAGTATTTGGCGTTTTCTTGCAAAGACTAATCAGGAAATATTGAATTCAATTGAATAATTCTGTGCTATGAAAATGAACCAACAATTTTCTTATTCAGTAATGATTTGAATATTTACAACAATGACAAGCGGTAGACGTTGGTTTTAGCTGATTTTTTGTCGAATTTATTATATGAAGAAAGACTCAATGTTTTGAAACTTTGTGGAAAACGTTATTTCACTGAATTCCCTAAGGTTCAGCTATGGAAAACCATTCCTTTATCAGCATTTCAATTTTATTTTAGAGAATCGTCCATTACAATCGACTTCATGTTTGGTTTTTTTACCTTAAAACATTATTTTTGAAAGCTCAAAAAATATGTCGATGAGGATTAGCAGAGTTGTTTTCGTTATCGCCAGTCTCCTCATTTTTAGTTTTTCTTTATATAGCCAGCCATGGTTGGAAAATGCAACAGATGCAGAAGGAAAGCTGAATTTTTTTATGATCAGGGAAAATGCCGAGAAATACTGGGAGAACCGGCCCATTGAAAAAGGAAAAGGGTTTAAACCCTATAAAAGATGGGAATATTATTGGCAATACAGGGTCAACCCTGACGGATCCTTTCCTGAATCCGGGATCACTGAAAAAAACTGGAAAGAATACCTTTCACGCAATCAAGGTAAAAACAGGGTGAATGAAGCCAACTGGGAATCGATCGGACCCAGTCTCACCTCTGGAGGATATGCCGGCATTGGCAGGGTAAATTGTGTAGCCTTTCATCCCACTGACCCGGATATCATATGGATCGGTGCACCTGCAGGCGGATTATGGAAAACCACCGATGGTGGAGCGACATGGACCACCGCCTTTGACCAATCTGTTGTGCTTGGAGTTTCAAGCATACTCATAGATACCAAAAAACCCAATATCATGTATATTGCAACCGGAGACGGAGATGCAAGCGATACTTATTCAACGGGAGTTTTAAAATCCATAGATGGTGGTGTTACCTGGCAGACAACCGGACTTGACTGGAGTGTGTCCCTAAACAGGGTTATCCGCAGAATTATTTTTCAACCCGAAAACTCAAGTGTCCTTTTTGCTGCCACTTCAAACGGATTATACAGGACATTGGATGCCGGAGAAAACTGGACACAGGTTTTAAACGGAAATTTTTTCGATGTCAAAGCAAATCCAAACTCTGTATCCAATATTGTTTATGCTGCAACTGGTTCAACTGTTCGAAAATCAATTGATAACGGAGCGACATTTACCACAGTGCAAACCATCAGTGGTGCCAACAGAATCGCTTTGGGTGTTTCAAATGCCAATTCCGGTTACCTTTATGCCTTGGCTTCCAATGGCTCCGGCAACGGATTTCTTGGATTTTATCAATCAGTAGATACGGCAAAAACTTTTTCATTGAAAGCTTCTACACCAAATTTACTCGGTTGGGATTCCGATGGTGGAGACTCAGGAGGACAGGGTTGGTATGATCTCTGTATTGCCGTGGATCCAACCAATCCAGAGGTCGTATACACCGGAGGCGTCAATGTCTGGAAATCCACCAATGGCGGTACTGCCTGGTCATTGAGAACACATTGGTCTGGTGCGTCAGGTGTTCAAACAGTTCATGCAGATCAACATTGCATGGAATGGCAGAATCCGACTACGCTCTGGCTGGGAAATGACGGTGGAATTTATAGATCCACCAATGGCGGAGTCAACTGGTCTGATAAAAGCAATGGATTGATCATCTCCCAAATGTACAGACTGGGTGTTTCTCAGGCAGATGCCAAAGTGATCACCGGACTCCAGGATAACGGAACCAAATTAAAAGGCACAAGTGGTACCTGGTATGATGTCATCGGAGGTGACGGGATGGAATGTGCTATCCGACCTGACAATGCCAGTGTGATGTATGGTTCTCTTTATTACGGTGCCATCAGGCGATCTACCAATGGCGGTAGTTCCTGGACCAGTATCAAACCATCTAATGCAGGCGATGGTGCATGGGTCACACCTTTTGTCCTTGATCCGAATGCTTCCCAAACAATTTATGCAGGATTTAAAAGAGTCTATAAATCCACCAATCAGGGAACCAACTGGACCGCTCTTGGAAGTAGCAACCTAAATTCCAATGCATTGAATTACCTTCATGTAGCAAAAGCCAATTCCAATGTCATTTATACAGGCAGAAGTAATGTATTGTATAGATCAACCAATGGAGGAGCCAATTGGAGCACGATGACTGTCCCTGGTGGTTCAAGTTCCAATACTGTAATGTTAGCCATTCATCCTGATGATGCCGATATGATATGGGCAGTCAGATCAAACTACACTTCAGGGCAGAAAGTGCACAAGTCCATCGATGGAGGTGCTACCTGGACCAATATCAGCGGTACTTTGCCCAATCTTCCGGTCAATTGCATCCTTTTTGATGAATCGACCAACAAAGACGGTTTGTATATCGGAATGGACGTGGGAGTTTTTTATAGAGACAATGACATGGAAGACTGGGAATTGTTTTCAACCGGATTACCCAATGTTCCGGTTTTTGAACTGGATATAAAATACGATACAGATGAGATTTATGCAGCTACTTACGGAAGAGGCTTATGGAAATCTGTAAAGAAATACAATGGCACCTTCTGCAGATCAGTCAGTGGGATCACTCTTGAAGAAATGGGCATAGACAGCGCCAGGATCAGTTGGAATGCACCAGACCCGGTTCCGGTGAATGGTTATCAATTTGGTTTTTCTACCAATACCACACCACCACTCAACTGGAGTACAAGTTTTTCCACGGAGGGTGTTATTTATGGTTTATCCAGCAACTCAAAATACTATTTTTTTGTAAGGAGTGCTTGTGAGGAATCTCTTGTCTCTTCCTGGCAATCAGCAGGCCCTTTTTATACCCATCTTACCTGTGATGATGTCAGCACAGATACTGGAGGAAGCAGCGCTGACTACTCAGACAACGAGAATATCACCCGTTCCATCTGTCCTGATATCGATCTGCATCACATTTCAATTACATTTACTGATTTTGATGTGGAAACAGACTGGGATGCCTTGTACATTTTTGATGGTAAATCCACCTCAGATCCAATGTTTTCAAGCGGAAATCCGGAAACAGATGCCGGTTATCCGGCCGGAGGATATTATGGAACAGATTTGCCGGGAACTTTCACTTCTACACACCCGTCAGGTTGTTTGACCTTGCAGTTTATGTCCGACGGTTATGTGACGGGTGATGGCTGGGAAGCAAATGTAGATTGCTTGCCGGATTGCAATGAAATCGTTTTGACCAATGAAGACGATGGGTACGGATCATTAAGGAATGTAGTGCTTTGTGCTGGTCCCGGGCAAAGCATCGTTTTTGCTCCTGAACTGGCTAATGATACCATTTTTCTGAATTCTCCAGTTGTGGTAGATCAGGATATCACGATCAGCATGACTACGAATCCGGTTACGATCAAGTCTAATCACAACCATTATATTTTTGAAGTACTTCCGGGAGTTACTTTGACTTTGGACAATATAACCCTGATTGGCGGAAATGGTGCTGACCAAACCAGGGTTATTTACAACCGGGGTAATCTGCACATGCAGGATGTTCAGATCATCGATGTATTGTTGGGTTCAGGTTCAGGAAAAACCATTTCGAATGAAGGAACACTGGATTCTCATGGAAGCACACAGATCAGCACAGAATAGGATTTTATGGGTTGAAAATTTCTTGTGATTTAGGAATTTTCAGGAGGAGAAAGCAAATTAATTTTGATTATTTAAACAATAAATTATGTATACTTCCAGAAGGCAATTCATTAAAACGGGCATGATGGCAGTCGCAGGAACCATCGTTTTACCTGAAATTCTAAGCTCCACCATCCATCAGACTTTAGACAAAAGAGGATTTACTACCGCGCTGCAATTGTATTCAGTCCGGGATGCCATGCATAAAGAACCGATCGGTACTTTGAAATCATTGGCCGGAATGGGATATAAATACGTGGAACACGCAAATTATTCCAACCGGAAATTCTATGGAATGACTCCTTCAGAGTTTAAAAAAGTACTCGATGACCTTGGTATGCAGATGCCGTCAGGTCATACGGTATTGCGTTCATCGCATTGGGATGCAACAAAAAATGATTTCACTGATGAATGGAAGTTTTTGGTAGAAGATGCAGCTTTTATGGGTCAAAAATATGTGATCAGCCCATCACTGGAAGCTGGTATCCGCCAGAATTATGATGAATTGCTCCGGTTTATGGAAGTATTTAACCAATCCGGGGAATTGTGCCGCAAGTTTGGTATGCAGTTCGGATACCACAATCATGATTTTGAATTCCGGGAACAACTCAATGGGATTTATTTATGGGACATCATGATGCAGCAGACTGATCCGGAATGGGTTGTCATGCAACTTGATACAGGCAATATGTTTGTTGCCGGAGCAAAAGCCAAAGAAGTCCTGGCCAAATATCCCGGGAGATACGCCAATCTTCACTTGAAAGACATGACCGCCAATGCAAATGGAGATGGCTTTGAGAGTACGATGATGGGCAAAGGTGTTTTACCCATGAAGGAAATCATTGAATTAGCCATCAACTCCGGCACAACACTTTTTGTGATCGAACAGGAAGCTTATCAGGGTAAAGATCCTTTGCTTTGTATGCAGGAAAACTATGATATGATGCTTGAATGGAAATACATTTAGGGAGAGTGATAATTGAAAATGGTTAATGGTAAATGGTTAATGGTAAATGGAATAATTATTGTAAATAATGAAAGTTAGAAGTTATGAGTGTTTAAATAAAATTATAATAATTCATAATTGGATTTTCGAAAATTATCAATATTGACCTACAAAAAAAGAGCTTATAAAATGAGCGTTTGAGAGTATAAAATATTTTTCACTCCTCCAAAAAGCAATGATCTATATTTTCGAAAGGAGTGCAGAATCTCAAACACATAATTTATACCTTTAAAATTTGTAGGTTAGTAATGTAAAAAAATAATCAACCATTAACCATCAACCATTAACCATTAAAAATTACCCTTTGATCAACATCGCAGCAAAACCTCCTCCAGGCATTACAGGAATGGTTAATACATCACCTTTTACAACAGGTTTTTTGATGATCCTGTAATCTTGCGGATACCGGTCAGCATTGACTCCATCGGTTATTATGCTCGCTTCAAATTTACCTTCCAAAAAATCCAGTGGAATGACAAATTCACGCTGATTCCAGTCAGTCATTCCTCCGATATACCAATTATTTCCCTTCCTTCTTGCAATGACCAGATATTCTCCAATACTTGCTTTAATTACTTTGGTTTCATCCCATGTGGTTGGAATTTTTGCGATGAAATCTACACATTCCTGTTCCTTTTTGTAAGTGGATGGAGATTCACAGAGCATTTGCAGAGGTGCTTCATACAACACATACATCGCAATCTGATGACAACGAGTTCCCTGGCTCATCGGACGTTCAAAATGGATCGCATACCCGCTTTTTCCTCCATTCACCATAGCTCCGGGAGTGTAATCCATCGGACCGGCAGCCATTCGGATAAAAGGAATGGTGAGATTGTGCTCAGGTGTTATGAGCGTACTCCATTTATTGTTTTCATTTCCCCTGACACCTTCGTAGTTGAGGACATTGGGATATTTTCTTTGCAGACCGGAAGGTTTAAAACATCCGTGAAAATCCACAAGCAATTCAAGTTCAGCAGCCTTTTTGGCAATAGCTTCATAAGAACTCACCATTGCCTGATCCGACCTTTGCATAAAATCTACCTTCACACCTTTTGCGCCCCATGATTTATAAGTTGTCAGGATCTGATCCAAATTTTCATTCAATGGTTTCCACAATACCCAGAGGATAATGCCAACTCCTTTTTCTTTGCCATAACTGATCAATTCGGTTATATCCATTTCAGGGTTAAAGTTCAGAATATCTGTAGTACTCTTTGTCCAGCCTTCATCCAGGATCACGTATTCAATTCCGTTATCGGCAGCAAAATCGATGTAGTATTTGTAGGTTGCTGTATTCAAACCGGATTTAAAATCCACCCCGTAAATATTGTTGGCATTGTACCAATCCCAGGCAACTTTCCCCGGCTTGATCCAGGATGTATTTGGCAGGACACATGGTTCAGCCAACTGGTATGTTAGGTTGCTTTCGATCAAATCACCATCTTCCGTGCCGATGATAAACAGCCTCCAGGGGAATGTTCCGGGCAATTTCTTTTTGGCAATAAATGAGGCTTCTTTTGTGATGAGTTCATTTCTGTCCGGACCATTTTTTTTGTCGGGAATGGCTTCCAAAACATATTTTGGGAAAATCCCCGTGAATCCGTTTGAAGCTTTTTTTTGCAAAAACATATTGGGGTAATCGTGAAGACCTGTTTCGGTGAATAATACCCTGATACCGTCTTTTGTCCTGAATTTTAAAGGTAAACTGCAAAAACTACCTTCACGGATCTTATCCACAGGACCTTTGAGGTAACTTCTTTCATTGTGCGAGTACATGGATTCTTCTTCCGGATACCAGGCTGTTGTCTCTTCCGGAAATTCAATGTTAAAATTCTCATTATTTACCAGCACGGTTGTTTTTCCTTCAACCTCAAAACGGTAGGCAAAGCCATCATTGTAAGCCCTGAAAACTATAGATATTCCTTTTTTGAACTGCAACTCAAGTTCCTTGTAGTGATCCTGTATAACGGCATTTTTGTAAGCTATTTCAGGCATGATCAGACTGTTATGTTCCCTGTTCAACTGCTTTTTAAATGTATTTTTTTCAACTATTTTATCCTGCTCAGTATCCATATAAGCTGCTTTTTGAATAAAAACAGGTTTATCAAGGTAAAAAACAGACCAATTGATCGAGCTGGATACAATAATTTCAACTTTCAGGTTGCCATCCGGGGAAGTCAAATTGAAGTTTTGTGCAAGAGCGCTTTGGGTGAAAATGCCCGTCAGAATGATTTGGATAAAAATTAAAAAAAATCGATTTCTCATGTGTTGATGAAATTAGGACATCTAATAAAAAAGAAAGAGTTCGGTTAAAGCATCATTTTTTGAATCTATAACCGAACTCCAGTTGCAATATATTATATTTCAAATTCCAAATTATGCTATTCAAGCATGTTCGGAGTATAAAAAATTGTTTTGGATCACCAGAAAATGGTGTAGATCAATCCAAGGATCAGCAAAATAGCATAAGCGGCAATATTGAAGCCCTTTCCTGTGATAAAAGTTTCTTTTTCCATGGAGATCGCCTTAGGATCCTCATCGTACTTGGCTGTTGTAAGACTAACCATCCAGATCACCACCATGGTGATGAAGCAGGTGTATAACATCTGATCCAGGAAAGGCATTTCTACAGGCAACAATTTCAATGCCAATGCCACAGGAATGGATGAGATTACCCCGATGATAGCGCCTTTTGTATTCGCTTTTTTCCAGAAAAGTCCCATTACAAAAACAGCCAGGATACCTGGACTTACCACGCCGGTGTATTCCTGGATATACTGGAACATCTGAGGCATGGAGTTCAATGCTGGAGCAACAACAACTGCAATAACCAAAGCCACGATCACAGTGATCCGACCTACGGTCACCAGATCAGAACCGTCTTTTCTTTTGGAAAAATAAGGTTTATAAATGTCCATTGTGAAGATGGTGGCTGTAGAATTCAGCATGGAAGCTAAAGAAGAAACGATGGCTGCAGTTAAAGCAGCTACCACCAATCCCTTCAATCCTACCGGAATGAATGATTTGATCAGCCATGGATAGGAAATATCATAATTAATGGATCCATCAGGTTTCATGAAATCACCTTTGATGCCTTCAATCATTGAAGTGCCTTCAGGTTGCATGAATAAAACATAAGCGATGATCCCCGGGATCACGATAAATATTGGGAGCAATAATTTTAAAAATGCTGCAAAAGCAAGGCCTTTTTGTGCTTCAGGAAGTGATTTTGCAGCCAGTGCTCTTTGAATGATGTACTGGTTAAAACCCCAATAATAGAGATTGGCCACCCACATTCCACCGATCAGCACACCGATGCCGGGCAGGTTCATGAATTCAGGATTGTCCCGCTTGATGATCATGTGGAATTTGTCTCCTGCAGTATCAAAAACATGATTTAAACCATTGAGTATGCCTCCGTCAGGTGTCACATGATGTAATGCGATCAGGGTGGTAATAAATCCACCTACGACCAAGAGCACAACCTGTATCACATCTGTCCAGGCCACCGCTGACAAACCACCCCAAATGGAATATGCTGCCGCAAAAAGCGCCAAACCAATAATGTAATACATCATCATGGATCCGTCACCTGTTCCCAGAATGGTATCCAGGGCTTTTGATCCCAAAAACAATACAGATGTCAGATTTACAAAGATGAACAGCGCCAGCCAGAAAATAGCCAGAATGGTTTTGAGGTTGGTATTAAAACGCTTTTCAATAAACTGGGGAATGGTAAACAAGCCTTGTTTGATGAAAATTGGAAGAAAATATTTTGCTACCACAATAAGGGTCAAGGCCGCCATCCATTCGTAGGTGGCAATCGCGAGACCAATGGCAAAACCTGAGCCTGACATGCCGATAAATTGCTCAGCTGAAATATTTGCTGCAATCAGGGAAGCACCAATTGCCCAAAACGGTAAACTTTTCCCTGCAAGAAAATAATCTTCCGCGCTTTTGGTTTCTCCCTTTTTAGTCCGGGAAACCCACAATCCCACACCGAGGATCAGCAAAGCATAAGCGACAAAAATAATGATATCAAGTGTTCCAAATGATCCCATAATAAACGATTTAATGATAAAAAATCTGAGGTTTTACTTCTCCACCAGTATCGCACAGCAAACAAAAAATTGGCAGCTGTGATGGCTGCAACAAATATAGAAAATGTTTATTTTAATTATGGTATCTTTCCTGATTTGTTCATGCTTTTTTTCGTCAATATAATTGTCTGTAATGATATCTTCTTATTTTTCAATCAATTCAAATGGTTGATTTTAAAAAAGAAGTTGATGGTTTCTCATTTGTTGAAAATTATGGTATATCCATAGCTGTTTTCACTGGATTCTTCCTGATTTTTCGTTTCTTCATCTTTCGAAACAGAGATCTGGTACTGAAGATTTACTTTTGGCAACCTGAAATGTATGAATATTTTTTTGATGGCATTCACCCGGACATGGCGGTTTTTTACTGGTTTGAATCTGAGTAAACCAACCACCCGGATGGCTTCTTCATCGCAATCATCCCGAAGGCTTTTGATCACATGCTGACCATGAACCATACCCTTATCGTTGATTTTATATGAAAGCAAAACGTGTCCTTCCAAACCTTCAGCCAGTGCTTTAGGTGGATATCGCAAATGCTGTTTGATGAAAGCTCTGATGGCTTTTGGTCCGCCCGGATACTCGGGTAGCTTGATAAAATCTTTTTCTTTTTTGCTTTGTAACATGCAATTTTTACGATTTTGACGCAAGATAATTCATAGATTTCAACTATGCACCATTATGGATATTTCAAAGTTGATAATCGCTATAATTCCGGTCATGAGCGCAAACGCCAGGCCTGATATGGATCAATTTGTTTGTTCACTATACTTTCTTTGATCAAAGTCCCTTACATTTGCCGGGAATTTTCTGATTCAAATCTAATAAATGGGCACTGTTAAAATCACTGAGCAAGTTTCAAATTACAACAATCTGGAGAAAATGTCCACTGTTGAGTTGCTTACGCACATCAACCATGAGGATAAGCAAGTACCACTTGCCGTTGAAAATGCCATTCCTGCTATTGAAAAATTGACGGATGCGGTTTACACCCAAATGAAAAAAGGAGGCAGATTGTTCTATATCGGTGCCGGAACCAGTGGCAGGCTTGGAATCCTCGATGCTTCTGAATGTCCCCCAACCTTTGGCGTTCCTCATGATTGGGTAATAGGACTGATCGCAGGCGGTGATGCAGCCATCAGAAAAGCAGTGGAAGGCGCTGAAGACGATGAAGATCAGGCATGGAAAGACCTGGGAGCTTTCGATATTGACGAGTTGGATTTTGTAGTAGGCATCGCAGCATCAGGTACTACGCCGTATGTGATCAACGGATTAAGAAAATGCAGGGAAATGAATATCAAAACTGGCAGCATCAGCTGTAATCCGGATGCAGATGTGTCGTCTTGCGCTGATTTTCCGGTTGAAGTGATTGTCGGTCCTGAATTTGTAACAGGAAGTACCCGTATGAAATCCGGAACTGCACAAAAATTGGTGCTCAACATGCTCACCACTTCTGTTATGATCAAACTTGGTAGGGTAGAGGATAATAAAATGGTGGACATGCAACTTTCCAATAATAAACTGGTAGATCGTGGTGTCAGGATGGTGATGGATAAAACCGGCCTGGAGCATTATGATTATGCACGTGAACTTTTATTAAAAGCTGGTAGCGTCAGAGATGCCGTGGCCGGATTCTATAAAACCAGTTAAGGCCAGACGGAAAACATTACACATTAAAATATAAAACAGGCCATGCCTGCACCCGTTAAAGAGCTTCATTTGCATGTATTAAATACAAAAGAAAGCTCCTGTGAGTGAAGCATGACCTAAAGCACCCAGAATCAGTCCTTTTTACTCAATTTGATAAAGTCTTTTACCACAATTTCTGTGGCGTGCTTTGTTTCTCCCTTATCATTTTCATAGGATTTGTAAGTGATTTTACCACTTACGAGCACTTCAGAACCTTTCGTCAGGAGTTGTTTCATCCATTCTGCGGATTTACCAAAAGCAACCAGATTGTGCCATTGAGTGTCTTCCACTTTTTCTCCCTGATTGTTGGTGTACTGTTCATTGGTGGCCATGCTGACCTTGGCAACTTTGATGCCCTTTTCAAATTCCAATAGTTCGACTTCTTTTCCAAGATAACCGATCAGTTGCACATTGTTTCTCAAATTGTTCATAACAAAAGAGTTTGTGTCCAGACGTACTGCGTTGATTATAGAGTGAGCCTGAACGGGTGATTAAATAAAATTTTCAATGCAATAATAATCAATTTCGATCAATTGACCAAATATTTTGAAGGTTTTTGAAGGGTAAAGTGATCTTTTTTAAAAAGTTCATTGAAAATGGTTCAATTTATTTTTATTGCCAGGCTTAATAAACCAGCAACTAAAAGGAAAATGGTTTAAGAACCCCGGTACACATTGTTGCGGGGCAGGCATCGATTAAAACTCTTTAGTCTGCCTACCTAAAATATTAAATAATTGGCAATTATTTATGCTAAATTGTTTTAATGTATATATTTGTATTTGTTAAAGATTTAACTGCGATCAGTCTGTTCATATATTTTTTCTGAGTGAACGGGAAGCTAAACATAATCCGTCGACCGTAGAACTTAAAAACTGATAACCTTAAATTGGATGGTCATATGAAACTTTTTCTTTTTTTGATTTTTACAACATGCACCCTGACGCTGTTGCCGGTTTTGAATGGCGGTTCACCGATGCAGAGGAGAAATGCCATTTCCCAAGGCCGCAGTAAGGAAATCATTTGTCTTTATTTTTTGGAAGGGAAACAATTGAATGCTCATAAATCTAGACTTTATTCCGGTCTGCAAATTAGGTTTTTGGATGCACCTGTCATCACTTTGCATCCGGAATCAGCCATCCGTTGTGAAGGAACATCTGTTCAGTTGAGGGTAACTGCCACCGGTCAAAACATTCAATATCAATGGCAAAAAAATGGTGCAGATCTTCCCGGAGCAACTCAAAATCTGTTGACACTGATCAATCTTAAATTTTCTCAATCCGGAGAGTATGTTTGTAAAGTATTTAATGCGGATGGAACAGTTTATTCAAATCCTGCAACCCTTGAAGTAGTGAATCCATTTGTAATAACCGCACAACCTCAAACATTGACCCTCCAATATGGCCAGACTGCTCAATTTTCCGTGGAAACAAGCGAAAATGTTGAATCTTATCAATGGTATAAAGGTGTTACCCCGATGTCTGACGGTGGAAATATTTCCGGCGCTCAAAACCAGACTTTAACCGTTTCCAGTGTTAGCCAGGTGGATCAGGGAAAATATTTTTGCAAAATCATCGGTCCATGCAACCAGGAATTTTCGGATGACGCATTTCTATCCATCATATCTGCAACGGATGAATTGAACCGGGAACTAAATACCTGGTTCCCCAATCCAGCCAATAATAAGATTACTTTTGATAACCCGACAGCTAAGATACTGTCGGTTTCAATTTATGACATTCAAGGCAATGAAATTTACCTGAAACATGATCCACATAGGAATTTATTGGATATTTCCGGGCTAAAACCCGGATTTTATACCCTTTTTACCACAACAGATCATTATCTTTCAGCTCAAAAACTATTGATCATCAGGTGATCGAAAACGGACACTTGTGTGTCGGTTATAGCTTTGATATTTTTGTTCTGTAAGTACCGTTTTTCCCAGCGTCAACTTTCATTATATAATTTCCTTTTGGCAAAAGTTGTAGATCTATTACACATTTTCCATTGGAAATAGTGACTTTTTTACCAAGAATTAACTTGCCATCCATAGAAAATACGGATGCGTTGGCTGCGCCATCAAATTTGTTGCCCAATTCAATATTTGCCCTGGTAGATACGGGATTGGGATATACTTTTAAGGAATTGATTTGTCTTCCGGTATCTGCTGTGGAAACACCTGAAGACTCGATTTTAAAATCCCAGATGCCTCGCCCGTAAGTTCCGAACCTGACGACTTTTTGGGCAGGAAGATATTCAACCGTCCAGTATTTCTGAGTAGGCGCAAAATTGCCTGCGAGACTGAACCATTTTTTCTCTTCATAAATATAAACATAAGGTCCGGCTTCTGTAGCGGCAAATATCATGGACTCATCCTCATTGGTCGCGATGGCAAAAACCATGGTCAGAGGCAATCCGTTTGTCATTCCGCCAAAATGCTTGCCACCATTGGTTGATTTCAGTACTCCAGCCGTTGAATAACCGCTTCCTGATACATACACCACTGTGGGATCCAGATTTGAAGGCAAAATACAGGCGCCATAAAGATAATGAGAACCGGCTACAGTATTGTTGGACAGTTTGTAAGTAGTACCGCCATCTGTTGAATAATAAAGTTTACCGTTGTTGGTAGCAACATACCACAACAAAGGATTGAGGGGAGAAATGGCCATTGCTGAAATTTCACTGCCGGATGCTGCATAAAAATTGTATGGTTTTTGTTCTGCAGTGATCGTTCCATTGGCATAACTCAATTTGATGATGTAGGAACCACTTCCTCCGTTCATATTGCCTCCGGCAAAATAAACAGCATCTTCAGCCGGGTCTTCCGTTGCGATGATCGGAGGAATCCAGACGGTTTCATTGTCCGAATTCACTTCCCAACTCGCATCATAGGTTCCGGTCAGCGTATTGCTGTAATGTGTCACCCAACCTCCCGGATAAACCGTCCACATACTTGAACCGTTTTTTGTAAAGACAATGTGTCCGTAATCTCCTGAAATCACCTGTTTGTAAGATATGGTTGTTTCTCCCTGTACCGTTCCGCGTTGTAAACCCTGATCCTGCGAACCGGCGTACACAAGATTGGGAAATTTCGGTGAAGTCCGTACGGAATAATACTGACTGACATTCAGATCAATCATGCCGATATTCGTATTTGTGACCGTTTTATCATAGGAAATACTTAAACCTCCATGGTTACTGATCGTGACAAAGGTATTGCCTTCCTGATCCTCAAATTCATCAAACTGCATAATGTCTGCATGGAGTTTGGAAGGTACATTGTCATAATATTCCCACCAGTTATTGATCATATTCCAGCTTTTTCCCCGGTCAATACTTCTGTAGACCTCCACTCCGCCAATCAGCAATAGATCCGGATGTTTTGCAGAAACATACAAACGTACTTCCCATGGAGTGATCGGGATATTGCTGACAAATTGCCAACTCTGACCCATGTTTTCCGTGACGTGAAGTTCATTGTTGCCGTTATAAGCGTACAATTTGATGGTTTCGTTGTCGAGAACGCCTGCGAGATTTCCTTCTCCTGATTCTCCGAACGCAAACCCGGAGTTATCTGTTGCTATGAAAATCGTTTCGGTTTCCGGGTCGAACCGGTGTATTTTGGACTTATTGGCTGCTGTTTGTTCGATCAGGAATATATCGCCTGTTGCTTCCACATGAGCCATGGCTACATTCCGGGTATCGGATGTTTGCAATGATAAAATCGATTGGTAGGTTTGTCCACCATCTGTTGACATGTAAAGTTTATATTTTTCCCAATAGTCTGTTTTGGCCAGAATGAAAATGTACTGCTTATTTTCAAATTGGGTCAAAAATGCATCTTTCACATTTCCATAGCTTTGTGGTGTATAGGACGCAGCAGCTTCCCAGGTCAGTCCCAGGTCATCAGAAAAATGAGGTTTTTTGTTGATGAGCGCTATCAGCCTTTTAGAACCGTCAGGTTTTTTTATCAGCTTAAGCAAACCATGGGTAAATGTAAACCGGTCATTCAAAACCTGCCAGTCCTGAAAAGTGAAATCAGCCTTGAACAAGCTTCCTCCATCGGAAACGAGATAGATCATGTTGGTTTCCACATCATATTCAATATCAAAAACACTGCCTGCCTGATTGTTGCTGCCTCTTTCCAGCCATTTTCCCTGCAAATATCCGTTGGCTATACTGACTTCATTGTTGCGGCTCAAACCATAATCGGGAAAATTTTTCTGCATTTCAAGACTGTTCCTGTATTCGATTTCCATCCAATCCACTCCTGGAGCAGTCCGGTGCATCGCTTCAAACCATTTTTGTCTGGCCTGATAATTTTCGCCCTCATCACCGTCTCTTTTCACCTGAGTTCCTTCCGTAGGTTCAGGAAATGCATTTTTGGTATTGTTTTGCTTGCAGGATAAACCAAGCATACTTATGCCCGCAAAAATGATTGCAGCTATCCGGATTGAATACTTCATGTATTTATGTTTATGGCAATGCCTTTAAGAATATTAAATAAGGCAACTAATTTACACTAAAAATGGGATTTTCCAAAAAAGCTTTGGCTGGAGCAATGAATTTATTGTGTTTTGCCTTAAAAATTTGGAAATATTACCAGCTTATATTAAAAATGAAGATGGTATCATTCTATTCCAAGGATTTTGTGGGTTTGGAGGCTGAGCTTCCATTGAGGATTTTCCAGGCAATAACTGAGTGCTGCTTTGGTATTGGACGCCAATTCAGGTCCGTCCATTGGCTGGAGGAAAAAATGCTCAAAAGGGAGTTGGTCAAACATCTCAGGGAACAATGATTTTTGCGGAAAAACGAGTTTCAATTCATTTCCGAATTGTTGTTTGAAATGCCCTGCATCTTTGGGACTCACTGTCAGCCAGTCGATCCCTTCCGGAGCCAGGACGGAACCATTGGTTTCCACCGCAATTTCAAAACCTAACCCATGGAAAGCATCGATCAGCTTTTTATCCAGTTGCAAAAGCGGTTCGCCACCTGTACAAACCACGTATTTTTGTGCTTTTCCCATCGGCCACAGTGAATCAATTAAATCGACAAGGCTGTCCGCATCATATTTCCCGCCATTTTTGCCATTGATGCCTTTAAAATCTGTATCGCAAAAATTACAGATGGCGTTTTCACGGTCTTTTTCCAGTCCTGTCCAGAAATTGCATCCGCTGAACCTGCAAAAAACTGCCGGCCTTCCTGCATAAAGCCCTTCACCCTGCAAAGTGTAAAAAACTTCCTTTATGCTGTATTTTTTTAGCGTGTCTGACATGTACTCAATGCTTCTTTGTGCGGTCAAAAATGCAACTCATTGTTGAAATCTGCTTCAAAAACACAGTTTTTTTTGGTGCCTCTGAACAAAACCCGTTCAAAACACTCCAAAATAAATATATTTGACCTCATTTTTTTTGCCAATTATGTTATGATCATCATCGTTTCGGGACGGTTTTTTAAGTATTTTACCAGAGGTTTTGCAACAGCCATCGCTTTGTATCCTTTTATCATTGTGCGTAAAAAGGAACTCCGGGATAAGCCGTTCCTGGTTTATCATGAAAGAATTCATCTCAGGCAACAACTTGAACTCGGGATCATTTTTTTTTATATTTGGTATCTGGTAGAGTTTTTGATCCGGTTTATATCTTCCAATTCATTTTACCGTGCCTACAGAAACATTTGTTTTGAACGGGAAGCTTACAGCAATGAGTCCAATATGCATTATCTGAAAAAAAGAAAATGCTGGAGCTTTATTTATTATCTTTCAAGATCATGAAATGAGCTTTATGGGAGATCGCATCGCTCTTTATCCAAAAAAATCAGAATCTTGTCCAACATATTAATTGCTTTACAGGATAATTTATATATTCGCATTCATTATTTAAACATTTAAAAACTAATATTTTGTCAGTACTGATATTTCTTATCGTTTCCTATATCGTTTTGAGCATCAGCTTATATTTTCTATTTCCCAAGGCAGGAGTTGCCGGTTGGAAAGGACTGGTTCCGGGATTGAATTTTATGGAATGGGCTCAATTGATAGGCCGTAAAAAAGCATATACTTTATGGTTGCTGTTTCCGATTGTAAACCTATTTATTTTTGTAAGTATGGCCATTGATCTGGTGAGATCATTCGGCAAATATGGTTTTGTGGAAGAAGTGATCACTTTTTTCTATGCTCCGCTGTCTTTCTTCCGTTTGGCTTTTGACAAAAATGCTAAATACATCGGACAGACAGTTTTGCAGGAACGTGAATTTCATAAACAGGTAAAGGACGCACGCGCCGCAAAAGATGAAAGAACCCTGAGCAAACTGATGGCTCAGAATCCATATAAAAAATCAACATTCCGTGAATGGACAGAATCACTGGTATTTGCCGTTTTTGCAGCAGCTTTCATCAGGATGTTCCTCATCGAAGCTTATGTGATCCCGACACCTTCCATGGAAGGTTCGCTGAATGTGGGAGATTTTCTCTTTGTCAGTAAAGCGCATTACGGTATCAGAACACCCATGACGGTCGCTATGGTTCCTTTATTGCACAACCGGATTCCTTACCTGAATAAAGAATCTTATCTGGCAAATCCCTCATTGCCATACCATCGTTTTAAAGCGTTGGAATCTATCGAAAGAGGTAGTCCGTTTGTGTTCAACTGGCCTGTGGGTGATAGCATCTACCTGACCAGCCAGCGTTCTTATGCGGTTTTTCAGGTCAATCAGGATCCCGGGATCATGATGTATGACCGTGAACTGAATGGTAAAGTCAATAATAAAGAGATCATTGTCAGACCGGTAGATAAAAAGGACCACTATATCAAGCGTTGTGTAGCCATTGCAGGTGACACGCTTCAGGTGATTGAAGGGGTCATTTATATCAATGGCGTGAAGCAGAAAGAACCCGAAAATAAACAAACCCTCTATATGCTCAATAAACCATTGCAGGTCAATAAAAAAAGACTGGAAGAAATGGGCATTGATGATATGGATGCCGCCATAGATGCAAGAGGCATCGCTGTTGGCTATCACCTGACTTTTAAACAAGCCGAACAAATCAATCAGATGAGTCCGAATACACTCAGTCCGGCAGTCAAACAGGTGGATCAGACCTTGTTTCCTTTTGACAGGAATAATTTTGGTAAATGGTCAGTGGATAATTACGGACCCATTTATATTCCAAAACAAGGGGTAACCGTTCCGATTAACATGGAAAATCTGGCGCTTTATAGCAGGATCATCAATGTTTATGAGAATAATGACCTTGAAGTGAAGGACAATAAAATTATAATCAACGGAGCAGAAACAGACAGCTATACTTTCAGGCAAAATTATTATTGGGCAATGGGTGACAACCGGCACAATAGCGAAGATTCAAGAGCCTGGGGTTTTGTTCCGGAAGATCATGTTGTAGGCAAACCATTGTTTATCTGGTTCTCTACCAAAAACGGTAAAATGTCCAATGGCATCAACTGGGACAGGATATTTAAATCCGCCAGTAATTAAAAAAAGCTTTCCCGAAAAAGCCTTCATTCATATCAGACTGAAGGCTTTTTTTTGTGATGATCAATGGTATATCTGGAAATAGAATGATCAAAGAAGGTTTTTGTTAAATGGCATGAAAATCATACTTTTTCCAGGTGATTTTTTCACCCTTTTACCACCGCCAAAGGTTTCAATTCAATCATTATCCTGACCAGGTCTTTCTGATTTTCCATCACCAGATCGATGTCTTTGTAGGCTGAAGGCGCTTCATCCAAGTCAGATACTTTTTGGATACTGTGTAAAATGCCCTGACGATCTAGTTTTTCTTTTTCTTGCTCCAGACTGAGTTGTCGTTGGGCTTCTTTTCTGCCCAAAACCCGGCCGGCGCCATGAGAACAGGATTGGAAACTTTCCGGATTGCCTAAACCTTCCACAATATAAGATTTGGTTCCCTGAGAACCGGGAATAATGCCTGTTTCTCCCACTTTGGCACTGGTAGCGCCTTTGCGGTGAACGATCACATTTTGCCCGAAATGGTTTTCCCATTTGGCATAATTGTGTGCAATGTTGATGAACTGATCAAATTCGATGTCACCGAGCTTTTCAGTGAATGACTGTTTGACCCTTTCCATCATCAACTTTCTGTTGGCCAGCGCAAAATCCACACAAAATTGCATTTCCAGCAAATAGTTTTTATAATGGTCTGTATTCATTGGCAAAAATGCCAGTTGCCATTCTTTTTTCACACTTGAAAAGTATTTTTGATTCAACTCTACAGCCTTATGGTTATAATATTCTGCCACTTTATAACCGATATTCCTGCTTCCCGAATGGATCATGATCCAAATATAACCATCTGAGCCCTGTTGAATTTCTACAAAATGATTGCCACCTCCAAGCGTACCGATCTGATATAACGCGCTTTCATATTCCTGCCTGACGATCTTCATGTCAGGATTCATTTCCGGCATAAGCTGTGCGTCCTGTTTTTTTTCGTGATGTTCAAATCCAACCGGGATCAATTGTTTGATCCTCTGATGGATAGCTTTCAGATCTGCCTGATCGAGTGAACGCAGTTCGGTGCGCAAAGCGCACATGCCGCAACCGATATCCACACCTACAGCATTCGGAACTACCACTTCTTGTGTGGCCAAAACACCACCGATGGGCATGCCAAATCCCTGGTGAGCGTCCGGCATAATGGCGACATGCCGGAAAGCGAAAGGAAGGTTGGCGATGTTTTTGGCTTGTTCGAGCGCGGTGGCATCGATGTCGCTAAGCCAGAGTTTAATGGGCTTTTTTTCTGAGGAAATTACGTTGACAGGCATGATTTTGAGATGATTAACATACGAAAGTATATGTTTTCTTACTCATGTTACTCTTTTTAAACCAAATTTGTTATTTTTGAAAACTTCAATTCCATCAAATTTGTAAGAACAAAATAATTTTTGATTTTTGCTTGTGTTGTATTTAATGTCATACAAAAATCAAAATATTCTTAAAAAGGTAATAGATAAATAATCACTATTGACCGACAAAAATTACAAGATTTCTCGCTCCGCTCGAAATGACAGGGCTTTCAGGGGTTTTAGGTGAGAAGGGGGTAGGCGGCGGCAATGCCGCCGCCTACCCCCTTCTTATAGAACTAACTGTCTGTCATTCCCGACGCTCATCGGATTCGGTCGGGACAAGTCCGAACGAAGTGAGGAATCTCGAACTCATAATTCTAACCTTTAGAATTTTTGTCGGTCAGTAGTGATAAATAATTCCAAAAGAGTAATTTTTTTTTCTTTTTAAGAATACTCATAAAATTTTTGATTTAATTTTCAGGTTTTTGAGTTATTTCTATTGTCTGCAAATATTTTTGCAAAAGCTTGACAGTTGAGGATAAAAATCAGCTTTTTGGGAAAATCAAAACTTAATTATATATTTATATTAACAAATAGCTTTATAAACAAAACCAAACTTTATACCTATGCAAGAAATCATCAGTTTTACCGATGAGCAGATAGATCTTCTGTTCGCTTTCGCCAGTTCCAAAGGCGTCGAAGACGTAGATTTGCAGGATGAGGTAGTGAAGGAACTGTCCGCGAAAATTTCCAACGAAATGAAAGAGCAGCCTTCGCTGAATTTTGATCAGGCATTGGAAAATGTGTACGCCCGATTTCCAATAACCGGGTTTGCAGTTTTTCTCAATGGGAAACAAAAGGAGATCAAAAAGTATTGCATAAAACAATACAATAAATCTTTACTGAGATTTTTCATCAGTAAAAATATCTTACTTGTGGTTTTGATTTTTGCAGTGTGTTTTACAACTACGACCTTTTTAGTGGGTAAATGGGGGTTTTGGGTGTTTTTTGTTTTGATTTTTTTACTGCAGTTATATATTATTTTCAAAAGCAGGAGAAAGCTGGTTGCGCCATCAAATGAATTAAAGAAATTGTTTTTTTACAGGACTTTTATAATGAATTTCAATGCTTTTATGGATGATGATCGTGATTTTCCATCCTTCCAAAGTATTTTTATGTGGTCGTGGTTGGTTTTTTTTCCATTAAACATGGATCTCACCATCAATGTATTATTCAGAGTTTTAGCAGCCGTTTTTTCAGCATTGCTTTTGGTATTTGCATACCATACTTATGTTGAAATGCCCAAACTGATCAATGAGGAGATCAAAAACAGGTTCAGCCATCAGATCCGGTTAAATGAAACCACAAGTCAGGATTCTGTCTGAACGATAGTTTCCTCACTTTCTTCTTCTTCCACCGCCGAATCGTCTATAAATTTGGTTGCAATCGTCAATGGCCGGAACACAAATCTCTTTTTGTATTGATGATTACCCATTCTGCCAAAAATGTTTTGAAGGGTTTTGACGGTTTTGACGATATTTTTACCCTTATTGAGCATCACACAGTCAGCACCCGAAGACCGCGCGGCATCTGTTATCTCAGATCTGGTTGCAAGACCCGTTTTATTGAGGTTTTCCAGCACCTGGGTTGCCCAGATCACCGGAATGTGGGCTGCCTCGCAGATCCACAGGATTTCTTCCTGTATCTCACTGAGTTTTTCAAAACCGATCTCGATGGCCAGATCTCCTCTGGCGATCATCACACCAGCCATTTCGTCCTTCATGCACTCGAACAAAAGGGAAGGGAAATTGTATACAGCCTGAACATTTTCGATCTTGATGATGATCGGTGGTTTTTTCATTTCTCCGAAAGTTTCACGGAGTAATTGAATGTCAGTCTTGTCTTTGACAAAGGAATATCCTACCATATCTGCATTTTCAGAAATGAAAGGAAGACATTCCTTATCATATTTTGTCAGTGAAGGAAACTGGAGGGTCGAATTTGGAAAATTGATGCCCTTTCCATGTTTTAAACGTGGTTTTTCAGAAGCAATGGAAAGTATTTCAAGTACTGCAAAATCATCTATGATCTCAACGACTTCAGATTTGATCAGTCCGTCATCAAAATATACCCTTTCACCCGGTTTGAGTTGGTTGGTCAGATTCCTGACAGAACAACCCACAAGCTGATATTTTAAACCTGACCCTTTTTTTCTGGATTTGGAGGTCAACAGGATTTTTTCTCCTTTATGAATTGAAATTGCTTTTTTGTTTTTCAGAATGGTACGAATTTTTGGTCCAGCCAGATCCATGTATATTTTACAGGGAATTCCGGTGGCCGTGGATGCCAAACGGATGTTCTCAATAAACTTAGACCAGGTCACAGGTTCATCATGAGCACAATTGACCCTCGCAATATTCATCCCGGCATTCAGGAGTGCTTCAAATTTCTCGTTGTTGTTCAGCCATTTGCTGTCCATCGTTACCATGATATGCCTGTGTTTTTTGGATGCTTTGGGACCAAAAAGGCCATTGATCTTCTGGTTGACCGATTGTCTGGCATACGCGTAGGTACTTACTGCGTCTTCTTTAATAATTCTGCGGGTTAAAACCTGCAAAATGGCATTGATCTGACCCATGATGTGGCTTTCCGAAATGGATAATGAAGATAATCCAAAAGCGTGAAGTCCGTTCTGAAGACTTTTGATGTCCATCGTTCGCAAGGTAAGGTAATGTATGAGGTTCCTGGCATTGATCTGGTGATCAGGATGTATACTTTCAAACAAATGTTCAAATGCTTTTTCTTTTTCCAGCAATAAATTTTTGACTTTCTTCAGCTCATTTAGAATCTCTGAACTGTTACTGTATGTTTCACTCATGGGTATAATGCTTTTATTTAGCGCTCAATATTAACAAATAACGGATAATACGAATGAATAATTCAAAAATGAATATGAAGAAAGCGTTAATTTTAAAATAATGTGAAGAAAAAATATCTTCCTTAATTTTTGGCATTTTTTTTGTTTCATTTGAATTATTGTCTAACTTCGCAATGCGAAACGAATCCCGTGACATATTAACCTTGTTTTAATATGTATTTGCATTGCCCAAAAATTATTTTAAGAAAAATGAGAAAAATTAACTTTAGTTCTTTTATCATGGGATTTGGATTTGCTGTATTTGTAATGGCATTTGCTTCTTTTACAAATAACAGTCATGTGGGGAGTTCGATTGCAGAGTATTTCTATGATGGAACCACTTTAGGTTCAGTGACGCCACCCACAGCAGAAAAATACAAATTGAATTACAAAACCAGCCATCCGGATGCTTTGGAAGGTATCAGCCTTACCGTGCAACAGCTCAATGCCATCAATAAAACTGTCAGGGATATGAATGGAGATCTTCGTAATATATCCGGTTTTAATCTGTATTATGGCAAGATCACCAAAAGCGAAAATGCTCCGGTCGTTTCAATTGTCTATACTGTTGACAAACAAATGACTCAGACCATTCCTTTTGCCAGTCTGAATATGGTTGAAATTAACCAGTTGGGTTATATCAGACCTTTTGAAGAGGTTTGTGAGAAACTTGCGATGGATTGATCCATATTTCAGCAGGTTTTGTTCTTAGTTAAATAATGGTTGATGATCCGGTTTTACGGCATCAACCATTATTTTATTTGTTCGGTGCGGAATTGTATGTCAAGGCTGATCATTAAAATCAAGGGTGATGAATAGATTTTTTTATGTCCAAATATTTTTTTTAGCCATGTGTTCACTTTCCTGTCAATCTCCTGCCAGCGATTTGGAGGCAGTTCCCTTTGTCGATTTGAACCGGTATGCCGGTAAATGGTATGACATAGCTTCATTTCCCCAAAGGTTTCAGAAAGGCTGTCACCGGACTACTGCTGAGTATTCCTTATCTGACAAAGGTTTTGTAATTGTTGAAAACCGTTGTAATAAAGATAGCCTCAACGGGAAAGAATCGTACATCAAAGGAAAGGCGTTTGTCGTTCCGGGTACGAACAATGCAAAACTAAAAGTTCAGTTTTTTTGGCCATTCAAAGGTGATTACTGGGTAATTGATCTGGCAGAGGATTACAGTTATGCGGTTGTGAGTGAACCAGGGAAAAAATACCTTTGGATATTGTCCAGAACTCCGGTGATGGATGAAAACATCTATAAGCAGATCACTGACAAGCTTTTAGCTAAAGGATTTGACTTATCCAAACTCAAAAAGACCGTTCAGCAATAACCGTCTAAAGCTGTTTATCAGATAAATTGTTTGTTTTTCTGAAAGCGACTGTTAATTTCTTTATCGGTTGATATCCAGTTATATATTTGAACTATTGACATAATTGTCAACCATTTTTATCAACTCGTCTTTTCTTTCTTCCGGGATGAAGGCGGCTTTGAAAGAATTTTTTGCCAGGGTGATGATATGCTGTTTATTCAAACCCAGTGCTTCAGTTATGGCGATAAAATTCTCATTGATGTATCCGCCAAAATAAGATGGGTCATCGGAGTTGATCGTTACCAGCATACCCTTTTCCAACATTTTTTTTGTAGAATGATTTTCAAGTTTGTCCACATTTTTTAATTTGATATTGGACAATGGACAAAGCGTCAGGGGAATCTGCATTTTTGCGATCCTCAATGCCAATTCAGGGTTTTGACAGGAATTGTTTCCGTGATCTATCCTGTCTACTTTCAGGACGTCCACACTTCCTTCCACATATTGCCACGGACCTTCTTCTCCTGCATGAGCTACCAATTTGAAACCTTCATTACGAGCCAGGTCAAATACCTGGCGGTACAATTCAGGAGGAAATCCGTTTTCAATGGAAGCCAACCCAATGCCTGTGATCTGCTCTCTGAAACGAAGTACATGCTGAAAGGTATTTATGGCTGATTCAGGTCCGAGCTGTCGTAAAAAACAAAGTATTAACAACACCGAAATCCCCCATTTTTCCTTTGCATCCTTTACCGCAAGTTCCATGCCTTCCATGATGATGTCAGGAGCGATATTTCTTTTCAGATACGTTTGAAAATCAATAAATATTTCTGTATGCAATACATGTTGTTCATGCATTTTTTCCAGGTAAGCCATGGCAACATCATAAAAATCCATGGCTGTCCGCATCACCCGGGTACCTTCTGTATACAATATCAAAAAATCTCTGAGGTCTTTGAACTCATAGGCTTGTTTTAATTCACCAACGCTGGCAAACCTCAATTTTACATGGTTCCTTTGAGCCAGTCTGAACATCATTTCAGCTTCTATGGTGCCTTCAAGATGAACATGTAATTCCGCTTTGGGAATCTCCCTGATAAATTGTTCAAAGTTTTTATCTATTGCCAAAATTTGTTGTTTAGAGGATCAAAAGTAGATAAAATCAAAAAATGAATGCTCATAATGACTCGATTTTATGCAGTTTTGCCATAATCGACTGCCATAAGTTCAAATAACATAACTAAAACATGGTGATGAAGTATTAAGTTTTTGAGACTGTTAAAATAATTGTCAGATTGTCCGGAGCCAATTTACCTTGCTGATTCTTTGATAGAGCCGTAAAAAAATAAATTCAATTTTAAGCATTTAATACCTTATAAAAAGGGATAAACATTGTAGTGTAACTTATGTTACAAACTTGTTGTGCTATTCTTTCTATTTTTGCATAAAAGATCCTGCCGATGGCCATTTTTAATGAAGATACACGGAAACAACTGACTGAACTCCTTGGTTCGCTCAAAAACAAGGTGCAAATTGCATTTGTCGGGGCTGAAAAGGACTGTCCCACATGTAGGGACACTTACGGTTTTATGGAAGAATTCTGTGCTCTTCATGATAAAATTTCCATGAAGTATTACGATTGGCAAATGGATACTGAATACATTTCCAGGTTGAGGGTTGATAAAACTCCTGCAATAGTATTGCTTGACGAAAACGGGAAAGATCAGGGTGTAAGGTTTTATGGAATTCCTGCAGGATACGAAATTCATTCTCTGATTTCAGGAGTTAGGGAGACCAGCGGAATTCCGGCAGAAATGCCAGATGATATTACTGAACGTATCAGCAGTATCATCGAACCATTTCATATTCAGGTATTTGTTACCCCAACCTGTTCGCAATGTCCTGGTGCAGCCATAACTGCACATCGACTTGCTTTGCTGAATGAACATATTTCTGCCGATGTCATAGAAGCCAATACCTTTTCGGAGCTTTCAGAAAAATACGATGTGAAGAGTGTACCAAATGTGATCATCAATGAGAAACCGGCGTTTTGGGGTTCACATCCAGTCACTAAATTCCTTGAAGCAATGGAACAATTTCAAACGAAACCATTGTCATAAGTCAGCATTCAGTTATATACTTTCTTCAAAAAAGTCTGCCAATTGTAACAGACCAAAAATTGAATCTTCGTTTGTCCGGAATTTTTACAACGGGTGTTAGTCCATTTTCATAGACCACATCAAAGGTAAACCTTCCATAATCAAAACCGCCACCGGCATTGACTCCCAAAAAAAGGTCATTGATGGTGGTAAAATCGATGCCTACATCATTTTTATCTACGTGAAATACATAATTGATATTACCACCAACACTGAAGCGAACGCTGAATTTCCTGTTCATGTTGACACAATATCCCATGTTCAGCGGAATTTTTAAATTGAAATATCTGGGGTCTCCGACGCTTAAAAAATTGTTTCCTTCTTTTACCTGAAACCAATAAAGATGTAATCCGGGACTCAAATAATAGCCATAAGGACTGATCCTTGCATCCAGACCTATGTGCCAGCCATCCATCATGCCGAATGTATCTGCTTCAGTATCCGATATGTCGCGGTAAACGAACACACTTCCGAACTTTAAATTCGGACTGGTTTGAGCTGTCAAATTGCTTTTATTGAAAAGCAAAAGTGTGCTCAAAGATAAAAAAACTATAAATTTTTTTATTACAGACATTTCAGAGATTATATATCATTTGATTTTGATTACCTTAGCTTGCAAAAGTAATGTTTTTTAAATTTTAATACCTGTTAAACAAAAAAAATAGAGCATGTATCCGGATTTATCATATTTTTTTCACGATGTTTTCAACACGCCTTATGACAATGCTGCGTCCATTTTTAAAACCTACGGACTGTTCCTTGCACTGGCTTTTTTAACAGCTGCATTGGTCGTTTATCTGGAATTAAAACGTAAAGAGCAGGAAGGTGTGATCAAGCCGATGATAGTTACCAAAAAGAATTCCAATGGAGTATCTTACAGCAGTATAGTGATCAATACATTGATTGGCTTCGTGCTTGGTTTCAAATTGTTTTATATTCTGAGTCATTTTGATGCATTCAAGGCTGATGGTGCCGGAGTAGTGTTTTCAGGTGATGGAAACTGGCCAGGTGGATTGATCACAGGTTTATTATATGGTGGTTATACTTACTGGAACTGGAAGAGAAATAAAAAAGACACTGAAAAAGAGACCACCATTACCATTCATCCCTATGAAAAAACGGGTGATATCACCATCATTGCTGCAATATCAGGCATAGTTGGAGCCAGATTGTTTTCTATACTTGAAAATCTGGACCTTTTCTTTCAGGATCCAATGGGGCAGATTTTCTCAGGAAGTGGTCTGACAGTATATGGCGGGTTGATCCTGGCTTTTATTGTGGTTTATTTTTACATCAAAAAACTTGGAATTCCGGTGTTACATATGATGGACATAGCCGGATTGGCGATTATTCTGGGGTATGGGATCGGCAGAATGGGTTGTCATTTTTCCGGAGACGGAGACTGGGGCATTGTGAATGAAATGGCCAAACCATCCTGGTTTATTTTTCCTGACTGGATGTGGTCGTATGATTATCCTCACAATGTGATCAACGAGGGCGTTCCTATTGAAGGTTGTACAGCAAAATACTGTCACAGATTGTCTCCGGGTGTATTTCCTACCTCTGTTTATGAAACGATCGTTTCGACGCTGATTTTTATATTTTTGTGGCTGGTGAGAAAACGGATCAAAATAGCCGGATTTTTATTTTTTATGTATCTGGTATTCAATGGGGTAGAGCGGTTTTGGATCGAAACTATCCGGGTCAATGACAAATACAATTATTTTGGATTTGAATGGTCTCAGGCACAGTATATTTCTGTCGGATTGGTGATCATCGGAATAGCAGGGATGTTCATACTGCTTAGGAAAAACAAGTATTCTTTGAAAGGCGGTTAAAAAATAATTATGGCAAAAACAGTGCTGATCACAGGAGCATCTTCCGGTATTGGTCGTGAACTCGCGTATACGTATGCGAATAATGGCTATGATCTTATTTTGGTTGCAAGAAGAAAAGACAGGCTTGAAAAGATAAAGGGAGAAATTGTGGAAAAACATCATTCCGCAGTGATGGTGATAGATCAGGATCTGGGTAATGCCGAAAGTGCTGAAGCATTATTTGATGCTATCAAAAATGCCGGTTTGGAGCCTGATATTGTGGTCAACAATGCCGGTTTTGGGATTCGGGGGACATTTGATGAGATTGAGATGTCTGTTGAAGAACAGATGATTATACTCAATATATTGACTTTGACCAAGCTGACCAAGTTTTTTGGTCGGCAAATGGCAGAGAACGGAGGAGGTATCATCATCAATATAGCTTCTACTGCTGCATTTCAGCCGGTTCCTTATTTTTCAGTGTATGCTGCAACTAAAGCTTATGTGTTGAGTTTTTCACGTGCTTTGAACTACGAATGGAGAAAGAAAAATGTCAGGGTACTTACCATTTGTCCCGGTGCAACAGAAAGTGAGTTCGGTTTAGTTGCCGGATTGGATGTAAAAACAACTTCCATCACACGGTCTGCACCGGATGCCAGGGAACTTGCGGAGTTTATTTTTGCCTCGGCTCAATCCGGGAAAAGCATTGCCGTTCATGGGTTCATGAACAGACTACTCATCTTTTTTCAGCGTTTTATTCCGGGAAAAATTGTGATCAGAACAGCTGCTTTTCTTATGAAACATTGATCATTGACTGGAGAACTGAGAATTTTTATTTCTATATCTATTTTTTTAATGAGAATCGTATGTATGGGTTGTGGCTATTACCTTCTGCCAAAAGCCTTCAGACCACAATGATTTTGGAAATTCATTTTTATCTTACAGGATAAATATAGTTTACTCAGTTTCAATCTGTTTGTAATTGGTCCCGTATTATTTTCAATTCATATTTGATCTCAGCCAGTTTATCCTCGAGCAAGCTGTTGAAAACCGTTTTTGAATCCGAAAAACTCAGGTGGGCGTAATATTGCCACATTTCGGCGATTTCTCCGTAGTGTATCGTGTACGGCTTGTACAATTCATTGTCCGAGATCAGCAAAAGCTGATTTTGGTCTTTGAGCTGTTGAATACGTTTGTAGACTACACCTTCCTGACGGCTGACGACGACATAGGTCTTTTGATCTTTCAGCCCGCTGAGGTTTTCCACATAGGATGCGATCACGATGCTGCCTGACTCAATGGGAAGCATGGAGTCACCGTGTATTTCAAATGCACGGAAGGTGCTGCCTGCAGGAATATTCGGGAAGCTTATTTTGGGCAGATCTTTTATATATTCCGGGTCTGAATAACTGTCAAGATAGCCTGCTTCTGCCTTCGTTTCGACGAGATCGATATGATCTTCGTTGTTTTTATCAACAGAAATGGCGAGCACCCTGAGATCTTTGCTCCTGATAATTTCGTAATCCTGGTGACTGATTTTGACTTTGAGCAGTTCATCCACACTTATCTTGAAGTAATCTGCTATCCTGATCAGCCCCTGAATGGTCGGTTCTGTTTTTCCCCTTTCATAATCACCGATTGTGTTGCGGGCAACCGAAACCGCATCCGCCAGATCCTGTTGGGATACGTGATATTTTTTTCTGAGGTATCTGATGTTCTCTGTCAACATATTTTTTTGTTAAAAAATGAAAGAATTGACAAATCTACAAAAAATGTTTTATATTTGTCGGGTTATACGCCCATAAAATGTCGAATAAATCGACATTATGTAAAAAAATGTTTGAAAGGGCTATATTACATATGGATTTGGATACTTTTTTTGTATCCGTGGAGCGCTTAAAGAACAGCTCATTTGAAGGCAAACCGCTTATCATCGGTGGTTTAAACAGCCGTGGCGTGGTTGCTTCGTGCAGTTATGAGGCGCGAAGGTTTGGTGTGCATTCAGCCATGCCGATGAAAATGGCTTTACGCCTTTGTCCCCAGGCCACGGTTTTGCGTGGGGACATGGATTCCTATACCCTGTATTCCAAAATGGTAACAGAAGTGATCGCCGGGGAAGCTCCGGTGTATGAAAAAGCCTCCATAGACGAGTTTTACCTTGATCTGAGTGGTATGGACCGTTATTTTGGTTGCTACAAATGGTCATCCGAATTGCGCCATAAGGTCATTCGTGAGACAGGTCTTCCCATATCTATGGGTTTGTCAGTCAATAAGCTGGTTTCAAAAATAGGTACGGGAGAAGCCAAGCCCAACGGAAGCAAAGAGATTCCCAAAGGTATGGAAAAGGGTTTTTTGGCCCCGCTTTCTACCGCAAAAATTCCGGGTATAGGGAAAGAGACCTATAAAAAGCTAAGCTTCATGGGGGTCAGAAAAATAGAGACCCTGAGTCGTATACCGGTCAGGTTGCTCGAAAGGGAGTTTGGGCAAAACGGGAAATTGCTCTGGGAAAAAGCAAATGCCATTGACCTCAGCCCCATCGTTCCTTACAGGGAACAAAAATCCATTTCCAAGGAGCGAACCTTTATGGAAGACAGCCTGGATCTCAGAATGATACGCGATGTGCTTTCAGGTATGGCGGATTCGCTGGCTTACGAACTGAGATCCAAAAAGAAACTGACCTCGGTGATTACCGTCAAAATCCGATATGCGGATTTCAACACTTATACCAAACAAAAGAAAATAGCCTATACATCCAATGACAGGGTTTTACATGCGTACATAAAGGAGTTGTTTGATGCCCTTTATGAGCGCAGGCAGTTGATACGGCTGATCGGTGTGAAGTTCAGCGGTCTGGTGAGCGGTTATTTTCAGATGGATCTTTTCGAGGATACGATGAAGGACATCAGACTCCTCCAGCAAATGGACCGGATACGCAACCGTTTTGGTTACAGCGCCATAAAACGTGCCAATACACTGTAAAAACCTGAAATGGACGAGCCGGAACTAAAGAGTATATTGATTTATGACCCCCCCCTACGGGCAGGCTCATACGGGCAAGCCCTACGGGCAGGCTCATACGGGCAAGCTCCTACGGGCAGGCTCCGATTAAAGATTTTTGATTTAAGAAGTCCAATACATCTAAAATCTTCATTCGTTGATCCTTGCCTACCCACAGGATCTGGATCCAACGGGGTTTTGCCCCGTTGGATATACATCCTTCGGGGTTCGATATGCTGAATATTTTTTTAGTATAGAACTTAGAACAGGAAATTATTCCGAAAAATACAACAAATTGATATTTAATATATTACTATCAAATAATACTACTCCGAATTTGGGGAAATAATAAAAAATGGCAAAAAATCAGATATCAACAAGGTAACAATGTATCTCAATACACATTCATATTTCAGCCTCAGATATGGCACCTGCTCTCCGGAACAGCTGGCAGAGACCGCAGCTTCACTTGGGATCAGGAAAATGGTATTGACCGACATCAACAATACATCTGCTTCCTACGAATTTATACAGGCTTGCAGGAAGCATGGCATCATTCCGGTGTTAGGCATTGAATTCCGGCGCGATCACCGGTTTTTATACATTGGTATTGCCCGCAACAGGGAAGGGTGGAGGGAATTGAACGAATTCCTGACGAGACATTCGCTGGAAGATACCCTTTTGCCGGATGTTGCACCCCGGTTTGAACATGCATACATCATCTACAGGGCATTGGTCAAACCGCTGGATGATTTTGCGGACAACGAATTTATCGGTGTGCGACCTGAGGAAGTCAATAAGCTTTTCAGGTCGCCGGTAAAAGACAGACAGGACAGGATGGTGGTACTCGCACCGGTGACTTTTCAGGATGATGACGGTTTCAAAATTCACCGTCTTCTGCGCTGCATAGACCTCAATATCATCCTTGGGAAGCTGGAGCCTAAAGACCACGCAAGACCCACAGAATACCTGCGGTCTGAAGAAGAACTCAGAGAGCGTTTTGTTTCCTATCCCGGGATCATCAGCAACACGGGAAAATTGCTCGAAAACTGCAGTATTGAGATGCCTGATACGCTCAGTAATAACCGGCTCAGCTTTACAGGGAGCGAGGCAGGAGACTTCAAATTGCTTTCCAAACTGGCCATCGACGGCTGTAAACGACGCTATGGTCCGGATAACGAAGAAGCGAAGGGGCGTACGGAAAAGGAACTGAAGGTGATCCGGCAACTGCATTTCAATTCCTATTTTCTCATCACCTGGGATATCATCCGGTATGCCGAAACCTCCGGGTTTCATCACGTGGGAAGAGGCAGCGGAGCCAACTCGATCGTTGCCTACAACCTGGGTATCACGGATGTGGATCCGATAGAACTGGATTTGTATTTTGAGCGGTTTATCAACCCGCACAGGAGTTCACCACCTGATTTTGACCTCGATTTTTCGTGGGATCAGCGTGATGATGTGATAGATTATATGTTCAAGAGATATGGTTCGGAATTTACGGCCCAACTGGCAACGTACAATACTTTCAAGGGGAAATCGATCATCAGGGAACTCGGAAAGGTATTTGGTTTGCCCAAAGAAGATATTGATACCATCGTGGATCACCCTATGGACGCTTCCCGACATCATCATTTTGCAAAGTATATTTTCAAATATGGCAAAATGATTGAAAACTTTCCCAATTATCTGTCGATCCATGCCGGAGGTATCATTATCAGCGAAGAACCGCTCAATTATTTTACCGCATTGAAAATGATGCCCAAGGGATTTCCTGTGACTCATTTCGATATGTATGCAGCAGAAGATCTTGGTTTTCAGAAATTTGACATACTCAGTCAGCGTGGATTGGGTCATATCAAGGATGCTGTAAAACTGATCGCTCAAAACCAGGGTAAAGTGGTTGACATACACCAGGTGGCAGGTATTAAACAGGATCCATTGGTCAGAAAACAACTTCAATCCGGCCAGTGTACCGGCTGCTTTTACATCGAATCTCCTGCCATGCGCGGCTTGATCAAAAAACTCAGGTGTGACAATTACATACAGCTGGTAGCAGCCAGTTCCATCATTCGTCCGGGAGTTGCCAAATCAGGGATGATGAAAGAATATATCCAGCGTTTTCACAAACCCGGAAGCTTTTCGTATTTGCATCCCATTTTTGAAAAGCACCTGAACGAAACTTTTGGTGTCATGGTCTACCAGGAAGACGTACTCAAAATAGTTCATCATTTTGCCGGGCTGGATCTCAATGAATCCGATATGCTGAGGAGGATCATGACAGGAAAGCGAAAGGATTCGGATATTTTTTATAGTCTGCAAAACAAGTTTCTTGCCAATTGCAGGGAAAGGGGATACAGTGAAGAACTCATCAGAGAAGTCTGGCGACAGATTGAGAGCTTCAGCGGATATTCATTCAGCAAAGCCCATTCAGCGAGTTTTGCGGTGGAATCATTTCAAAGCCTTTATCTCAAAACTTACTTTCCTGTTGAATTCATGGTGGCAGTGATCAACAATTTTGGCGGTTTTTACACGACTGAAGTATATGTACACGAGGCGAGAATGGCGGGAGCCAGTATCAATGCACCCTGCGTAAACAAAAGCCTGTATCTCACTCATTTGTATGGTAAGGAAGTATATCTTGGATTCATACACATGCAATCTTTTGAAACCAAAGCAGCCCACAGGATCATCCGTGAGCGTGAACACGGCGGTGAGTTCACAAGTCTGGAGGATTTTATCAAGCGCGTTGATATTGGCAGGGAGCAACTGGATTTGTTGATCCGCATAGGTGCTTTTCGCTTTACCGGAATGAACAAGTATGAACTGATGTGGGCAAAGAATGCCATTTTTAACCCGGCAGTAAAACATCACAATACTGCTTATCTTTTTGACACAGTTCATCAGCCTTTCAGCCTTCCGGTTCTTGAGGAAGGACCTTATGATCAGGCATTTGATGAGATCGAATTACTCGGTTTTCCGCTGACCAGCCCTTTTGAACTGATTGAGTCCTCTTTCAAGGGCAAAATTTGTGCAGCAGAATTCAAAAAGTATACAGGACAGACGGTTACCATACTCGGATATTATATCACGAGAAAGTATGTTCGTACCGTACAGGGCAAGCTGATGAATTTTGGAACATTCATCGATAAAAACGGAATTTTTTTTGATACAGTGCATTTTCCGAAATCTTTGGAACAATATACTTTTAAAGGGCCTGGATGCTATGCAATAGAGGGAAAAGTGGTCGAAGAATTCGGATTTCCTTCTATTGAGGTGAGCAGAATGGCAAAATTACCCTATGTGAAAGATAATCGGTATTAAATTTGATATAATAGTGATAGTGGTTTGATGTTCAAAAGCCCGCAACCGGGTTTTTTGCCAATCAGGCAACCGTTTTTTAAAAAAAACCATAACACAGATATGAGAGCACTACTATTAATCATGATTTTTTTCGTTTTGGGAAGCGTAGCACCCATAAGTACACAACACATTGGAGATGTTGCCAATGGAATTCCTGCTGTTTTTGAATTGGGAGCTGATGACGATGTTTTGGGTGAATTAATTCCGAATTACACTGGCAATCTGATGTCTGTGTGCGGCAATTCTATGGATAAAGCATACAAACAATGGATGTTTTTACTGATCGATATGGAAGATTACAGTAAAAAGATCAATTTCGATCTGAATGGAGTAAAAATCTGGCTCAATGTTTACTGGAATAAAAACGGGAAGATAGATCTCATCAGTTTTTATCCGAAGGCTAATTCCAAAAACATACCAAATGCCGAGCTAAAGGCTTTTTTACTCAGTTTTGCCAGGCAATATCAGATGGAGGAACTGAATTCATCCAATCATTTTGTGCATTACGGTTCGGCATCTTTTCCAAATCATGCTGAATTGATGATCCCTGATTAGTTTTTTGGGTTAAACAAAAAACTAATTTGTGGATTGATATAACTATAAAAAAAAACGGATCCGGTCATACAACATGACCAGATCCGTTTTAGTCCGGAATTTATATTTTATAAACCCAATTTTGCTTTCACTTTATCAAAAACGTTTTCTGTTTCTGAAGCGTGTAAAATGACTCCTGTGCTGGAATCAAAGATGAAAGTATAACCTTCTTCTTTACCAACGGTCTGAACTGCCTGTTGGATCGAATTCAAAATAGGTTGATACAATTCTTCCCTTTTCTGGATCAGTGCCTGCTGAATTTCTGTTTCAAAAGCCCTGATGGCTTCCTGTTCCTGACCAAGGGCAGCTTCTCTTTCCTGCATCTGAAGCTTGGAAAGTGTTCCGCTGTTTGCTTCTTCAACATATTTGGCATAATTCAATTCCAGGGCTTTTACCAAGGTATCTCCTTTTGCAAGCATATCATTTTGAAAATTGGTCAGTTTTTGATCTGCGGCTTTTACGTCCGGATGGATCAGGATCAATTGTGTGGAATTCAGAAAACCATATTTTTGAGCATGCATTAAAGTAACTAATGAAAGCATCAAAACAGTACTGAAAATAACTCTAATGTTCATTGGTTTTGTTTTTCTTTATAAAAATTAATAAATCAATGTAATGGACGAATAAACCATACTATTTTACAACAGATGGTTCAAGTTTAACGAATAATTAAGACAAATGTGCATAAAATCACTTTTCAGCGTTTTCAGGAGCAGATTCCGTTTTAGCCTCAAGCTCCTTTCTTTTTTGGGTTTCCAATTCCCTGATATTTTCGTTGATCTCAGATTTGATATTGGATTTGGCATTGTTGAATTCGCGAATACCTTGTCCCAAACCTCTCATTAACTCAGGAATTTTTCTGCCACCGAATAGTACAAGAACGATTAAAACGATCATTATCCATTCTCCTCCACCGGGCAATCCGAATAATAACATGCTCAACATAATGTTCATATTTTATTGTTTAAGAGCTGCAAAAGTAAAATTTATTGACATCATTAGGTTAAATCTTGATAAATATTTTCCTTTTGTACAGAATTAACAGGATCAGCCAGAAAAATATTATATGGAACAATGCAAACATCAACGAACCATTCAGATTTCCAAAAACCGGAGCAAACACTGTCGAATACAACCAGGAATACCCATTGATCATTTCTCCAGAAGGGTTTTTAAATTGAATGTTAAACAATATTTTCACCCAAATCACTGATAATGTAAAACCAAAAAGAGGATTTACACCGTAGACAACAAAAAATTGAGACCATTTCTTCCACTTGATTAATGTAAAACCAAAAAGAGGATTTACACCGTAGACAACAAAAAATTGAGACCATTTCTTCCACTTGATCACATCGATCATCCAGTAGAAAAACATCAGCAGAATGCTGGCAATACCACCTGTATACAATACATATGAACTGGTCCAGATCGGTTTATTGATAGGGAAAAATGCATCCCAGATAAGACCAATCAAAATCATGATCACTCCGGAAACTGCAATGTAAAGGAGGTTTTGCCATACATGGTCAGTCTTCCTTCTTAGGGTGATTCCAATCAAAAACCCGTAAATAACCGTCACGGCTGAAGTAAGGGTAGATAAAAGTCCTTCAGGTTCAAAGGGTATCCCAAAACCTTTATACATATGTGCTTCTGAAATTATGGCCAGGTCGATCTTTCTGACGACATTCGTATCCAGCTCATATGGCGCATCTCCGCCATAATTCCATAAAACAAACCAGTAACCCATTAAAATGATGATGGCAGCAAGAATCAATTGCCACCTTTTCAACAACAATATCAGGAATCCTGCCAGACCAAATGCAAGCGCAATCCTTTGTAAAACCCCCAGGATCCTTAATGTAAAAATATCCATATTATAGAAAGGAAAAGCATTGAGCAACAACCCTATAATAAATATCAAAACCACCCGTCTTAATAGCTTTTTAATAGCCTGTCCGGAGAATTGATAATTGAAACTGCTGTAAGAATAGCTCAATGAAACGCCTGCAATAAACAGGAAAAACGGGAAAACGAGATCCGTTGGGGTGCAGCCATGCCATTTGGCATGGAGCAAGGGAGGATAAACATGACTCCAGCTGCCGGGGTTATTCACCAGGATCATTCCGGCTATTGTCAGTCCGCGAAATGCATCCAGGGAAAGCAATCTTTCTTTCTTCATAATTATTTGCTTTATCAACCGATAAAAGTACAAAAAACGAATCTTAAACTAAAAATTTGTGGCTCTATGTTGATTCGTGTGGGTAAAATAATTTGGTTATATGTCGATTCATGTGGGTAAAACAAATTGATCAAATATCCATAGATTTTCAGAGGAAAACAAAATACAGCTATGCCACGAA
>Ga0209573_1001236_pt1 | contig 41495 bp, 49 predicted proteins | sample TNRBio252014_DNA_FD_185870 | JGI IMG/M metagenome (GOLD analysis project Ga0209573, IMG submission 185870) | Wastewater treatment Type I Accumulibacter community from EBPR Bioreactor in Madison, WI, USA - TNR Reactor_6/25/2014_ DNA (SPAdes)... | ecosystem: Engineered > Bioreactor > EBPR >...
CACCACCATGGTATCGCCCGAAGCCAGCGCCACCGTGCCCGACTTCGCGGTAATGATACCGCTGTTTTCTACATTCGGGGCGACCAGCGCCGCCAGCCCGCCGTCTTTTACCGAAATCGTCCCCGCATTGGAGATCGTCGCGTGCGGGTTGCCCGCCCGATCAAACGACAGCGCGCCGCCTTGCATGAACGCGCTGTCGGAGATATCCGCCGTGCTCGCCACCAGCGACCCCACATCCACCTGCGCGCCGTGACCCAATACCATCCCGTTGGGGTTGACCAGATACACCTGCCCGTTGGCGCTCAGCGCCCCGTCAATGCGCGAGGCGTCCGTGTCGTGAATGCGGTTGAGAATCGCCGAACCCGCGCCGGGTTGCGCAAAATGCACCTCCTCGCTAGGCGCAACGTCAAAACTCCGCCAGTCCACCACCGCACGGTCAGAACCCTGGAATACAATCGTATGCGTTCCCGCGTCGCGGATCTCCGCACTCCCCGCCGAAACCTCCCCGCCTTCCGGCAACGCATACGCAACACCCGCCATGCACACACACAGCGCGCTGCTCGTAAGGAGCGGGAAAGATAAAGAACGCTTCATCATGAGAAAAAGTATACCTCAAAATAATAAAGGAATTCTTCATATAGGATAAAACTTTAGTAAAAATATGGGCTGTTTTCTATGCAAGGTGCTTTAATCGCAATACCGCATGTTGAAGAATATTCGCCGTCGCCACGCCGCATGTCAGACCTTCGCCGCACATCACCTGAACCTGTGCGCCCGGCTTGCGCGGCAGAAAACGGCGTACGTCCCCTTTGAATTTTCTACTAAAAACACTGCCCCACAAGCCTGTGAGCGCCACGGGAAAAACCTCTACGCAATCCCGCGCCAGAATAAACTCTATGCCGGGCTTGAAGCGCATCAGGCCGCCCGTGGGGGTGAGTTTGCCTTCGGGAAAAAGGCAGATAATATCCCCCGCTCTGAGACCCTGGGAAATCTCGTCCAGCGCACGCTTCACCTTTTCCTTGCTGGGAAAGATGGGGATAGCGCGGTTCACCTGCATAAAATGATGCACCAACGGCACCTGGTAAATCGGCTCGTAAATGACGAAACGCACAGGCCGCCCGATAGCGCGCTGCACCGCCGCCGCCACCATAGGCCCATCCAGATAGGAGACATGATTGCATACCAGCATTACCGCACCGGAGCGCGGCAGGCACTCAAACCCGCGACAATGCGGACGATAAAACAGACAAAGAAGCCAGGTGCCGAAGCGACGATAAAAAGGCTCCAACCGACTGTATAGCTTCATCCCCACCACCTGTTTTATACAGAGTATAGCATATCTGGCGGCTTTAATCCTAGATTAACCCTTGGCCGTTATGCTTGGCGCGTGTAGGATGCTGTTACTTTCCACGATTGCCGGATTTCCTATGTCCAAATTATATACCGATGCACATTCCGCCCTTTCCGGCCTGCTACATGACGGCATGACCATCATGGCGGGGGGGTTTGGCCTGTGCGGCATCCCGGAGCATTCCATTCAGGTATTATATGCCTCGGGCGTGAAAGACCTTACGGTTATTTCCAATAATTGCGGGGTGGATGATTTCGGACTGGGTATTTTATTGAAAAACAGGCAAATCGCTAAAATGATTTCTTCTTACGTCGGGGAGAACAAAGAATTCGAACGCCAATTTCTCTCCGGTGAGCTGAAAATCGAATTTAACCCACAAGGCACGCTGGCCGAACGCATTCGTGCAGGCGGGTCGGGCATTCCCGCTTTTTATACCAAGACCGGCGTGGGCACCATCGTGGCCGAAACCAAAGAAACACGCGAGTTCCACGGAGAAAAATATGTAATGGAGACCGGGCTGAAGGCCGATCTTGCGATCGTGAAGGCCTGGAAGGGCGACAGCAGCGGGAACCTTATCTTTCGCAAGACCGCCCGCAATTTCAGCCCCATGATGTGTATGGCCGGAAAAGTAACGGTGGCAGAGGTCGAGGAGCTGGTGGAACCGGGGACACTCGGTGCGGATGCCATCCATACGCCGGGTATTTTCGTACAGCGCATTTTTAAGGGCGACTCGTTTGAAAAACGCATTGAATTCCGCACCACCCGCAAGCGCCACGACGCGGAAACCGCCGCCGAAGGAAGCGAAGTGTAATATGACATACCCGTGGAACAGGAAATATGTTCAAGAGCCTGCGAATGCGCTGCGCCGTCGGTGCACTGGCAGACGCGCACGGGCGCATCGAAAAGGAAACTAACCATGCCGTGGTCACGAGAAGAAATTGCACAACGCGCCGCGCAGGAGCTTCGGGACGGTTATTATGTGAACCTCGGCATTGGCATTCCCACCATGGTGGCCAATTATATCCCTGAAGATATAACGGTCACCCTCCAAAGCGAGAACGGAATGTTGGGCATGGGGCCCTTTCCTTACGAGGACGAGGTAGACCCCGATCTTATCAACGCGGGAAAGCAAACGATTTCCGAACTTCCCGAAAGCTCGTATTTCGATAGCGCCACCTCCTTTGCCATGATTCGCGGCGGGCATATTGACCTGACGATTCTGGGGGCATTGCAGGTGGCGGAGAATGGCGACATTGCGAACTGGATGGTGCCCGGCAAAATGATCAAAGGCATGGGGGGCGCGATGGATCTGGTGGCAGGCGTCCGGCGCGTCATTGTCGTGATGGAACACAACGCCCGGGACGGGGCGGCTAAGCTTGTGAAGGAATGCACCCTGCCTCTGACGGGCGCAGGCGTGGTGGATATGGTCATCACGGAGCTGGGGGTTTTTGAAATGACGGGAGGCGTCTTCCGCATGACCCAGCTTGCTCCCAAAGTCACCAAACAGGAAGTCCGCGAGCGCACCGAGGCCAGCTTCGAATTTGCGCTATAGCTCCGCGTTTTCCCGACCTCAGGAAGAGGGGGCCAGACATGTCGCTATTGCCGACGCCAGATGACGCATCATGCGTGCGTAGTGATCTTTGCCCGTAGCCAGATCATATCCCAGATAATCCACCACGGCTCGGCGAACGTTCGTTCCTTCCGTCACCGTCTCCATGACGCGGGGTGAGAATTGCGGCTCACTAAAAACGCAGACGGCGCCCCCGTTCCTGATTTTATCCCGAATCGCCACCAGCCGCGCAGCCGAAGGCGGCAATTCCGGATGCAATGTGATCGACCCCACCCCCTGTAATCCATACCGTGTTTCTACATACTGCAACCCATCGTGAAAGACGATGAAAGGGCGCTCCGCCACGCCCGACAGCATCGTCGCAAGCTCCTCGTCCAAGGCGGCAAGATCCGTCTCGAAGCGCAGCGCATTGGCAGTATAGCGGTCTGCATGAGCGGGATCACGCGCCGCCAGCACTGCCGCGATCTGCTGTACCATCATGCGCGCAAAGCGGGGATTCAGCCAGATATGGTAATCCCTGCCGCCCGGTTCGTCCTCCTGTTCATGCCCATGCTCATGCGGGTGCGAATGTTTTTCCCACACCCCTCCGGCGCGCAGGGGAAGCAGTGGAATCTCCGCGGTCTGCGCCAGCGCCACCGTCTGCGCCGATGCAGGTAGGGAAGGTAGCGCATGAGCGAGAAAGGTCTCGAATTTTTCATCCACATAAAAAATCACGTCGGCCTGCCCTAACATCCGACGCTGCGAGGGTTTAAGCTGATAGCCATGAGGAGAGGCAACGCCTTCCACCAGCAGGCCGGGCGACCCCACGCCGTCCATCACCGCCGCCACCAATGAATGCAGGGGACGGATGCTGGCCACCACGCGCATTTCCTCTGCCTGGGCGGATGCCGACGCAAGCAGGGCGATAAGGATAAAAAGAAGGCTTTGCAACATCATGAGAATCCGTATAATCAACACAGAAATGATATGTTATAATATAACAGTTTTATGTCAAGCTCCGAAACCGCATTGATTGCCGCTGACCGGCTGAGCATCACCCGTCAGGGCAGATCCATTCTCCAGGACGTGTCGCTTGAGGTGGGCGCGGGAGATTTTATCACCATTGTGGGGCCCAATGGCGCGGGGAAGACGATGCTGCTGAAGGCAATGATGGGGTTGGAGCGCATCGACAGCGGCGCGGTAACGCGCAGACCGGGGCTGCGGATCGGCTATGTTCCCCAGCGTCTGGTGGCGGATGCGACCATCCCTCTGAGCGTGCGGCACTTCCTGCAATTGCGCACACGGGTAAGCGCGCCAACACTCGAACGCGCCGCGGAGGAAACGGGTATTACGGCACATCTGGATTGCCCGTTGCATGTGCTATCAGGAGGCGAACTGCAGCGTGTGTTGCTGGCGAGGGCGCTGTTAGGGCGTCCGGATGTGCTGATACTGGATGAACCGGCGCAGAATCTGGATGTGGGAGGGCAACTGGGTTTTTATAAATTACTGGAGAGGCTGTACCGCGAACACGGGCTGACCATTCTGATGGTTTCGCATGATCTGCATCTGGTCATGGCCTCCACCAAAAAAGTGGTTTGCCTGTTCCATCATATCTGTTGCTCCGGTGAACCGCATGTCGTGACACGCGATCCTGAATTTATCGCCCTGTTTGGCGACGATATGGCGCGGTTGATGGCGGTCTATCACCATGAACACCACCACGAACATGAAGAAGGGCACACCCATGGCCACGCTTGATCCTTTCCTGTGGCGCGCCCTGCTGGCGGGGATGATGGTGGCGGCTATCGCAGCGCCGCTGGGATGTTTTGCCGTATGGCGGCGCATGGCGTATTTCGGCGATTCGCTGGCGCATAGCGCGTTGCTGGGGGTGGCGCTGGGCATCCTGAGCGGCATGGGAGTCATGCCGGGCGTGGTTGCGGTCTGCGCATTATTCGCCCTGCTTCTTTTATGGCTACAGCAGAAAAAACTGCTGGCTACCGATACGCTGCTGGGCATTCTTGCCCATAGCGCATTGTCGCTGGGCATGGTGGCCATCAGCGTGCTGAATGCGCCGGGTCTGGATCTTCAGGCGTATTTGTTTGGCGATATTCTTGCCGTGCGCACCGAGGAGTTACGGTGGATTGCCGGGGGCGGCGCGCTGGTTCTGGCCGTGTTGCTGGCGCACTGGCCTTCGCTGGTGCTGATGACGATCCATGAAGATCTCGCCCGCGCCGAAGGAGTACGCACGCTGCGCTGTCAATGTGTACTGATGTTCCTGATGACGGTCGCGGTCGCCGTCAGCCTGCATGTGGTCGGCATCCTTCTGATGACGTCTCTTCTCATCATTCCGGCGGCGACGGCGCGACAGTTTGCGCGCTCTCCCGAAGCCATGGCAGTGGGGGCGGCGCTCATCGGCATCCTGGCGGTAGCGGGCGGTTTATATGCCTCGCTCACCTGGGATACGCCCTCAGGCCCCTCGATCGTCAGCAGTGCGGCGGGCATGTTCTTCTTTCTGCTGCCGATCGGGGCGGCCATAAGAAAGAGGGGTTAATGACGCTCTTCTCCCTCCCGGGGGGGCGGCTTACATTTTTTCCAATACCCGTGGTAGCGGCGGAAGGTGTCGGCAAGAAGGGTGCGCTCCTGGGGGGTCAACGCCGCGGCGGTTTCCTTGATCGCGTCGGCCATACGCTGCATCATCGCACCGCGCAGCTCATGCAGGTGCGAGACTTCCTGCTGGTAGGCATCCGCATCGAAATGCTCCGCCGTCAGAATTTCGGTCGTGCGTTCCCGCGCTTCTTTCATTTCTTCTTTTTGTTCTTTCATTTCTTCTTTGGCACGCTCCATCGCGCCGCGCAACAAAGTCGCTTTTTCTTCCGGCAATTGCATGGCGACTTCCTCGATGGCATCCAACGGTTCGCGTGGCGGTGGGGGCAGTGGCGGGCCCATCAGAAATTTTCCGCCGATCAGTCCTACCAGCATCAGATTAACGACCAGCGACAGGATAAGGGGCGTGCGCAGGGGGGAACTCATAATACTTCTCCGTTATAATAGAGGAACGCTCCGGCATTATGCGAGACCTGCGGCGCGCTGGCAGACAGGGCGGCGGGAGCCGCGGAATACGGAATATGCTGCCCCATAATCAACCCCAGCATCAGACTGCAGGCGAAGGCGGCCACCGGCGCGGGGCGCAGCAATTCCGCAAGCGCCTGCCGGATGCCCGGACGCATCTCGCGTGGTGAGGCTCCGGCAAGAATGCGTTGTTCCAGCCGTGCGTTGGCAGGGGGAACCCTATGCTCCCTTAAGAGTATCTCCAGCGTATCGTCCATCCTATCCTCCATCACCTATAGTCTTTCAATTCATCCTTAAGCTGCGTCTTGGCGCGCATCAGCAACGACTCCAGGGCTTTCACCCGCACCTTCATTATCTCCGCCGCCTCCCGATTACTCAATCCTTCATAAAAGCACAGATTCAATGCCGTGCGTTGGCGGGGGGGAAGCCGACGCAGCGCATTTTCCACGGCGGCGCTTTTTCTTCGTTGCGCCAGCGCATCGTCAGCACCGTCCGCATCATCCGCCACATCAAAACCTTCCCGCCAGGGAGACGGGCGTTTCCGCTTATTCCAGTCGTGACAGAGATTCAGCACCAGCCGATAAAACCAGGTGGTGAAACGCGCCCCCCGTTCTTTTTGCCAAAGACCGGGGTTCTGCCACAGTTTCAAGAATGCTTCCTGAACAATATCCTCAGCCTCCGCCTGCTGGAAGATCGAACGATACGCAAGGGCGTAAAACCGTTTCGTATGCCGCTCCACCAGCAGGGCGAAGGCCGGGCGCTCCCCATCAACGATGCGCTCAAGCAAGGCTTCGTCGCTGGGTGCGTCCGGCTGCGTTGCCACAGAAGCTCCACCGGGTATCAGGATATCCGTGGCCGCGCAGCCAGACATACGACCTACTCTTTCGGCGGGGGCGGTGCGTCATGCCCCTTGTCATCGCAATGGTGATGACCACCTTTTTTGCCCCATTTTTCCTTCATTTTCTCATGATGGGCTTGCATTTCGTCGCCGGTCACTTTGCCGTCACCATTGGCGTCCATCTCCTTAAAGCGCGCCGCGGTAAAAGCGTCATGCTCGGCCTGGGTGATCACGCCGTCCTTGTTGGTGTCGATCTTTTCCAGCATCCGTTCCATGCGGGGGTGGCCGCCTTCCCCCGGGTGCGGGGGAGGAGGAGCATCCTCTGCCAGAGCGATCGTCCCACCCAGCATCACCGATGCGAGGGTTGCCGTTATCATAAAGTTTTTCATATGTTTCTCCTTGTTAAAGTTACTATACTACACCTACTGATTCTTACCAACGGTGATGTCCACCACCATGGCCATGATGCTTGTGACGCCTCCATCCGCCCCAGCGCCGATCATCGCAATCCCCCCGTCCGTAATACATCGGCACGCCGAAACTCACGCTGAATCCCGTATTGACGGGTCGGTAGACCGGCACGGCCACCGGAACGGGTCTGGGCGCGGGCACATAGACCGGAGCGGGCTGCGCATAACCATACCCCCCTCCATTATAGCCTGCGCCATTGTAACCTGCGCCAGGATTACTGGAGACCACCTGCCACGAGCCGTCGGGCTGCATACAGGCGACGCCGTACGAACTCTGGTGCTGGCCGCCGATGCTGACGCCCTGCGAATATTCCCTGCAATAGCCTTGTGCGGAAGCCTCTGAGGCAATGAGCGCCGTAGTGGCCACGATGCCTAATATCAACGATTTCATAATCCACATCCTTTATAGTTTTACAGCGAAAGCATCCTGCCTTCACTGAGTAATACGAATGAGAAGGAAAAACCCTTCGGAAATTTTTTGCATTCTGCAAGAGTGCGCGTTTCCCTTCTTTACGCAAACAACGCTTGGACGCATTCACGCGATGCGTTATAAGAAAATTATTCTATCTGTCTTCCTGTTTTACCCTGAAAGAAATAAATTATTCATGCTTACGCGCCTTCATCTTTCCTCTTCCGATTTCTGGCTCTCGCTGGAAGCCTCTCTCGCGGAGCGCGCCAGCGAGGAAACTTCCGTGGGGCCGGTCGTTGCCGACATGATCGCCCGCGTGCGAAAGGAGGGAGATGCGGCGTTACTGGAATACACCTCCCGCTTCGACAAGATGGACTATACCCCCCACACCATGCGCGTGACGCACTCGGAAATAGATGCCGCCGTCGCCGCCTGCGATCCTTCGATTACAGAGGCGCTCCATCTGGCGGCGGAGCGCATTCGCGTATTTCATGAGAAACAACTGCCGGAGAATCTGGATTATATAGATGCTCAGGGCGTGCGGCTGGGAATGCAGTGGACGCCGATAACGGACGTCGGCATGTATGTGCCCGGCGGCCTTGCCACCTACCCCAGCTCGGTGCTGATGAATGGTATTCCTGCGCGGGTGGCCGGAGTGGATCGCCTGGTGATGGTCGTGCCCACCCCCCGCGGAGAAATGAACCCGTCCGTGCTGGTGGCTGCGAAAATTGCCGGGGTGGATGAAATTTATAAGGTCGGTGGCGCGCAGGCCATCGCCGCCCTTGCCTACGGCACGAACAGCATTCCTCCCGTCTTTAAGATCGTGGGGCCGGGCAATGCGTATGTGGCCGAAGCCAAGCGCCAGGTTTTTGGGAAAGTCGGCATCGACATGATTGCGGGGCCTTCGGAAATCCTGGTCGTGGCGGATGGCAAAAACAACCCCTCCTGGATCGCCGCCGATCTGCTTTCCCAGGCCGAACACGACAAGGAAGCCCAGTCTATTCTGATTACGGACGACGAGGCCTTCGCCGATAAGGTGAACGCCGCACTGGCGGAGATGCTCGCCACTTTGCCCAGGCGCGAAATCGCGCAGGCCTCCCTGGAGCGTTTCGGCCTGTGTATCGTGGTGCCGGAGTTGGAAGCGGCGCTTCCGGTGATCGACGCCATTGCCGCAGAGCATGTGGAGCTGGCCGTCGAGCACCCCGACCCGCTCGCCGCCCGCATCCGCAATGCAGGGGCGATTTTCTTGGGGCGTTTCTGTCCGGAGGCGCTGGGGGATTATGTGGCGGGGCCGTCGCACGTTCTGCCCACCTGTCGCACCGCCCGTTTCTCCTCGGGATTGTCGGTCTATGATTTTATCAAAAAATCCTCCATTATCGGCGTCAGCGCGGAGGCCTTCGCAGCACTGGCTCCGGCAACGCACACACTTGCAGAAAACGAAGGGCTGGGAGCACATGCACGATCCGTCAGTATCCGCAGTAATTAGCATGGATGCCGCGCCTTGCCATAAAATCACGTCGATCCGGCTGGACGATGCCAGCATTATCCGCCGCAGTGCCGAGGTGGAGCAGGAACGCGCCACGGCGCTTTCTGACCTGCTGCATGAGAATTACTTTTCCCCTTCCGGATTGCCCGACGGGCCCTATGATGTCTTCTTGAGCGTGCGCGACAACCGGCTGCGCTTCGAGATAGGGAGCGCACAGCTCGACTCCTCGGCGGAGATCATTCTTCCGCTGGCGCCTTTCCGCAGTATCATTAAGGACTATTTTCTGGTCTGCGAGACGTATTTCGATGTGGTGAAAACCGGCGATCCTTACCGCATTGAGGCGGTGGATATGGGGCGCCGCGGCATTCATAACGAAGGCTCCGAATTGCTGAAATCGCTGCTGGAGGGAAAAATCACGATGGATTTTGATACGGCGCGCCGTCTGTTTACGCTGATTTGCGTTTTACATATTAAATAACCTGTGCTAGGTTCCGCGCCTTATTGTCCCTAAGACAAAGAAGAACAAGGATTTATGGCCAAAGAAGAATTGATTGAATTCGAAGGTGAAGTGGTGGAGGTTTTGCCCAACGCCATGTTCCGCGTCACATTGGAAAACGGCCACGAAGTGTTAGCGCACACCTCAGGAAAAATGCGCAAGAACCGTATTCGCGTACTGGCGGGTGACAAGGTCACGGTAGAAATGACCCCTTACGACCTCAGCAAGGGGCGTATCAAGTTTCGCCATAAATAAAATGACCGGCAACGGTAACGCACCGCTTTTGATTCTTGCTTCCGCCTCTGCCCGACGCCGCGACCTGCTGGCGCAGGCGGGCATCGTTCCCGATGAGATTTTCCCTGCTGAGATCGATGAGACGCCGAAAAAGGGCGAGCTTCCCCAGGATTACGTCCTCCGGCTGGCGAAAGAAAAAGCGTATGCAGTATGCGCCCAGCGCCCCGGCGCTATGATCCTTGCTGCCGACACCACAGTCGCCTGCGGACGCCGCATAATAGGAAAACCGGCGGATGAAACCGAGGCGAGGAAATTCCTGAACCTGCTTTCTGGCCGTCGCCACCGTGTCTATACCGGCATCGCGCTCCTCTCTGCATCCGGCGCCCTGCGCTGCCGTCAGGTGATGACGGTCGTCCAGTTCAAGCGGCTGCACGAAAGAGAGGTCAGTGCTTACCTGACAACCGGCGAGTGGCGCGGCATGGCGGGTGCGTACGGCATCCAGGGATACGCCGCCCGTTTTATAAAAGCCGTGCATGGCTCTTATACCAATGTGGTGGGGCTTCCCCTGCTGGAAACCTGCGCGCTTTTAGAAACCCCCTAAGGCGTTCCTACAAAAAAGTGGGGGCGCGCACGCCAGCGGCCATATACATCAGGGCGACGGTCATTAAAAGCAGCAACACCTGAATGCGCTTGAGATGGTAGACCACAATTTCGTCTTTCTCATGACCTACCATATTACGCGGATCGTATTCGGGTTCTTTCTTAATAGTCATCGTCTGCTCCATTCCTGTGAATACATTACAGTATGTTATATATGAATCCTCTTGTGGATTCGTGAGCTATCATACCACAGAAACACTCGCGGCGTTAGCAACAACTGGGCAGCGTTGCTCCCCGGGCAAAACCTAACGGGGATGGGCGTCTCCGGGCAGCAACCCTCCCAACGGCCTGCCCGCCAGCAGATGCACATGGAAATGCGGCACGGATTGCGAAGCGTCGGGTCCATGGTTGGTCAGCAGGCGATACCCCCCTTCCACCACGCCCAAATCGGCCGCGATATTACGCAGCTTAAGAAAGAAATGCGCCACGGTTTCCGGGTCGGCCTTGCTGGCGAAATCGTCGAAAGAGCTATACTCGCCCTTGGGAATGACCAGCACATGCACCGGCGCGGCGGGGGTGATGTCACGAAAGGCCAGGACTTCCTGATCCTCATAGACTTTATCGCAGGGTATCTCCCCCCGGAGAATGCAGGCAAAAACATTGTTGCTATCGTACGCCATACGGCCTCCCCTGTGATCCCTGGTTTCGATGATCGAATCCCCGGTCATCGCGCTTTTTATTCCACCCGGCAGGCCTCGTCAAAACCAAGGCGGGGGCCGCGTGGATATAATTTGCTCGCGTCGCCATAGCCGAGATTGCAGATGAAATTGGACTTTACGCTGGTGCCGAGGAAAAACGCGGCGTCCACCTTTCCGTTATCGAATCCCGACATGGGGCCGCAATCCAGCCCCGCCGCACGCGCCGCGAGGATAAAATACGCCGCCTGCAGGGAGGAATTACGAAAGGCCGTGTCGGCAATCAGCGTGCCGTTGCCGACAAACCAGCTACGCGCATCCGTATGCGGAAAAAGCACGGGAAGCTTCTCGTAAAATTCCATATCCATGCCGAAAATGGCCGTCACCGGCGCGCTCATGGTTTTCTCGACATTGCCCGCCGCGAGGCAGGATTTTAGTTTTTCCTTAGCGGATTTGCTTGTCACAAACACCACCCGCAGCGGCAGGCAGTTGGAGGAGGTCGGCCCCATTTTCGCCAGATCCCATATTTGCTCCAGCAGGGCGGGAGCCACGGGTTTATCCAGCCATGCCGAATGGGTACGGGCTTCGTTGAAGAGAATATCGAGAGATTTCTGATCCAGCATAGCGCCCTCCTTGCAGTGAAGAAGGCAAGTCTAGCCCAGAGCGGTGGCGCTTACAAATTTATTTCGCTTTGTCTTTAATTCTGAAACCGCGCCGCTTTCTCAGCCAACCCGGACTTTCCCTCGCGATGCGTCAATTCCTGGGCTATTTCGTCCAGCGTGACGTCTGAATATTCCCATGCCACCAGCAGATGAAACAGCAAATCGGCGGATTCGCTGATGATGTTTTCCTTGCGCTCCTGCATCAGGGCGAGCGCCACCTCCACCCCTTCTTCGCCGACTTTCTGCGCGATTTTGCGCTTGCCCTTGGTCAGCAGTTTGGCCACATACGATGTTTCCGGCGCAGCATGACGGCGCTGGGCAATCGTGGCGACAAGCTGCTGTAGCGTGTTTGAGAAATCTTCACTCATGCCGCCAACCTTACCGGCACACCGGCCAGATGCAAGGCCTCTTTTACCCGAGGGATGGTAAAGGTGCCGAAATGGAAAACCGATGCCGCAAGCAGGGCGCTGGCGTGACCCTCGCGCACGCCTTGCGCGAAATGCTCCAGTTTCCCTACCCCGCCGGAGGCGATCACCGGCACAGTAACCGCATCGGCAATGGTGCGGGTCATGGAAAGATCGAACCCTTCGCCGGTGCCGTCCCTGTCCATGGAGGTCAGCAGCAGCTCTCCCGCGCCGTATTCCACCATTTTCTTTGCCCATGCCACCGCGTCGATGCCGGTGGCGTTGCGCCCGCCATGGGTGAAGATTTGGTAGTTTTTTATCAGATCGTCTCCCCGCCTCGCCTCCTGCTCCGCGCCTTCTTTTTCCACGCTCTTTTCGCCCTTTTCATTTCCCGGAACCTGCCGCACGTCGAGCGCCACCACGATACATTGCGCGCCGAATTTCTCCGATGCTTCGCGCACCAGCTCAGGGCGGGTGACGGCGGCGGTGTTGATCGACACTTTGTCCGCGCCCGCGAGCAGCAACTGGCGCACATCTTCCACACTGCGCACCCCGCCACCCACGGTGAAAGGGATGGAGCAGGTTTCGGCGACCCGGGTCACCATGTCGTAGAGCGTACCGCGCCCCTCATGCGAGGCGGTGATGTCGAGAAAACAGAGTTCGTCCGCCCCTTGCCTGTCGTAGATTCCTGCCTGCTCCACCGGATCGCCCGCGTCCCGCAGATTGACAAAATTCACGCCCTTGACCACACGGCCATCCTTGACGTCCAGACAGGGAATAATACGGGTCTTTAGCACAATTAATGCATATCCAGTTTTACGCTGGCCTGACGGCATACCGGGCCGCACCCCGAGCCATTGGGTTGCGCGGACTGGTAGTGCGGCGTCCAGTTGCCGCTGGCAATTTGTTCGCCGTTATAGCGAATCTTCACCGCTACCTGACGCGGGTCGGAACCCAGCATAATGTCACCAAAACCATGCGCCTCAGGGGGCAGGGCGCAGCCGGATTCCATGATCATCACCCCATCCGAGGAGCAGGTGATGTTATGCTCCTCGCACGATTTCAACGGCAATGCGCCCGAGCATTTCACGCTGCGTCCATCGATCAGAAAATCGAAGGCATAGTTTCCCTTCTTCCATTCATACTCCATGGGGACGGAAATGGTGAGACCGTCCACGCAGCCTATTTGCGTACATGCCTGGGGCTGCGCATGGGCGGCGGCGGAAAGCGCCATCAGAGGGAGAATATATTTTACGATAGACATGCCAATGCCTCCTGTGGGTTGATGGCGCCGTCATACAGGGCGCGTCCAATGATTACGCCTTCAATGCCGGAGGCTGCATAGTGCCGTATTTTTTTTATGTCGTCTACCGAAGACACGCCGCCGGATAAAATCACCGGGGTGGAAATAGCCTGCGCCAGCGCCGCCGTTTCCTCGATATTGGGGCCTTGCATCGCGCCATCCCGCCCGATGTCGGTATAGATAATCGCCGCCGCGCCCGCATCTTCAAACCGACGCGCCAGCTCAACCGCTTTCACTTCCGATGAAGTGGCCCAGCCTTCCACGGCAACATACCCGGCCTTCGCGTCGATCCCCACCGCAATACGGCCGGGAAACGCTTTGCAGGCTTCCTTGACCAGCGCAGGGTTGCGAAGCGCGACCGTGCCCAGAATCACCCGATGAATGCCCGCCTTCAGCCAGCGTTCAATATGCGCCATTTCACGAATGCCGCCGCCCAGTTGCGCAGGCACGGAAACCGCCGCAAGAATCGCCTCCACGGCGCGGGCGTTGACGGATTTTCCTTCAAACGCGCCGTTGAGGTCGACAATATGTAACCATTGGAATCCGGCGTCCTCAAACTGCTTCGCCTGCGCGGCGGGATCGGAGCCGAACACCGTGGCCTTCTCCATTTCGCCGTGCAGCAGCCGCACGCAGTTTCCGTCTTTGAGATCAATGGCAGGGTAGAGATGCATGAGGCGCGTAGTAGCAGCTTACGAAGTTTTGTGAAAGAGAAACGTCACCGGAAGCATACATATAATTTCCGGCGCGGGGCAGATTTTTTATTCCACCCGCTCCACCTTTGCACCGCAGGCGGCCAGTTTTTCTTCCAACGCTTCGTAGCCGCGATCCAGGTGATAAACGCGGTGAATCAGGGTTTCGCCCTGCGCGGCCAGCGCGGCGATCACCAAAGAGACGGAAGCGCGCAGATCGGTGGCCATGACTTCCGCGCCGCGCAGCCTCTCCACTCCCCGCACCATCGCCGACCGGCCATGCACGTTGATATTCGCCCCCATACGCACCAGCTCCGGCACATGCATAAAACGGTTCTCAAAAATATTCTCGGTAATCATCGACGCGCCGCTGGCCATGCTCATAAGCGCCATGAATTGCGCCTGCATATCGGTGGGAAATCCCGGATGCGGCTGGGTCATCACGTCGACGCCGTAGAGGTGGCCTGCTTTTACTTTTATTTGCCCCTGCTCCGCGCTCCTGCGCTCCGCAATAGGCAACGCTTCGCTGGCTGACGGCTCGCGCAGACGTGCTGTCTGCGCTTCTTCAAATATCTCGATGTCCACACCCGCTTCCTCATACTTCTCGATGACGGCGGTGAGGAAGGCCGGATCGCACCCCGTCAGCGTCACGTCACCGCCGGTAATGGCCGCGGCGGTCATATAGGTGCCCGTCTCGATGCGGTCGGAAATGATGCGATGCGTCGCCCCATGCAACTCTTTCACGCCGGTGACTTTCAGCCGGTCGGTGCCGAGCCCTTCGATCTTCGCGCCCATGGCGATCAGGCATTGCGCCAGGTCGGTAATTTCGGGTTCGCGTGCGGCGTTACCCAGCGTCGTCACCCCATCGGCCAGGCTCGCTGCCATCAATATATTCTCCGTCGCCCCCACGGAAACCTGATCGAACTGGATATCCGCCCCCTTCAGGCGCCCGTTGACCTTCGCCAGGACATAGCCGCCGTCCAGGGTAATCTCCGCGCCCATGGCTTCCAGCGCCTTCAAATGCAGGTCAATGGGGCGCGTGCCGATGGCGCAGCCGCCGGGCAACGAAACCTTCGCCTCCTGGAAGCGCGCCAGCAACGGTCCCAGCACCAGCACAGAAGCGCGCATGGTGCGCACCAGATCGTACGGCGCCGTAAGATTCGTAATGTCGCCTGCCGTCAGTTTCAGCGTATGTCCGCCCGGTTTATACGCGGTGTGCGCATGTTCGAAATCCTCGCCAACGAGGGATAATTTTACCCCATGCTGCGCCAGCAATTTATTCATGGTGCGTATATCGGCAAGGTAAGGCAGGTTCGTCAGCGTCAGCGTCCCGCCTGTCAACAAACACGCAGGCATCAGCGCCAGCGCCGCATTTTTCGCGCCGCTGATAGGGATGGTGCCTGTGAGCGGAATCCCGCCGGTGATGCGTATTTTATCCATGCGACTGTAATCTATCCGCCAGCCAGAGTTTTATCAAGGATTGACGGGTGACGCCAAGATGCCGCGCTTCTTTGTCCAGCGCCGCCACCATCCAGACGGGGAAATCAACATTGACGCGCTTGCTCTCTAAGCCGGGGCGGCGGATGCTGTTCATGTCGAGATAGGGAAGAATATCCTCCTCGCCCTCGTCGAAGATGCGGTCAAATTCTTCCGCACTAATGCCATTCTTGGTTTGCTTGCTCATAGAATTGAATCTCCTTTTTTCTGGCGCGCCGTGCGGAAATTATTCGGATGAAAAACTCTCGGTAGGTGATAACCACCGTCCAATGTTTGTTCCCTATCATACCCGTTACGATAAAACGCTCTTCCGTCGTTGAAACAACGCTTGCTTCAATGCGGTTGTCATCCTCCCACAATGCCTGCGCTTCCCCAAAATCAATGCCGTGCTTGATTTTGTTGGCGGCGCTTTTCTCTACGTCATATTCAAATTCCATATAGATTATATACTGTTTCTATACCTATATCAAATAGATTCCATACCTTTTCTACTCTCGGGCGGGTTACGGCAATCCCCGGCACCTTTTTTAACAGCCCTCCCTGGCGATGCAAGCGGATTTGATGAAAATCAAAGACCTCTTTGCCTTCCAGGGTATCCTGAAAGCGCGGATAAGGATTTATATGGAAGCTCCCAGTATCGTTCCTGATGGCGATGCGCTGTTTGCACGCTACATGGAGATTTGCAACCAGGCGCTTGCCGCGCACGGGGAGGAGTTTCCCTATAAACAGATATGGGAAGCGGCAAGAAATACCGCCGGAGCGGGCGAAGTGCGGGTGGCACTCTCCGGCGGGGGGATGCAAAAAACCTACGCGCTGCGCCTGCGGGACAAATATGTGGAGGCAATGCGGGCGCACGGCCAGAACCCCACCTTCCGCTTCAATCTTCACTATGTGAGAAAAGTGGTGGAACACCCACAGGAATATATCGACAGCCCGGCAATGCTTAATTGGGGCTGGCTAAAACAGGCTGCGTAAAGAGGAACGCCCTCTAAAGGGTAACACGTTTAGCAGTCTGAGAAATGGAACCCTTTAGAGAGCGCCACTATTGTATGAAGTAAGCCACTGGAATGCAAGACATAAGATAAAAAATTTTCTCTTGACGCAGTTTTTTCTTTCCAAGACAAAAAAAATGCGTATATTCTCAAATTTTCAACAACTTAGCAGTCGTTTATGAGAAATGGAAAACACACAGAAAACAATCGCTTGCATTGCGCAGGCCGGGGCGCGCAACCCCGTCTTCGCTTTCCGTCCGGCAGCACTTAAACAAGCTGCACGGGTTTTTCTTGACCAATTCGAAGGCCAGGTGCTTTACGCCGTAAAGACCAACCCTGAGCCGCACGTTACGGATGCATTGGTGCAATGCGGTGTCCGTTCCTTTGATGTCGCCTCCCTGGAAGAGGTGCGGCGCATCCATGAGCGGTATCCGGAGGCCAGGCTCTTTTTTATGCATCCCGTAAAAGCGCGCCATGCGATTCGCGAGGCGTATTTTGAATATGGCGTGCGCAATTTCTCGCTGGATACTCCCGAAGAATTGCAAAAAATCCTGGAGGAAACCGATGGGGCAAAAGATCTCGGGCTGCATTTGCGGATCACGATTCCCAACACCTACGCCGAGTTGAACCTGTCGGAGAAATTCGGCGTCAATCTGCAGGAAGCGCCTAAATTGCTGCGGAAAATGCGTGAGGTCGCGCAGGAGCTGGGGGTATGTTTCCATGTCGGCTCGCAATGTATGCACCCGGACGCTTACCGCATTGCGATGCGCATGGTGGCCAAGATGGTCAAGCAATCCAAGGTGAAGCTGGACTATTTCAATGTCGGCGGGGGATTCCCTTCCGTCTATCCCGGCATGATTCCACCGCCGCTGACCGACTATTTCGATGCTATCCATGAGGAGTTCCGCAAGGTGGAAGGCTGGCGCGACATGACGTTACTGTCGGAGCCGGGGCGCGCCATCGTGGCGGAGTCCACCTCGGTGATCGTACGGGTAGAACTGCGCAAAGGCAATACCCTCTATATCAATGACGGCGCGTATGGCTGCCTGTTCGATGCGGGAACGCCCAAATTCATTTTCCCCGTGCGACTGCTGCGTAGCGATGCGCCGGATACGTCGGATATGGTGCCCTACAGCTTCTACGGCCCCACCTGCGATTCGCTCGATTTCATGAAAGGCCCCTTTTACCTGCCCAAGGACGTAAAGGAAGGCGACTACATCGAAATCGGCCAGATCGGCGCGTATGGCCGCACGCTGGCCACCGGCTTCAATGGCTTTTTCCATGAGGAAGGCGTCGTGGAAGTAAGCGACGCGCCGCTGATGAGCATGTATGCCGATGAACCGTTTACCCATGACCCGATGGAGGTCGTGGCGGCATAAAATGTCATTGTGACCCCGCATTTATTGCGGGGGAAGCAATCCAGCCAGGCATCTGGATTGCTTTGTCGTTTCACTCCTCGCAATGACGAGGTAAAAATTCAACAGGAGTTACAATAATAATGAAAACGCAAGCCCAACCAACCCCGTCCGAAAAACAGGAACTGCTCTCCACCCCCGTGGAACATATCGATATTACGAGCTTCGATGCACGCCCCATCATTGATGCGATGGGGAAAATGTCGTTCACCTCACGCGATCTCGCCCGCGCCGCAGGCATCTATAACCGGATGCTGGCGGATACGGAATGCTCCGTATTCCTGACCCTGGCGGGCTCCACCTCCGCGGGCGGCTGCATGAAGCTCTACGCCGATCTTATCAAGCATAATATGGTGGATGCCATCGTGGCGACCGGCGCTTCCATCGTGGACATGGATTTCTTCGAGGCACTGGGCTTCAAGCATTACCAGGGCGACGCGCACGGTCAGGACGACAGGAAGCTGCGCGATCTCTATATCGACCGTATTTACGATACCTATATCGACGAAGAAGAGTTGCAGGCCTGCGATTCCACCCTGCGTGAGATTGCCGATTCGCTGGAGCCGCGCCCGTATTCGTCGCGTGAGTTCATCCGCGAAATGGGGAAATGGCTGGCCGCGGGCAATGCGAAGAAAAAAGACTCGCTGGTGCAACTCGCCTACGAGCATGACGTGCCGATTTTCTGCCCTGCCTTCACCGATTCTTCCGCCGGGTTCGGCCTGGTGCTGCATCAGGTGGAAAATCCGGGGAAACATCTCACCATCGACAGTATCGCCGATTTCCGCGAACTGACGGAGATCAAAATCAAGGGCGGCACCTCCGGGCTGTTGATGATCGGCGGCGGCGTGCCCAAAAACTTCGTGCAGGATACGGTGGTCTGCGCCGAAGTGCTGGGCAAGGAAGTGGAGATGCATAAATACGCCGTGCAGATTACGGTGGCGGACACACGCGACGGCGCCTGCTCCTCCTCCACGCTCAAGGAGGCCTGTTCCTGGGGCAAGGTGGACATCGCCTACGAACAGATGGTGTACGCCGAAGCAGGCAGCGTGATGCCGCTGCTGGCCAGCGACGCTTACCACCGCGGCCACTGGAAGACCCGCGCCAAACGGCGCTACGCCAAGCTGTTCGCTTAAATTGCATGAGCGCCTCCAGCGAGCGTGAACATATCGCCGCGCTTGACCGCGAGCTGGTTGCCATCATCCGCGATTTTCTGATTCTGGGGCCGCTCTCCTGGAGCAAGGAGGTGGGGCGCGAGTTTCTCAAACACGCGGCGCGGGGCAATCTGAAGCTGCCCGAGGTAGAATACGCACGGGGAGATTACAGCGAGAAGATTGCGGCGCTCACCGACTACACGCAACGACTGCGCAGCGACGACCATCCGGCCATATGCTTCCTTCGGGAAACGGCGCTCAGCTATCTTCATGCCTATCTCTTACTCACCGGCGTTGGCACGAAGGCGGTGAGCGAATATTCACGGCAGCTTTACGGGGCGCCCGGCGATGCCATCTACGGCTATAAACGCCGCAATATCGAAGTGGCGCATTATTTCCTGCGCGTGGCCGATCAGTACCACCCGGCGATGGAACCAGAACCGCTGATCTATAGCGCCGCAAAACTGCGGACGGTGCTGCAAAAGCGTATCGGCGACTGCATCGACCCTCTGCGTGATCCGGTGCATGTGAGTGTGGATGGCAACATCGCGGCGCGTGCCAGTGCGGGACCCAATTATGTAAAGCTGCGCAGAGGGACACGCTACAGCGAGTCCGACCTGCTGCAACTCCTCCATCACGAAGTCTTCACCCATACGCTCACCTATATCAATGGGCGCAGACAGCCGACGCTGCGCATTCTCGGTTACGCCTCTCCCCGCACCACGGCGACGCAGGAGGGACTTGCCGTCTTTGCGGAATATATCAACCGTTCGATCGAGCTGGTGCGCCTCAAACGCATCGCCCTGCGCATTATCGCGCTTGAGATGGCCGAACGCGGGGCAGACCTCGTGGATCTGTTCCGCTTTTTCCGCGATCACGGCCAAAATGACGAAGACAGCTATTTCTCGTCCATGCGCCTGCTACGGGGCGGCTATCCGCAAGGGGGAATCGTCTTCTATAAAGACAATCTCTACCTCAGTGGGCTGATTGCCGTGGAAGGTTTCTTAAAACGCAACATGCATAGCGGAAGGGTGCATGATATCGCCCTGCTGTTTGCCGGGAAGCTTACCGTGGAGGACGTGGAGCGGCTGCATCCCCTGCAAGAGAAGGGGTTTGTCGCCCCGCCCGCTTATCTGCCGGACTGGGCACGAAAAAGCGGGGAACTGGCCGCCCATCTTGCCTTCAATGATTTGACGGAAAGATTCCGGGAGAAGGCGGAGACGGCTGTCCCCTAGAATGTCCCCCTGCCCTCACGCTATCTCGAACAGGCCTTCCACCTCCACCGCCACGCCAAAGGGCAGCCCCGCCACGCCTACGGCGGCGCGTGCATGGGCACCGGTTTGCGCGCCGAAGATTTCCACCATCAGGTCGGAAGCGCCGTTGGCCACTTTGGGTTGCTCGGTAAAGGAGGCCGGGGCGTTGACAAACACCCCCAGCCGCAGCACGCGCTTTACGGAATCGAGCGAGCCGCCGCACGCATGGCGAAGATGCGCCAGCACGTTCAGGGCGCAGAGACGGGCGCATTGCTGCCCTTCTTCTACCGTATAGGCATCCGCGACCTGTCCAATAAACTGAGGTTTGCCGTCGCGCATAGGCAATTGCCCGGAAACAATCACCGTTTTCCCGGTAATGGTATAGGGCACATAATTGGCCGCAGGGGTGGTGACATGCGGCAGCTCAATGCCCAGTTCCTGTAAACGTGCTTCAATGCTCATGGAAACTCCTTGTGGTTTATCTCGTGATAGGAGGGCTTACTTTACAGAAATCGCCGGTCTTGTGAATAAAATTGTATATTCGTCACAGAACGAAACAAATGCCGCCTCAATACTGGAAGAGTGAAAAAGAGTATTTTGTATATATTTTGGACAAAACTATAGTACATTGTAACAAAACCGTAACAATTCTGTGGTAAGTTTTAAATGCGGGGCATCCCAAGTGTTCCGTGTTTATTCCCTAAATGGTTCAACAAATGGAGTGCATTATGTCTAGTACAAAAAAATCTTTTTATGCATTGGCTCTTTTCGCAGTGGCATTGTTTGCACCGCAAGCTGCCATGGCAACCGGCCCTCTGACAGACGCGCTTTGCGCCGTGGTTGGCTGGATGACGGGCGGTACGGGTTCCGCGATTGCCACCCTGGCGGTCATCATTATCGGTGTCGGTGCCTTGCTGGGTAAGGTTTCCTGGGGTATGGCGATCATCGTAGGTCTGGGTATCGCCACCATCTTCGGTTCGGCCGAACTGATGGACGCTCTCAGCGGCGGCGGCGACAACTGCTAAACCTCTAACACACCGGCTATATTCACTATAGCTGTCAGGGGGGTGCCTGTCGGGATTGTCTAGGCGATGGATCCGGCGGCACCCCTTCTGAGTTCATACGCCCAAAACAACACTGAGGTTTACCTCTGGAGGTCATTCTTCATGGTTTCGTTATCCATCAAATCTCTGGCGCGCAGCAAAAGCAACGAAGACCTTGAGGCGTATCGCGACATCACCGACGATGTGATTGAGTCCGACTTTGTACCCTATGCCTGCTACTATAATGACCACACACTTATTACCAAAAATGGGGAGCTTGTACAGGTCATCAAAGTTACCGGGCTGACGCAGGAATTGCTTGGCCATCAGGATATTAATTTTCGCGCCACTTTGCGCAAAGCGATCGCGGAACATGTCACCTCGGACTCCTTTGCCCTGTGGTTCCATACGATTCGCCGCAAAGCAGATCTTTCCGCAGGGGGGAAGCACACGCATCCTTTTGCCCGACAGCTGGATGAAGCATGGGAGGAGCGCAACAGTTTCCGGCAGCAATTCGTGAATGAAGTCTATATCAGCATTGTCCATGAAGGGCAGGACGCCTCCGTCTCCACGCCGCAGAATTTCTGGATGGGATTGTTTTCCCGGCGCGACATTCGCTGGCGGAACAGCTACCTGGATGAGATTTACGAAAAACTCAACGCCGTAACGCAGGCGCTTGTCAGCCAGCTTCAGGAATTCGGGGCGAGCATCCTGGGAATGTACGAAGAGGACGGGGTGTTTTACTCCGAGATCTGTGAGTTTCTGGAAAAGATCACCGATCTGGTGGATCGCCCCATGCCTGCAGTAGAAGAGGATTTATCCACATATCTCACCCAGGGAGAAATAACCTTTGGTTTTAACGCCATGGAGGTTCGTCTGGAAGATCGCCGTCGTTTTGCCTCCATGCTTACCGTGAAAGAATATAAAGAGGCTTCGCTGGACGCAATTGATGCATTCCTCCAGCAACCGATGGAATTTATCATTACTCAATATGTAAATTTTATCCATCCCGATGTCGCCCTGGATCAATATCTGGATCAGAAGCTTCTCACGGATCTCAGTGGCGATAGCAAGCTTTTCGCTTTATCAGAGGTGCAGGATATCCTTGCGGGCAATATTCATAACAAAACCGGGTATGGCGAACAGCAAATGACGGTTTTCATCGTCGCGGACTCCATTCGCCAGCTGGAGCGCAATGTCCGTCGGGCGGTAGACAGATTATCCGCCATGGGTATTGTCACCGTCCGCGAAGACCTGCGTTTTGAACAATGTTACTGGGCGCAGTTGCCGGGCAATTTTGAATTTGTCAAACGCACCAACCCCAACACGACCTCGCGTATAGCAGGGTTTGCAAGTATGCATAATTTCCCTGTGGGGAAAGCAGAAAACAATCACTGGGGGGCAGCTATATCAACATTTCATACCGCCTCCGGGATGCCGTATTATTTCAATTTCCATCGTGGCGAGGCGGGACACACTTCCGTCATCGGCCCCGTGGGGTCGGGAAAAACCGTCCTGGTCAATTTCCTGCTCACCCAGTCGCTTAAGTTCAACCCGCGCATTATTTATTTTGACGCGACGGGTTCCACCCCGGTCTTTATCCATGGGTTGGGAGGGAAGGTGTGCCATTTCTCCTCCGACCCGGAAGCGGAGAATACCGCATTAAACCCTTTCTCGCTTTCCGATACGCAGGAAAACAGGGAGTTTCTGGCGCGCTGGCTGCTCGTTTTGCTGCGGATGGCGGGCGATCCGATTAACGATCAACAAAAAGCCGGGGTGCGCACCGCCCTGGAAGCCACCTATGGCCTTCCCCAGCCCGAACGGCACTTTGCGAACTTCTTGCGTCTGCTCGCGGAACGGGCACCGGGCACGGAGAGCGCCTATCGCCACTGGGCTGAAGGGGGGAAATTTGGCCATATCTTTATGCAGGGGCAGGACGCCTTTGACGCTCATCCCGATATTATCGCCTTTAACCTGACGGAAATAATGGACGAAACAGCTATGCTCGTACCAATTTTTTCCTACCTGCTCCAGCGCAGCATGGAAGAAGTGGCCGGAGATCGGCCTGCCATACTCGTGCTGGATGAAGCCTGGAAGCTATTGAAAAATGCGCATGTCTCGGGAAATATCCGGGCATGGCTGGATCGTTTGACACAGAACAACACTCTTGCCATCCTTGCCACCGAATCTATTGAAGATGCAGGGATTCAAACTTTTACCGCTGCTTTGATGGAGCATCTGGCTACCCAGATATATCTTCCTAACGACGACCCTTCGGATACCTATCAGGAGGCTTTTGGCCTGAGTGAACTTGAATTCGCGTACCTGGATGTGATGGATACGGATCAGCATCACTTCCTTATCAAGCGCGGTGATGAAGCCGTTGTGGGTGAGTTAAATCTGACCGGTCTTGATGAAATACTGGCGATGCTGGGTGGCACCCGGCTGGAAGAGGACAAAAACACGGAAGATCTTGAGATCGTCGCACGGGTACTGGGTGGAGCAGCATAATTAAAATACGGAAATGAGCCATGAAAAGAGCAAGAAGAATCATTGTGGTGCTGGGTCTCGTAGTGGCATTTCTGTTTCCGGCTTTCTCCGACGATGCTTCCGCGGAACTGAGTATTGACCTTGCTACTTTTGGGGTGGGATTTGCCTGCGTGGGGGACACATCCGTGGGCGCATTGTTTAATAACGGTGCGGAGCGGTGTGACCCCAACGGTCTGGAGAACCTCTTTACCACTGCGGTCTGCACCTATGAGAACATCGTAGATCAGATTCTGGGTAGGCTTTATTGCGGGATGCAATTCCGCCTGTTTGGACCCTTGAGTGCCTTAATGACATTATTTGTGGTCATGGTGGGCGCAGGCTTTGCTCTTGGCATTATACCCGGCACCCCTAGAGAAATGGTGCTGGCGCTCTTTAAATTCGGCCTGGTGTATTATTTTGCCACGGAGTCTCAACTTACCATCGGTGTGGTGTATTACGGGCTGATGGGTTTTATCCAGGAAAGCATTGTGGTGGTGCTGGCACATGTGGTGACACCTGGGCCTGATATGGTAGCGTGTTTGAGTTGTCCGGGTGGCCTGTTTGAGAAAATGGACGGCGTGATCGCGGAATTTGCCCACAATGCCGGAGCGAGTCAAGACCCTGACGCGCCCTGTTCCAATGGGTTGGTGGCCATGTTTATGACATTTATCGCCTCGGTGCCCATGCTGGCGATGTTTGGTATCGGGATGGCGTTCCAGTTTGTGATGGTCTTTTTCCAAATGATTCTCGGATATTTTGTTTCCATCACCGGCATTATGTTTCTGATTGCACTTTCCCCCTTCTTTCTCAGTTTTGCGCTCTTTAATTTCACCCGCAGCTATTTTGACAAATGGGTGATGTATCTTTTGTCCTTTTCCATTCAGATATTTGTGGTGGTCGGGTTTATGGGGGTCATTATCTCTCTTGCCCTCTACGAGGATTTGCGTGAGCTCTATGAATTGTCCCGTCCCTACAACACGGTTCAGCAGGCAGAGGGAACACGCCTGCCTTTTCGTAATTGGTGCAATATTTGCACTCCCACGGAATTTGGCGCTTTCGGGATTACCTGTGAGGGCGATGAGGAAATCCACCCGGAGAGCCTTCTGTCCAACCCTCAGGCGGTCACTATCTTTGCTACGCGCATGATAAAAATTCTGATGCTTGCTTATATATTGCGTCAGGCGATGCTGGTGGTGCCTCAGGTAGCCAAGGCATTGGGGGGGGTCATGTATGCGCCCCAGTTGGTGGGGACGGATTTTATGTCCGGACGCGGCATTCAATATCCAGGTATGGCCAGCGCCAGCCGCGGCGTTCAGCGATTTACCAGCGCAGGCTCAATTCCCGATGGAATGCGCAGGATTTTTAATCCTTTAGTTACCCACCGATGAGGACTGTGTCTTTTTACATCAGATGACAATTTGATGCATTAAAATATAAATGGGTCTGTTAATGGCGTTGAAATGTCTGTATCTGCCCTATATGTTGTAGTTTAGTAATGGCATATATACTATTTAATCTGTAGGTGGAGTCCTTGAGAATGGCCGGTAAGGAGCCAGAAGCCCAAAAAAACGATGCAGGCAAGCCCAAGAGTTGGTATGCCGATAAGTATCAGTCCGTTCTTGTCCAGCGAAACATCTTTGCTGTCATTACCCTTGTCAGCCTGATCACTTCCCTTATTGCGGTGTTTGCCGTAAAAAGCCTTGCCCCATTAAAATCTGTGGAGCCTTTTGTCATTCAGATTGATGAGAAGTCAGGCGTAACCGAGGTGGTGGAGCCTATCACCCGTGAGGATTTGCCGGTCACGGAAGCATTGGATAATTTTTTCGTGTGGCAATATGTGCGTTCGCGGGAAACCTACGATACTGCCGATAATATGGAGAGTCGGGATATCGTGCGCATTATGAGTCATCCTGATGTGTATGCCAGCTATCGTTATGACAGCTCGCCCAAAAATCCCGACAGCCCTTATAACCGACTGGGGAAAATCGGCACCCGCGTCTGCAGCGACCCCGTCATCACCTATCTGAACGAGCCCAACAAGAAAGTGGCGCAAGTGCACTTTGTGGTGACGGAGCGTATACGCGCCGAAGCGCCTTTTGAATATGACAAAATCGCCACCTTGGAATATGATTATGTAACCCTGGAGCTTTCCCGGAAAGAGCGGCTTATTAACCCGCTGGGCTTTAGAGCATTGAGCTATCGACTAGATGACGCGACGGTACAACGATGAAAAAAATGATTTTACTGTTTCTTCTTTGTGGGGCTTTTTTGCTTCCCGAGGCATCCTATGCGGCGCAACCCGTCGTCACCGACAGCAGAATTAAAACATTCGTTTACAATGAATATGATGTGTATGGCGTTCTGACACAGTATGGGTATCAAACCAATATTGAGTTCGGGCGCGATGAAGAGATTGTTACCGTCTCTGTAGGGGATCGCATCGGGTGGCAAATCGTTCCGGTGGGATACCGCCTTTTTATCCGCCCGATGGAAGAGGGTGCCCATACAAATATGACAGTGATTACGACTAAGCGTTCCTACCAGTTTGACCTTTCTTCTACGACATCGGACAAATTAAGACCCTCGGAAGAATTGGCCTATGTGGTGCGCTTTTACTATCCGGAAAATGATGATCGTTTGCGGCTTGCCCCTCCTGTACAGGCGCGTGAAGTGGTAGCGGCCACTCAGCCCCCTGAGCCAGTTCGCTATAATTACGAATATACGTTCACCGGCCCCGACCAGCTGGCACCGCTGAAAGTGTTTGATGACGGACACGAGACGTTTCTTCAGTTGCAGCCCGGAGCTATGCCTGGGATTTTTGCGGTGGGCCCGGATGGAAAAGAATATCCTGTGCGCGCCCATCAGGGCGAAAGAGGGTTGCTGGCAGTGAGCGCGCTCGCGCCGAAGCTGGTGCTTCGCTATACTGAGAGCGACTTTGTGTGTATTTACAATGAAAGAATGTAGGGTCAGGCAACATTATGGTAGCTGACAATAACGGTAATTTTCCCCCTCAGGAACCTTTTTCCGACTACGATGCATCGGAAGGAGGCGTTGACACTAAAGGCGCTCCCGCGGTAGCGTCCGCCCCGGGGAAGCTGTTTCTGGTGCTTTTTCTGGGAGCCGCCTTTGTATTCGCCGCTATTTACTTTATTTTCTCTGGTGGTGAAAAGAAAGAAAAGCTCATCAATGATAAAAAGCTGCAAAAAGTCGCCAAACCGGATTTCTCAGCACCCCCGCCCCCGCCCCCGCCTGTGCCGAGCCTTCCCCCTCGCCCGATTCAGGCAGAAACGCCTGAAATCCCACCTCTTCCTATGGTGCCCGTGGTCAATGAACAGGCACCAACTGACGAGAGGTATTTGGAACGTCTGCGCTCGGATATGCTGATCTATAATTCAACGGATGGTTTGGGCGCTGCATTTGAAGACCAGCGTCAGGCAGAAGAAGATCTGGCAGCGAATGATCCCAATTTAGGTTTTGCGCAAAAGGCGATGCGAGCTTCCACCGCCCAGAAAGTGAAAGCGGGTCATATTGGCGACCTTTACTCAACCATTGCTCAGGGGAAGCTGGTGCATGGGGTGCTGGAAAGCGCCATCAACACGCAGCTTCCAGGCGTCATTCGGGCGATTGCCAGCCGCGATATATACGCCGAGGCCGGCTCTGCGCGGTTAATTCCGAAAGGCTCGCGGATTATCGGTATTTATAATACGGATGTTTTTCGGGGTCAGAGCCGCGTATTTATTGTATGGACGCGCATTATTCGACCCGATGGTATCGATATTATGGTGAACTCTCCCGGAGTGGATAAACTGGGCAGAGCGGGGGTAGAAGGTGCTGTGGATGGCCGTTTTCGTGAACTTTTTGCTACGGCGTTGCTGACCAGCGTTATTTCTATTGGTGCCGCGGCCGCTGCTGAATCGGTCGTGGATGGGGAAAGCACCAGCACACGCAGTGCCGATGGATCCATTACCACCTCAGGGAACACCTCTTCTCAGGCGGCTGGAGCAAGCATCGCCAATATTGGCGGTGTGTCGAAGCGTATTATCGATAACGTTATTGACACGCGCCCGGTGATTGAAATTGATCAGGGAACAAAAATTAACATCATGGTGAATCGCGATTTGATTTTCCCGTCTACCGTTCTGCAACAAACAACTTTTATTGAATAATGAGCAGCATCGCAGCTCTTGAAACTTACCTCCGCCCTCTTAAGGTGCTCTTCGATCAGGATGGCATCGCGGAGATTTCTATTAACCGGCCGGGGGAGGCCTGGGTGGAGAAGTATGGCGAAATGTATCGCCATGAACTTCCGGAATTTAATCTGGAGCATATCAAGGCGCTGGCGCGCCTGGTGGCGCAATCTACAGAACAGAAAGTTAGCGAGGAAAATCCTCTACTTTCCGCCACCCTGCCCGACGGCTATCGTATCCAGTCCGTATTCCCTCCCGCCTGTGAGCCGGGACATGTGATTATGTCCATCCGCAAGCAAACCGTGATGAACTTGAATCTGGAGCAATACGAGGCTCTGGGGGCATTTCAAAGCACCGCCGTTCGCCAGTCGGAAAATGAAGACGACAAAAAACTTCGTGCCCTCCTGGATAGCGGCGCTATTCGAGAGTTTATCACCCAGGCGGTATTACTCCGTAAAAACATCATTATCAGCGGGGGTACCTCTACCGGGAAAACCACTTTTCTCAATGCGGTTCTCAAAAAAATTCCCCAAACCGAACGCATCATTACCTGCGAGGATGCACGGGAAGTGAATCTTGACCATCTCCCTAACCGGGTGCATCTGATTGCTTCCCGTGGCGGACAAGGACGCGCTCAGGTCACCACCCAGGATCTCATTGAGGCCTGCCTGCGTCTGCGCCCCGATCGCATTATCGTCGGCGAGTTACGGGGGAAGGAGGCGTTCAGCTATCTGCGAGCCATCAATACCGGTCACCCCGGCTCGATCTCGACATTGCACGCGGATTCCCCTAAACTGGCGTACGAGCAGTTAATTCTGATGATTATGCAGGCGGGGCTGGGCATCACCCGCGATCAGATCAAGGAATATGTGGACAGCATCGTCAACGTCGTGGTGCAGTTAAAACGAGGCGCAAAAGGAAAACGTTATGTGTCGGAGATTTATTTCAAGGACGAGGTAAGTGGCAAGCTCTAAAGGCAATACCGAGTTTAGCAATAAGTTGCTGGTGTTGTTCGTGGTTTTTCTGGTGCTGGTGGTGCCAACAACTGCGGGTTTCCTTGCGAGTACCGTGATGGGCTATAATCACCTGCTGAAGCTTCAGCGCCAGCCCCCGATAAAAACGGGTCAGCTGATTCTGGCGATGAAACAGCAACCGGATTATCCCTTCGTGGTATTTAATTACATACGCGAGACCAAAGCGGCTTACGATGAAAAATACCCCGAATATTCCGAGCAGGCTTTTGGATTTTCTTTCACCCTGAAGTTTTATGGGCCGCTGGTAGGGGGCTTCCTGGGCGCACTGCTTACGTTATTTCTCATTCGCGCCCCTTTGATGGATTTCCGCCCCTTCCGGGATAAGGAGAAAATTCACGGCGACGCTAAATGGGCGGATGAAGCCGACATTCGCCGCGCCAAACTGCGTGCCAAGAAAGGGTTGCTGCTCGGGCGGACGGGCGTTAACAATTATCTGGTCGCGGATGATTTTCAGCATGTGCTGCTGTTTGCGCCGACCGGTTCGGGTAAGGGTGTGGGGTTTGTCATTCCCAACCTGCTTTTCTGGGAGGAATCCGCCATTTGCCATGACATCAAACTGGAAAACTATGAGCTGACCAGTGGCTACCGTCAGGAAAAGATGGGGCAGAAATGTTATGTATGGAACCCGGCCGACCCTAACGGCGTATCGCATTGCTACAACCCGCTGGACTGGATTTCGGAAAAACCCGGCCAGATGGTCGATGACGTGCAGAAAATCTGCAACCTGATCCTCCCTGAGCAGGAATTCTGGCAAAACGAGGCGCGTTCGCTGATGCTGGGCGTCATTCTTTACCTGCTGGCCGTCCCTGAGAAAATCAATTCTTTCGGGGAGGTGGTGCGCACCATGCGATCAGACGATGTGGTGTATAACCTGGCCGTGGTGCTGGATACTATCGGGGGGCGCATCCACCCGGTGGCGTACATGAACATTGCCGCTTTTTTGCAAAAGGCCGACAAAGAACGCTCCGGCGTTATTTCCACACTCAACTCCGGTCTGGAGCTTTGGGCGAACCCGCTGATCGACACCGCCACCGCCAGCAGCGATTTCGATATGCAGCAGCTCAAGAAACAAAAAATCACCGTCTATGTCGGCGTCACGCCGGACAACCTGCAACGCCTGGAGCCGCTGCTTAAGGTTTTCTACCAACAGGCCACGGACTTTCTTACCCGGCATATGCCGAAAAAAGACGAGCCTTACGGCGTGATGTTCCTGCTGGATGAGTTTCCCTCACTGGGGGAAATGCCGCAGTTTCAGATCGGCATCGCCTATTTCCGTGGGTACCGCGTCAAACTGTTTCTGATCGTTCAGGATACGCAGCAGCTCAAGGGCATTTATGAGGAAGCGGGCATGAACTCGTTTCTCTCCAACTCCTATTACCGCATCACCTTCTCCGCCAACAACATTGAGACCGCGAATATGATTTCGCAGCTGGTGGGCAATAAAACCGTGGAGCAGATTTCCTCCAACAAACCCAAATTCATGGACATGAACCCGGCGTCGCGCACGCAGCATGTGTCGGAAACGCAGCGCGCCCTGCTTCTGCCCCAGGAAGTCATCCAGCTGCCCCGCGATGAGCAGATAATACTGGTGGAATCGTTTGCGCCTATTAAGTCCAAAAAGATTTTTTATTACAAAGACAAATTCTTTACCAAGCGGCTACTGCCGCAAATTCCCGTGCCTACCCAGGAACCCTACGACCCCCGCAAGAAAAAGAAAGAGGCGGAACCGCCTCCTCCGCCGGAGCCAGAAGCCAAACCCGCCCCGGCTTCGCCTCCGCCACCGCCACCACCCGAAGCGTCCAAACCTCCGGCTCCGCCTGCGCCGCCTCCACCGCCGCCTGCGGCACCGGCTGCAAGCGGGGATACCCAGCCGCCTGTTCCGGCGCCCAAACCCGCGGCACCACCGCCACCACCGCCTCCTGCGGCCTCCAGCGGCACACAGGGCGAGACGGACGGAAATCCTTTCGACGAAGAATAAACTATGCGGTAAGTGTGCCCTTTTGCGGCGAGGAGGCGCTGGCATAATGGCGGCGCGGCATCCTTCCCGCCAGATAGGCTTTGCGCCCGGCTTCGATCGCCAGCCTCATGGCCTGCGCCATCAGCACCGGATCTTTCGCTTCGGCAATGGCCGTATTCATCAGCACGGCATCGCAGCCCAATTCCATCGCCACCGCCGCATCCGACGCCGTGCCCACTCCCGCATCCACCAGAACGGGCACATTGGCCTGCTCGACGATAAAACGAATATTCAGCGGGTTCTGAATGCCCAGCCCGGAACCAATCGGCGCCGCCAGGGGCATCACCGCTACGCAGCCCCGTTTTTCCAACTCACGCGCCACCAGCGGGTCATCATTCGTATAGGCCATCACCTCAAACCCGTCTGCCACCAGTATTTCGGCTGCCTTCAGGGTCTGCATCACATCCGGATAGAGGGTCTTTTCATCCCCGATCACCTCCAGCTTCACCAGGTTCCATCCCCCCGCTTCCCGCGCCAGACGCAGCGTGCGCACCGCCTCCTCCGCACTGTAGCATCCGGCGGTATTGGGCAGATAGGTATAATGTGCGGGGTCTATATAATCGGTCAGCGCCTCCCCTTTGCCTGCCGCCAGATTAACGCGGCGCACGGCGACCGTCACGATCTCCGCGCCGCTGGCCTCAATGGCGGCACGGGTCTGCGCAAAATCCTTGTATTTTCCCGTCCCCACCAGCAGGCGCGAAGCAAATCGCCGGCCTGCAACGATCAACGCATCATCCACCACCGATAAACTCCACGATCTCTATGGCGTCTCCGCCTGCAAGCGCCGCGGTATGCCAGCGCGACTTAGGCACAATCTCCAGATTGCATTCTACGGCAACCTGGTCACTGTCGATCCCAAGGGAGGCCAGCAAATCCGCCACCGTCGCCGCTTTTATTTCCTTTTTCTCGCCGTTAATGGTAAGTTGCATGTCGTTATCCCGCATTTATCGGAGCATCTAATGACTCATCGCGTCCTGTTACTTAACGGCCCCAATCTCAATCTGCTGGGCACACGCGAGCCGGAGATATACGGCTCCGACACGCTTGCGGGCATCCTCGAACGCTGCGAGAAAAAGGCCGCCACGCTTGGTATAACGCTGGATGCGCGCCAAAGCAATCATGAAGGCGAGCTGATTAGCTGGATTCAGGAGGCAAAAGGCCGCGATGCAGGCATCATCATCAATGCGGGAGGGTTGACGCATACGTCCGTATGTCTGCGCGATGCGCTGAGTTTCACCGGCCTCCCCGTCATCGAGGTGCATCTGTCCAATCTCCATAAACGGGAAGGATTCCGTCAGGTCTCGCTGATTTCCGGTATCGCCGAAGGCGTCATTGTCGGCCTTGGCGCACAAGGGTATGAGCTGGCGCTCATCGCCCTGGCCACGATTTTCTCGCGTTAATTACATGGAGATTATCGCGCATCGGGGAGCTTCTTCCGCGGGCGAAAAGAATAGCATGGAAAATACGCTCGCCGCTTTCGATGCGGCGCATCAGCGTGGGGCGGACGGGCTGGAATTCGATGTGCGACTAGCCGCGTGTGGCACGCCCGTGATTATCCATGACGAAACCCTGACGCGCACGCTGGGCATCCCCACGCGGGTGGATGCGCTGGAGGCAACAGAGCTGGAGGCGCTTGGCGTACCGCTGCTTGCCACGGTGCTGTGGCGTTACGCGGGCGAGATGCGGCTGTTTATCGAGGCCAAGACCCGTGAGGCCGCGATTGCATCCGCCGTGCAAATGGAACTGCTGCGCAAAAGCGGTAGCGATGCGGCGAGCCTGATACTCATTGCCTTCGACCATGAGGCGTTGGCGGAAGCCAAATCGCTGTTTCCCGGCATCGTCACCGGCGCGTCTTTCGATACGCCGCCCGCGCCACTGCAGGCTTGTTCTCTCCCCTGCGCCCCGGACTGGCTGGCGGTGCGCGCCGACTGCATCACGGCACGCACCGTCACGGAATCCCTCCAGGCCAACCTGCGCCTGGCCGCATGGACGGTAAACGACGCTAAGCAGGCGCGCCGACTGCACCTGCTGGGGGTAGACGCCGTCATCACCGACCGCCCGCAGGAGGCGAGGGAGTGGCTTTTATGACCACCCCTCCCCTCACCTCCGACCTGTTGCTGTCCGCCTACGCGCAAGGGTATTTTCCGATGGCGCAGGAACGGCATGGGGAGGAATTATTCTGGTTCAGTCCCGAAGAACGCGGGATTATTCCTTTGGAGGAGTTTCATATTCCCGCCCGGCTCGCCCGGTTTCTGCGTCGCTGCCCCTACCGCATCACGGTCGATGCCGCGTTTGAGAAAGTTATCGCCGCCTGCGCCGACACCCCGCGGGCGCACGAGAAAGGCACCTGGATCAATGACCGGATTATTGCGCTTTATACGCACCTCCATGCCCAGGGTCATGCCCACAGTGTCGAGTGCTGGGAGGGGGATGCGCTGGCGGGCGGCCTGTACGGCCTCTCCCTGGGAGGGGCGTTTTTCGGCGAAAGCATGTTCTCCCACGCGGACAATGCCAGTAAAACCGCGCTGGTCGCACTCGTCACCCTCCTGCGCGAGGGGGGATACGGCTTACTCGATACGCAATATGTCAATCCGCACTTACGGCAGTTCGGCTGCATCGCAATTTCCAAAAAGGATTATTTGGACAGGCTCACAAAGGCGTTGCGTATCTCGCCCAACCCTTCCAGTCGCTTCATGAGCGTGGCAGGCACCATTTTTAACGCCTCTTCCTTGCCGGTAAGCAGCACTTTTCCGCCGGAGACTTCCAGTCGCAACTGATTGAGCAATTCCAGCGTCCCCGCCGACAGGATAAACGCAATATCCGCCGATTGCCCGGCCAGCTGCGCCCATTGCAGATCGCGTTTTTCCAGCAGCCCTAAAATATTGCGGTTCATCGTATATTTCTTGCGGTAGCGGTAGTACAGCGCCAGCGCCAGCGCCACCCGCTCCCGGTGGCTCACCCCGTAAAGGGAGGATTGCAATATATGCTCAAATGCCCACACGCCCCGGAATTCCGGGCTTACCGGCAAGGCGATTTCATTGAGCTGGCACGCCGCCCGACGGATGCGTCGCAGCGCCGGGCTTTCTAGTTCAAACAACGGCTGCTGCCAGGCAAACAAGGCGTGACTATAGGCCGAGTCCACCATCTCGCGGCCTGTCAGGTTGGAAAGCGAGGCGGTGAGCACCCCCGTATCATGCTCTTCGGCAGGCAGCATATCGTAGAGCAGCCCTTCCCGGATCCCCGCATTGCTGAATACGGTGGAGCGGGCACCGGTAGCGCGCAGAATTTCCTCCAGCACCACCACGGAAGGCACGAACCCTTCCAGACGACGGGAGGAAAGCCCCTTGAGATCGCCGCGCTCTTTTTCCTTCAGCGTCAGCAAATGCGACAGGAAGGGGAAGAGGTCGTCCGCTTTCACCTCGTAATGATGCACCAGACTGAGTGGATAGCGGTGCAATTTCATATGCACCCGCGCCAGACTCCGGAAACCGCCGCCAATCGCATAAAAACGCTTGTAATGCCGCCGGAACCATCCGGTATGGGAGAGGACGTCGCGGATATGGGCGCGCATCCTGTCCGGGTCTTTGCCGCATTCGTCCAGAATACGCAACGTACCCAGTGGCATCGTATGCTGATGGGTAATGGTATCGCCGCCCAGCTCCACCACTTCCAGACTGCCCCCACCCAGATCCGCCGCCACCCCTTTGGGCTGGTACATGGAGGCAAAAATCCCCTGCGCGGCAAGGTAGGCTTCCCGCTCCCCCGTAATAATATCGATTTTAATCCCGTTTTCCTTTTCCAGCTCCTTCACGAAGGCAGACCCATCGGCGGCGTCGCGGATGGCAGCCGTCGCCACGGCATAAAGAGAGTCCAGGCCGATGGTGCGGGATAAATAAGTATAGCGGCGGATGCAGCGGCGGGCTTTTTCTTTGGCCGCTTCTTCCAGCCGTCCCGTCTGCGCAACACCATGCCCCAGGCCGCAGGGGGTTTTCTCGTTGAATAATTGGCGGGGCACACGCTTGAGACCATCATACACCACGAAGCGCACAGAATTGGAGCCGATATCGATCACGCCGACGAGCGGCCTTCCTTTATGCGCGTACATCGCCTACCCCGCCTTGTCCGGCTTCTTCTTCGCGCCGCCCTCGACCAGCTGCATCAGCTTCTTCTTGCCGCTGCGCCCCAGTGCCTTGCCCCGTCCCGAGAGCGAGGGGTTGGTCATGAAATATTCATGGGCGGAGAAATTGCGCGTCCGCTCTAACGGAGTATAGGTGCCGTCAGGCTGCAACATCCAGCTTTGTTTGTCGTCTTTCAGGTTGGCCACCATAATCTGGTCGAGAATTTGTGCATGAACGGTGGGATTCTCGATAGGCACCATGGTTTCCACCCGGCCATCGAAATTGCGCGGCATCCAGTCTGCGGAAGAAATAAACACCCTGGCCTCCGGCGAAGGCAGGCTCGAACCGTTGCCAAAGCAGAAAATCCGGGAATGTTCCAAGAAGCGCCCGATCACGCTCTTTACGCGGATATTTTCCGACACCCCTTCCACACCCGGACGCAGGCAGCAAATGCCCCGCACCACGAGATCGACCTGTACTCCCGCCTGCGACGCCTCGTAAAGGGCGGCGATAATGATCGGATCGACCAGGGAATTCATTTTTGCCCAGATGGCGCCGGGTCGCCCGGCGGCGACATGTTCTTTCTCTTTTTCAATGAATGTAAGGAGCGTTTTACGCAACAAGGTGGGCGCAGGCGCCAGTTTCTCAAACGACTCATGTTCCGCGTAACCCGTAATGAAGTTAAACAGGCGCGCCGCATCGCGACACAGAGCCGGATCCGTGGTGAAAAAGGAAAGATCGGTGTATACCTTGGCGGTAGTGGGATGATAATTCCCGGTGCCGAAATGCGCATAGGTGCGCATCTTCCCCTGCTCACGACGGGTAACCAGGGAAATTTTGGCATGGGTTTTCAGCTTCACGAACCCATACACCACCTGCGCGCCCGCCCGCTCCAGATTGCGCGCCCATTTGATATTGGCCTCTTCGTCAAACCGCGCTTTAAGCTCCACCAGCGCCGTCACGGATTTGCCGTTCTCCGCCGCTTCCGCCAGCGCGGATACGATGGGCGAATCCTTACTGGTGCGATACAAGGTCTGTTTAATGGAGATCACGTCCGGGTCGGCCGCCGCCTGCCGCAGGAACTGAACCACCACGTCAAAACTCTCGAAAGGGTGATGGACAAGAATGTCTTTGGCATAAATCGCGCCGAAGCAATCGCCGCCATATTCCGTAATACGTTCCGGGAAACGCGCCTCAAACGGGGGGTATTTAAGCTCCGGACGGGCGCATTCGTACAATTCCGCAAGCGACGCCAGCCCGACCATGCCCGAGACCGTCATGATATCCTCGGGCTGCTCGACGTCCATCTGTTCACAGAAATACTCCAGCAGGCGCGGCGAGACAGGCGCCAGCGCCTTGATCCGGATCACGCGACCCCGGCGGCGCTGTTTGATGGCTTTTTCAAAATAACGGACAAGGTCTTCGGATTCTTCCTCAATATCAAGATCGCTATCGCGCACGATATGAAACAATCCCGAATCGGTTTTCTCAAACCCGGGAAACAGGGTTTCCAGAAACAGTGAAATCACGTCCTCCAGCAGCAAAAACCGCTCCCCCTTCCCTTGCAGGCGAATAAAGCGGGGAAGTTTCTGCGGAAAAGGCAGGACGGCGATATGCTCCTTACCCGAACGGGTTTTCTTTAACTCAAAAAGCTGCGTAATCCCCAAATTGGGCAGGAAGGGAAAGGGATGCGCCGGATCGACGGCAATGGGCGTGAGCGCGGGGAAGATTTCTTCCATGAAATAACGGGAAAGCCATTGCCGGTCGCGCACGCCCAGGGCTTCCGGGCGCAATATCTCAATGTCTTCTGCCGCCAATGATTTTTGCAGTTTCAGCCAGCAATCCTGCTGATCCAGCATCAGCTGCCGCATCGAAGCATAAATCGCCTCGAGCTGCTCCGCGGGGGTTTTGCCGTCGGCACTGCGATCATTGACGCCGTGGCGCACCTGATCTTTCAGTCCCGCCACCCGCACCATCATGAACTCATCCAGATTCCCTGCGGCAATAGAAAGGAAATGCACTTTCTCCAGGAGGGGGATGTCCTCCCGGAACGCCAGCTCCAATACGCGCCGGTTAAACGCAATCCAGGAAAGCTCGCGGTTGATATAATGCGTGGCTTCCGGGGTCTGGGCGAAAGAGGTGGGTTTGGCGCGTTTGCTTTTTCCGCTCATGGCTTGCTGTAGAGTTGCGAATCGCGTATGGTTCGCACGTTATATAACAAAATACAGAGTATAATACAAAAACTGCTTGAAGACCACGATCCGATGAAACAGCTTCTTCTGATGCGCCACGGCGATGCCCTGCGCGGCACCCCTGAAATGAGCGACCATGCCCGCCCTTTAAGCGAGGAAGGGCGTACAGAGGTCGCTCAGGCCGGGGCGTGGTTGCGTTCTGCGGGGAAACTGCCGCACGGCGTCCTCTGTTCCACGGCGCTTCGCACCCGGCAGACAGTGGAGGCGCTGGCTCTGCCCGCCTCTGTCGTTGCCCGTACGATCTTCAGCGATCAGCTTTATCTGGCCAGCCCGGGTGAGATACTGCAATGTATTCAGGCGCTTCCCGAAGTCGGTGACGCTATCCTGCTGGTAGGGCATAACCCCGGCATCCGGGATTTTTGCACGATGTTTGCGCGGGAGGGCGACCCTGAAGCAGCGGAAGCGATGGCGCTGGGATTCAAAACGGCGGGCATCGCAGGCCTAACCCTGCCCGTGGCGTCCTGGAAACAGGCACCCGGCGACGCGGGCGGCACCGTGGAGTTTTACCACGCCCCCTAAAGTCCTTCTTTGTATTTCTTGGTAAGTAAGTTGAGATTGTCCATCAGATCGCGTCCGATACGGCCGCCCATACCCTGAATATTGCGCTGGAAGATAACATACAGCACATCGATATGCTTGCGCACCACCGTCAGCCGGACTTTATCGATATGGGGGCAGGCATCGGTAATCTGCATCAGGGATTCGGCAACGTTGGAGGCCAGATCAAAACCAAACGTTCCCGCCTGGGATTTGACTTTCATACCCACGCCATACAATTTCTTCACATCGTCGGAAGAATGGCCGGGATTTTGCTCCAGCCAGTGGTAGGCAGCCTCCAGCAGCTTGATATCCTCCACAATCCACTCCAGGAAATCTCCCTTGGAATCGTTGATAATCTGCTGCGCCTTGCGGATGCTCTCCGGACTGAAGACATCGGTAATGGCGGTATCTTCGCCCAGTTTCTGCTGGATGGTGTAATCGGGGTCGACAATCGTCACCTCTTCCCCACGCACGCGCACCACTTTCGAGGCTTTATCCTCGCGGATAATAATGGATTTATCTTTCAAATCAGCGCGCCGCTCTTCTTTATCTGCCAGCGGTTCGCTGCGGCGGCGGCGATCCGGGCCGCAATAGCGCGGCGATAAAATGAAGTTGCGGGGGTTTTCCACCACCAGGATAATCCGGTCGCACAGCGTCCGCACGGTAAAGGGCTTGACCACGAATTCGGTCATGCCTTCATCGCGTGCTTTCTCGACATATTTCTTCTGCGCCTTGCCGGTGAGCATGATAATGGGCAGCATCCGGTTGATATCCGTTTCACCATTACGCACCGAATTAATGAACTCGATGCCATTGATGGGATCCATGTCCCATTCCGTAATCACAATATCCACGGGCTTTTCATGCAGGATGCGCAACGCTTCGTCGCCGTTGCGCGCCAGATAAATCGCGCCAAAACCCAGGCTGACCAGCACCCGGCGCACCAGTTGAGAAATCTTTGCATCCCCGTCGGCTACCAATACGTTAATATGGGCAAGCTTGGTGGTTCTGGCCTGAATGCTCGATGTCATTTTCTTCGCCACAGTTAAATTGCGCACAGGATTAACATTTGTGCCCCTACCTTTTTACCGTAGGGACTTACCCAAAGTCAAAATATTGTGCAAGACACACTTGCGATTTTTCATTGTGTTTCCAGAATTTTTCTGGCCAGCGGCAGGGTTATGTTCTTTTTTTCCATCAACGACAGGCGGTCGAGTTTTTTAATGATCGCTTCCATTTCCCCAAACGAACGCTCCATACGCCCCAGTAGAAAACGCACCACATCGGGAGAAACTTTAAGTTGCATATCGCTAAATCGTTTGGCGAATACCGCTTCCAGCAAACTATCGTCGGGATCGCGCAGGCCGATGGCGGGCAAGGCGGCCACTCTTGACGCCAGGTCAGAAAGCCGCACCTGTTGCCGTGAAAGCGCATTCTGGCTGGTAATCAGGAGCCATTTGCCCTCTTCGCGGACGGTATTGAGCAAATGAAACCAGGGCGTTTCCCTGCCCGCCAGATGCGGTTCCTCGACAATCCAGGCACTCTGCCCTGCCAGCAGCGCGGAAGCGGGCGCTTCGCCGAGGCGTGCTTCTTCCAGCCAGGCAGCGCCGCTTTGCTCTTGCCAGATATGCGCCAGATGCGTCTTGCCCGATCCCGGCGAGCCGTAAAGGTTGAGAACCGGAGAAGGCCAGGCCTCAGGCCAGGCCGTAATCCAGTGATACGCTTCTTCATTGGCAGGCGAAACCAGGAAATCTTCCCGGCGGTAACTGGGGAGAAACTCAAAGGTAAGCGTGGATTGGCTCATGGGTTGGCCGGAGCCTTCCGACGGCGCGGGGCGGGGTCGGGAGCAGCGGCATAGGCATCGCTGCGTTTGTATTGCTCAATCGCAAAGCGCACCAATACGCCCACCACCGCACTGGTAGGCACGGCAAGCAACACGCCCACAAACCCGAATAAGGCCCCTCCCGCCAGCATTCCAAAAATCACCCATACCGGATGCAGCCCCACACGGCTTCCCACCAGCTTCGGGGTGAGAAAATACCCCTCCAGCATCTGCCCCGTGACAAACACGGCTCCCACCGTGGCCACATCTTCCAGATTGCCAAACTGCATATAAGCAATACCCAGGGAAAGCAGCGCGCTGATGACGGTACCGACATACGGTACAATCACCAATAACCCCGCAGCCACCCCAATCAGCACGGCGAATTTCAATCCTGCCAGCGACAAGCCTACCGCATAAAAAACCCCCAGAATCATGCAGACATTGATCTGCCCGCGCACAAACGAAGCCAATGTCCGGTCGATTTCGCGCATTTGCTGACGAATGGTCTGTGCGTGATCCCGCGGCAGCAATTCATCCAGTTTTATGACGAGCCGATCCCAATCCCTCAACAGGTAGAAGGTGACCACCGGCGTCAGGACGATAAGCGAAGCCAGCGAAAACACGGCGCCGCCGGATTTAAGCAACCCGGTAAGCACGCTGCTGGATAATTGCGCGATTTCCGCAGCCAGGCCGCCGATCGTATCTTCCGGCGCGCCCGCCCCTTGCCCGAAAGCCGCCAGCCACGCTTCCAGCTGGGGCTGGTACGTCCTTTGCGCCGCCTGAATATAGGAGGGAAGCTCACGGATCAGCCCGGAAAGCTGCTGATACAGCACGGGTGCCAGCGCCGCCACCGCCCCCATCAGCACGGTAAAAAACGCCAGGGTAATCAATGCCGTGGCCAGATTGCGCGAACATCCCCATTTTTCGAGTTTATCGGCGGCCGGATCCAGAAAATAGGCCGCGCCCAGCCCTACCACAAACGGCAACAGGATGCCTTTTACCATATAGAAGAACACCAGCAGACCTACGGCGGCGAGCATCCAGAAGCGGCGGGAAGACATCAGGGGTTTATCGGCCATATACTGTTTCCTGTCAGTGTCAGTGGGGAAGAGAGAGCAACCAGTATCCATTAGCATCGCGCACTTCAATGCCCCGCGTCATCAGTGCCCGCCGAATCATCGCGTCCGAGCCGCGAAAATAGAAGGTTACCTGGGCAAACCGGGGAGAAATAGCCCCGATATCGATATATTCCACCCCGGACAACCCATCAAAAGCCCGTTTTAGCTGCATCCATTCCCGGTTATGGCGAAATTCGGCACGCACCACACGCGCTTTCACTTTCTCTGCATCCTCATCCGCAAACAGGCTGTAATGGGTGGTGGCTTCC
>Ga0209573_1001237_pt1 | contig 41487 bp, 40 predicted proteins | sample TNRBio252014_DNA_FD_185870 | JGI IMG/M metagenome (GOLD analysis project Ga0209573, IMG submission 185870) | Wastewater treatment Type I Accumulibacter community from EBPR Bioreactor in Madison, WI, USA - TNR Reactor_6/25/2014_ DNA (SPAdes)... | ecosystem: Engineered > Bioreactor > EBPR >...
ATCTAATATCATAAAAGCCTTACAAAGGGGTAAGCTATCTTTGGAAGAAATAGCCGAAGACTTCGATGTAAGTATTGAATTTGTAAAACAAATCAAACATGACAACCAGCTTTTGTAGTCCAAAGAGGAATAAAACGGAGGAAGAATTGGAGACGACGTATGACAAGTGGTTATATTGAGTCAGTCTTTAACTTGTATCCATTTAACAAGTGTTTTGGGTTAATCAAATCAAGCCTGCCGGTCGCAGACGGGCCTGCCAGTGGCCTTCTTTTTACGGCAATAGAAGCCGGCGGCTGAGCCAAGTCGAAGCCCGGCGGATTTTTCTAAGGGCGGCCCTTCCATTATAGAACAACACAATAAGACTAATAAGATTAGAGACGGCCTCAATAGGATGAAGCCCTTAGATGAATCCATCACAATTCCATTAGATTTGCACGCTGGCTGAGCGTAATAAGCGGGACGTAGTCCACCGACAATTAAAGGCGGCTAATAGGCTTAGTGCCCGCTTTCACCCTTCTTTTGCTTTTCGTTGCAGGAAAGAAAGTTGCATCATGGCCTCGATCGGTGTGAGGCGGTTTAGATCTATTTCCAAAAGCAATTCTTTGATTTCGGCAGCGATGGGGTCTGCATCCGAGAACAAACTCATCTGGGAAAATCCAGCGGCAGGCAGGTGCTTCATCTCGGCGTGTTTGAGTTTTGGTACGGTTTTATGCACCTCCGCTTTGGCTTCTGTTGCCTGCTCACTTGGTGGGTTCTGGTGTTTCGTTTCGGAAAGCGCGGTCTGGTCTGGCGCTACGTTTTGTGTGTCTTGGAAGACCCAATCGTCTTGATTATCTATTATTTGAGATTTATGGTTTTCTATAATTTGATCATCCTTAAACGTTTGTTCTGCCAATGAGCGGACTTCTAATCTTTGGGCTTCGAGGCTATTCAAAATCTCTTTTGCCCTTTCAATAACGGGCATAGGTAAACCTGCCATCCTTGCCACTTCAATTCCATAACTCGAATCAGCGCCACCAGCAATCAATTTGCGTAAAAAGATCACACGCCCCCCGTGTTCTTGTACCTGTACCCGCGCATTTCGGATCCGCTCGCACCGCTCTGCCAAGGCATTTAACTCGTGGTAATGCGTGGCGAACAAGGTTCTTGCGGAAATGGCTGGATTATCATGGATGAACTCGGCAATGGCCCAAGCAATAGACATACCATCAAAAGTACTGGTTCCACGCCCGACTTCATCCAATAGAATTAGAGACTTAGGCGTGGCATTATTCAGAATACTGGCCGTCTCGTTCATCTCGACCAAGAAGGTACTTTCGCCGGCGGCCAAGTTATCGGACGCCCCTACTCGTGTAAAAATTTTATCCACCACGCCAATCGAGGCATGTGTTGCTGGTACAAAACTCCCCACCTGTGCCAACAAAACAATGAGTGCTGTTTGCCGCAAGATCACACTTTTGCCCGCCATATTTGGGCCAGTAATCATCAGAATTTGGGCGTCCTCGCGTGAAAGCCGTACCGAATTGGGGATAAATGGCTCGCCCGGCGGTAGTGTTCGTTCAACGACCGGATGCCGCCCATCTACAATTTCCAGATCGTCGTTTTCGTGCAGGATTGGCCGGGTATAGCCATAACGAGACGCCACCTCGGCCAAGGCTGCAAAACAATCTAGCATGGCCAATAGCTGGGCATTTTTCTGGATGGACTCTGTTTCTTCGGCAATGGCAAGACGTAATTCATTAAACAGCGCTTGTTCTAAACCACTAATTTTTTCTTCGGCGGTAAGGATTTTTTCCTCATACTCTTTTAGGGCTGGGGTAATGTACCGCTCTGCATTCACGAGGGTTTGCTTGCGGATATAGTCTGCTGGTACTTTGTCTTTATGGGCATTTGTGATTTCGATATAATACCCGAACACATTGTTAAAACTGACTTTAAGGGAAGGAATTCCGGTACGTTCAATTTCCTGTTGCCGCATTTCGGCCAGCCAATCTTTGCCGGAAGTTGCGATGCGTCGCAGTTCGTCCAACGCTGGGTTAAAGCCGGACCTAAACATGCCACCCTCGGTAATAGAGGCGGGTGCATCCTCCACCAATGCCTTATCTAAGCGCTCCACCACCTCTGCACAAAGCAGTAATTGTTCGCCCAAAGCACGCAATGAGGCCGTTTTCACCTTTCGCAACAATGTTTTTAACGGCGGGATTTGCCGGAGTGTCAGCTTTAAGTACACCAACTCGCGTGGCGTTGCGCGGGCGGTACTGATCTTGGCAATGATGCGCTCCAAGTCCCCCACTTGCGCCAATTCGTCACGAATATTTTGCCGTAATGTATGGTTCTCGGCCAATTCTCCTACGGCATCCAAGCGTTTCTGGATGTTTTCCAAGTTTCGGAGGGGTCTTACGAGCCACTTCCGGAGCAATCTCCCACCCGGCGGTGTTTGGGTTTGGTCTAAGATCTGGATTAGAGAACCATCTCGCCCGCCATCTTGCATCGAGGCCACCAATTCGAGGTTACGCTTGGTTTGCGGGTCTAAGGAGATATAGTCTTCGTTCGAGAAGCGGGTTAATCGGCGGATATGTGGGAGTTTACCTTTTTGGGTTTCGCTCAAATAGTGCAAAACAGCACCCGCAGCAACTACCCCCGAAGGCAAATTTTCGATCCCAAACCCTTTTAACGAATGGGTTTTAAAGTGGCGTAGCAGCACCTCGTTCGCAAAGTCCGTCCCAAAAACCCAATCTTCTAAGGGCGTAGCGGTAAAACCGAGTTTGGGTAATTGTTGTACTTGGGCTTTTGTCCGCTTATCGTATAACAATTCCGCTGGCGAAATGGTTTGTAGCAGTTCCAACAACTGGGCTTCGGGAACTTCGGTCGTTGCAAATTCTCCGGTTGTTGCATCCACAAATGAAAAGCCGACCCAGCCCTTCGTGTTACGCTCTTTTCCCCAGTGGACGGCAGCCAAATAGTGGGAGCGTTTGGGGTCTAACAACCGATCGCTAAATGCCACACCCGGCGTCACGACCTCGGTTACATCACGCTTCACTACTACTTTGGCCATCTTAGGGTCTTCCAACTGCTCACAAATAGCCACCCGATGCCCCGCCGCCACCAATTTAGGCAAATACTGGTCTAAGGCTTTATAAGGAAAACCCGCTAAATCTATTTCGGAAGCTTTGCCATTGGCTCTTTTTGTCAGGGTAATACCAAGCACACGGCTTGCGATCTGAGCATCTTCATCGAAGGTCTCGTAAAAATCACCCATCCGATAAAGTAAAATGGCATTGGGATTTCGTTCTTTAATTTTCCAATATTGCCGCATCAACGGCGTGGTTTCTTTATCGTTCCACTTCTTTTTTTCGGCCATGCTGTGTTTTGTTTTGACGTGAGGCAATCGCACGCAAGATACAAAATCGGGAACCAAGCCCATGATAGAAAATGCGTTGGAGCAATTAAAAAGCCAAAATCTCTCATTTTTAGCCATTCTTTTCGCCAAGCCATCCATATTTCGGGAATGAAGGGATCAAAAAAAGAGCCTCTTCAACTGAACAGGCTCTTCGGCTAAACATTTGTTTCGTCTATGGAACGCCTACCGCCCGCCACCCGTAGCTGGACGTGGTGCTGGATTAAAGGGTTTGCGGGGTAGTTTTTGGTCGCGCTGGCTGGTATGCCATACAAAAGAGGCAATAATGGTAGCGGCTTGCTTCATGTCCTCGGCCACAAGATGATCCCAGACATCCATATTGGAGTGGTGCGTCCGGCTGGAGTATGCCATTGGTTCCTGAATAAACTGGAAGCCGGGAATTCCAACGCCATCAAACGCAAGGTGATCCGTCCCGCCAGTATTAGATAAGGAAAGGGTGGTGGCGTCTAAGTCCTTGAAGGCATCTAACCACGGGCGGAAAACGCCTTCGATGGCCGCATTGCCTTGCATATAAACCCCACGAATTTTCCCCGTTCCGTTGTCCATATTAAAGTATCCAGAGATTTTTTCTTGGGCAGGTTTAAGAGACTTTACGTTACCCATACCTTCCACTTCTGCGAAATGCTCGGCAACATAGGCACGAGAGCCTAAAAGCCCTTGTTCTTCACCTGTCCATAGCGCAATACGAAGGGTACGGCGCGGCTTAACACCAGTTTCACGGATCGTTTCCATCAAAATGCGTGCGGCTTCCATCATAGCAGCCGATCCTGCCGCATTATCGGTAGCCCCGCTTCCGGCGTGCCAAGAGTCGAAGTGTGCACCAAACATCACTACCTCGTCTTTTAAATCGGTTCCGGGAATTTCCGCAAGGATATTCGCTTCCATGCCATCTGGGTTCGAGAAGGTGGTTTTCAGGTCCACGCTGGCCTTCACTGTCAAGCCTTTTTCAATCATCCGAATGATGCGGTTATACTGTTCAACGGCCATTGTTGCTTGTGGCAAAACCACGGCATTGGCGGTTTGTGCTCGGCCTTCTTTGGCACGCGCTCCCGATACAAAGACGGTTCCGTAATCCCCTTTAAAGCTACGATCTACGATTAACAAAGGTTTTTCGTCATAGAGTAAAGCCCACTTCAGGTCGGAGAGTTGGTTCCGATTCATGTTAAAATTCTGGTTATTGGAGGCTGGCGCACCCGCATTGGCCAAGTCCAATAGACTCTTCGCATCATGACGAACAGCCAGAGGATCGAACCATTCTTTTGTTTCGCGGATAGGTTCAATAAAGACAATTTTACCAGCCAATTTGCCTTTGTATTTACCCAAATCCTCCTCTTTTTGCACATCAAAAACCACCACATCTGCAGTTCCTGATGCGGAAGGCGACCAAGCCTTCGGGTATGCAATGATGGGGAATGGATTAGGCGAAATGGCACTCATCGCAAAACTATTGACCTCCCAACCACGTCCGAATGGCCCCCATTTTTCGGTTTGGACATTCTCTAAACCCCAAGAACGGAGTTGGTTCATGGCCCATTCAGTTGCGCGGTCTAATTGTGGAGATCCCGTGAGGCGCGGCCCATAGACATCCGTAAGCCAACTTGCGGTCTCCATGACCTTGCTTTTCTCAAGTCCATGCTTGCGGATTACTTTGTTGGCTTCTTGGTCTGCTTTATCTTGTGCTGAAATCGGTAAGGCGAAAAAAAGCAAGAGCAGAAAAAAGGTAATTTTTGTAACGTGCTTCATAATTTTTTTGGGTTGTTTGAAAAAGTGTGACGGACAAATATAGGAAAAAAACGAAAGACTTCATACTCCTTTCGCAAGAGGTCTTCTTCGCCTCAAGACAATCCTCATCCGCCACAATTGTGAACAGGCTGTTGACATCTTTAGAAATTGGTCGTAAGTTTAGTCGGAAAAAAACATGTCGCTAAATACCCCTTTAACCCGCGAAATCATTCATTCTTGGCCCAAAGCCGAGTTGCATTGCCATCTTGATGGTTCCCTCCGTTTGTCCACCATGTTGGAATTAGCCCATGAGCAGGGCAAAATGGAATTACTACCCGCAAATACCGAAGAAGGGCTACAAGAAGTACTCCTACAAGTGGATGACTCGCCGACGCTCGAAGCCTATTTGTCGTGGTTTTCTTACACCATCCCCCTCATGCAGACTCCAGAGGCCATCCGGCGTATTGCCTATGAATTGGCAGCAGACAATGCAGCGGAGAATGTGCGTTACCTCGAAGTCCGGTATGCACCAATAACACATACATGGGAAGGGATGGATATGGTGGCCGTGAACGAAGCCGTCTTAGAAGGCTTAGCACAGGCGGAACAAGACTTCGACATCAAAACAGGCGTTATCATTTGTGGCTTAAGAGATCGGTACGAAAGTGCCTCTTTGGCACAAGCAGAGTTGGCGGTAGCATTTAAAGGACGCGGGGTTGTGGGTTTTGACTTGGCAGGTGGCGAGGCCGGACATCCACCCAAGCACCATCTTTTTGCCTTCTACCATGCCATTAACAACCTGCTGAACATTACCGTTCATGCGGGAGAATCTTGGGGGCCGGATTCTATTAAGCAGGCAGTAACCCGTTGTCATGCACACCGCATTGGTCACGGAACCAGCCTCTACCAAGACCCAGAGCTTTTGCAATTTATGCTCGACCACCAAATCCCATTAGAAATCTGCCCTACCAGTAATGTACAAACGCATGTAGTCCCCAGTTTTGAAGAACATCCACTCAAAATATATGTGGACGCTGGTTTGCCCGTTACCATCAATACCGATAACCGCTTGTTTAGCCGCACCTCCGTTACAGAAGAATTGTGGCGCGTACATCAACATTGTGGTGTTTCGGAGCTTCAGCTAAAGGAAATCGTATTAAATGGTTTCAGACACGCATTTTTAGCCGAATCCGAGCGCCAAATCCTCATTAAACAGGCTGCATTACACTTGTACCCAGAAAACAACCCACTTCAATATGCTTAAACCATGCGCATTTTATTAATAGAAGACGAACCGGGCATTTCTTCCTTCCTAAAATCCGGTCTCACCGAGCAAGGATACGACGTGGTGCAGGCTTTTGATGGCGAAATGGGTCTCAAGTTGGCACTCCAAGACGCCTATGAGGTGATCCTTTTGGACATCATCTTGCCCAAAATTACTGGGGTCGAGGTTTGTAAACGTCTAAGGGCACAAGGCGAAACAGAAACCCCCATTCTAATGCTCACCGCTTTAGGCACTACCGAGGATGTGGTTTTGGGGTTAGATAGCGGAGCCGACGACTACCTCACGAAGCCATTCAAGTTTAAAGAACTTTTGGCGCGGATTCGTGCCCTGCAACGTCGAAAACACCGCCTGCCCAATACCAATATTCTCAGGATTGCCGATTTGGAAATGGACTTAGATCGAAAAGAAGTAAAACGCAGCGGAACACTTCTTAAACTCACCGCACGCGAATTTAATTTACTGCACTTTCTCATGCGGAACGAAGGGCGTGTCGTCTCTCGAACATCCATCTTAGAAGAAGTCTGGAATCTGGACTTTGAACCCGGTACCAATGTCATAGATGTGTATGTCAACTACCTTAGAAACAAGGTGGACAAACCTTTTAAAAACAAATTGATACACACCGTGATTGGGATGGGTTATGTATTAAAAGAGGAACCAACAGAATGAGCATCCGCCTCAAGTTGATGTTGATTCATGGACTATCCAGTCTTATCCTTTTGGTCTTATTTAGTGCTGCAGTTTACTATTTTTCATGGACGTTTCGGAAAAACGACTTTTTTGACCGCTTGGCCTATCGGGTTTCTCTGGTAGAACAATACCATTTTGAACAAGACCATCTTTCAAAAGAGAACCTCGCACGCATAAAGAAGCAATTTGAGCAATTATTAACGGATGAGGCAGAACACATCATTCCCCTCCATAAAAATAATACGCTTGACTCCTTAGCCACCCATTTTAGTTCCGATTTTGTTCATAAACTCCGATCAAGCACAACCTCCGTCTTCTTTGAGCAACAAACACTCCAAGGCGCCGGACAAATCTTTAACTTAGGCAATAAAAAAGTAGCGATTATTGTAACCGCTACCGACCGCGACGGCTGGACAAAGCTCAGATACCTGCGTTCGGTGCTTCTTATCGGCTCTATAATTGCAATCGGGCTAATTATGTTCACCACTTGGTGGTCGTTGGGACGTGCCTTAAGACCCTTAGAAGTCTTGGTCGCAGAGATTCGCTCCTTCCGAACCTCCAATCTCAAGCATCGGCTATCGGTGCTAAATCCAGTGGACGAATTTGGGGAATTGTCTTCCACCTTTAACCAATTACTTTCCCGATTAGAAGAGGCATTCGTCACCCAACGGCATTTTATCTCCAATACCTCTCACGAAATCCGAAATCCCTTGGCGGCTATCTTAGGAGAGGTCGAATTGACATTAATGCAAGAAAGACAGCCTCCAGCCTATCGTCAGTCGCTCCAAACGATCGGCGACCACGCAGAACGCTTAAACAATTTGATTAATCAGTTGCTTGAACTTTCTAAAACACAGGCAGATTCTGGACACATCGAGATGGAAGAGCTAAGGGTGGATGCCTTGTTAGAAGAGCAGATCGAAAGCCTTACCTTAAACCAACCATCTGCAACCATCATGATGGATTTCCATTTACCCGAAGACCCTGATGCCCTCGTGGTTTTGGGCAATCATGTGCTCTTAAACACTTTATTCCAAAATATCTTATTAAACGCACTCAAGTTCTCGGATTACCAACCCGTTGCCGTCACCTTAGAAGCCTACCAAGACGAGATTTCCATTCTCATCACGGACAAAGGAATAGGCATCAGTGAAGAAGACCAGAAACTCATCTTCGAGCCGCTATATCGCACCCATGCAGCCCGGAGTTACCCCGGATTTGGCTTGGGTATGGCCCTTGTCCGCCGTATTGCGGAAGTTCATCAGGGCAAAATCTTTATCAGATCACAAGTTGGGCATGGGACGCAAGTCCAATTTTCAATGCCTACCCTTAAAAAAGTAAGTTCTAATACGGTTCTAATTGATCCTTAAGCGTAATCCAATCTCAGGTACGTAATTTCGGGTCAAGGAAAACACGGTGAATGACCTGTGGACGAAATTTCGACACAGGAAGGCGGCAAAGGCCCGATGTTGTGTGGAACATCGGGCCGCTTTTTTTATGAGACGGAAGTGATCATTCCCGATTTCCGTGCATATTCAAAGATATTCCCTGCTTCTAAAATATCGGCGACATCGCCCAGCGGACGTAGCAAAAACCGTTCGCCCGTGGTATGGTTGGTCAAAGTTCCGGTACTTGAATCAATTTCCACATCGTCTCCCGTTCGGATTTTGTCGTTTAGCCGTTCCATGCTTTCAAAAGGAACCACAAACCCTCCATCTACGGCATTTCGGTAAAAAATGCGGGCATAACTTTCCGCCACAACGGCCTCACAACCGGCTTCCGCCATCGCAAACGGGGCATGTTCCCGCGACGAACCACATCCAAAATTGCCACCAGCAATCATAATATTGAATTTGCTGCTATAGCTTTCTGGCGCTACATACGGGATATTTCCGTCGGGCAAGCCTTGCTCTCCCGGAGGAACACTACTCATTGCATATCGCCCGTACATCTTCCTTTCCTCTGGCTTTGTTAAACTGTAAACCAGATATTGCGCAGGAATGATTTGGTCGGTGTCAACAGACTCGCCGCAGACCCACGCCAATCCACGAATTGTTTTTTTCATGATGTTATTGGTTTATTTTAATCAAGTTATCAATACGTATATAGAAACGCCCATGACACCTACCTTCTGCTTCGCGCCACCCCCCATTATTTTTACAGAACGGCTTATTCTACATAAAATGGAGGATCATGACGCCGAAGCCTTATTCCGCCTCCGTTCCGATCCCGCAGTGATGCAGTACATCCCGCGCCCATTGGCAACCTCGGTAGATGATGCACACGCACTGATAGACCACTTTAGCAAATGTATCGCCTCCAACAGTGCTATCACTTGGGGGATTTTTTCAAAACCAGATGAAACGCTCATCGGAACCATCGGCTTTGTCCACGTCCAGCCTCATCATTTTCGGGCAGAAGTAGGTTACTTGCTCGCGACCAACTACCAACGCAAAGGCATCATGTCGGAAGCCTTAAAGGCTGTTTTGCACTATGGATTTTCCGTTTGGCATTTCCATACCATTGAGGCCGTAGTTTCTCCAGAAAACAAACCTTCCTTACATCTCCTTGAGAAATCTGGATTTAGACAAGAGGCTTATTTTCGAGAAAATCAGTTTTATCATGGACGTTTTCACGACAGCATTGTGCTTACGCATTTTGGCCAAGGGTTAAACTTCAGACCAAAACACCACGCGGATCGGTAATTTCCCCCGTAAGCGCAGACGCCGCCACGGTATAAGCAGATGCCAAATACACCGAAGACTGCTTGGAACCCATACGGCCCGGAAAATTGCGGTTGGTGGTTGAGATCACGTTCTCGGTTCCATGTGTGCGTCCAAACGTATCCACAGGCCCACCGAGGCAAGCCGCACAAGAAGCATGGGTCAGGCGGCATCCAGCACGCTCCAAAATATCCCAAACGGATTCCCCCGCGATCATCGTGGTGTGCATCAATTTAGCAACATGGGTGGTTGCCGGAACGCAAAACGTTGGAACCACTACTTCCTGACCACGCAATACTGCTGCGGCCATAATAAAATCTTCCATTTTACCGCCTGTACAAGAACCGATATAGCATTGGTCTAATTTAGTACCCGCCACTTCCGAGACAAAAGCTTTGTTATCCGGACGATGTGGTTTGGCCACCATCGGCTCCAATTTGGTCACATCAAAACGGTACTCACTGTGGTAGCGTGCATTTGGATCGGAGTACAAAGGCGAGAACGCATAATCGGTTCGGGCACGAACATACTCGAAGGTCTTGTCATCGGGGGCAATGATGCCATTTTTCCCACCAGCCTCGATGGCCATATTCGTAAGCGTCATGCGTTCTTCGATGGATAGGCCAAAAACGGCGTCTCCATCAAACTCCATTGCACGGTAAGTGGCGCCATCCACCCCAATTTCGCCAATAATGGCCAAAATCAAGTCTTTAGCCGTTAGAAATGGGGGCATTTCTCCTTCCATGATAAACCGCATAGATTCTGGGACTTTCACCCAAATCTTACCAGTTCCCATGATAAAAGCGGCATCGGTATTGCCAACCCCCGTTGCAAACATGCCAAAGGCGCCCGACGTACAGGTATGGCTGTCTGTCCCAAACAAAACCGTTCCGGGGCGGTTAAACCCTTCTTCGGCCAAGGCCATATGGCAAACCCCTTTGTAGCGATCCGAACCGACGTCGTAGTAGTGGGGCAATTGATGTTCATTTACAAATTCGCGCAACATCACCACATTTCGGTTGGCGTGTTTATCGGACGTAAAAATATAGTGATCGGGGATAATTACCAATTTATCCTTGTCCCACACCTTTGCTTCTTCGCCAAATTCCCGCTTAAAAATCTGAATGACGGGCGGGCCACAAACATCGTGGGTCATTAAAATATCGGCATCTACCCAAATATTTTCTCCGGGTGCAACCCTCTCTTTGCCCGAAGAACGAGCAAGTATTTTTTCGGTTATGGTCATAGACATATCAAAACCTTCATGTTTTTAATGGATCAATGATTCGATCATAATGATTTTGAGGTTCGGAACTTAAACCAAGCGGTCGTTCCTAACCCAAGTAGCGCACATATTGTTTGCCCTCCATATGCCATCATCATCATGATGACCAAACTAAAACTTTCGATCATGATGGAAAAAATGGAAGTGACGATTTTACCCGGGTAATAGCGGGTTCGTGGGTATTCAAAAGAAAACTCGAAGATATAATCAAGTCCAATACCACCAAGAACATTCATAATGACAAGTAAGCCAATGATGATCCAGAGCAACTTGGGCGGACCGTCGGCAAGGAGTATTAGGGCCATGACCATCCAATAAGGCAGCGTGACCACCAAAAGATCGGAGACCATCCCCCAATCTGGAAGCCCAACGCCTAAATACCAGACGCCATATCCATTTACCCCAATTCCGACGGCCACCAAAAGAAGGGCCACCCCTTTAGCCAAAGTCATATGTTTTTGTTTGAGACGAAGGAGCAACCCGCCCATCCGTTGGGTTTAAACCTTTGCATCCACTTCTAACTTTTCGCGAAGTGAATGACGTACCACATCTTGGCTGTCTCGGAAAGCCTCTACGTGGTTGATGGCATCAATATACGCCAATGCAGAAGCCAGAAGCGTGTTCATGTTACGCGCCGCGCCTTTAAATTTCTTGTCTTGGTACTCAATTTCCACATCCACTTCTCCAGTTGCATCTTGCCCTTCAGAAAGTGCCCTGATGTGGTATCCGGTCAGTTTATAACCGTGTTCCATACAGTGATCAATGGCCCTATAGATGGCATCTATCGGCCCATCTCCGGTTGCCGTATGTTCCTTAGTACTTTGGGGGCGAGCAAAGTGAATCCGAACAGTTGCGCTATTGGGTTTTCCGGTTTCCACATGCACTTGGAGGTGTTCTAAACTGACATAGGTTTCCGCCCCATCCGATTCCAAAGTCTTCATCATCAAAAACAAGTCTTCGTCATAGACATGCTTTTTTTGGTCGGCTATTTCGAGGAACTTCCGGTACAAGTCGTCTTTCAGGTCTGTCGTTACCGAGAACTTTAGTGCCGCTAAGCGCGAAAAGAACCCGTGCCGCCCAGAGTGACGTCCCAACGATATTTGGCGGTTTGTGTCTTGCCCCACATCTTCGGCGCGCATAATTTCGTAGGTATCCCGCCGTTTGAGTACGCCGTCTTGGTGGATACCGGCCTCATGGCTAAAGGCATTCCGCCCAACGATTGCTTTGTTTGGCTGCACACTAAAACCGGAATACGTGGAGACCAATTTACTCAGCCCCATCAACATGGGAGAATTTACGTTAGAATCCACCTGAAAGATTTTTTGTCTTACCCGTAGCGCCATAACAATTTCCTCCAGCGCGGCATTGCCAGCACGCTCCCCGATGCCATTGATGGTACATTCTACCTGTCTTGCACCCGCTTGTACACCTGCCAACGAATTGGCCACCGCCAAGCCCAAGTCATTATGACAATGTGTGGAGAAGACCACGTCCTGTCTTCCATTTGCTGCCTGCATACAGGACTGGATGAGTTCTGCATACTCCGATGGCAAACAAAAACCGGTGGTATCTGGGATATTGATCGTAGTTGCACCAGCTTCGATGACCGCAGCAATAACCTCTTGCAAATAGGCTACGGGTGTCCGGCCTGCATCTTCGGCACTAAATTCTACATCATTGGTAAAGGATTTCGCGTATTGGACGGCTTCTATGGCTTTTTGAAGTACGGTTTTCCGCTTTTCAGCAAGGGAATGGCCGTATTTGGTATCCGCAAATTTCCCTTCGATGTGTATATCGCTTGTGCCAATGAACGTGTGGATACGGGTATTTATCCCGCCCGATAACGCTTTTGCGGCTTCCCGAATGTCTAATTCCACTGCCCTTGCCAAGGCCGCAATCGTCGGGCCATGCACTTCTTCAACCACCCGCTGTACGCCCTCAAATTGGACGGGGGACGAGACAGGGAAGCCTGCTTCAATAACATCCACCCCCAAAGCCGCCAATTGGTGTGCAATATGGAGTTTTTCTGGTATGGTCATAGATGCACCCGGCGCTTGTTCTCCATCGCGCAAGGTGGTATCAAATATAATGATACGCATATAATTAAAGTTTTGTTTATAAACGACTTAGAACAATTAAAGTACCGCCAGCATGAAGGGTGAAATCACCAAAAGAAATAGGGCATCAGGCTGGCGCACGGAAGTCGTAGGCCAAGCAATGCAAGAAGAAGCGCAGAGGTCTTGAGAAAGTTTGTTTTTACTGAGCCGGTTTCCATTACACAACCGTATTGGTGGGAAGAAGCGGGCGTTTTTGGCCGCTTCAGAAGTTTCAATCTAAGAAAACAAAACGTTTAATCGTAAGAATTGGAGATTAAGGTTTATTCATCAGCAACCAACCGCTTGATTACCTCATCTCCAAAAGCACTTGTGGTAAGGGCCAAAACCCCATCCGAGGCCAAGTCCGAGGTCACAAATCCATCTAAAAGGGTATTTGCAACCGCATTACGGATCGCGGTCGCAGCTTTCTTTTGGCTTAGATAGTCTAACATCATCGCCGCACTCAAAATGGTGGCGGCCGGATTTGCAATCCCTTTTCCGGCAATATCGGGCGCGGAACCGTGAATGGGTTCAAAAAGACCACTACTTTCGCCAATGCTGGCCGAGGGCAACATCCCCAAAGAACCCGGAAGGACTGCCGAAGCATCACTCAAAATATCCCCAAATAAGTTGCCGGTTAAGATGACGTCAAATTGGCGCGGATTCAAAATCAGCTGCATAGCGGCATTGTCCACATACATGTGTTCTAATTGCACATCCTCGAACTCGGTATCGTGTACTTCTTGTACCACCTCGCGCCAAAGTTGCGAAACCGCGAGCACATTGGCTTTGTCCACCGAGGTCACTTTATTCCGGCGGTCGCGGGCTGTGGCAAAGGCAATTCGGGCAATGCGCTCAATTTCCGGCTTGGTATAGCGCATGGTGCTCACCCCTTCAACATCATTCCGGTAAGAAGGCGTCCCAAAATAGATCCCTCCCACCAATTCTCTGACGACAAGCAAGTCTGTACCCGTCACTTTTTCCGGACGCAGTGGCGAGCGAGCCGCTTGTACGCCATCAACCGCAACAGGCCGCAAATTGGCAAAGACATCAAGGGCTTTGCGCATGGACAAAAGCCCCGTTTCTGGACGTAGTGCTTTGGGAAGCGTGTCGTATTTAGGGCCACCGACCGCCCCCAGCAACACCGCATCGGCGCGTTTACAAGCCTCGTGCGTTTGTGGTGGATACGGGTTTTCTAAGTCATCTACGGCAGCACCACCAATCAGTGCGGTCTCGAATAACAAACCAAAATCGTACAATTCGGAGACACGGGACAATACTTTTACGGCTTCTGCGACCACTTCTGGCCCAATTCCGTCGCCCGGTAATAAGGTGATGTTATAGGTGGAGGGTTTCATATTTAATGCAAATCAAGTTTTTGATTTAGAAGTATTTCTTCACTATTGTGCCGTGCTTTGATCTTAAGGTACAACCTTTTATTATTCATGTTTGGACTTACTCTTAGATCAATAAATATCGTTTTGACTTCTTTAGGCTTTAAATCAATTTGCCTAATGGTGGTCACAAAATCATTTGAATAACACTTCCCTAAAGACCGGCTATAGCAATCCTCTGTTAAACTATTACTCATATAAACAATGCCTTCAGGTATATCAACTTCATAATCTACACCATAAATATTCATATGTGTCTCATTTTTTACTTCTAAGCCAACTCTATACCATCCTTTAGTGCTATGATTATTTTTAAAATTATACAAAGAATGGCTTAATGATTCTTTAAAACTAATAATTTCTTCAGTATTATTACCATTGCTAAAGATATTACCTGACATAGCGTTTGGGAGTTCTCTTAAAAAATCACTCCATGCCCAACCGGAATAAGAGTTGTGGTCAATCATGCACCAATACCCATCCGCGTTTTTATTTGAGCCTTCAAAGTCGCAGGCACGAATAAAAACAACCTCACCCCGGTCAAGGTACTTTATAACATTAGCCCTTTGACTCGGTTCTTCCCTAACTGCTAGTTTGCCTCCTTCGTTAACATATACTTCTCCGAATACACGATAGACCATTCTATTACCAATGGTGTTTTTACGTATAATTAAAGCACTTTCTTTATTTATTGGTACATTCTTTTTATTTATTGGTACGGCCTTTTTATTTATTGGTACGGCCTTTTTATTCTTTTTAGCGGCTTTAACAGCTCCTTTTTTAATGGATGACGTCGCAGCACTTCTTAGGAGGGCACGAAAAAAAATCCCCTGCCATTGCGCATGAGAAACTTCGCAGCAAAATATCAGCAACAAAACGCCTACTACGCTTTTTTTAATCCACAAAGAATCAGAATTATAGATATAAGACATTTTGACAACCATTTTTTTTCAAGTTATTAGTTACTAACTTAGATCTCATGAGATTAGCTCATCCAGCGTTGGCCCACGATAAAAGGCCATATCCACGCCCTTTAGCTGTTTGGTCCAGAAGACGATTTGGCCCGTGTGGTAGGAAAAATGCTGGGTTACATGAATCAAGATTTCCATGCCTGAATGGTCTTTTCCTTGCACATAGGTCAGTTTTTGCAAGGCCAACTCGTCCACTCGCTGCATATAGTTGATGGCAGCCTCAACCGTTTCTTCTAAAGCGTTTAACAATACCAGCTTCGACGTTCCTTCTGTGGCACTAAATTCTCCCGATCGGTTACGGAAATCGGGTTCCCCCGCCATTGCAGAAAGTACGTACTGCCGGATATTGCCCACGAGGTGCAGTAGTTGGTTCCCCAATGCGTTTGAGGCAGAATTGGGCTTTAACCAGACTGCTGACTCGTCCACCAAAGCAAGACATTCACGGATTTTGTGCATGTTTTCGTTAAAATACGAGATGCACGTTAAAGCGACTGGTTGCATAAGCAAGGTATTTATCAGAAAGAGGGCAAGGAAAAAACCCCGCCCTCCGAAATCACCATTATTGCCCGATAGGCTCGCCGACGGTTTCCGCCTTGCGATTCGTTTTCAACCAAGGCATCATGGCACGCAATTTCTTGCCCACGACTTCGATCGGATGGACGGTATCTGCTTCGCGCATGGCTTTTAGATTTGCAGACCCATTGTCGCAGTCGTCAATAAATTCCTGCGCAAATTGGCCATTTTGGACTTCTTCCAAGATTTTCTTCATCTCGGCTTTGGCGGTGTCTTTGATTACCCGAATGCCACGTGTATAACCGCCATATTCGGCAGTATCAGAGACGGAGTAATTCATATAGGCCAAGCCGCCCTCATAGTACAAGTCCACGATCAACTTCAATTCATGAAGGCATTCAAAATAGGCCAATTCTGGTGGATATCCGGCCTCGACCAAGGTTTCAAAACCCGCTTTAATGAGGGCTTCCGAGCCGCCACAAAGAACGGCTTGCTCGCCGAAGAGGTCGGTTTCGGTTTCATCTTTAAAGTTGGTTTCAATGATTCCAACCCGTCCTCCGCCAATTCCAGAAGCATAGGAAAGGGCCAGTTCCAGCGCATTTCCGGTTGCATTTTGGTGTACAGCAACCAAGCAAGGCGTTCCCGCACCTTCGGTATAGGTACGGCGCACCAAATGTCCCGGCGACTTGGGCGCGACCATGAACACATCCACATCGGCAGGTGGAACAACGCGCTTAAAGTGGATATTGAACCCATGACCAAAGCCCAGTGCTTGGCCTGCACGTAAGTTGGGCGCAATTTCCGCATCAAACACTTTCTTTTGGTGTTGATCTGGAATGAGGATCATGACCACATCTGCCCATTGCACGGCTTCGGCAACAGGAAGCACTTTAAGGCCACGTTCGGAGGCTTTTTCCGCCGAGGCAGAACCAGTGCGCAAACCAACCGCCACCTCTACCCCACTTTCGTGTAGATTAAGTGCATGGGCATGACCCTGACTTCCGTAACCAATAACGGCTACTTTTTTTGACTGAATCAGACCAAGGTCTGCATCGGCATCATAATAAACTTTCATGGAATAAATTAATGTTTTTTATACAATTAGCTAATGATAGATCGGGATGGATTGGGGCTTAATCCCCATGAACCAACGGACGTGGGAGGGCAACACGCCCGCTACGTGCCACATCCAGAATGCCATATGGCGCTAAAACATGGATGAGCGCCTTGATTTTTTTGGTAGGGCCAGTCACCTCGAACATCAGGGTTTCGGGGGTGATGTCCACCACCTTGCCTTCAAACATTTCGAGGGTGTCTTTTAACTCACTCCGTTGGTTGGCCAGTGCCCGAACACGGATCAAGCAAATTTCGCGCTCTACATAGTCCGCATCGTTCAAATCTGTGACCTCTAAAGTTTCTACCAAACGGTTTAGTTGCCGCAGAATTTGACGGATGACCTTTGTATTTCCACTTGTTGCGAGCGTCAGCCGAGAAACGGAAGGGTCTTCGGTTTCTCCAACGGCCACGCTTTCCAAGTTGAAGCCCCGTGCGGCAAACATATTCAGCACACGGTTTAAGGAACCAGATTGGTTTTCCAGCAACACACTGATGACATGTCGTTGAACCAAGGTCTCGTCACCCGGATTAATAGGAAGCCCATCTGCCTTTTTCCGGAAAATTTGTTGTGGGGTTAAAGTCTTCGTGGACATAAACGTATGGTTTTGGGGTTAAGGCAAACTATTAAACAAAACTATCCGGTGTTAAACGCTTGGTAATCATTTCATCCGTAGATGCCCCGGCAGGAACCATAGGAAATACCATTTCTTCTTTGACCACCTTGAACTCCATGAGAACAGGCCCATCGTGCGCAAAAGCGGCATCAATGGTTTGCTGCACATCGTCCACATTGTCGCAATAGATTCCTTTAATTCGGAATGCTTCCGCCAACTTCACATAATCCGGATTAGAACCCGAAAGATCGGTGTGGCTATAGCGGCTATCATGGAAAAGTTCTTGCCACTGGCGCACCATTCCAAGAAAGTTATTGTTGAAGATGACAATTTTGACGGGCAAATTGTATTGCGAGATCACCCCAAGTTCTTGTGCATTCATCAAGAAACCGCCATCCCCATTGATAGAGATCACCGGCCGTTGGCTCTGCCCAAAAGAAGCCCCCATAGCCGCCGGAAGCGAGAAACCCATCGTTCCCAAACCGCCCGAAGTAATGTGGGTACGGGGATAGACATATTTAAAGAATTGTGCGCCCCACATTTGGTTTTGACCCACATCTGTGATCACAACCGCATCCCCTTTCGTTTTTTCCCAGAGGACATCTAAAATGTATTGAGGGCGCAATAGGCCATCTTTTTCATATTCCAAAGGACATTCTTTTTTCCATGCTGCAATCTGGGACAGCCATGCCGAGGTGTCTTTGGGTTCCACACAAGGCAATAGTTCTTGCAAAACCGTTTTAACATCGCCAATAATGGCACAATCCACAAAGACATTCTTAGAAATGCACGAGGGGTCTATGTCTATATGAATGATTTTCGCGTGCGGCGCCCAAGACTCTAATTTTCCTGTTACACGGTCATCGAACCGCGCCCCAACAGCGATCAACAAATCCGCATTTTGAACTGCTTGGTTTGCATACCATGTTCCGTGCATTCCCAGCATATGCAGTGACAAATCATCCGTCACCGGAAAAGAGCCAATGCCATGCAAGGTTGTTGTAACTGGAATTTGGGTTTTATGTGCAATCTCGGCCATTTCTTCGGCAGCGCCCGAAAACAAACAACCTCCGCCAACATAAAACAAAGGCTTTTTTGCGGCCTTAATCATCTCGGCAGCTTGTTGAACCTTGGCCTTTGAGGGCTGCATCGGAACGTGATAACCGCGTATTTCCACTTGCTCCGGAATTTCGAGGGGTGCTTTGGCCAATAAAACGTCCTTCGGAATATCCACCAATACCGGCCCCGGACGACCTGTACGGGCAATATGGAATGCCTCGCGAACCACCCTTGCAATGTCCCGAACGTCACGTATCAAATAATTGTGCTTGGTGATGGTGCGGGTAATACCCACAATATCGGCTTCTTGGAACGCATCATTCCCGATAAGATGCGTCGGAACTTGTCCTGTAATGACCACAATCGGCACGGAATCCATGTAGGCATCAGCAATCCCTGTCACGGTATTGGTCGCACCAGGGCCACTGGTCGCCAGCATCACCCCTACTTTTCCGGTGGCTTTGGCATAGCCCTCGGCTGCATGTGTCCCACCCTGCTCATGTCGCACCAAAATATGTTGAAAAGAAGGCTGAATACGGCTTAGTTCGTCGTATAACGTGATGATGGCACCACCGGGATGGCCAAAGATGACCTCAACGCCCTCGTATTCGAGTGTACGGATGAGGATCTCGGAGCCAGTAACCAAAGGGGTTTGGACTGTAACCGTTTCTTCGGGCAGTGCATCGCCCACTGTACCCGGGACATTCTGCGTGGTCATATATTTGGGTTTAAGGTGATCTTAAAGTATTGGGTTGATATTTTAAAGAAATACTGTATTTAGAGTAATAAATTTTTAATCAAGTTAAACTTAGGCTTAATATTTGTCAAAATCTTATAGCTCTGGGGACTCACTTAACTGCGCTACCTGTTAGTATTGCCTTCACATGAATACCAAAAGACATGCCGTTAAATAAACAAACTTTACAAGGAAAATAAAACCTAAAGAATCGTGGCTTAGAAGGGCAATCTGGATAAATAAATGAAGCAAATAGAAGACTGGGTTACAAAAATAACATAAAAGCGCTTTCAATACTTAATATAACAAGAACTAACATCAAAAGACTAAAAAAACAAAAGGAAGGAATTTGGACAACAAGATGAGTGCATCCTTAAGGCTACAAATATTCACCATTTTTTACAAATTAATCATAGCTTGAACAGCAAATTCAGTGGCATTTTGTTGCTTCCAGAAGACAAGCGCCGCAGCATTTTGGGTAGAGGCAATCAGTCCAATACGCCGCGACCCAAACGCGATAGCCCATTCCTTCACCCGATCTACAAGGGCTTTCCCTATACCCTTTTCACGATATTCAGGCAAGACATAAAGTTCTTGGATAAAGACCTCGCCGGGAGGATCGAAAAGCGAGGAAGTGACCGCATAGTGGGCGGCGATATAGCCCACCACGTTTTGATCTACAACCGCAATCCACAACTTATGGTCTGCCTCGTAGAGCCAATCCGAATAACTATTTTGCCAGCGCTCGACAGCGTCTTCGGCAAGCCTAAAACGTTCATCTAATGATTGGTGCATATCCATAAGCGCCCACCAAAGTTTTTGCACTTCGCGACGGTCTTCGCGTTTTGCGGATCGGATGACAAAATTGGTCATATTTCCTTTGTCCCATTCATGTGCCATTACGAGATGTATCTATCGCTTAAGCGCCACAACATAAAAAAGAACTCAACATAAAAAAAGAAAGGGTACATTCCTACCATGTACCCAAACTATTCGCATCGCCTATTGTTCTAAATTCGGTGTTTTAGGTAGCCTTTATTTACCAAGAGTTCCGCGTTTAAAATGGCTCCGCCCGCAGCACCCCGTATGGTATTGTGCACCAAAAGGGTAAACTTGACATCAAAAAGGGCATCAGGGCGAAGGCGTCCCACCGAGACCGTCATACCATTACCCAGCGTGGCATGGCGTCGGGGCTGTGGATAACGTTCGTCATCAAAGACCTTTATCAACGGCGTTGGTGAAGAGGGTAGCCCCAAGTGGCCGATGGGGTCTTCAAAGTTTTGGAAAACCGCCTTGATGGCCGCTACATCGGCTGGCGTTTTTAATTTCACCGAAACACTTTCGGTATGGCCGTCTAAGACCGCCACCCGATTACAGGAGGCGCTGATCTTAAAGTCGGCAAACTGAATCCCTTCTTCCGAAAGTGTCCCAAAGAGTTTTAGCGGCTCGGTCTCCATCTTTGCTTCTTCCCCGCCGATATGTGGAACCACATTCCCCAAAATATCCAACGAAGGCACGCCCGGATAACCAGCACCGGAAAGGGCTTGCATGGTAACCACATGCACAGCCGATATTCCGAAGGCTTTTTCGAGCGGCAACAATGCCAAGACCAAGCCAATGGTAGAGCAATTGGGATTTGTCACAATATAGCCGCCTTTTTCGCTATACGTTTGGCGATCTATCAGCGCAAGGTGTTCGGGGTTGACCTCCGGAACCAATAGCGGAACCGTCGGCTCCATTCGATAATTACGGGTATTGGAAATTACAGGCATTCCGGCCTGCGCAAATGCCAATTCCATGTCCAAAGCCACACTTGCATCTACACCAGAAAAAACAAAATCTGCATCCACCGATGTTGGATCCGCCAGTACCACCGTCTGGTTGGCAATATGTTCTGGGATGGGATTAGCGCCGATCCAATTAACGGCATCAATATATTTTTTCCCTGCCGATCGTTCGGAGGCGGCTAATGCTACCACCTCGAACCAAGGATGGCTGCCCAATAGTTCTACAAATTTTTGCCCGACAGCACCAGTAGCCCCTAAGATGCCAACACGATACTTTTGCATTTTAACTCCTTTAGCTTATGATTTAACGGATGTTTTTGCGCGGAGGTCGTAGAAACCTGCTGCAATGCCGATTGCTTCCGGTGTTTCCCATCGGGGAGCCGTTGTTCAACCGGAGGCCCATTCTTCGGACCTTTTATGGAAGCCAAATCGTCCAGAAATGGCTTAATAAACGAATTGAGTTGTTCAAATTCGATTAAGAACGCATCGTGGCCATCTTCTGAATGTAAAATTCTGAATTCGGACTGTGGAAGATGCCGCGACAACTCTTCTTGTTCTGGTAATGGATAGAGAATGTCTGAGTTAATCCCAATGACCAAAACGGGAAGATGTAGCCCAGCCAAGACCTCTTCATATGCTCCCCGCCCACGAGACACGTCGTGCGTATCCATGAGTTGGGTAAGCCGGACATAAACGTTTGCATCAAACCGTTCGGTCAGTTTACGGCCTTGATACTGCTGATAACTTTCGACGGCAAAACCGTCTTCACCGTCCTCCCCTTGCTTCGTTCTTCCGAAGCGATCCTGAAAAGAACGCCAAGAGCGGTACGAAATCATGGCATTCATCCGAGCAGCAGCCAGACCAGCAACGGGTGGTTCTTCATCGGAATAATAGCCATTACGCCAGTTGGGATCTGCATAAATGGCGGCCCGTTGTGCCTCACTCCAGCCAATCGTCCAAGCTGAGTGACGTCCCGAAGCGGCAATAACCACCAAACGCTTTACCAAGTTTGGCGCAAGAAACCCCCATTCCAACGCCTGCATCCCACCCATAGAACCACCAATAACAGCTTCGACACTTCGTACCCCTAATGCCTTCACGGCCTCAAGGTGCAAGCGAACAGAATCGCGAACCGTCACCCGTGGGAAATCGCCACCATAAGGCTTTCCGGTATCGGGATTAATAGAACGCGGCCCAGTTGTCCCATAGCAAGACCCCAAGACATTCAAACAAACCACCAAATAACGGTTTATATCCAAGGCTTTTTCTGGCCCAAGAACCCCATCCCACCAATCTGCAAGATCGGTATTTCCCGTCAACGCATGACAAACCACCAAGACATTGTCTCCTCGTTCGTTAAGGGTGCCCCACGTCTGAAAACCCACTTGTACGTTTTTCAAAACCTGTTGATTTTCCAAGGCAAATTGCGCAATGGTCAGCGTTTGAAGACCGGAGGGGATAGGAAATTCCATTGGAGTAGAGATTTAGGGATTGTATGGTGGGGCAAATCAAGGCGGTAAGGACTTCCCTCCCGCCTTTTTCAACTTATACCAATTAGGAATTAAATGACTGTTTTCTCTGAACGCTTTCACACCTTTTGGGTATTGAAAGATTGATGATCAAACACCTAATAGGTTTAGAATGATCAACTTATAAACAGTAGTTTTCCCTAATGAGTATTAGGCTTGGGAAGCGTGCAAAGCCTGATCTAAATCTGCTTTGATGTCCTCGATATACTCAATCCCGACGGAAAGCCGAATCAAGGACGGAGAAACACCAGAAGCTGCTTGTTCTTCGGCGGTTAATTGCTGGTGTGTGGTGGAGGCTGGATGGATAACCAATGTCTTGGCATCGCCAACATTTGCAAGATGACTGGCCAATTTCACGGTATTGATAAAGGTTTTACCCGCCTCAAGCCCGCCTTTTATGCCGAAACTCAAAACACCACCAAAACCACGCTTAAGGTACTTCTTGGCCAACTCGTGGGAAGGATGACTTGACAAACCCGGATAGCTCACCCACTCCACCGCCGGATGTGCTTCGAGCCACTCGGCGACCGCTTGGGCGTTTTCTACGTGACGTTGTACCCTTAAGGATAAGGTTTCTAATCCTTGAAGCAGTAGAAATGAATTGAAAGGGCTTTGTGAGGGGCCAAAATCCCGCAAACCTTCTACACGTGCACGAATGATGAAGGCCACGTTTACACCCAATACGCCATTTGTGCCAAAAACTTCCCAAAAATTCAGTCCATGATAACCGGGCGAAGGCGAATTGAAGGTGGGGAAGCGGCCATTGTCCCAAGGAAACGTTCCGGCATCCACAATCACACCACCGATGGCCGTACCGTGCCCGCCAATCCACTTGGTGGCCGAGTGTAAAACGATGTCTGCACCATGCTCGATAGGACGGAACAAATAGCCACCCGCGCCAAAGGTATTATCCACCACCAATGGCACACCATGTTTTTTGGCAATGGCGGAAATGGCCTCAAAATCAGGGATATTAAACTTAGGATTTCCAATGGTTTCGAGATAGATCGCCTTGGTTCTTTCATCAATCAAGGATTCAATGCTTTCCGGGCTGTCTCCGTCTGCAAAACGCACCTGAATACCAATCCGTGGAAATTGCACTTTAAATTGGTTATAGGTTCCACCGTATAGATAACTTGTGGTAACGATGTTGTCTCCGGCCTCGGCCAAGGTGGTCAAGGCAAGGAATTGAGCCGCTTGACCTGAAGATGTGGCCAATGCTGCTACACCGCCCTCCAAAGCCGCAATGCGTTGTTCAAACACATCGTTGGTGGGGTTCATAATTCGGGTATAGATGTTCCCAAATTCCTTCAATGCAAAGAGATTGGCGCCATGGTCGGCATCATTAAAGGTATAAGAAGTGGTTGCATAGATCGGAACCGCACGGGCATTGGTTCCGGGGGCTGGGGTTTGCCCTGCATGTAATTGTAGGGTATCAAAATGTAATTGGCTCATGGTTTTGCTCAATGTTTAATAGGGGTAAGGTTTAAAATGTTTGATGTAATACCAATTAGGAAAAATTCCGGTTTATAGGCTACTCGTTTTCAACCTTTCAACACAGCGTTGAAGGATAAAGCATATGCTTAATTCCAAATTGGTTTAAACAACGTTAAACAGCGAACATTCATCCAGTTCTGTCCGTTCAAGCAATAGGGAAGTGCTCGCGCGCAAAAGCAAAAAACCTCTACTGCAACGGAGGCAGAAGAGGCGCATTTGACAAATCAACGTATAACTATCGGGATTGTATCAAGCGTTCATCTTTCCCCGTGCAAAATGCTACAAGGCAGGAGTTGGCACCTTCTTCCCAATGGCGGGAGCGGTTGCCAGAGCGTCGTAGGGCCTGTCCCTCGGCTCTTCTGGATAAATGCTTAATCTTGTAAAGAACAAGTGCAACAAGATAAGATACCTAAAATCAAAAACACAAGACCTTTTTCGAATTACCGCTATTTTTTGCACCCTGAAAGCGTTTTCTTCATGTTGTGTGCAATATTTTTTTGTATTTTGGGTTAAACGGTAACATAGTAGTACCGTCATAGTTTACAAGTCCAAAGATATACCTTATCCTTGATCTATACCTTCACCACGTTCATTCAACTCAGGGAGAAAACCATGAAAAACCCTATCCACTATTTGGTCATTTTAGGCGCGGCGCTCGTTTTCACAACACAGGCTTCCGCGCAAACCTCTTGGAGCGACATTCAGCCCTCCGTACCGCAACCACAAGCTTCATCCTATTATACGGTGAATGGCGGCAAGCCCGTTTTCAGGGCACAAGGAACGTCGTCTTCTGTTACACCCGATAACAAAATCAATCCACACTACGCCAACTCACAATATGGCCCACACAATCCGGCTCCGGTACCGGGGACAGAAACAGGGTGTAGCGCTTTTCCAAGGGGCAGTCAGGAAGAACTGAATTGCGAAGTAGATGGTTATAAAAACTCGTCTATGTTACGGCTCTTTCAAAACTTTGTCAAAACAAACCGTAATTCGGTACAATGTGGTCGCTTCTCGGCACAATACCAAAACGTAGGAGACCACGCCGAGATCGTAGTTTCGGATAATTTTAACAGCTTTGTTTTGGGCTATCGGGATAACATGATCCTCATTCCCAATGATGTAGAGTCAACAATTCTTTGGCAAACCCGCGATCGGGTGCTTAAAATGCTCTATGCCTGTCGGGATGCCGGAATGGATACAGGCTTGGGCGGCTACCTGCCACCAGTCACCAATCGGGTAAGAACGCAAGGAGAATATAATCCATCGCGCTACCGTTAATTCGTCTGAACCGAAAAGCGTCTCGCCTGAAGACGCTTTTTTTTATTACTGACCGAAGATTCAAATTTATGAAATGTCCTATTCATGTATCTTCGGATTCATTCACAAGCCTACATCAGCATGTCAGCAACCTTATTAGATGGCAAAACAATCGCCGCTCAAGTCCGTGAAGACGTAAAAAAAGAGGTCTTATCATGGGTTGCCCAAGGAAATCGCCCGCCTTATCTGGCCGTGATTTTGGTGGGGGACAATCCGGCCTCGGCCTCATACGTTCGTGGAAAAGCCAAAGCATGTGCCGAAGTGGGCATGGGCAGCGAGACTATACAGCACCCCACGACCATGACCGAAGAGGCGCTGCTCGAATTGATCCAAAGCCTGAATAATGACCCCAAGGTGGATGGCATTTTGGTTCAGTTGCCCTTGCCTCCGCATATGGATGAAAAGAAGGTCATCCATGCCATTGTACCCACAAAAGATGTGGATGGCTTCCATCCGGAAAATGCGGGGAAAGTGGTGATTGGGCAAGCCGGCTTCCCACCGGCAACACCGGCTGGCGTTATGGAAATCCTAAAACGCAGCGGTATAGAAACCCGTGGGGCACATGCGGTGATCCTTGGCAGGTCTAATATTGTGGGTAAGCCCATGGCCAATCTATTGATCCAACCCGGAATTGATGCCACGGTAACGGTTTGTCATAGCCGAACCAAAAACCTCTCGGCGATCACCAAACAAGCCGACATTTTGATTGCCGCCATCGGGAAACCCCATTTTGTGAAACTCGATATGATCAAAGAAGGCGCAGTTGTGATTGATGTGGGCATCAACCGCATAGAAGACGCTTCCAAAAAAACGGGCTATCGTTTGGTTGGTGATGTGGACTTTGAGGCCGTTGGCCAAAAAGCGTCACAAATTACCCCAGTACCCGGTGGCGTTGGCCCAATGACCATTGCCATGTTGTTAAAAAACACCCTGCGTGCAGCCCAAACCCAAGCCCGCTAATTTCACCAATACATGCAACCCAAAATTCCTGAAATTGACCCAAGTTCGCTTAAAGCCGTTCCTCCGCCCGATGTGGCTGGAACCATCAAACAACTCTCTTCGGGCGAGTTGCTATACAACTGGGGCTATTTGGTTCAAGATTTGCTTTATAAAGCGGCATGGGCCTTCCTCATTCTCCTCTTTTTCTGGCTTCTCAGCAAGGTGGTCATCCGGCTTATCAACAAAGCAATAGATACAACCGGAAAAAGCGGAAGCGGTGCGCATCAGTTATTGGCCAAAACTGCAAAACTTTTCCTTTTAGCCTTTGGAACAGTGACCGCTTTGGGCCAATTTATCAATATTACGCCCTTGCTTGCCGGCTTGGGAGTCGTTGGTTTGGCGGTGGGTTTTGCGGCACAAGATACCTTAAAAAACTTCATTGCTGGCATTACCATATTGATAGATCAGCCCTTCCGAGTGGGGGACAATATCGTTTTTGACAACAAATTCGGAACGGTACACGAGATCACCCTACGATCCACCCGCATTAAAACAGTCAACAACGAAATTATGGTCTTGCCCAACGATCAAATGATCAATGGTAAACTCATCAACCATTCGATGATGGGTTTGCTCCGTATCGAAATTCCCTTCTCCATTGGCTATCATGAATCCACGGATGAAGCCAGAACCGTTGCCCTCCAAATTGCCTCGGCAGATAAGCGGGTTGCACAAAGTCCAACGCCTTCGGTTATTGTTACCGCCATGGCAGACTCTGGCGTATCGCTCATGCTTCGGGTTTGGATCACCAACATGACGGATGAAATACCCCTAAAAGGTGACCTAAATGAAGCATTACTTCATGCACTACAACTACAAGGAATTGAAATTCCGTACCCAGCCATTATTATTCGCTCTTAGACCCATAGCATCATGATTAGACTTGGCATAGACATTGGCGGCAGTGGCATCAAAGGCGTCCCTATCAACACCGAAAACGGGGAAATCATGGGACATCGTCACCGTATAGACACGCCTCAGCCCGCCACCCCAGAAGCCGTAGCGCAAACAGTGGCCGAGATGGTCAATCATTTTAAGTGGCATGGCCCCGTTGGTTGTACCATGCCCAGTATTGTCCAGCATGGTGTGGCTAAAACAGCTTCCAATATTCCTGCAGAATGGATTGGGGTAAATGCGGAAGCCCTCTTTAAATCTAAAACGGGTCTTGACTTTAAGGTGATCAATGATGCGGATGCGGCGGGTATGGGCGAATTGCATTTTGGTGCCGCCAATGACCACCAAGGGACGGTACTCTTGCTCACGGTTGGAACAGGAATTGGATCTGCACTCTTTTGTAATGGCGTTCTGGTTCCCAATACAGAGTTTGGCCATCTCCTTTTTGCTGATACTATTGCAGAAAAATATTGCGGTGACCGTGCCCGTAAAGACCAAAAATTGAAGTGGCCGGCTTGGGCAGAACGATTTAATGCCTACTTGGCGCATTTAGAATTGCTTTTCTCGCCAGACTTGTTCATCATTGGTGGCGGAATTGCAAACAAAACGGAAAAGTATTGGGATTTACTTATCGCCAAAGCCCAATTGGTTCCCGCAACGCTCAAGAACAATGCCGGCATTGTAGGCGCAGCATATGCAGCAAGAGAGATTCCGTTCAGCCATCACCATGAACCTTAAAGATAAAGGCTCCCCCTAAAGACGGTGGCCGTTGGCCCGGCTTGGAACAAATCAGTGATTTCGCCTGCTGATATCGAATAACCCACGTCTAATGTACCCCCTTTGGGCCGAAGTTGGACGTGGTTGCTTTTTACCAAATTCCGAATATTCGCCACAATCGCTGCCGCCAAAGCCCCAGTCCCGCAGGCCAACGTCTCGGCCTCAACGCCTTTTTCAAACGTCCGAATCAGCAGATGTGCAGGCGTGATCTCCGAACCAGCATCCACGACCTCTACAAAGTTCATATTGATCCCATGCGGTGCAAATGCAGCGTGCCAGCGTAGCAACGGCCCCCACTTCTCCACATCAAATTGCCATAAATCCGACACAAAAGCCACCGCATGTTGGGTTCCCGTAAAAATATAGTCTATAAAGCAAAATGTTTTTTGCGCTTCTTCCGATACAAAGACATTCGGACGATAGTCTTGGAAGTTAGGCATGTATAACCGGACGGGCGCCTCGAAATCATCAGGAACCGACGAACGATACAAGCCCGCAGAGGTCTCGAAGTGTAAAACTGCTTTTTTTAGACCGGACTCATGAGCAAACCGACTCAACACACGCGCTCCATTCCCACACATTAGCCCCAAGGAACCGTCTGCATTAAAATAACGCATCCTGAAATCCAATTCCGGCTCCGCCTCTGGATCCGTCTGGCACAAGGCCAATAAGCCATCTGCACCTATGCCCAAGCGGCGATCACAATACCGAATGGCCAACTCGGACAGCCGATCATCATTAAAATGATAAAAACGGTTATCAATTACCACAAAGTCATTGCCTGCACCGTGCATTTTTGTAAATTCAAGCACCAAGCGTCTCATAAATTCGTTTTTGAGTATATTGCTAAAAAAGGTTAACCCCTTCGTTTTTTTTAATTTACGTTTTTCAAGAACCCGATATCCGTTGATCGAGAAAAAATTAACACTTAACAAAGTAGAGCCTGTTCTACTCTTTGGTCATAACGACCATCACCTCCGCAAGATCGAGGCAGCCTATGGCAAAACACGCATCACAGCGCGTGGAAACGAGCTTTATTTAAAAGGAGAAGCCCAAGACATTGCACAGTTGGAGCGCATCTTCGAGGAATTGAGCCTGATTGTTCACCGAAGTGCCCACCTCACCGATAAAGACGTGGACACGGTCCTGGACTTGGTGCGCCTAAACGGTGGCCAGCAGATAGGCGACCAACCCGACGCCGCTTTGCTCTTTACCCAAAACGGAGGCTTGATCCGTCCTAAAAACAATGGACAGCGGAAAATGGTACAGGCCGCACGCGCCAATGACATTGTTTTTGCGATTGGCCCTGCCGGAACAGGTAAAACCTATATTGCTGTAGCCTTGGCCGTGGCTGCCCTTAAATCCCGCATTGTAAAACGAATTGTCCTCGCGAGACCAGCCGTCGAGGCCGGCGAGAGTCTCGGCTTTTTGCCCGGAGACCTTCGTGACAAAATTGACCCGTACCTCCGCCCACTCTACGACGCCTTAGAAGATATGCTCCCGCCCGATAAACTGCGCGGCTTGATGGAGCAAAACTTGATCGAAATTGTACCTTTGGCCTACATGCGCGGAAGAACCCTCAACAATGCGTTCGTTATTTTGGACGAGGCTCAGAATGCCACCAACACACAAATGAAGATGTTCCTCACGAGGCTCGGAGCCAATAGCCGCGCAATCGTTACGGGAGATATTACCCAAACCGATTTGCCCAAGCGTAGCCAAAGCGGGCTGATTCATGTTCAGGACATTTTAGAGGGCGTGGAAGGCATCTCCTTTGTCTATCTGCAAAAATCGGACGTCGTAAGACACCAATTGGTGCAAGACATTATTGAGGCATACGACCGCTTCGATTCGGACTTGGAGGGCTAACCATGCAGTTTGGCGTTTTAGACGTTTTTCGATTGAACGAAGGCAAGTTCAATGTTGGGTTAGACAAAAAATTGGTTCCCCACATCGAAGGCCAGCCTTTCCCTGCCGGAACCTTACATGTGGCCGCAAATGCGTTTGTCGTCCGAACTCCACACGAGGTTATTTTGTTTGATGCCGGGCTGGGCGAGGAAGCAGCAGGCAGAGACATCACCTTCCTCACCGATCAATTGGCACGGGTTGGCGTTACTCGCGAAGACGTTTCAAAGGTTTTCTTAAGCCATTTTCATGCCGACCACATCGGGGGAGCCACCTTCCAAGTTGGCTTTGAAAGACGCCCCACCTTCCCCAATGCCACCTATTTTGCGCAAAAACAAGAAGCACTTGTCCCATACACCGGGCGTTCTGACGAATTACGCCAACTTACCATAGCGGTCTTGGAGGAACACGGCCAATTGGCTTGGTTAGATGGAAATGGCTGGATTGAAGATCTCATTGCGTATGAAGTGACTGGCGGGCACACCCCTTTCCACCAAATTGCTTGGCTACACTATGATGGCTTAAGTATCCTATACGGAGGCGATGTATTGCCACAGCCCTCACAAATTACGAGACGCTTTTTGGCCAAATACGACTTCCAACCCGAAGTATCCGCTGCATGGCGTCAAAAATTGGCAAAGAGGGCTTTTGAAAATGGAACGCTCATACTCTTTTATCATTCCACCACCTTCCCGGCCGCTTTTTTACCAAAGCACGATCCCAAAACAGGTTATCAATCCGAACTTATTTCACTTTAACGTTCTTTTTACAGTTCCTTTACCAAAATGACTTGACCCGAACAAATTATTGCCTTATCTTTGCCTTCCTAAATCAAAAATGATCCCGTAGCTCAGCTGGTAGAGCAACTGCCTTTTAAGCCGTGGGTCACAGGTTCGAATCCTGTCGGGATCACAACAATCAAGCCCAGGTGGTGAAATTGGTAGACACGCCATCTTGAGGGGGTGGTGCTCGAAAGGGCATGCTGGTTCGAGTCCAGTCCTGGGCACACCACAAAATTCAAAGCCGCAATATCATCCTATTGCGGCTTTTTGTTTTTACCATATGGCGTTCATGGCACCCATCTGTGCTTACATTATCCTATTTTCGATCATTAAACGGCCACTTAAGCCCTTGTCTTGCCAAGTTTGAAGTTTTGGCAAACACAAAAATTCCTACCGTAGGATTGTAAATTGGCAAACTCCTCGATCACAATTCTATTAACTTGCCATGCGCCTAATCTCCCTTGTTCCCGCTGCAACCGGCTGGTTGCACGCCTTGAATGCGCAAAAGCACCTTGTTGGTCGTTCAAAAGACCACTTACATCCAGAAGTTCAGGCGCTTCCGGTCGTTTCAGCCAAACCGGAAGACCTTTTAGCCCTTCAACCGGATTTTGTCATCTCGCCAACCGATATTTCCGGCGTTCCTGTTTTGATGTTTTCCCCAGAAACCATGAAACAAACTTTAGATCGGGTATTAAAATTAGGTAAGGTGACGGGGAAGTTTCCAGAAGCCCTGAAATTGGTTGCAAACTTAGAAACGACCTTGCTGACGAAGCAAAAGCAAAGAGGCATAAATCCTAAACGACCTCCACAAAAACCCAGTGTGGCCTATATCTCCTCGTTTTCACCGCTTACGATCGAAAAAAGGTGGGTTCTGGACGTGATCGAACATGCGGGCGGTTTGGTATTCTCTGACGAAATGGGCACCAAAATGCCGGATGTGATGCTCATTGGTTATGCCGAAAACGCCTTAACGCAAGCCCAAATAGCCTTCCATGAATGGCTTACTATGCAACATTTTTCCGCGCCTATCTCTTTTTTTGTTCCCAACGCCTTATACCTATGCCCCAGTCCACAACTCTACGAGGCTATTGATGATTTAATGAATAAACTTTCCGATCTAACCCTTTCATAATCCACATCTACCTTGGATTGTGTTACTTTACAAACGTGCCATGTATCACTCCACACCTTATTCCATACGCCCATGAGCATAGAATTAATTCTCTCTAACCTCCTTAATGCACCTGTCTTGTTCTTCTTTTTGGGCATGGCGGCCATATTGGTGAAATCAGACTTAGACTTCCCCGCACCACTACCGAAGTTGTTTTCCTTGTATTTGTTGTTAAGTATCGGATTTAAAGGTGGTGTAGAACTGGCACATAGCGGGCTTTCAGTACAAATTTTCAAGACACTGGGTGCTGCCATTCTGATCTCTTCCATCATACCGATCTACTCTTTCTACATCCTCCGCAGGAAGATAGATGTAGCGAATGCAGCCGGAATTGCCGCAGCTTATGGCTCGGTGAGCGCTGTAACCTACATCGCAGCCACGTCTTTTTTATCCCGTTTAGAAATACCCTTTAACGGACACATGGTTGCAGCAATGGCCCTCATGGAGTCTCCGGCCATTTTAATTGGTGTTTTAATGTATCGCAAGTTCCGTACTAAAGAAGTACAAGCCCACGAAGAATCTTTGGGAGAATTATTGCGAGAAGCCTTTTTTAACGGCTCGGTATTTCTGCTGATTGGAAGTTTCTTGATTGGATTTGCCTCCGGAGCCGAGGGCGAAGCCGCACTGAAGCCCTTTACAACGGATTTATTTAAAGGATTCTTGTGCTTATTTTTACTTGACATGGGCTTGGTAAGTGCCCGCCGATTTGCCCAACTTAAAAACCTTGGCCGATTTCCTGTATTGTTTGCGTTATTCATGCCCATCCCCAATGCCTTTCTTGGAATTACAATGGCATGGTTAACAGGCATGACGGTTGGCGATGCGCTACTATTTGCAACGCTTTGTGCCAGCGCCTCCTACATTGCTGTACCAGCCGCCTTACGGCTCTCTGTGCCAGAGGCTAATCCGGGTGTTTACGTTACCATGGCGCTTGCTGTAACCTTCCCCTTTAATATTCTGATCGGTCTGCCGATCTACCTCAACCTTATCCAACTCATCTGGCCATGAAATCAACCAAAAAAATCGAGATCATCACGCCCTCCATTAAATTGCCCGAACTCATGTCTATTTTAGACCAAAACGGCATTCGGGGCTATACCGTCATCCATGCTTCGGTCGGAAAAGGGACAAGGGGCTTGGCCTACGACGACGACTTGGTGGGGACATCGGGTAATGATTATCTCTTCGCCCTTTGTACCAACGACGAGGTGAAAACCCTCATACCCGTCATTAAGCCACTTTTGGTTAAATACGGAGGTATTTTTTTAATTTCAGAGGTAATGGTCATCACCCGTTAAAGCTGCAAGCCCCCCATATACACAGGTTTGGAAGGTTAGCCTCCATTCAAAAACATGTACGAAAAGTTAAGCCCTTTTGTCGGCCAGTTTAAGCACATCATCAGCCAAAAAGAAGCCAAAGATTTGCTCCAACTGGCTGAAAATTTTCGTTTTATAAGCCAACAATACGAACCACCCTTCATCCCTGAAGTTCGTACTCGTGCGATGGGAACCTCAAAAGAATGGGCAACCCTTCTCTCGGAACGGGTTATCCCTCATGTAGCACCACTGGATCATTGGCTCGTGGGTGATCTACAAGCCTACCGTCCTGCACAAAGCCAACAGTGGCAACCACAAGCCGTTAATGAGCGATTCCGCTTTTATCGGTACGGCCCTTTAGACCGTTTTGCCCCTCACTTCGATCACCCTTACATTCGTAATGACCGCGAACAAACCTTCCTAAGCATGGTTTTGTACTTGGATGAGGAGTGCGAGGGCGGCGAAACCCGCTTCCCCGATTTTTCGGTACGCCCACAACTTGGAACCGCCCTGATTTATCCACATGGTTTGCTACATGAAGGAGGCATCGTGCTTCGTGGTATTAAAACCGTCTTAAGAACCGATATATTCTACGCTCGGGCATATTAAAAGCCAGCCCAAGAGCGTATATTATTCGTTTATTCCGTCTGACTCTCTTTACCCTTTAAAATATGTCTCGCGTTCTCACTGCAATTATTGGCTTCCTGATTATTATCCCGCTGATGTATTTAGGCGGCCCTTTTATCACGGTTATTGTTCTTTTGGTTGGCGTTCTTGCACAAATTGAATTGTATCGTCTTTTCGAGAGTGCTAACATCCACCCACACAAAAGTATTGGTGCTTTATTGGGCATCTTGCTGACCCTCAATACGGTTGTCACCCACGATCCCTTGCTTACCTTAGTCTTGGGAACCCTTCTCGTAAGTTTAGTGGAATTATTCAGGAATCACCCAAATCCTTTGCAAAACATTGCCGCCACCCTTTTTGGCGTCATTTATCCCATTTTATTTCTGAGCTATGCCCTTCATTTACGCTTTGGTACAGAACTGGCCGTGATTAAACACCCCCAAGAGCAGGGGTTTTGGCTCCTATTCTTGGTTTTTCTTTTGGTCGCAGCTACGGACACAGCAGCGTATTATACCGGAAGAGCCTTTGGGAAAAACTTACTCTTTGAACGCATTTCCCCCAAAAAAACATGGGAAGGTTCTGCTGGAGGCCTCATTGGTTGCACCTTGGTGGCCGTTGGGATGAAAATGTGGGTGATTTCGTTTTTAGACTGGACGGATATGGTGGTCTTAGTGTTGATTTGTGGAATCCTGAGCCAATTTGGAGATTTGGTCGAAAGCCTTTTTAAGCGTTCGGTCAATACCAAAGATTCTGGTAGCTTTTTGCCCGGACATGGCGGCTTTTTGGATAGATTAGATGCCTTATTGTTCGCGATGCCCTTGGTGTATGTGTATCTCCATTACATTGCACCCCAAATCTGAGGATGATGAAATTCCTTATTTCCTTGTTGATTTTCGGATCAACCTTCATTCCACAACGCATAAAAGCCCAGACCGCCGCCGATAGCTTGGCCATCAAAAAAACGGTTTTGGACTATGCCGAGGGATGGTACACCGCAGATACCGCCCGTATGACCCGTGCCATTCACCCTAAATTGGCACGACGTGCCCTTGTTCCAGATAGGCAATCTGGCGACTTGTTCTTTGAGGATATGGATGCAACCCAACTCATTGAGGCAACCCGCAAAAGCTATGGACGGGGCTTACCCCCAAGTCAGCAACAAAAAGACATGGTCATTGTCGAGATCAATGGGAATACCGCTATGGTGAAGCTCCAAATGCGGCGCTGGTACGACTATCTCCAACTTCTACGGGTAAATGACGAATGGAAAATCCTTAATGTCCTCTGGGAATTAAAACCACGCGAGGAATAAATAAATCGCTTAATAGGCTGTAAACAAACCCGTTTTTACCCAACAAAAAAAGCCCGCTATCCTGATTGGAAAGGTGCTACAAATTCATCTTTTCCTTCAACCAAAAACGCATAGGTGTACATGAAAGCCCGCTTTGATCACATAAGAAACCGATCCGAATGGTTATTGGGAGCAAGTTTCTTGTTTTTATTAATCATTTCTATAACGGTCTTTCGATCTAAAGAACTCACACACTTGAGCCTGTTTGGTGTGCCCTTTAATACCGCCATTTGGTCTTTTCCAATCATGCTTTTGTTCTGGATCGGGGCTAAACATTTCCTACCCATGCAGTTCTCTCGCTGTCTCCCGCCGGTGTATCTTGGGATTGCATTTTTAATTACGGTTCTCCTGACCGCAACCATATGCTATACAGCCTTTTTCCCTCAAATCGTTGCGCCTTTTTTTGAGATCGTCGGTATAGTGATTCAGGTTTTAACCTATTTGTGGTTTGGCACACAGCTCATCCTTTTGATCCGGATGGCTTTCGGTTTTTTATGTAACCCTTCGGATCGTATAATTGCGGCGTAACCAATATCAAGTTTTTTTGAATCATAAATTCCATCTTTATTTATAAACTCCATCTTTATACAGCCCTTTTAACCGCCTTGCTCAAAAGGCCCTAACCCTGCAATCAATGACCGATTCCAAAGCAAACATGCCAGCCCCCCAAAATGGCCGCATGGATCGCATTTTGAACACCATCGAACGTGTTGGGAATAAACTTCCAGACCCCGCAATCTTATTCGTCCTGCTGCTGCTTACAGTCTGGGTACTCTCGGCCATTTTTGCGCAAATGAGTTTTGCCGAGATAGACCCGCGCTCCGGAAAACCGATCGAGATTAAAAACATGCTTACCGGAAAATCCCTTGCGGAATTTTTATCGGGCATGGTTAAGACCTTTATGGACTTCCCGCCATTAGGAGTAGTCTTGGTAGCCCTTCTCGGTGTGGGCGTGGCAGAGCATACCGGTTTTATCAATTCCGCACTTAAAGGATTGCTGAACATCACGCCGCAAAAATTACTCACGCCCATGCTAATTCTGGTAGCTATAGTGAGCCATACTGCTGTAGATGCAGGCTATGTGCTGATTATTCCGTTGGGTGGAGCGATTTTCTATGCCGCTGGCAGGCATCCCCTTGCTGGAATTGCAGCCGCTTTTGCAGGCGTATCCGGTGGCTTTAGCGCAAACTTTGTCCCCTCCAGTTTAGACCCACTCTTGGCCGGACTAACACAATCCGCCGCCCAAATTATGCAGCCCGACCGCTTGGTGAACCCGCTTTCTAATTGGTTCTTCATGAGTGCATCCAGTTTATTGATTGTTAGTTTGGGCTGGTACATTACCGATAAAGTGATTGAACCCCGACTCAAAGCCGTACCGATTGATGGCGATATGTCCGACGCACCAAAACAAGAGGCCCTGAATCCCTTGGAGCGGAAAGGGATGTTGTGGGCTGGACTTTCTTTCTTGTTTGGTTTGTTGTTGTTGTTCCTTGCCGCCTTTCCGAGTGACTCGCCGCTGCGGGCTGAAAATGGCGAATTGACCGCTTCTGCTGCACCTTTGATGAAGTCCATCGTGCCCTTGATTTTTCTCCTCTTTTTATTGCCCGGCGTGGTGTATGGCTACGTGGCCAAAACCGTTACAAACCACCGAGATATTATCAAAGGCATGAGTGCCTCCATGAGTACAATGGGCTACTATATGGTCATGGCCTTTTTCGCCTCCTTGTTTATTTCCTCCTTTAGCCATTCTAACTTAGGCGCTTTGCTCGCTTTGAAAGGGGCTAACTTGATCAAATGGCTTGCACTTCCCGGCGGTGTCACCATTTTGCTCATTATATTGCTAACCTCTTTTGTAAACCTACTTATTGGTTCGGCCTCGGCGAAATGGGCCTTGCTCGCCCCCATTTTTGTTCCGATGTTAATGCAATTAGGCTTATCACCGGAACTCACCCAAGTTGCGTATCGTGTGGGCGACTCCACCACCAACATCATCACCCCACTCATGCCCTATTTCCCATTGGTGGTCGTTTTTGGGCAACGTTACGTAAAAAATACAGGCATCGGGACGTTGGTCTCATTGATGTTGCCGTATAGCCTTACTTTTATGGTTGGCTGGGTCATCTTCTTGCTCCTTTACTGGTTTGCAGGTATTCCGCTTGGCCTTCAGGCCCCATATGTACACCCATAAACGAGAGCTTTTTCTTCAAAACAACGATGCGGCACAGATGAAACGATTTTGTGCCGCTTTTTTTTATTGGATGCGATCTTGTGTGCAAGAGGTTTTAGCGTGTGTTATGGGTCTAAATCGCAAAAAAGTTGCTCCATTACTTTAGAAAGCCTTATATTGTTATCGGCGAGTCTATGTAAAACTATTGCGGCCCATGACTATATTGGCGATACAAACGGAACAAATTGTACCTAATGGAGAGGTGTGAATAACGTCAGGCTTTCCTTATGATAAGTGATTGGTAGCACCTGTACGCAACAGATGCTTATTGGAGCCAACGCCGTAAATGCTGCCATCTGCCTGCTAATGAAGAAGCCGTAGGTGTTTTTATAAGATCTCTCGCCGACGCCGAATTCATTCATGAAACCATGCTTCGCACCGGACTGCCCCCCGTATCGTTCGACAAAGCGGACATAAATCCTCATTCAACTGCTGCTCAAAAGGAGACGAAGCACAAGGTTGACATAACGCTCCGTTATAATTTAGGGCGTGAAAAGGTTTCATGAATAGACGGCAAATGGAGGATAAAAATTGGTGGAAGCCGGAAGTTTCCAGACCCACGGCTAATCCAAAAACGATTAGGACATTGCGACATCAAACGACGCTGCGCTACACCCACGTGCCCCAACGAACGATGCAGAAAATCCAAGGCTCCTCGGCCTTCTTTTTCGCAAAAGTACGACAAAAAGGGCGGAACTTGCGGATATAACTAAGTTAGCTGTTATTTTAAGACGACCAAGAATGCCAACATTGGACTTAACAAATAGAAAGACATTGGAAGAATTAGAAAAACTTCCTAAACCGACAAACGACAATTTGAAACAGTTGTTTGCCGACATGGATTCTATTGTAATTAAAGAAGGTGGTGTTTATAACGACAAAGCTATGTCAGACAAAGTTGTCTTGACCTTAACCAAACAAGACAAAGTAAAACGCTTTTCTGAACTTTTAGAAATTGATGAATTAAACACAGGATTCTATTGTATGTGTTTAGGAACATACGCTATTGAACTATATACTAATGGAAAACTTAAAGCGACAGTTGGTTTTCATCATGGAGTATCCATTCGTTATGACAAGTGGAATGGAGATGCAGGGCTAGCGCATAGTGACAAATTATTAGAGTTTTTAAGCGAACAGGGATTGACAAAACCACTTCAAGACAGACTTGATGAAAAGCGAAATATGGAAGCTGACAGGATTGCTGAAAGAAAGTGGCTTGAAATTGCTCCTAAATGTTTTACTAAATATTGGGCACAAATCAACAGTTTAGACCAAGGTTATTTTTCTTCGTTAATTAATGACTTAAACGCAGAACTTCCAGAAAGACAAAAGCAAATTATCGTTTTATTACAAACTTTTGGTAAGTCAGAGAACTTTTAGACAGCTTATCCCAGCTATGAAGAATTGCCATACAAAATTCTCAAAACATTCGATACAAAAGAAATTATTGAAACATATATAAGTTCTGACAGAAACTATAAGACAAGAAAAGGGTTTGGACGTTTTTTATGTTCTTTCGAGTTTAAAAAGACCAGAAAAAAGTATCTGAAATTCATAACAGACGAAGTTATTTCCGACTTGGAAAAGTGCTTTGATAGCCTTGGAGAAAAACGGGGAATTAATGAAATATTTAGCTTACGAAATGAAAAAAACAACAGCTAACAGCACCTACCCAAAAGGCGGGGTTTCGTGTTCCAAAGACAGTTTTGTGGTTAATCAAACATTAGTTTTTCAAATCAAGTTTTGTGGTAAAAGTCCCGCCCTTCGGGTAGCTGCCAAACGTTCGCTGCAAGAAAAAGAGAAAAAAATACTAAAATTGCAAAAAATAAATACAGATTTTGGAAGCAGCAATAACTACATACCTCAACACCGTCAAAAACCTTTGCCCGCAGATGACAGCGGATGAATTGGCATTTTTAGAAAGCGGTTTGAGTGTCTCGGAAATGCGGGCGAAGCATTTTTACATCCATGCCAATGCTTTTCAAAAAGAAATTGGTTTTGTCTATCGAGGCTTGTTGCGGGCTTTTTATGTGGACAAGGAAGGCAATGAAATCACGTTCAAATTTGTGCCTGAAAACTGCGTCGCCACGGATTACACCGCCTTGATTTCCCAAAAGCCGAGCGAGTACAATTTTCAATGTTTGGAACCGACCATTTTTGTCAGCCTGCCATACACGCACTTGAAAATGGCTTACGAAAAGCACCCCAACATCGAACGGTACGGCAGGTTGATGGCTGAAGAAGCCCTGAAATTGCAACAAAGACGCATCGAGAGTTTCCTTTTTAACAACGCCGAAAAACGGTATTTGGAGTTCGTGGAAGAAAATCCCAACCTTTTCAACCGGGTTTCTATTTCCCTCCTTTCTTCTTTTTTGGGCATCGAACGGCAATCTCTGACCCGGATTCGAAAAAAACTTGCCTCCCATTGATTTTGACACTTTTGTGTCAGGTGCCGCCCTGACCGGCTCCCTACTTTTGCACCGTAAAAAAACAATGTGTATATGAAGGTAGTCATTTTCGGTGCAACCGGCTTATCGGGCAAAGCCATTCTCGCAGAAGCCCTTTCCCAACATCATCAAGTAACAATATTGGTCAGAAATGCCCAAGCGGTGACGTTGCAAGACAAAAACCTAACCGTCGTCGAAGGCAGTGTTTTGGACAAAAACACGGTCAATGCCGTCCTGAAAAATCAGGATGCGGTCATCCAATGCCTCGGCGTGGGCGGAAAAGGCGATGGCAAGCCCACCACTTTTGTATCGGATGCCAACAAGATTATCATGGAAGAAATGCAAAAAAACAAGGTGCCACGCCTTGTCGCCATGAGCAATATAGGTGCGGGGAACAGCCTTGCTTTTACCCCCTGGATTTTCAGAAAATTAATCTTGCCGTATTTCATGAAGTGGCTGCAAGTCATTGTTGACGATAAAAACAGAATGGAGCCAATGATTATGAACAGTAATTTGGACTGGACTATCGTTCGTTCTGCCGGCATGGTGGACAAACCGGCGAAAGGCAAGGTAACCGCCACGCTTACTGGTAAAGGCTTATCATACACCATCACTTTGGCAGACTTGGCGGCTTTTATCGTCGGTCAACTTTCGGATAAATCGTACTCCAAGCAAGCACCTTCAATCAGTAACTAACTTAAAAATACAGCAATATGTCAACAACAACAATGGTATTGATTGCCTCAGCACTTACCCTTCTTTTGGGTTCATTATTTCTATTTGCACCCAAAAAGATGCTTTCAGATTGGGGACTGAAAGATACCCATGAAGCCAAGGTAATGTCCCGAAGACTTGGTGGCGTGTTTCTTGGGTTTTCACAATTGCTCTATTGGATTTCAACTATTATGCCTACAAATTCAAAAGAAATTGCCATTGGTGCTGCTACATTATTAGGAATTTTAATCACTCACGGTTTGGTTGAATTGAAACGTGGTAATGTGAGCAAAGGATTTTTAGTATCAATTACGGTTGATACAGTTCTCGCTCACTCCCCCCTACACTTTTTTCAAAATTAGCACAAGTTCCTATTTTGGTGCATGAATAGCACTATTTGATTATTTTAGATGGGTTTATATTTGCAGATTTGGTGATTGATCTTTTTGGTTATGGGTTAAATAAGGGGCGTGTTCCAATTAACGGCTGTTGAGCTGAGTTTGGTTTTTCTGTAAAAGA
>Ga0209573_1001238_pt1 | contig 41443 bp, 36 predicted proteins | sample TNRBio252014_DNA_FD_185870 | JGI IMG/M metagenome (GOLD analysis project Ga0209573, IMG submission 185870) | Wastewater treatment Type I Accumulibacter community from EBPR Bioreactor in Madison, WI, USA - TNR Reactor_6/25/2014_ DNA (SPAdes)... | ecosystem: Engineered > Bioreactor > EBPR >...
ATTGCTGCCAGGACGATATCATATCTGCCATCTCCTGTTTACTCCGCCGTTTGGTTTGTTTCATCTGCCTTTGTTTTTGGGGCAAAGATACCCCATCCCCCAATGGTAGGGTAGATGTGGTTTACAGAGTGCTTACCCAGTAGTTACAATATGCCTATTATTTTTTTTATCTTCTAGTATTCTTTTAGAAATAAATTCCGCCAAAGTAGGTTCAAAACCTGTGTGCTTCATAGTGTAGTCATTAATTATACTATCGCAATTTATTTCTGTTCTAACTTAGCAAGTTGAAGTAGAAATAAATAAAACAGTGCCTAATGCAGCGAAAATAATTCGGTTCATATTATTTATTTTTAGGCGCCTTACTATTAGGGCCGATTGTCTGAATAAAATAGTTGTATGGAGTATTTTTGGCCCGATTTTTTTCATACTGTGTTCTCTGAAAGTTTGGGCCAATTCTTAACTTTTCAATTGCTTGTTCTTGGTTAATTTCGCCTTTTTAAATACCAATTATTTCGATAGCTTTGATTTGTACTGAAAAAGGTTTTCCAATGCTCACTTGTTATTTGATTGCTATCCTTGAGATATACCAGGTCAAAATCTTCATTAATCCTAAATACTGTAAAACTCCCTAAGCTCGGCTTGTTAAAAACCTCCGGCAAGTCTAGTTGGTTAAAAAGATTAACAACTTTTTGGCTGTAAGCAATATAAAAGCTAATAGCTTCATCTTTATTAACGCCATGTACCTCACTAAAGCGAAATATCCTGTCTATATAACCTTGTTTATAAAGATATGATAGGGTCGTCTGTTTATTATGAGGAAGTAGTATAATTTCTTCTCCTTGCTGGGTGAAAAAAGTAAAACTTGCAATTATAAAACTATTGCTGTCTTCGTCCCTCCCCCTAGTTGATATTAGAATATTGTTAAATGTTGATACATTATCATTGTTAATGGTATTTATAACTCTTTCTACCTCTTGGTTAAGCTCTTTTTTATGGCAATTAGTAGAAAGAAATAAAGCTAATGCCAAAAATAAAATATGTATATATTTCATATTAATATACTTTAGCCTGGATTTTAATATTGAGATAATAACCGTTTCTTATTGCTCGTTGATCTCCTTTCGAGTCAAGCATTCTCCAACGATCTGATCCATCTCTTCGACCATTGAAAAAATTATTTCCGTGAGCGCCTATTTTTGCATGTGATAAAGGAATTCCAAGAAACCGCATTGATAATCCAAACATAAAATTTCCATAGTCCTTCGGATTGTATGCTACGGCTGTTCCTTTTCTATCGATGACAATAGAAAGTGCGTGGGCCGGGATTCTTTCAGGGTTTTGTACAAAAAAATCTAATTTTTGATCTTTTTTTCCCTCTTTATATGCATATTGATAAGGATGTTTTGCTGAACCTGCCCCACTTCCTAAAACCATATCCTGAATATCTCGCATGCTTGTTACTTTTATCCTGAAACCATCTTCTTTTACACTTTTTCTATCTTCATCAGGATCATTGTAAGTAAAAGATAACCCGTCAGAATAAGTAACATTACCTTCTGAATCGGTAGAAGATTTCTGGAAATACAAACCTTTCACCTCTTTTTTTCCATCATCAACTGTGTATAGTAATTCCCCTTCTGGATTATATACATCGATAGAGTCACCGTTGTTATCAATGAAAATAATTGGATTATTTACAGCATAAGTATAGGAAGAGATATTTACATACTTTTCCCCCAGCGGATCCACCTGCCACCACCTCCCCGTAGCCGGGTCCTGCCACCTCGCCCCAAAATCATTCCACCCCAGCTCCAATTCCTCATTCAGCTCCTTGCCATTGTACTGATACCCATTCCTCGGCCCAATAGTGGCATACCACGGCCCTTCCTGATTCATCCCGAAGGGATAGTAGTGGTTCTCCTGGGTTATCTCCGCCTCATTTTCCTGTGTCGAAGGGTCATCCCAAACCTCGATGGTTCCGTTGTGGTTGTCATCGGCGAAGGCGATGCGGGTGTTGCCTAAGTGGTCTTTCAGCCCGTATTCGGCCCTAAAGCGCGTGAGCGTAACGCCGTACTCGTCATACACAGCCGTCAGGCGGCCTTCCTGGCCGTACACGGCTTCTACATTGCCGTCTTTGTATTCTATGCCCTGGCAGTAGTCTTTGGTCACGCCCGTTATTTGTTTTTGCGACTTTACGACTTTACGACTGTACGAACAGGGGAACTTTCCGTATCATTATTTGTCCAACTTTAATTGTGCAGTCGTATAGTCTTACAGTCGTATAGTCTTACAGTCGTATAGTCGTACAGTCGTATAGTCGTACAGTCGTATAGTCGTACAGTCGTATTGTACAGTCCTAAAGTCAAAACACCCTGCGCCGGGTTTGGGTTTGAAGCCTTTGTCGCGGCCGGGCAGGGGGGCTGTACAAGGAGTCCGTAGTTCAGCTCAGGAGGTGATTTTAAGATCACCTCCTGAGTTGGGCCGCCCGCCGATGGCGTCGTAGGCGTAGTTCCAGCCCCGGTAGGTGTTGGTTTCCAGTACTTGCAGGTTGAGCGCGCCGTTTGCGGGGTTTTCGGTGAGCAGGATGTCGCCGTAGTCGGCTACCGTCACCCGGTTGAGGCCGTCGTAGCTTGCTAAAAAAGTGTTAAGCGATGATTATCAAGATCGACTTCAAAAGTTTTTACATTGTACTCGTAATATTCTCCAAAACCAACAAAAAATTGACTGTCCCATCCCACAAATTTTCTCATTGATTTTTTTTTGCAGCCAAATTTTAGCATGTTTATGATTATTTTTCTATTTCCTTTGAGATCAATATATGCGAGATACTGCCTATTATATTTGTAATATACTTTTTTTACATTTTTTAATGGCTTGAACCATATAATAGTCGTTAGATCAATATTGTATCTATTTCGTAAAATAACCTCGGCTTGTTCGATTTCATTTTTGGAAGGCGTGTATATAGTTAGTTTATTTTTTAAAATAACATTTGGCTTATACGCTGCTGTAAAAATGACACCATACCCTCTGAACATTTCTCTATTCTGAAATACGTAACTATTCGAGTTTTGAGCAATAGTACCGACTGAACAAATGGTAATGATAAAATAAGCAACGATTGCTTTCATACATCAATCTTATTTAGGATAAATGTATGGAAATGAAAATCCTTTCCATACAGGAATGCTAATGTTAGCGCTCATTCTTGTACCGTGAATTAATAGCCTGCCAACTCCTTTCCCTTGATCAATTCCATAGAACTCTCTAAGAGGAATGTTATTCTCAGCTCTTATTTGATTTTCAACATGGCTAGCATATTTTTCAGCATTTGAAGAAGTCCTTCCATCACTATATGTAATCCACACACTAATATCAACTGATCCATCATCCCAATCGACCGCATGAGCTAATTCATGGGCTAGACCTATATATGAAGGTCTTTCTTTTTTTCCTGTTTCATCAATTCCACTTGTTGATGATGTTGGGTCATAATTTACTATTCTTCCAATTGTTGAATTACTTCCTTTTCTGATTACAAATTTATCAGTATCTGCTTGAAGTTGACTCACCATATTATTACCAAATGATCCTCCCGTTCTGATATTATTTAGAGCATCGACTACAGATTTAAGAAACCCTTTTAACTTTATTGTTCCATCCTTATTTATTTTAACTCCTTTGCCAGAATATTCAGAATGATCTTTGTTGTATAGTTTTCCGTCAATATAATATACTGCATTCTTTTTGTCTAACTGGATTAAAATACTATCGCCATTTATATCAATAATTTTTATTGGATTATTCGCACCATAACTATATGTAGAGAATGAATAGTATTTTGTAGCAAATCTATCAATGCTTGTAAATCTCCCCGTAGCCGGGTCTTGCCACCTCGCCCCAAAATCATTCCAATCCAGATCCAACTCCTCATTGAGCTCTTTGCCATTGTACTGATACCCATTCCTCGGGCCTATTGTGCCATACCAGGGCCCTTCATGGTTCATCCCGAAAGGATAATAGTGGTTTTCCTGAGTAATTTCCGCCTCATTTTCCGGCGTCGAAGGGTCATCCCATACCTCGATGGTTCCGTTGTGGTTGTCATCGGCGAAGGCGAGGCGGGTGTTGCCCAGGTGGTCTTTCAGCCAGTATTCGGCCCTAAAGCGGGTGAGCGTAACGCCGTACTCGTCATACACAGCCGTCAGGCGGCCTTCCTGTCCGTACACGGCTTCTACTTTGCCGTCTTTGTATTCTATGCCCTGGCAGTAGTCTTTGGTCACGCCTGTTACTTGTTTTCTCCACTTTCGTCCGGCCGCGTCGTAGGTGAGGCTTATCGTGCCGCCTCCGGCGCCGGTTTTGACGATCTGGCTGGGTAAGTTAAGAAAGTTATAGGAGATAGTAATGTCTTTATGCGGGTCAAACGTCATATTGCCGTTGGCGTCATACAGGTATGCGCCCGCGCCGGGTTTGGGTTTGAAGCCTTTGTCGCGGCCCGGCAGGGGGGCGTTGTCCTCTACGCCGATCAAGTGGGTGCGCTGGGGGTTGTAGCTGTAGGTGAGGTCGTCTATCATTCCCCATTCGCAGGTAGGGCCGCCGATGAAGCCGTTGCGGCTCAATCGCTCCAGGTTGCCGATGGCGTCGTAGGCGTAGTTCCAACCCCGGTAGGTGTTGGTTTCCAGTATTTGCAGGTTGAGCGCGCCGTTTACAGGGTTTTCGGTGAGCAGGATGTCGCCGTAGTTGGCTACCGTCACGCGGTTGAGGCCGTCGTAGCCGTAGCGATAGTATTTGGGGTTGTGGCGGGTGACTTTCCAGCGGGCCTCCTCAATATTGCCGTTGAGCTCGTAGTCGAACTCCATAGCAAACAAGGGGTCTTTTCGAATGACGGTGACGCTGATGAGTTGATCAGGGCCGGTGATGAGCAGTTGATCTAATACGATGTGCGGCCCCAGCAACTGGCTGAGCAGGTCCTGTCCCAGGATGTAGATGGTGGAGCCGTCACACAGTTGCACCAGGTACAAGGTGATGGGGAAACTCAAACCGGCCGCGTTGAGCTGCGCCATCTGTCCCATGATGGAGGTCACGGAGCTGTTTTGCTGCTGTATCTCGTAAGGGGTGCAGCCCAGTGGCTGGAGGTTGCACTCCGTGGAGTTGTTGGTTTCGTCTTTAGGCGAGATGTCATCAAGCAGCCCTTGAGCGCGTTCGCTCAGCATTTGCGCCAGGTTTAATGTCGCACTGCTGCCGTCTGTGCGTTTTACCTGGAAGGTCTGCTGGTTGGAGCCGATATGAACCCGCCCCAGGCGCTGGTACGGCCCTGCAAGCGTGGGGAGTTCTTCGCGGGCTACCCACCTGACGCCGATTCCCGGCAGGAAGACTTTGTACATCAGCGTCGGAAAGGTCATGGTAGCGGGCGTCAGCGCAGGCATCTGAGCATCCAGTGCCGCCACCGAGGCGGCCTGTGCCGAGGTCTCGCCGATGGGCCGGTCTTTGATGTTTTTGCAGGGCTCAAACGAGAGCTCGGAGCGCTTGAAGGAATACGGGATGCCTTGCAGGTCGCGGATGTACTCAAAGGTCAGGTTGGTGCGCCTGATGCGGATCGTACCCCGCCAGGTGGGGGCGCCGCCCGGCGTCTGTCCTCCCTCCACTTCAAAATCGATACCGGCATATACATACCCGTTGGCTGTCAGCCAGGCGCCCAGGTCGGCGCGCAACTGCATGCTGTCGGCTATTTCGTAATTGTAGTTGGGCAGGTTCAGGGTTTGACCCGCCGCCCTTATTTGCGTTATGGCGTTATTGGCGCTGCGCCACAGGTCGTAACTCACTTCCCAGGTGTAAAGCCGCTCGTAACACTCGCCGTTTTCGCAAGGGTCCAGGTCGTTGACGCGTATCTGTTCGCCCGCGGCTATCCGGTCCAGTAATTCATCCAGGGATACCTGCGCCTCTTCGTGTACGCCGCCTGGTGACGGCGGCTGCGTGGGGCGCGAGCAGTACGTCCAGTCGTCTTTGCGCGCCACGACGGGGTTCATCTCCTCAATCCAACCCCGGGGGGTGTACCGGAATACGGTTTTTTCCAGGTATGACCCCGAGCCCAGCGAGCCGTATTGCTTCTGGATGAGTTCGTCGCGGTCGTTGAAGGCCCTTGTCACTGCCATGGCGTCGCCCGGCACGGAGCCGAAGATGTACATGATTTCGCGGCCAAAATTGTCGTGGGCCATCGTGGCTACTACATCCAAGGCTTGCGCCCCCCGATTGTGTTTGCGGGCTATGGCCGTCTGCCAGTCGGCATGGTTGAAGGAAAGCAGCCAGCTATCGCTGAAGTTGACCCCGCCCAGGGTATAGTTGTCCAACTGGCCGGTCATACGCCCGTAGGGGTCGTAGGAGTAGTTGTTGGCCACAAAATTGGCCGTGCCGTCCAGCATTTTGGCCCGGCTTTGAGTGAGTTTTCCCACGTTGATGCCGCCCAGCGCCTCCCCGTAGGTATTATCCCGGATCACATCGCCCGGTGAGCCGAACTGCTCCTGGTCGGGGTTGATATTGACCCCGGTAGCCAGCCTCACCTCCTGTTCCCGCCCGTAGGCGTCGTAGGCGTAATCCAGGCGATTCCTGTTGCCGTCGACGGTGAACTTCAGCAGGTCGGTCTGGTCATAGTAGCGCAGGTATTGGGTTTCTGCGCCAGGCACGTCCTTGCTGATCATCCGGTTGCGGATATCGTAGCGGTATTCATAGGGCTCGCCGATGGGCGGGTCTACCCGTTCCAGGTTGCCGCTTGCATCGTAAGTATAGAGGGTTTGTCCGCCGTGGGCGTCTATGATCTTGCGCGTACGGCCCAGCAGGTCTGTGAAAGTCTGCGTTTCATTTTCTTTTTCATCCAGCAGGGTGGTTTTGTAGTAGTTATCCTGCGCGCCGTAGCGGGTTTCGGTTTCGGAGTTGTCGGGGTAGATCACCTGAATCACCCGGTTTAAGGGAGAGTCGTCGTAGATATAGGTCATCAGGTTGCCGGGCAGGTAGGTTTCCTTTTCCAGGCGGCCGTAGGCGTCGTATATCCACTCTTTTTTCAAGACGTTGTTGTGTACCATGGTCGTCGGCCTACCCAGCCCGTCGAAGGTCTGCACCACCGTTTGGGTGGGCGCGTCGGTGTAGGTGGTGGTCTGGGTGATGCGGTTGGGCGTGCCGTATTCGTAAACGTAGGCAGCAACGATATTGCCCTGGCGGGCACTGCTGGTTTGGAGTCTGTCCAGGGCGTCGTAGCCGAAAGAGAGTTGCTGACCGTCAATATCGGTCGCCCCGGTCAACAGCCGGCGTTCGTTGTATGCCCATGACCACTGCCAGTCTAATTTCTGACGCCTGGTCATCAGGCCGTTTTCCCAATAAAAGTCGTCGGTGGGAAAGGCCATCCAGGTAAAATCTTCCGGCGAGCCGCCGGCCGTATAAGCGCTGATCTGACCCCGCAGCAGGGTACTGCCTCCTTGCAGCTTCTCATAAAAATTCAGAGGTTTACCCGCCTGAAAGGTCAAAAGCTGACCGCCGACTACCGCCCCACCCACCTTGTAGGTAATTTCTTCCGGTATACCTTTGATATACAACCACTTGTAGTAGCGCGTCTCCAGGCGGTGTTCCACCCCGTCGCTGTTGGTAAAATACTGCACAGTAGGCAAATTAACGGTTTGATCGCCATAAACATAGGACAAGCGTTTGACGACCGTACTTTGTGCGCCGTTTTCATAAAAATAATCCGTCGTGGTTTTTTCGCTGACGTATTTCCAGATTTGCTTGAAAAAGAAGGCTTTGCGCTTGTATTTGCTTTTAAAGCGTTTGGAGGCCAGACAGGAGGGCGAATACTGGCCGCCCACCACCCGCCATTCGAATTGCAGCGGGTTTTCGGAGGTTTGGCACAGCAAGGTCTCGCTGCTTTGGGCCTGCCAGGATTCCGCTTTGAGGTTTACCGCTGTAGCACTGTTGGCCGTCTCGCCGCTTTGGTAGGAGTATAGCAGTTCTTCTTTTCTTACCAGTACCCCGTCTTTGTCGTACACTTCTTTTTTGATCAAATCGCCGTTGGCGTGCGTCGTAAACTGGGTGGCTTCCGAAATGGGCTCCGTGTGGTAGTAGTATACGTTTTTTCCGATATTGTCCTGCAGCGTACCGATAATCTCCTCCACCCGGCTATAACCCACATGGCTGCCCTGCACGGCGCCAAGTACGCCCAGGCTGGTGGGGTAAACGTAAATAGAATAGCAGGTATAATCTTCCGACCAGGGCGGCGGCGGATCGGCGTAGCTTGCTCCCGGCGGCGGCTCGTTGTGGTAAGAAGTGGACATATAGTAATGCGGTTCCGAAAACAGCAGCCCGCTGGAGATTTCCGGGCCGCCGGCATTGGTCGTCACATAGCGGTAAGTGCGCCGCTGGGCGATCTGGCTACCGCCGGTATAATCCATAATCGTTTTAATGCGCAGTCCGCCCACTACCGGGCTTGCTCCCACGCAGGGGCGGCCGTGCACCCGGTTGGCTTCCCACTCCCACTGCGTGCGTCCTCCGGTGGGGTAGGTAATGCCCGTCAACGTGCCTTCCTTCATAGCATCTTCATTTGATTCGCGGTTGGCGCCGCCCTGGCCGACGATATCCTGTCCGCTGTTGCAATCCAGCGCGGCGGGGATCAGCGAGCTGCCGCAGGCGTTATTATAACCCCAGTGGTCGATATTACCCGAGCCGATCTCGGGTAGTTGACCTGAGTAAGTGAGCGAATAGGGCGGTTTGGCGAGCGCCTGGCCGTTAGGGTCTATACCTTCTTCCAGCACGCTTTTCAGCGTCAACCTGTCGGTGCTGTTGTCGTAGCCCAAGGTCGTGCGAGACACCGTTTTTAGCTGCATTTCCTGCCAACGTTTTTTCAGCGTGATATCTGTGAGTTTGAAATCCGGATAATCTTCACCGGTGGATTGAATAGCAAAACTCAGCTCTTCGCGAACCCCACCGTCGGGCGATTCCAGGCGAATGGATTTGAGCAGCCGGCGATCGTAAATGTACACACTCTGCGAATATGCCTGTTCAACAATGTTTACTTGTGGCGAGCCGCAGTGTTCCGAGTCGAATTGGTCGCCTAACTTGACGAGGTATTGGTTTAGATGACTGTTTATAGGCGCGGCGTAGGGACCGCTCAGCGTGTGGTAATCAAAAATCAATTTTTCCTCTCCGCCCGGCGATTCTACCTCTGATAAATACCAACTAGAGTTGAAGTGATAGTTTAATGCATCGCTCGCCCTAGGCTCGGTAAAACTTACACTCTCAATATTATAAACGGTATACTCTATGCGATCAAAAACATACTTGCGGCCCTCGGGGTCGTAAGCCGTAAAGCGGATGATATTGTCGGTGATATTGTCGAACTCCGGAAAAATCTCCAGCCCTGAAAACTCGTAATACACCAGTTGTTTGTTGCGGGTGATGACGAATTTACCGCTGTAGCCGCCGAAATTAAAGAAATACATATCCGGCTGTGCTTCTATACTGCCGTTGACCAGGCTGACCAAAAAATTGTTTTCGATGATTTGATCGGGGTTCTGAAACTCCATAATTTCTTCTCCGGCCCCGGCGGGCAGGTCTTGCACCGGACTGAAATAATTGCGTTTCAGGTCGGGGTCGCCCACCACCGAGCGGGTGATCACGCCGGGACCGTTCAAAGTCCAGCCCAGGCCCGTCCAGGAGGGAACCTCGTCCACCTTCACGGCGTGCACGTCGTAGCTCAGCGATACGCTCCAGGGCAGATACCGACCGTTGAGTTGATACAGCGGGATATTAATTTGAGGAGAGCCGGTAAACGGACTAATCGGGATATTGCCGAATTTGCCCAGAGAAGCCGCCTCAGGAGATGAGGGTAGCACGATCTGGTTGCGAAGTATGCTTTCGGCATTGAACTGTGTGCCTTGGCCGTCCCATTCCTGGGCGGATAGGTTTTTGGCAATAAATACGAGGAAAGCAACGAAGAATATGGTCTTGGGGTGCATATTCATCTTGATTATTTTGGAGGTGATAAATATGAACGATTACAACTTCAGAATAATTAATGTGTCTATTTATTGTTTTTAACTTTTAATATTAAAATATACATGTCATTGTGCTTATTTTATCTCTCAACAAAACACACTACAAAACTAATGCTGTTTATCGTTAAAGTCAATACCTCGATCCGGGTATTTTTTGTGCCATATATGTATCCATTAATTCTTCTCTTCTTTTTCACCATCCATATACCACGGGTTCGTAATTTTGAAGCGGCTAAATAAAGACCTACCATGAAAAAAATCGGCATCACCGGAGGCATCGGCAGTGGAAAAACCACGGTTTGCCTCATATTTGAAACGTTAGGCATTCCCGTCTACTACGCCGATGAGCGCGCTAAATGGCTGATGAACCACGATAAAAAGCTGGTGGCTGCAATAAAAGAGTTATTCGGCTCCGATGCCTATACGGTGGAAGGCGAGTTAAACCGAAAATACCTGGCGCAGCTTGCGTTTAACGACCGCAGCCTGCTCCAGCGGCTCAATGCCATCGTGCATCCTGCCGTTATTGAAGACGGGGAGCGATGGTTTCAGCAACAAGGCCATGTGCCCTACGCGCTAAAGGAAGCGGCATTGATATACGAAAGTGGCGGGTATACACAACTCGACGGCGTTATTGTGGTCACGGCGCCCGAATCGCTAAGGATACAGCGGGTGGTGGCACGCGACAATAGCACGGAGGAAGAAGTGGCGGCAAGAATAAATCAGCAAATGCCGGAAGCGGAAAAAGTAGCGCGCGCCGATTACGTCATTAACAACGATGGCGAACATCCGTTAATCCCGCAAGTGATGGCCATACATCAACGACTGAGCGCTGCTTTGTAGGTTTCGAGACAACGCGCCCGGGCCATTTGATGATCAACCATCGGCGAGGGATAGGCGGCACTCCCCCACTCCTGCACCCATTGCCTGACGTATAAGAAGTCTTTGTCGAACTTTTGCTGCTGTGCAGTAGGGTTAAATACCCGGAAGTAAGGCGCCGCATCCGTGCCGCAGCCTGCCGCCCATTGCCAGCCGCCGTTATTGCTTGCCAGATCGAAATCGAGCAGCTTCGAAGCAAAATAAGCCTCTCCCCAGCGCCAGTCGATCAACAGGTGTTTGGTGAGAAAACTGGCCGTAATCATGCGCACCCGGTTGTGCATGTATCTGGTGGCATTGAGCTCGCGCATACCCGCATCCACAATGGGATACCCGGTGCGTCCCTCGCACCAGCGCATAAATTCGCCTTCATCGTTGCGCCATTGAATCAGGTCGTATTCCGGCCGGAATGCCCGGGTCACTACCTGCGGAAAATGATATAAAATCTGGGCATAAAAATCGCGCCAGATCAGTTCATTGACATACACTTGATTGAGCTCAAGCGCGCGTTGCGCTTTTTCGCGAATGCTGATCGTGCCAAAGCGGAAATGGATGCCCAGCCGCGAGGTGCCCTCAATAGCTGGGAAGTCTCGGGTTTTGTCGTAATTTTTGATCAGGCCCTGGCTCACTGATTTAGGCGGGATGGAAAGGCCGGAAGCCCTAAATCCTATATCGGCCAGTGTGGGCAAGGCCGGCAGGTCGGGCTGTTGTATAAACCTGTGAAAATACGGCTCGGTATCGAAAGTCTGCAAGGCATGGGGTGTGGCTTGCAGTAAAGTGCGCCACTTACGGCTGTATGGAGTAAAAACCGTATACGGCGTGCCGTCGTCTTTCGTCACTTCATTTTTTTCAAAAATTACATGGTCTTTGAAGCCGGCAAATGGAATGCCGGTTTCCCGGAGCAATTCGCTTACGGAGCGGTCTCGTTCGAGCGCATACGGTTCATAATCGCTATTGGTAAAAACCGCTTTTACGGGAAAAGCCTGCAACAGTTGGCGCCAGACGTCGATTGGACGGCCGTACTTGACCAGCATACCACTCCCCAGATCATGCAATTGCTTATCCATTTGGGTAAGTTCCTGGTAAATAAACGACACCCGGGCATCGCTGCGGTCGGTCAGGCTATCGAGAATATCGGCATCAAAAATAAAGAGAGGCAGCACCGGCAGGCCTGATTTAAGGGCATGGAGCAGCCCTGCATTATCGTGCAGGCGCAGGTCGCGGCGAAACCAAAAGACGGCGATTTCTTGTTCCATAAAAGGCGTATGCGGAGACAAAACAGGGCGTCCCACAAGCCGATGACTTGTGGGACGCCCTTTATAAACTACAAACCATGCTTATTGTTTAAAATAAGAGGTCTCGTTTTTGCCTCCTCCGTTTACCACTTCAAAGCGTTTTTTGAACTCGTTAGATTTTTCAAAATCGTCTTTGCGGGCAAAAATCTCCTTCAATGCAATCAGGGTATTGACATCGTTAGGGTTGAGCGATTCTGCTTTTTGGAAATAGGGCAATGCTTTATCGAATTGCACTTCAATTTCCTTGTGCATAACGTCGTATTTGCGTTGGCCTTCCTTGCTAAGGTCGTTGGCGAGTGCATTGAGGTCTTTCGACATCGTAGCGGCCTTATTATAATACAAAGCGCCAATGCTATAAATGGCATCCAGGAAATTGGGATTTTTTGCCAATGCCTGGTTGTAATAATCGAAAGCGCTGTTAAAATATTCGTCGGCTTTAGCCGTATTGCCTGCTGCATATTCGCGCTGGTAGAGGTTGTCATACACGTTACCCAGCGTAGAATAGAGTGAAATATTGTCTGGTTCTTTTTCGATAGCCATTTTCAACTTTCCGATCAACTCGTCGAGTTTATTCAGGCGCAGGTAGTGGTTAATTTCGGCAAACAGCAGAGAAATGTCGTCGGGATATTTTTTGCGACCCGTTTCCAGATACTTGTAAGCCTCCTCGATATTTTCTTCTGCTTTGATTTTGTAGAGTGCCTCGTAGATAGCGGGTTTATCGTAATTACCGGCGTACAACTTCTCAAAATACGACTTTGCATCGGCCACCTTTTCGGCATTCAAACCGGCTAGTCCGGTGATATACATCTGATCATTGATTGCCTCAGGCGTATTGAGCGAACTTTCTTCTTCGTTGGCCTTCAGGATATCGTGTACTTTGAGTACTTCCTGGAAGTCGCTGAAAGCCCGCGCGTAATTTTTGTCTTCGTAAGCAAAAATGCCGAGGTTGTACAAATGCGACTGTGCAACCTGGAGACCTTTCAACGCATCTTTTTTCTCATACTTCTTCTCGGAAAGTTCCAAAGCTTTTTGAAAAGCGGCACTAGCCTGCAGAGCGGGCTGCTCTACTTTGGGTAGATCCTCTAATTTACCCAGGCCCAGTTGGCGGACTGTGACAATCTGGGTAGCAATTTCATTATAGATCTCGCCTTTCGTTTGCCAGGTTTTGCCCATCACGCTGGTTTCGGCGCCGGCTGCGGCAACATCGATAGCGGTGACTGCCTCCTGTAGTTTGGATTTATTTTGAGTGGGATCAAGGTTGTAGGCGCCCATGGCTTTGCCTGCATCCCTGAGTGCTTTCTTGGCATCCTCTTGTGCCGTCAGCGTCCCGGAGAGAAACACCATGACAGACAGACCGAAGATCAACTTTTTCATAATGCTGAGTTTGATTATAGAAGTAAGTTACAAAGTTTTAGACGTAATAAAACGAAAATGACACGTCAAAATAGTTATCTGGAGTGTCAAGATTTCGTTAAAATCAGGCCTCTGGGGTTTGTTCCGGTTCCGAACCCGGAGCTTCTTCTGTTTCTGCTTCTTCAACTGCAGACTGCTTAAGTACGGTTACATCTGCAATTTCCTCGTCATCATCCAGTCTGATGACGCGAACGCCCTGGGTAGCGCGGCCCATCACTCTGATATCCGAGACCGGCATACGAATAACGATACCGGATTTAGTAGTGATCATCAGGTCGTCGTCCTCTACTACCGATTTGATAGCAATAACAGCGCCGGTCTTATCGGTTACCTGCATAGTTTTGACGCCCTTGCCGCCGCGGCCGGTGAGTCGGTAATCGTCTATATCGGAGCGTTTGCCGTTGCCTTTTTCAGAGACAACCAGGATGGTCGACTCCTTATCATCTGGGGCCACACACACCATGCCTACTACCTCATTATTACCGCCGTCGTTGAGCGTAACGCCGATAACGCCTGCGGCGGAGCGGCCCATAGCGCGCACTTTGGATTCGTTGAAGCGAATAGCGTTGCCATTGCGTGTAGCGATAAAAATTTCGTGGGCGCCGCTGGTGAGGCGTGCTTCGAGCAGCTGGTCGTCCTCGTTAATAGTAATTGCGATAATACCGCCGGCTCGTGGGCGTGAAAAAGCCTCGACGGCAGTTTTCTTGACCATACCGCGACGGGTACAGAACATAATAAAATGGTTGTCAAGAAATTCTTTATCCGTCAGGTCCTTCACGATAATATAAGCCCTGATCTTGTCTTCTTTCGGAAGAGAGAGGATATTCTGGATAACGCGCCCACTCGAAGTTTTGCTTGCTTCCGGAATCTCATATGCGCGCAGCCAGTAGCATTTGCCTTGTTCAGTAAAAAAAAGCAAATAATTGTGGTTGCTGGCCACAAAGAGGTGCTCAATAAAGTCGGCATCGCGGGTTTTGCTACCCTGCGAGCCGCGTCCTCCCCTGCCCTGTGTGCGGTATTCTGCGACGGGTGTTCGCTTGATATAGCCTAAGTGAGAAATCGTGATGGCTACATCTTCATCCTTAATCAGGTCTTCAATACTGATATCGCCGTCAGAATAGCTGATTTCGGTGCGGCGGGCATCGCCGTATTTTTCTTTGATATCGAGCAATTCTTGTTTGACCACTTCGCGCTGAAGGGCTTCGCTGGCGAGGATTTCGCGCAATTCGTGAATGCGGCGCTGTATCTCGTCGTATTCCTCCTGGATCTTATCGCGTTCCAGGCCGGTAAGGCGCTGCAGGCGCATTTCGAGGATAGCCTTAGCCTGTTCTTCAGAAAGGACATTACCTTCGAGGACGGGGAATTCGTCGGTGCTTGCCTCGTCGATAAGTGTGCGGAATTTTTCCCAAAAAAGATCAATATCGCTGATAAACTTGCCTTGCATAAGGCCCTCTCGGGCTTCGTCGGGCGTCTTCGATGCCCGGATCAGTTCGATAACCGCGTCAATATAATCGAGCGCGACAAGTAGACCCGCCAGGATATGCGCGCGGGAGAGCGCTTTTTTCAAGTCAAATTTAGTCCGGCGCACGATGACCTCAATACGGAACTTGATAAATTCCGTAATCATATCCTTTAGCGATAGGGTCATGGGTCGTCCATTGACCAGGGCTATATTATTAACGCCATAAGAAGATTGCAGCGGCGTATACTTATAAAGTTGGCTCAGGATCACGTTAGCCAGGGCATCGCGTTTTACCTCCACTACTACGCGTACGCCGTTGCGGTCTGATTCGTCTCTGACGTCGCTGATGCCCTCGATCTTTTTCTCATTAACCAGATCGGCGATTTTAGCCACTAGCGATGCCTTATTAACCTGGTAGGGGATTTCAGTGATAATAATAACCTCGCGGCCGTTGTCATCCTGGATTTCGGCTCTACCGCGCACCACCACTCGCCCTCTGCCGGTATGGAAAGCCTCTTTGATGCCCTGATAGTCATAGATTATACCGCCGGTAGGAAAATCAGGCGCTTTGATGAACTCCATTAACTCCTCGATCGTGATTTCGGGGTTGTTCACCGTGGCTACGATGCCGTCAACTACTTCGCTGAGGTTGTGGGGCATCATATTGGTGGCCATACCAACGGCGATGCCTGAGGCGCCGTTCACCAGCAAATTGGGGAGCCTGGCGGGAAGTACGGTGGGTTCTTCCAGTGAATCGTCGAAATTAAGTGTAAAATCGACGGTATCCTTATTGATATCGGCCAGCATTTCGTCGCTGATGCGATTGAGGCGCGCCTCTGTGTAACGCATAGCTGCGGGGCTGTCGCCGTCCATAGAGCCGAAGTTGCCCTGGCCGTCCACCAGCGGATAGCGCAGCGACCAGTCCTGGGCCATACGCACCATCGTGTCGTACACCGACGCATCGCCGTGCGGGTGGTATTTACCCAGCACCTCCCCTACTATTCTGGCTGATTTCTTGTGTGCTTTACCATATCCAAGCCCTAATTCCGACATGCCGTAAAGCACTCGGCGGTGAACCGGTTTTAGCCCGTCTCTCACGTCCGGCAGAGCCCGCGATACAATGACTGACATAGAGTAGTCAATGTAAGCCGACTTCATTTGTTCCTCAATATTAACGGGAATAATTCGCTGATCAGATGACATGTATAATAGTCGTGTTTAGTCTCTCAAAAAGACGGCCAAAGATACGGAAAACTACTGGTATTGAGTAATAACAACACTCATTTTCATTTAATGATTTGATAAACGCGTATAGTTTTACTACTTTTACGTGCGAAACACTTAACAAAGCAACTATGAGAAAAATTTACACATTATTAGCTGCACTCGTATGGAGTGCAGGGGTATACAGCCAAGGCTGCGTGGGCAGTTTTACCCTTACGACGCAAACACAGGTGGACGCTTTTGCCTGCACATCGACAACCGGAAACCTCATTATCGAGAGTGCGGTGATGGATCCCATCATGAATCTGGATGGACTTGCCGGCCTTACCCATATAGGAGGTAATTTCATCATCAGAAACAACGCATTACTCACCGATTTCGACGGAATAAACATGCTGCAAACCATTGGCGGCAACCTTATCCTCGACAATAACCCTTTTTTACTACATCTCGATGATTTTCTCTCCATCATTGCTGTTGGAGGCAACCTTACGATTGAGGATAATCCGCTCCTAATCGATGTAAACGGGCTGATCAACCTTGGAAATTTTGATGGAAATCTAATTGTTCAAAGAAACAATATCCTTCAAAACCTCGACGGATTGCTGAGTTTAAACGGGGTAATCGGCGCAGTTACCATATTTAACAATCCGTTGCTTAGTGATATCTTCGGATTGTTCGGTATTACCCAGATAAACGGGGGGCTTTCTATTCGATCCTTACCGTTGATTACTGATTTATCCGGGCTTGACAATGTTACGTTCGTGGGGGGGAGTTTGCTAATTCAATTGAATGCAGCATTAGACAATTTGGATGCGCTGTCCAACCTGATGACTATCGGGGGAAGCCTTACGATCAGAAATAACAGTGCCTTAATAGACGCTACAGGTTTGGGCGCACTCACCTTGCTGGGAGGAGGGCTCACCTTTCTCAACAATCTCAACCTTGCCAATACTGCGATTGATTTAAGCAGTCTTACGGGAGTAATCAACGGAGACCTTCAAATCATCAATAATGACGCGATGGTTAACATCAATTTCCTGAGCGGCATTACAGCGGTTAACGGCAACCTGGTTATCAGAAACAACAATCTGATTTTCAATATAGACGGCATTACCAACATCACAGATATCTCCGGCGGACTAGAAATCACCGGTAATCCCAACTTGCTGGATTGCACTGGTAGTTGTACCGCCATTAATAATATGGGCGTAGTAGGCGCATTAACCGTTTCGGGCAACGCGGGTTGTCCCGACGTACCTACCCTCGAGGCTGTTTGTCTGGTATTGCCCATAGAACTTGCCTACTTTCGCGGAGAAGCACAGGACGACCAAATCGCGTTATCCTGGCTGACGCTCACCGAATCAAACAATTCCGGATTTGAAATACAGCGCAGTGAAAACGGCCGTGACTATAAAACCATCCATTGGGCTGAGGGCTGGGGCACAAGCACATCGCCTCAATATTATTCCTATATAGATACGGAGGTAGAAAAAGGCATCAACTATTTTTACCGGCTCTATCAGCTCGATTTTGACGGCACGGGTACTTATTCAAACTGGATAAGCGTGCAACTTCCTGTCTCACAAGTGCAAGTGGGAGAATTTTTCCCCAACCCTGCCTATTCTTCGGCGGCTTGTTATATCAACTCTCCCAACGATGAAATTGTTAATATTGATATCATCGCTGCTAATGGAGTTGTGCAGCGTCAAAATCAGCAGTATATTACAGCCGGCAGACAAATGATTGAACTGGATTGTAGTGGTTTGGCCGGCGGGTTTTACTTTGTTCGCATTACATTAAATAATATATCTTTTAACTCAAAACTAACCATAGCAAATCCCGATTAATCATTTAAACATTTTATATTTGCCCTCCCGAATGCCGGCCATTCGCCGGTATTCGGGAGTATAGCTCCAGCAAACCTGCCATATATTGTATATCTCCCTCTAAAACCTTTGTTATAAGTAGTTTATCTCCTTAGAATCGAACAGATTAAGTGCTACTTCTGGTAAAGAGCAAGCGCAATGCCAATTTATTTAATACAAGAAAGAAACTACCAATTATGCAAGACAAAATGGTTCGTATCGGCGTCTTTTACGACGGTAATTATTTCCTACACGTAAGCAATTTTTACAACTACGATCACCCGCGAAAAAAGCGCGTTAGTATTTCCGGTCTTCACGAATTTATTCGCAACCAGATTGCCGAAGAAGAACGCACTGACGTGAGGTTGTGCCAGATTGTAGATGCGCATTATTTCAGGGGCAGGCTAAATGCGCAAGAGGCGGCTCAAAGAGGCGACACCTTGTATTGGGACCGCGTGTTCGACGATATCCTGATGTCAGTAGGTGTTACCACGCACTATCTTCCGGTAAAAAGTATTTTCGGGAGGCGCGAGGAAAAAGGGATTGATGTATGGCTGGCTTTAGAAGCTTACGAACAGGCATTCTACAAGCGATTTGACGTGATCGTCCTGATAGCTTCTGATGGCGACTATGTGCCGCTGGTGCGCAAACTCAATACCATTGGCACACGTGTAATGGTACTGAGCTGGGATTTCGAGTACACCACCGAAGCCGGCAAGCGAATGATAACGCGTACCTCACAGGACCTCCTCGAAGAAGTCAGTTATCCTATTGCCATGCACGAAATTATTGACAACAGGCTCAAGCGCAACGATCCGCTCATCAACAATATTTTCGTACAGACGGAAAGCCGCAAACAGCCCATCATTGTGGAAGAAATTGACGAAGACACCAAGATTAGTGAAGTGTTAAGCCTGAAAAATGGATTTGGCTTTATCAAATATCCGAACAATAACCTCTTCTTTCACTACTCAAGCGTGGTAGACAGCGATTTCAACGACTTAAAAGAAGGCGACAGGGTCTCTTTTGTTGTTGGTAAAAATGACGAGGGGCAAAATATCGCTACCAATGTAAAAGTATTGGAACCCTCCGATGACGTGCCTGTGGACGAAGAAGAGTACTTGTAGAATTGAAAACTGTTTTCATCAGCCGGGCTCTCACATCCGAAAGTCCTTTTTATTTGCTGCTTACGCAAAAAGGAATGGAAGTTACGGGCGTCTCTCTAGTTCAATTGACGCCCGTAACCTATCCTGCCGTCCCGGCGGCCGACTGGTTATTCTTTTATAGCAAAAATGGCGTCGCATTTTTTTTCTCTCAGCTTCAGCCTGCTGACCAGGCTAAAGTCGGGTCAATGAACCTGGCCGCATTCGGCGAAGCCACTGCGGAGGCCATTCGGGAGGCTGGATATTTCGTTGCGTTTACAGGAACGGGCGATGCGGCGAGTACTGCGCCTGTATTTTTGACGCTTGCTGAGGGGAAAACCGTATTATTTGCACGAGCCTTGAATTCCCGCCACGCACTTCTCCCCTATCTATCTGCGCAGATAAAATGTTTAGACATAACCGTGTACGAAAATACCCCCGTTACATCCGTAAATATTCCACTTACTGAATATGCCGTGCTAACTAGTCCCATCAATGCGATTTCGTATCTAAAAAATGTAACGCCACAGCCCTTTCAGCGTTATATAGCCATTGGCAGCACCACAGCAAAAGCGCTAAGTGATGCCGGCATTAGTGAAGTTGTCACAGCAGAATTTCCTTCAGAGCTATCATTGGCGAAGGCCATTCTCGAATTAGAAGACGATAAAAAACCTAATTAATGATCAGAATAAGTATAGCGGTGGCCTGTATTGCCATATTTGGCGCGTGTCGCAGCGAAAGCCAACAAGAGTTGCGCAAATTTGACGCATTTTACCAGCGCTTCATGAGCGACAGTCTATTTCAAATGGAGCATATTATCTTTCCATTGGAGGGATTACCCGACAACGCCGATAGTGCCACCATCAGCAGTAATACATTCCGCTGGGAACGCGACAATTGGGTTATGCACAGGCGATTCGACCCTCAGAACAGCGGGTTTATACTCGAATTTATTCCCTTTGGCGACAATCTAATGGTGGAAAAAATAGTGCACAGAACAGGAGAATACGGCATGATCAGGCGATTTGCCAAACTTGATAATGAGTGGAACCTTATTTATTACGCGGGATTAAACCGAATGCAGCCCAAACCTGCCGCTAACGATAAATCCAGCGAAGGCTTAGATATTGAAGGCGGCTTCCAGGAAGAATAGTTGGTTTATAAGCCCTTTAGCTCTACTACTAATTTTGAGAGTGTGTTTTTTGCATCGCCGAATAACATGCGGTTTTTCGCATGGAAGAACAAGGGATTTTCAATGCCCGCATAGCCGGCGTTCATACTACGTTTGAGTACGATCACGTGTTTGGCGTTCCAGACCTGCAACACGGGCATACCGTATATCGGGCTGGAGGGGTCGTTTTCAGCCGCAGGGTTTACCACGTCATTAGCGCCCACAATTACGGCCACATCAGCCTGGGCTAGCGCATTATTGGAATCATCCAAATCGAGGAGTTTAGGATAAGGTACATCCGCTTCTGCCAGCAACACATTCATGTGCCCCGGCATGCGGCCTGCAACCGGGTGAATGGCGTATTTTACGTCAACGCCGTTTTCACTGAGCAGGTCGTCTATCTCTTTGCACACTTTTTGGGCCTGCGCCACGGCCAATCCGTATCCCGGCACAAAAATGACCGACTTGGAGTAATTCAGCAGAATAGCGGCATCGTTTAGGCTGACCTCTTTTACAACCTGGTCGCCGCCGGCTTTGCCGCCCGAGGCTGCGGCGCTTCCCCCAAAGCCGCCTATCAATACGTTAAAGAGCGAGCGATTCATCGCCTTACACATCATCACCGTAAGAATCGTACCCGAGGCGCCCACCAGAATACCGCCAACAAGCATAAACTGGTTGTGGTATATGATACCGGCTGTTGCCGCTGAAATACCCGAAAAAGAGTTCAGCAGTGAAATCACTACCGGCATATCTGCACCTCCGATGGGGACTACAAACGAGGCGCCATATACCAGACAAAGAAGTGTAAAAGCATACACCTCCGTCATAGAGGTAGTTTCATTTTTAAAAAACAACATCGTACCCCATATCACAGCTGCCAGCAAAAATAGCTGGTTGACCAACTGATGCCGGGGCAGCAGCAATTTATTATCGCCCAGCCTGCCATCCAATTTTAGATACGCCAGCATACTGCCGGTAAAGGTTACGCCCCCGATCAGCAAGGTGGCCAGCGTAATCGACCATTGCCCGCCGGCAATTGGCAGACCGGTGGCCAGGCCGCGCTCTCCTTCTACTATAGCTAACAACACGGCACAAGCGCCCCCAAATCCGTTAAAAACTGACACTAGCTGGGGCATGGCAGTCATTTTCACCTTATAAGAAGTAACCGTACCTATAACTCCACCAATTGCCAATCCGCTGAAAATCCAGATATAATTGTTGGCCGCGCCTTGAATAGGCATTGCCATAGCAGCGATGATAGCCAATCCCATACCTACCCCCGCAATAAGGTTGCCCTTTCGCGCAGAATCTGGTGAACTCAGCAGGCGCAGTCCCCATACAAATCCAACTGCGCCCAACATATATGCTAATTCGATGTAAAAATTGATTGCCATGTCGTGATTACTTAGTCGTTTTTTTACGTTTAAACATTTCCAGCATGCGATTGGTCACTGCAAAGCCGCCCAATGCATTGATCATCCCTAAAATCACTCCGATCAACCCCAAAATGAGCCCCACATAATCGCCGGGGTCGGTTTGGCGAATCAGGATAATGGCGCCGATAATAACTACGCCGCTGATGGCATTAGCCCCCGACATCAGCGGGGTGTGTAGCACCGTAGGCACCTTGGAAATAACCTCAAAACCAAGGATGATAGTAAAAATCAAAAGGTAAATGAGGAGCAGATTGCCATTAAAAAATTGGTAGATCGTTTCCATAATGTATAGCAGGCTAAGTTTATGTGGTGGCAGTGAAAAATGCACTTCTGATGATCTCGTTATTGAGATCGAGTTGGATTTCCCCTTTCACCACAATGAGCTTGAGCAAATTGAGCACGTTATTACTAAAAAGGAAGCTGGCATCCTGGGGTGCAGTGGCAGCCAGGTTGGAATCTCCCAAGATGATCACTCCGTGATGAACGATAGTTTTTCCGTTCTGCGTTACCTCGCAATTGCCGCCCTGAGAAGCAGCCAGGTCGACCACTACGGCCCCGCGCTTCATTTTTTCTACGGTATCTTTGGTGAGCAATACCGGAGCCTTAGCGCCTCTAACCTGTGCAGTAGTAATCACTACGTCGGCTTTGCTAGCCCGGGCTTGTACTTCGGCACGCTGGCGACTCAGAAACTCTTCCGATTGAGCCACTGCATATCCGCCTGCACCGGTATCGTCTTTGGCGCCGGGCACCTCCACAAAACGAGCGCCAAGGCTTTCTACTTCTTCCTTTGCAGCCTGGCGCGTATCAAAAGCTTCTACCTGGGCGCCCAGGCGACGGGCAGTGGCAATAGCCTGAAGCCCGGCAACTCCGGCGCCCAAAACCAATACTTTAGCGGGCTTGATACTGCCGGCAGCAGTGATCATCATTGGAAAATAACGCGGGAGCAATCGGGCAGCTTCCAATACGGCTTTGTACCCGGCAATAGCAGCCATAGACGATAGCACATCCATCGATTGAGCCAGGGTTGTGCGGGGCACCATATCCATGCTTATCGCCCGCAATTGCATGCCCTGCAAGCGGGGTTTGACAGTGTCGTCGAGATAGGGTTGGAATAGGGACACTACAATTGTATCGGGCCGAAGTTGCTTGAGGTCTTCTTCGGGAAGGGGTTGGATACTGACCAAAATATCCGACTTGGTTAGCACTTCCGCTCTGCTTAACAATTGGCAATTATCGGTATAATCCTCGTCACCGTAACTCGCTTCGGCGCCAGCGCCACGTTCTACCAATAAGGTAACTCCAAGTTGTGATAGTTTAGCGCCTATTTCGGGGGTCATAGCCACCCTGTTGTCACTTTTTTCTTTAACAACCCCAATGTAAACCATGATATGTAAAACAGTTAAATGCGGTAAAAACAGTTCGCGTGGGCAATCAATCAGACACCAACGCCAGCTTAAAGTCATTGCTTACCGCCAGACGCGTGATATTTTTGATGCCATAATATCTCAAATCAGCTATTTCTTCCCAATCCTGGTCGGAATAACGGTCGTATTTGTACAATTTGGAGCCCCGTCCCATCAAAAAAGAGCCATCAGGCAATACGGCAAAATCTTCACAGCCCGTCAGGGTGTTGATAATTTTTTTGGATTCGCCGCCCGACCTGCTCAGGAATTTTTCCATCAGCAGCCAGTCTCCCGATGTCGATTTCTGCACATAGGCCAGGTTGCCATTGGGCATACGCATAAAGCATCGCCCGACATTGGTAGCAAAAGGCGACACATCGTCGGTGCGGGTATCGCAAATAGCCAGATAATTGCCCTTGTCCAAACCAAAAACAACCACGCGTTGGGCGTCAAGCCAGTGATAATACCCAATATCCTTGAGGTATTTAAACACGGGTTTGCCGTTGGTCAGGCGATCAATGGGGAATTGCCACAGGCGAAGCAGCGTATCGCGGCCGTTGATTTCCTGGCGAATAGCAGAAAACGAATAATAATCGGGTACCCTGGATGCCGAAAACTCTCCATCCGGTGTTTCGGTAACTTTTGTTTTGGTCTTTTTATCTAAATCGAGCACATAAAGATCGGTTTGATCATCGCCGTACATCTGCACAGTGATATATAGCTCGTTATTGGAAAAAAAAGCGGGTTGGTTGTTATAACCTCTGGCGTTGAAAGCGGTCAGGAAGCGCGGTTTAGTCAATTTGTATAAAGTGTCAGACGCTTTTCTGACATCAAACAGAAACACATTTGACCGGGGGGTTTGTGCCTGTACCGAAACACAAACGCATATCAACAAAAAGACAACAGCTATTCTTTGCATAGCTTACACATTTAGCTTAGGGGGTTAAAATTAGTACAACATTGTCGATGTGCAAATATTATTGGTAGGCATTTTGATTTTTCTTTTTCCAGGCCTCTACCATCAGGATGTCCTTGTCGTAGTTAGCCATGCCATCGTGCAATCCCTGTGATTTGAGATAAGCGTCGTAGGTATGGTCGCGGATTTTGGGCGCTATATCCGGATAAAACAGCAAATTTTTGTTGATCGCCTCAAGATCGGCTATCATGCCCGGGGGTAGTCCAGCCCTGAATATGGCATAGGCGTCGGGTTCTTTTATTTTAAAATAAATAGCTAGCGAGCGCCAGTAGGACAATCGGCCCATATAGGCAATAGCAGGGTCGGTAGATTGGCGACAGGCGACATAACCCCAAAAATTGCATGCGCCTTCTTCTGCTATTCCATAACCGTGCGCCATTTCGTGGGTCATAGTATGGGGCCATTGCAGCGTGTGCAATCCCGCGTCGATTTGACCTTGTCCGGTAAGCGGAAAATACAACCCCGCTGAGCTAAACCGCAGAAAGATGCCTTTTGGATACAGGGTGAACACGCGCATGCGCCCACTTACCGGATAGCCGTGCTGTTCTAACACCCGGGTAAGTAATAAGCGCAGGTGGTTCTCCAATTCCACCTTGGTCAGGCGCATATCCAAGGCATTTTTTGAGGCGCCGGGAATGCGGGCCCGCAGCGCGATCAAATCGCTTGTCTCAACCTCCAGGGCTTGCTTGATATCCTCATATACTGGTTGCTGGAGCTTCAGGCCCAATTGTCGTTCAACCGGGATGCGGCCGTAGTTGAATCCCCACATCCACATAAACAACACGAGAATGCCTGCCATACAAGCGGTGACAAACCATGCCCAGTGCCATAACCTGGTTTTCCAATGTGGATACGTACGCCAAATACGCCGGATTGATAAGCCGGCGTACGTCAATAACAAGGCAATACAAACATAAATCCATGGAAACGGGAACCAGCCCAGGGTATAATCGATAGCCGGGCGGATAAACTGAAACAGCCCTCTGCTGTAATAATCTTCAATCCACTGTGGTCGGTTGCCCAGGCTCCAGCGCAAAAAAAATGTAAATACTCCTAGCCCTATCCAAACTAAGCGGCCTATTGTCATGTTAATACATAATTTGCATGTGACGGCTAAGGTAAGTTATCGTCAGAAGAATGTCTTGATGCGGACAAGAAAATGCAAACAAGCGTTATATTTGCAACCCATTCAGATCAATTAGTGTTTCAACGACAAAATAGTCAACCAAAATAAATCTTTCAGCAATGGCTTTTGAAATCACGGATAGTAACTTCAAGGAGAGTGTCCTCGAAAACAGCGGTGTGACAGTAATCGATTTTTGGGCAGAATGGTGCGGCCCCTGCCGTATGATCGGTCCTATCATCGAGGAATTAGCTACCGAATACGATGGCAAAGCGCTTATAGGCAAACTTAATGTGGATGAAAATCCGGAAGTTTCTATGAAATTCGGAATCCGTAGCATTCCTACGATTCTCATACTGAAGAATGGCGAAGTAGTCGACAAACAAGTAGGTACGACTTCCAAGCAGACTCTTTTAAATAAAATCGAGACGCATCTTTGATGCGATAGATAAAAGCTGTTAAATTGAGCCCTTATCACGGCTACAGGCCTGATAAGGGTTCATTATATTTATTAAGTTGGTTTGCTCCATGAACAGAACAATAGAACAAAACTCGCTGCGCAGCTTCGGCAATCTCGAATTGCTGGCTCGCCAGGTGGTAGAAGGGTTCATCATAGGCTTGCACAAAAGTCCGTTCCACGGCTTCTCCGTTGAATTTGCCGAACACAGGTTGTATAACGCCGGGGAAAGCACCAAGAACATCGACTGGAAAGTATACGCCCGCACAGATAAACTTTTCACCAAGCGATTTGAGGAAGAGACCAACCTGCGTTGTCAAATCGTAATCGATGCTTCTTCCTCCATGTTTTTTCCGGAAGTAAGTGACAAAAGCCCTGCTTTTATCAACAAAATAAGGTTTTCTGCTCTGGCCGGCGCTTCGTTGATGAATTTGTTTCTCAAACAAAGAGATGCTTTCGGGCTCACGCTTTTTGAGGAAAACGTATATACGCATACGCGCTGCAAGACGAGTACAGCCCATTATCAGCTCATGCTGAACTACCTTGAGCAAATGGTGCAGAAGCCCCAATTGGAAAGGCCTACCGCTGCTGCAAAAGCCCTGCATCAAATTGCCGACAGTATCCACAAACGGTCGCTCGTCATCGTATTCAGCGATATGTTTGAATCGTCGGAAAGCAACGAACAGCTTTTTTCCGCCCTGCAGCACCTCAAGCACAACAAACACGAGGTGATTCTTTTTCACGTAGTCGACAAATCCAAAGAGATGGATTTTGACTACGACAACAGACCCTACCTTTTTATCGATATGGAATCGGGCGAGCGAGTGAGGTTGCAACCCAACCAGGTAAAACCCTACTATCGCGAACAGGTGGCCAAATACACAGAACAACTCAAGTACAAGTGCCTCCAGTATCGCATTGATTTCGTAGAAGCTGATATAAACAAGGGCTTCCAGCAAATCCTGCAGGCTTATCTGGTCAAGCGCAGCAGAATGAACGCCTGATTGATAATCAATTAAAAAATATCACTTCATGATAAATCTATCGGCCATTTCCACGCTTCCGCCCTCTTCTGTCGATAAAGACGATATTGAAAAGGCCACAGACAAGTATGTAGAGCGCCTGGGCGATCTGCAGAAAGTACTTCGGGCAGAGCAAAAACACGCCGTGCTGGTAGTTTTCCAGGGCATGGATGGCAGCGGCAAAGACGGCGCAGTGAAAAAAGTATTCAAAGATTGCCACCCCGATGGTATCAGCACTTATTCTTTCAAAAAACCTACCGACGAAGAGTTTGCCCACGATTTTTTATGGCGGGTTCACAAACAGGCTCCTATACGTGGACATATCAAAATATTTAACCGCTCACATTACGAAGACATTCTCATTCAACGTGTGCATAAATGGATAGACGAAGACCGCGCCAACAAACGCATAGCGGCAATCAATGCATTCGAACAATTACTCGCTTTTGACAACCACACGGTGGTACTCAAATTTTACCTGCACCTTTCTAAAGCGCAACAAGCCCTTGAACTACAAGAGCGCCTCGACGACCCCGAAAAAAACTGGAAACACAACCCTAACGACTGGAAAGAACGGGAACTCTGGGATGATTACATGCGTTGTTACGAAGATGCTATTAATAAAAGCGCAATTCCATGGACTGTCGTGCCTGTCGATGAGCGCTGGTATCGCGATTATATAGTATCAAAAACTTTGGTAGAGGCTCTTGAAAGCCTTCACATGAAATTTCCGAGGATTAGTAAGTAAGTTATGAGCGAAAAACTGAGAATTGACAAGTGGCTCTGGAGCGTTCGAATATACAAATCGCGCACCCTGGCTACCGAAGCATGCAAAGAAGGCAAAGTCAAACTCAACGGCCTGGTGGCCAAACCCGCCCAAGTAGTACAGGAAAACGACCAAATAGGCGTTCGCAAAAACGGCTTCGATTTACAATTTCAGGTACTCAAACTTATCCATACCCGCGTGGGGGCGCCGATCGCCCAAACGTGTTACGCTGATATTACACCTGAAGAAGAGCGCAATAAATACAATGTCTGGTATATCGGCAAAAGTGGCGTAGAACGCCGGGACAAAGGCGCCGGACGACCTACAAAAAAGGACAGACGCGTTATCGACGAATTCAAGACGGACTACTACGACGACGTGGAGTAAGGGGACTTTAGGACTTTAGGACTGTACGACTGTACGACTTTAGGACTTTACGAACAGGGGAACATCACGTATCTTTATTACCTCAATTTTGCATCGTACAGTCGTACAGTCGTACAGTCGTACAGTCGTACAGTCGTACAGTCTTTATGCAAAATTCGGCGCTACCTCGAGATCCTTGCTGCCCGGCGTATACACATAAAATCCTTCACCCGATTTTGCGCCGAGCTTGCCCGCAGTTACCATATTAACCAACAAAGGACAAGGTGCGTATTTGGGTTGGCCAAAGCCGTGGTACAACACATTCAAAATAGACAAACAGACATCGAGACCGATAAAATCAGCCAATTGAAGCGGGCCCATCGGATGTGCCATGCCTAGTTTCATGACCGTGTCGATTTCCTCCACACCGGCTACCCCTTCGTGAAGCGTAATGATCGCTTCGTTTATCATAGGCATGAGAATACGGTTGGCTACAAAACCGGGATAGTCATTTACCTCCACAGGCGATTTACCCAGCTTGCGGGACAAATCCATGATTTGGGATGCGACCTCATCTGTTGTGGCGTATCCTCTGATTACTTCTACCAGTTTCATCACCGGCACCGGGTTCATAAAATGCATACCTATGACTTGTCCGGGGCGCTTGGTGGCGGCGGCTATTTTGGTAATAGAAATAGAAGAAGTATTAGTAGCCAAAATAGCCTTGGCTGGTGCGAATTCGTCCATTTGGCCAAAAATTCGCAATTTGAGTTCCTGGTTTTCCGTGGCGGCTTCTACCACCAGATCGGCCTGCGAAACGCCCTTTTGCAGGTCAGAAAATGTAGTAATACGTTCCAACGTATCTGCTTTGTCTTTGGGGCTGATCGTTTCTTTTTTGATCATGCGGTCCAGGTTAGCTCCAATGGTAAGCATAGCTTTTTCGAGCGCTACGGGAGATACGTCAACCAAAGCGACTTCAAACCCTTGCTGGGCAAAAACGTGGGCAATGCCATTGCCCATGGTACCCGCACCTATGACGGTAATATTTTTCATAATCCCGGTTTTATTTATTGCCCGCGAAATTATTAAATATACCTCTTATTTTTGCCATGCAATTCCATGTAACATGCATAAACCGTTGTTATTTGTATTAAGCGTATTCGCAAGCACTGTTGCAGCGTATTCGCAATCATTTTACCCAAATGACATGATACCTAAAAAAGAGATACTGGACAGTATGGTCACCGAATACCTCCAGTTATCAGGTACTGTGGGTATGTCGGTAGCTATTGCCGGTAGGGAAACACTCTATTATTCAGGCGAATTTGGATATGCCAACAAAGAAAAGGGGGAGAAGGTAAATCCTTTCACTCTTTTCCGGATTGCCAGTGTGTCAAAGATTCTCACAGGCTCGCTGTTGGCAGTAATGGCTGATAAGGGCATCATAGACCTGGACAAACCCATCAATGCATATCTTCAAAAACCTGTGCCCTATGGCGATGTCATCACAGCCCGTATGCTGGCCACGCATACTGCGGGTATACGACACTATCAAGACAACGACTTTCGGCTAAAAAATATCGATGGCAAGCGCTACACTTCACTTGAAAGTGCGTTGGGCATTTTCATTAAGGACCCCTTGGTGGCGCCTCCCGGCGAACTTTATAATTACACCAGCTACGGCTACACCCTGCTGGGAGTTGTCATGGAAGCTGCCTCAGGCAGGCCTTTCCTGAGAGCCATGCACAACATGCTCGAAGCACTTGACATGTGCCACACAGAACCTAATCATCCGGATTCTTTGATTACCAATGATTCTCAATTGTATAGCATAAACAAAAGCGGGGCTGCGGTAAGGCAAAAGATCCTACGCCCAAGTTATAAATGGCCGGGAGGAGGATATTTATCTAATGCGCTTGATTTGGCCAAATTTGGGCAACACCATTTGCGCAAATCCTTCTTAACGGAAAAAGGGTTTGAAGTACTCTTTACCCGCAATAAAACGAATAAAGGCGATACATTGGGCATCGGCCTGGGCTGGATTATTGCACAGGACTCCTGGAACCGCCGCGTTTTTTTCCACAACGGTAGCCAAACCGGAGGGCGTTCTGTATTGATGGTATATCCCGACGAGGGCTTAACTATCGCTATTTTATCCAATACAACTAATCAGCCTATCCTGATAGAGGGGTTTGCCAGCAGCCTGATCGACGTATTACTGCAACAGGAAGCTCCATTGGCAACTGAAGACAGTACAGCCGTATCAGGGGTTTACGACTATATCCTGGAAGAAGAAAATATGCCCCCACGAGGGGAAATCATCATCAATACCAGCGGCGATAGAAGCAGTTTGTATGGCGCCGTAGTTCCCATTCCTGGTTCCGCCCCTTACCAATTGCCCATTAAGGCATTGCACTGGCATGGGCAATCGCTTGAGGGTAAAATAATAGCGAAGGAAGGAATACTTCCCATCTTGCTTCACCGGGATGATGTGGGCAATTTGTCGGGACAACTATTCCTACACGACAAACAGGAGCCTAAAGTCGTGCCTGTATGGCTGAAAAAAAAGGCTGAACAAAAACAATAAAGCGCATATTTGTAAGGCAGGACTATTGGACTATTAGAAATAAGCAACTAACAGGCCAACAGTCTCAAAAAAAGTCCTTTCTCCATGCAACCCTTTCCCAATTTCATCACCTATTTAAAAGTTACGACCATACGCCGGCAACCAGTGAACTAACACAAATGACGGAAGACATATTGAAGGCTTCAATCCGGGGAGAGCGGCTTGCCCAAAAAGAGTTTTATAACTTCTTTAAAGGCAAAATGTTCGTGGTATGTCTGCGATATGCCAAAAACAGGGAAGACGCGGAAGACATGCTTCAGGAAGGCTTCATCAAAGTATTCCAGGATTTGCATCAATACGCGGGCGCCGGAAGCCTGGAAGGATGGGTGAGAAAAGTAATCGTGAATGTGGCGTTACAACATCTGAAAAAACAACAACGCTTATTGTCGACAGTAGAATTTGACAATATCGAAATTGCCGACGATGCTGACCATGCACTACCCCATCTCGACGAGCCCATGGCAAAAAACCTGATACGCATCTTGCATCAAATGCCGGACGGGTTTAGGACTGTTTTCAATCTTTACGTCTTGGAAGGATATACGCATATCGAAATTGCGGAAATATTGGGCATTTCGGTAAGCACCTCAAAAACACAATATTTAAGAGCAAAAGCATACATGAGAAAAATGCTCGCGAAGAGCTTAATGACTTGATTATGATGGAAGAGCATACACCTAAGGACAATCTTGACGATTTCATTCGACGTTCTTTCGAGCGCTACGAAGAAGATCCGTCTCCTGGTTTTTGGGATAATTTAAGCGATAAATTACCCAATCAATCCGCAACCGGCATGGCGTTAATTCACCGATTCGGCTGGCAAATAGCGGCGGCGGCTGTTATTTTGATACTGTCGTCTACCTTAATAGCCGGTTATCTGCATTTTACAAATAAAGTCAATACGCTGATCGCCGGTCAAACCGAATTAAAGGAGCAATTACTACATAACAATCCAGTTGTTTCAGATCAGCCCAATACACCGTCATTATCCCACTCAAATACCCCATCGCCTATTCAATTTCATCAAAATAATACGTCATACGTCAAAGTCGATCAAAGAGAAGGTCTCCCCCCTACCCTTCTAATTGAAAATCAGGCAAATGCAATTGCGGCAAATTCCGTGAATGTTGAAATAAAGCCTGACATTAAGCCCCAGGTAGAAAACGCCGTCGCTCAGCTTGCTTATTTACCAAAATGGAATATTCTTTCTTCTCAATTTCAGCAGGGCACGATAGTAGCAAAAGTACTAAGCCCTATTCAGCCCGTTAACAAACCGGGCTGGTATACAGGAGTGCATACTACGGTATCTATCATGAGCGAAAAACAAAAAAAACAGGACCATGCTGATAACGACAACCATCACGGTCCTCGGCGTGTAGTGAGCAGTCAAAGTAAGTTAAACCAAATCGTAGCTGACTATTGGGTGAAAGCTGGAAAACAAATAGCACCACATTTTACATTCGAGACGGGTTTGGGCTATCAGCAATTTGACCGCTTAGCCGAACACCAGCCCGAACTAAAAATCAGGGATGGGGAACGGGTACATGATCATGGCGGCCCGGGCGGCCCTTCACATGGCGGACACGACGAATACGATTTCAATTATACGCTTAATAGCTATGCGGGGTCTATGGATATCAATTTAAGAATGGCCCAGGTAGATACCAATGCCATGTATTCCGACAACCAACCATTAGAGCTCAAACTTACCACTAAAGAACGCGTTAAAACGCTCCGTATCCCTTTGTTGTTGGCGGCGCATACCGGCAAAGGCAAATTTAAATTTGCTCTGAAAGGAGGATTTATTGCAAACGTATTTCTTCAGAATGAACTGGAAGTCACGGGCATCTCATCCGGCGGCAACCGCTTCAAACGGTCAGATCCCAACGACCCCATTGCCCAAAAAGAAAGTACCCAACGCTATGGATTGGACATTGTGCTGGCCGCAGGCGCGGAATACCGTCTGAATAATAAGCTCAGCGTACTGGCCGAACCGACATTCAGTACATCCCTGGCGCTGCAAAATAATAATTTAGCCCCCGCTCCTTCCTATCAGATGGCAGGTTTGAATGTTGGGTTAAATTACAGATTTTAATATGTTTTATTTTTTAATGTTATATGCAACCCTTGCCGAGCTAACCCAACCTATATATATACAGCTATGATCTGTCCGGCCGGCGGAAAATAGCGCATTCAAACAATTCTTTCACTTCAAACAATTCAGTCACAGCATGAAAGTAGCTTTGATTAAATGGCTTCCTGCGCTAGCGCTTGTACTAGCCGTAATGGTAGCCTCTTGCACCAAAGAGGACGTAACCGACATTACCAACCTAAACACAATCAGTCTGGAAAGCCGCGGCGGTCATCACCACGGCGACGCCATCAATGTGGATTCGTTACCCGCCGGGATTCTCGACTACATCAATGCCAATTATCCGGATTCGCTTGACATTCACCGCGCTTTTCTCACTGACGAAGGAAATTACATAGTAATACTGAGCAATCATGTAGCCGTAGTATTTGACGCCAACGGAAATTTTGTAGAAGAAATTACGCTTCCTTCAGGTGGAGGACATGGAGGCCCCGGCGGTCACAATGGCACACATATTCCCGTTGATTCGCTATCGGCAACTATTACCGATTATATTACTGCCAACTATCCAGATTCTTTGGAGATTCACAAAGCGGTCTTGTTACCCGATGGCAATACGTTAGTGATACTAAGCAACCACATCGGCGTAGTATTTGACGCCAACGGAAATTTTGTAGAAGAAATTACGCTTCCTTCAGGTGGAGGACACGGAGGCCCCGGTAACGGCGGAGGCAATGATGATGACGACGATGACGATGATCAGGGCGGCGGACATGGTGGAGGAGGCCACGGCGGCGGCCCTGGAGGCGGTGGTCATGGACATGGTCATGGACATGGCGGTGGTGGTGAATAAAAACCGACAACCGTTTAGCTACGCATAAACAGGAAAACCCCGGATTCTATTCGAACCGGGGTTTTTCTGTTTATTTTATCACCAGGCTCTGCTTGTCAAAGGGGTTAAGCGCTACTCCTTTCACGCTTGCCTCTGCTTCAATCCTGTACTCCGATTTGACGTTATTGATCATCTTAGCCGCGGCGGCAATGCCTCCAAACAGGAAATTGCGGCCGCCAAACTGCTCAACATTAGATTTAACGAGCTTGAAAGGAAGCTGAAAATCCACTTCCGCCGTGCCGTTCATAGGGATTTCGATGGTGCGATTGATGCTGGTGGAACTGACTTCGTATTCATCTACCAATTTATCCTTTCCACGGCCCCTGGTATATTTTTCGATCAATACGATTTTGATACCGGTTATGGTTTGGGCATTCATAGATTGAAACACGATTTTCCCAATTACAAAACCCGCTTTTTCGGATACCTCTTCGGGGAGCAGCAATTCCAGCTTTACGCCTTCGATGCCAAGCCATTGTTTAACTTTACCTATCATGATACAGCAATTAATTACTGCAAGTTAGGTCTAATCCCTTCTTGTGTCAAGTTTAATTAGACAAACAACCTTTAAACCATTCGTTTGTGCCAGCTTTTGGCGAGAGGTTTGACGAATGCCTGGTCAAAATCGGCTTTGGTGGCCACCAGCGTGTCAAAAACCGGCGTTTCGTCATTAATTGTTCCGTTGGCGTACAAAGCAGAGAAAGTCTGTCGGTCTACGGTTTGCACCCCGCCTTCACTGTCGAGAAATGAAAAACGCATTCTATCGAACAGATCCACACCGTATGCGGCCTGCAGGCCTTTCAAAAAAGCCACCGACCTGTCGATAGAACAGCCGCCGGCATCTACCTGGCTTTCGTCGGCCATCAGCACCACGAATCTGTCGTGAAGTACGTCTCCTGCGGCGCGCAGCAGGCGGTTGTGGCTGATCCACTGCTGGGCAAAATCGCTGATTTGCCGGCGAATTTGCGGTAGATCTTGTTCCGGAAACGGATTATTTGCCTGATAAATCCACACCCGCGTCTGTTGGGGGTCCATACTGCTAATTTGATCGTGCATTGCTTATTTATTCCAAGTTTGCCGATTTGAGAATCAATTCTGAGAGGTCGTAGACCATCACGTCATCCTGCTTGTCTTTTGCCTTCACGCCATCGGTCATCATAGTGAGACAAAACGGACAATTCACTGCGATTACCCGGGCGCCGGTAGCCAGGGCTTCTTCTGCTCTTTCCACGCTGATCCGTTTTTCGCCGGGTTCATCTTCTTTCCACATTTGTGCGCCGCCGGCGCCGCAGCAGAGTCCATTGGCCCGGCTGCGTTTCATCTCTGTCAGATCTGCGTCAAGGGCTTCGAGCACCGCCCGCGGGGCTTCGTACACCCCATTGACGCGTCCCAGGTAACACGAATCGTGATACGTGATTTTCTTACCTTTAAAAACACCGCCTTCCTTCATTTGGATGCGGCCTTCGTTTATTAATTGCTGTAAAAGTTGGGTATGATGTACCACGTCGTAGTGCCCGCCCAATGCCGGGTATTCGTTTTTGAGTGTATTAAAGCAATGCGGACAGGCCGTTACCATCTTCTTTACCCCATACATATTGAGGGTTTCCACATTTTGAATAGCCAGCATCTGAAAAACAAATTCATTGCCGGCACGGCGAGCGGGGTCGCCCGTGCAGCGCTCTTCACTGCCCAGAATGGCGAATGATATACCGGCTTCGTGCAGAATACGGCAAAAAGCTAGGGTCACCTTTTGGGCCCTGGCGTCGTAACTACCTGCGCATCCTACCCAAAAAACAATTTCAGGGGTTTCACCGGCCGCCGCCATTTCGGCCATCGTGCGAATTGAAAATTGGCTCATGTCGTTCAATTTTTTGCCCATTGATCTCTTTCCACGCTCATCGCCCAGGCTGACCCGCTGTTTTCCATACTATTAAACATCGGCAGCCAGTCCTGCGGTCCTGCCGATTCCGTTAATATCTCGTAGCGCCGCAACTGCAGGATGATGTCAAGAGGATTGATCATCACCGGACAGGCTTCGACACAGGCATTGCAAGTGGTACAGGCGTGAATTTCTTCACGGCTGATATAATCGAATAAGTTTTTGCCATCCTGGTATTCGGCTGCAGATGCTGCTTTCCCGTTGTCGAGGGCCTTTCCAATCTCTTCCATGCGGTCGCGCACGTCCATCATAATCTTGCGCGGCGAAAGCTTTTTGCCGGTAAGATTGGCGGGGCAAGCTGCTGTACATCGCCCGCATTCCGTGCAAGTGTATGCATCGAGCAAATTTTTCCAGCTGAGTTGCGTTACGTCGCCGGCGCCAAAAACCGGTAGTTCATCTGTTGCGGGACTTTCCGGCGCCAGGCCCATCATGCTTTTCACTTCATTCATTATCGCCGGCATATTCTCCATTTCGCCACGCGATTGTTGCGAGGCAAAATATGTATTTGGGAAAGCCAACATGATATGCAGGTGCTTGGAATAAGGCAGATACACTAAGAAGCCCAACACGGTGAGGATGTGGAGCCACCAGCCAAACCGCTCCACGACCATTAGGGCGCCCTGTTCCATACCGCCAAACAAAGCCGGCCCTAGCCAGCTGCTTACGGCGAGCTTGCCCGTATCAGTATAATGCGCCGGGTCAATATTTTGTAAAAGCGTATCGGCGCCGTTCATGCTGAAAATGCCTACCAGCAGAATAATTTCACCCAACAAGATGAAATTGGCATCGCGGGCAGGCCAGCCCTTGAGTTCGGGTTTCCTGAAGCGCGCTACGTTCAACACATTGCGGCGAAGCAGGAAAATAAGCGTAGCTACAAAAGCCAGCAGCGATAATATTTCGATGAAACTGATCACAAACGTATAGAATCCGCCCAGTTTATCAGCAAAAAAGCGATGTACGCCAAACGCGCCATCCACAAAAATCTCGATCAACTCGATTTGTGTAAACAAAAAAGCGACATAAATAAACAGGTGAAAAATGGCCGGCAGCCAGTTTTTGAACATCTTTTGCTGCCCAAATGCCACCAACAGCACGTTGCGCAGGCGTTGAGAGAAAACACCCGGAATGTCGACATCCTTGCCCAATAAAACATTGCGGCGTACGCGTTTAAATTGCCGGAAAGCCATCCACAAAGCAGCTCCGGCTACAACAATAAATAGTAATTGCTGTACCATACTTCCTATTTGACGGCCAAGTTAATAATTAATCCCATTTCATCCTTACCTTTGCAAGTATGGAGCTACTTAATCAACGCCAGGTCATTCAAAAGATAAAACGGCTGGCTATAGAAATACTGGAAAACAACGATGGCGAGCAGGAGTTGATTTTTGCCGGCATCAATAACAATGGGTACGTTTTTGCGGAAATCCTGGTGCAGGAATTGCGCCCTCTTGCCAAAATGCCGCTTAAGTTAACGCGTATCAGGCTAAATCCCGCTCAACCCCTCAGCTCACCCATTCAACTGGAATTGCCCGTCGCTGAATTCGACGGAAAAACGATTATTATTGTCGACGATGTAGCTAATACGGGCCGGACGATCTTTTATGCGTGCAAGCCGCTTATGGAGGTATTACCCAGGAAAGTGGAAGTGGCCGTGTTGGTTGACCGCAAACACAAGTCGTTTCCTATCAAAGTTGACTACGTAGGCCTTTCACTGGCTACTACGCTTCAAGAAGATATCGACGTGCAGATCAAGACGCCTGGCAGCTACGCTGTATTCCTCAGATAATTTTTGATGTTGAATGTTTGATGTTTGATTAATAATAAAATACATATTCATCAAACATCAAACATCAAGCATCAAACATCACGATCCCTGTCGCATGGCTACCACCGGGTCGAGTTTAGAGGCTTGCACGGCGGGGATAAACCCGGCGATCACGCCTATAGAGATCGAACAGACCAATCCGAGAATTATATTACCTGCATCCAGATATAGATCAAAATCGATGGCTGCTGTCAATATTTTGGTAATAAAATGTACCAAAAGCAAGCCAATCAGGCCTCCGATGATGCAAAGCATAATTGATTCGATGAGAAACTCCATCAAAATAATGTAACGCTTGGCGCCCAATGCTTTTTTGACGCCAATAATATTGGTGCGTTCTTTTACAGAAACAAACATAATATTGGCTACGCTGACACCTCCTACCAGCATGGCAAAAGCGCCGATAACAATACCCAACAGATTTAGAATATTAAAAAACGAATCAAAAAAGCTGGAGATCATCGACAACTCATTGAGTGAAAAATCGTCGGCTTCACGGGGGCGCAAGCGGTGGTGCGAGCGCACAATTCCCTTTACTTCGTCTTTCAGTTGATCGAGAGGTACACCCGATGCAGCTTTAACCGTTACAGAGGTATCAAAAATCTGATTGGCTTTTAAATTGGCCAGAGTTCGGGCATTGGGATACGACACCAAAATACACTCGTCAAAATCGAGCGGGTTGAGCAAGTCTTTGCCGGCTTTTTCGATTACGCCGATAACCTCGTAATTGCGCCCCGACAATTTGATGGTTTTGCCTATTGGGTCAAGCGAACCGAATAATTCTTCCATTACCTTATACCCAAGAATAGCTTTGGGGCTACCGTAGTGGTATTCCACAGGAGAAAAATAACGCCCCTGGTCGTATTCAATCTTAAACATTTCCGAAAAATTATCGGAACACCCGATCAGCACTGCGTTTTCTACACTGTTTGATTTGTACTTCAATGTTTTGAAGCCTATCACCACGTGGAAAGCAGTGAGTGAAGCGTACCTCGACTTTTCCTTGATCACTTCGTAGTCGGAATGGCCGGGGTTGGGGCGTTTCAGGTAATCCCACCAGCTGTCGCTCAGGTCGGCCCAGGGCCATTTTTTTACATAAATAATATCGTTGCCCAGTTTTTCGAGGCTGCCTCTTACGTTATCTTCGAGTGAATCAACCGCCGACAAGACGCCGATGATGCAAAAGATGCCGATAGAGATGCCCAATAGCGACAGGAAGCTGCGCAGCTTGTTGGCGCGCAATTGGCCGAAAGCCTGGGCGATGCTTTCTCTTATAGTTCGTAGAATGATTCTCATGGCGGTACTTCTAGGCGCCCGGTTTACGTGGTTGCCATATGACCTCTTCAACACCGAGGTCTTTTGACAACTGTCGGGCTAAAACAAATAAATAATCAGATAACCTGTTCAAATAGCGTATGATCTGTTCGTCGACGGGTTCTTCCAGCATCAGTGCTACGGCTAGTCGTTCTGCTCGTCTGCAGACACACCGGGCCACGTGGCAAAAAGAAACCGTTGTGTGGCCGCCGGGCAAAATAAAATTCTTGAGCGGCGGCAGTTGCCCGGTCATTTCATCGATGGCCTTTTCGAGCGCTTCGATATCGCTATCAAAGATGTCGGGCGTGGCCAGTGGTTTTTCGGGGTCGCTGGCCAGGTTGGCCCCGAGGGTAAACAACCGGTCTTGTATGTCTTTGAGTATCGACCTTATTGGCTCGCTTGCCGTACTATCGCGCAACACCCCGATAAACGAGTTTAATTCGTCAACCGTGCCGTAGGTTTCTATACGCAAATGGCTTTTGGGCAGGCGTTTGCCTCCAAAAAGCGAGGTATCGCCCTTATCGCCGGTTTTTGTATAGATGCGAATAGCCATGCGTCGTTATGCCGGGTTTAACAAGCTGACAATATTCTCGTTGCGGGTATCCGTTTCCACCAGGCCGTCGCGCAGGCGCACAATGCGGTGAGCGTGCAGGGCGATATCGGCTTCGTGGGTAACGAGAATTATGGTATTGCCTTGTTGGTGAATCTCCTCAAAAATGCCCATAATCTCCTGGGAAGTCTTTGTATCGAGGTTACCCGTGGGTTCGTCGGCCAGAATAATCGAAGGATTATTCACCAGTGCGCGCGCAATGGCTACCCGCTGGCGCTGACCGCCTGATAACTCATTGGGTTTGTGGTCTACCCTATCGCCGAGGCCTACAGCGGCCATCACTTCTCTGGCGCGTTCGAGGCGATCGTGCTTGCTGAAACCGGCATACACCAGTGGCAGCGCCACATTTTCGAGAGCGGAAAGCCTGGGGAGCAGGTTAAACGTTTGAAAAACAAAGCCGATTTCCTTATTTCTCACCTCGGCCAGATCGCCGTCGGTCATTGTGCTCACATTGGTGCCGTTGAGCCAATATTCGCCGCTGGAGGGTGAGTCCAGGCAGCCCAGCAGATTCATCAAGGTAGATTTCCCGGAGCCGGAAGGGCCCATCAGCGCTACGTATTCGTTTTTATTAATATCTATATCTACAGACTGCAGGGCATTCACCTGGGTGGCGCCCATGATATAGATTTTGCGAAGCTGACGTGTTGAGATAATTGGTTGTTGCATCTTCAGTTTGTGTATAACGTGATTACATTACGCCGTATCATAAATCGATCACTTTAGGCGTCCTAAAGTACTGCTCATCGCGATCGGGTGCGTTTTTCAGGGCTTCTTCCCGGTCTGTCTGGTTTTGCACTTCGTCTTCTCTCCAGGTATTTCCCCCTTCATCGTTGATATATGCCAGGGGTTCTACACCGGTAGTATCGAGCGACTGAAGCCTTTCTACCATCGCCAGGATATTATTGAGGTCGCCTTCCAGGCGGAATTTTTCCGCTTCAGTTAGTTCCAGGCGCGTCAATTGTTCCAGCCTCGAAATTAGTTGTTGATCTATCTTCATGACAATAATTATAGAAGTTTGGCGGTTTTTCATCGTCTAATGACAACTTCAAAGGTAGGCTTCCCCACCGCTTTTTCAAAAAAGATGTGAGTAAACCTTTGCCGATTGTTTTGTGGTTTGCACAATACCGTGTTATTTTCGCCAATGCAAGTCGCGCGCAAAAAAGTGCGAAAAATAATACTATGGAGCAAACGCAACCACCACAAATCAAGCACGTAGCCATTGCCGGCAATATCGGCGCCGGCAAAACCACGCTGTGCACCCAACTCGGCAAGCATTTTAACTGGGATGTGCACTATGAATCGACCGAAAACAACCCCTATCTGAGCGATTTCTACCTGGATATGCGGCGCTGGTCGTTTAATCTCCAGATTTACTTTCTCAACAACCGCTACCAGCAAATCCTCAAGATTCTCCAGGGCGATACAACCGTGGTACAAGACCGTACTATTTATGAGGATGCCTACATTTTTGCACCCAACCTGCATGATATGGGCCTGATGTCGACCCGGGATTTCCAAAATTACTTTGATTTGTTCAAAACGATGTCGTCGCAGATACAGCCCCCCGACCTGCTCATTTACCTGCGCGCCAATATTCCGACGCTGGTGGCCCATATTCAGGCCCGGGGAAGGGAATACGAAGGCAATATGAGCCTCGACTACCTCAAGCGCCTCAACGAGCGCTACGAGGCCTGGATCGAGACCTACGACGAAGGCAGGCTACTCATTATTAATGCGGATGACATTGATTTTATTCAAAAACCCGAAGACCTGGGTAATGTGATCAATATGGTCAGCGCGGAGCTGCATGGGCTGTTTTAGAAGACTTTACGACTTTACGACTGTATGACTTTAGGAACCCAGAAACTTCTAATTCCTGTCGCGTAAAGTCGTACAGTCATACAGTCCTGGACTTTGGACGGTAATCGCCCAAGAGCTACGTCTATATAATGTCCAAAAGAAAAAAGGGGTAAATAGTAAAAAAAGACAGAAAAGGTTAGTTAATTAAATGTGTGAAAGAAAAAACCAACCAATTCTGCCTAGCTCTTACGAAAATAGCTAAGCGCCATTCCAAAGCCTTAGCTAATGTAGTGATGGCTTTGTCGAGTCAAAAG